>Ga0315279_10000134_pt1 | contig 158586 bp, 116 predicted proteins | sample YL17G06_20_MG_FD_203694 | JGI IMG/M metagenome (GOLD analysis project Ga0315279, IMG submission 203694) | Sediment microbial communities from Yellowstone Lake, YNP, Wyoming, USA - YL17G06_20 | ecosystem: Environmental > Aquatic > Freshwater > Lake > Sediment | place: USA: Wyoming | collected... | reverse complement strand
CCAGGCCGCGTTGGGGAACGGTGCATCGCGTTTTGTGGATCGGATGTGGAGCTTGAAGATGGGTCGAAGATTCGGTATTTGGGAGTGGAGGCCCCGGAAGTCGGAAGTCCCTATTACGCGGACGCTTTGTCCGCGAATGAGAGGTTGGTGGAAAAAAAACAAGTTAACCTCCGGTATGGCGTCCAGGACAGAGATCCTAATGGAGCGTGGCTTGCGTACGTTTTCGTCGAAGGGAAAATGATCAATAAAGAATTGGTCCGGGACGGCTTAGCCATCGTGGCCCCGGTTTCAAATGACGAGGAATATTTAAAGGATTTGCTCGACGCCGAGCAGTCCGCCAAGGATGCGAAAAGGGGAGTTTGGCAGGATCAGAAAATCGATCCTTACCCCGTTCGCCTCCAAAAGAATACGGGTTTCCCCTGGGCCTCTTGGGAAGAATTAAAGAAGGGCCAGAAGTCGGAACCATCAGATGCAAAGGAGAAATCCGGTGGGCAATAAAATCCCATTGACGGGGGATTCCATCCAGTTTGAATTTTTTGATTCGGGTTCCAACGATCTTTTGGCGGCGAGCGATTATCTGGATTTCAAGACTAAATTGAAAGAGTCGAACTGCCAGAGGTGTTCGGAACTTTCCGAAAGCAGGACGAATATCGTTGTGGACCGGGGAAATCCTGAAGCGCCAATCGTGGCGATTGGAGAAGCGCCCGGAGAAAACGAAGACGCACAGGGCCTCGCCTTTGTGGGAAGGGCCGGTCAGCTCCTGGACAAGATTATGGAGTCCGTTCGGCTCGATACCAATAAGGATATGCTGATCCTCAATGTGGTGAAGTGCCGCCCTCCCGCCAACCGCCCTCCCAAACCTCAGGAAGCGGCCAACTGCCTTCCCTACCTAAAATGGCAGCTGAAAAAAGTCCGGCCCAAGCTCATCGTTTTGTTGGGGGCCACGGCGGCTAAACATTTTGTTCCCGAATTTAAAGAGGCGGGGATGAGGGAGCGGGTAGGGCAGTTTTTCGATGTGGCGGACTACCCGGGGACCAAGTTTTTGCTTTTGTATCATCCCGCTTATCTTTTGCGGGACCCCCGGAAAAAGGTGGAGATGTGGGATCACGTGAAAGGCATGAAGAAGTGGCTGGATGAAAATCTAGCGGAACGAGAAACATCAAAAGGGGCCGTTCTATGAAAATGCTTAAACCGGTTACGGTGGATTTCGATCTCCTGGTCCAATCGATGCGGGATTTGTGCCGCGCCTCCGCCGATTATTTCTTTAATAAAAATTCCGGGAAAGTGGTGGGCCTGCCCAGGAATTTGATCAGGTTCCTGGAAACGGGGGATCGGGGAATGGAAGAGCGGCTTCCCTCCTGGGAATCGGGATTAATCCCGGAGGGAAGGGAAATCGTATTGGATAATTCCCCCTCCTATATTCGGATTCCGGAGGCTTTTGGCCGGCCAGAGCGGCGCTGGATGGTGGAATTCGCCAAGGAGATTAAGTCGCCCAAATTGCGGATTAAATTCCTCCAGGCCTTGCAGGGGCGGGGCTGTTGCGGCCGGTTTAAAGATCTTCTTAAAGAGGCGCCGGAGGACCTGGGCCGCTGGAAAAATTTTGTGATGGAAAAATGGCAGGAGAAAGTGCGCGCCTGGCTTGAATCCCAGGGAGTTTTGGGCGTTGAATCCAAACCGAAAAAATCAGCGCCCTTGGCCAAATAGTTTTTAACAAGGGCATCCATTCTTCGTCATACCCAGTGAAAAAACGAAACCTTATACTTATTAGCCCCACTGCTTTCAAAGGGACCTTGAGTCCCTGGCAGGCGGCCGGCATCATGAAACAAGAAGCGGAAAAGTTTTTTCCGCATGGAAAGATTGTCACGCTCCCTTTGGCCGATGGCGGTGACGGAACTCTCGAAGTGTTGGCTAAAGCCGGCCGGCTTAAATGGCGGAGCGCCGTCGTGCGGGGTCCGCTTGGGTCGCCCGTGAAAGCGGTTTGGGGTGTCATCAAATCCTTTCCTCATTTTAGGGGGCCGATTGCAGTTATTGAGATGGCGAAGGCTTCGGGGCTCGCCCTCCTTAAAATTCCCAACCGAATATTGGAGGCCGACACTTTCGGCACGGGTGAGTTAATCCGCAGAGCCCTCATAGCCGGATGCCGCACGATTATCATCGGAGTTGGGGGGACAGCAACGGGAGACGGAGGCGCGGGGGCCCTTCAAGCGTTGGGATTAAAATTTTTCGACCGGGGCGGGAAAGAACTTTCGGCCAGGCCCGCCGATCTAATCCGCCTCCACCGTTTGGACTGGACTGGGTTTGATCGCAGAATGGAACAGGCGAAAGTATATGTACTTTGCGATGTGACCAATCCCCTCCTTGGCCCGCACGGGTCGGCCCGAACATTTGGTCCCCAAAAAGGGGCCACCCCTCCGGAAGTATTGTTTCTGGAGAAATTTTTAAAGAAATGGGCGGGCTTCGCCAGGATTCAAACGAAAAATGAGCCCGGCGCCGGCGCCGCGGGAGCCCTGGCCTTTGGCCTTTCGGCGTTTGCGGGCGCCAAGCTGGTTCGAGGCACGTCCTTTATAATGAAGGCGCTGGATTGGAAAAAGAAAGCTAAGAACGCCTCCTTGATTTTTACCGGGGAAGGGCGGCTGGATAAAACCAGTTTTTCAGGAAAACCGATTGGAGAGATTGTCAAAGCCGCTCCGTGGGCCAAAATTGTTGCTGTGTGCGGCCAATCCAAACTGTCGGCTCCCATCCTTCGAAGCAAAGGGGTCCGGGAAGTTGTGATTATGGGCCCTTCGGGATTTAGGAGTCCGGCCCAAAATCTGGCCCGTGGAACAGCAGAATTGCTTCGAAAAATAACTTAGCTTTGAGGCTTTGTAGAAGGCGAAATACTTTGATATATTCATTTTCGATAGCCCGCCAAATTGTCCATTTTTTATGCGCCGGCTCAAAATTTATTTTAAAACGCGAAAAGGATTGTTATGGATTCATCTTCTGTTGATTCTCCCGTGAAACCCGCCCCGGTTTTGGACCTGAACCGGATCTTATCGCCGAAATCCGTGGCGGTTGTGGGAGCTTCCCGCCGGGCTGATTCAGTGGGCGGAGCTCTCTTCAAAAATATTCTTTATTCCGACTTTCAGGGCATTCTTTATCTCGTCAACCCCAAGGCGGATTTCATCAGCGGGGTCAAGTGCTACCCCACCATCTCCGCCATTCCCGATCCCGTGGATTTGGCCATTCTGGTAGTCCCCAACACGGCCGTTCCCGAGGCACTCAAGGAGTGCGTGGCCGCTCATATCCCCGGCGTCATCGTCATCAGCGCGGGGTTTAAGGAAATCGGCGGAGTTGGAATTGAGCTGGAGAAAGAAATAAAAAAGATCGCCGAGGAAAACGGGATTGTCCTTTGGGGCCCGAACTGCCTCGGCTATATCAACACCGACGCCGCGGTTAAACTGAACGCCTCGTTCGCCGCGACCATGCCCAAACCCGGCAACATCGCCTTTATCTCCCAGAGCGGCGCGCTCTGCACGGCGGTGCTGGATTACGCGAAAGGGGAAAATATCGGCTTTTCCAAATTTATCTCCATGGGGAACAAGGCCTCCATCAACGAGATCGATTTCTTAAACGCTCTCCGGGACGATCCTTTGACGGACGTGATTCTCATGTACGTCGAAGACATTACCAACGGCCGCGAGTTTATAGATGTCGCCCGCCAGATAACGGGTGAAATTCCGAAGCCCAAGCCGATTATCGCCATAAAGTCGGGGCGGACCTCCGAAGGGGCGAAGGCGGCCATGTCCCACACCGGATCTCTGGCGGGGGCCGACAACGTTTATGACGCCATTTTCATGCAATCGGGCGTGCTCCGCGTGGAAACCGTGGAGGAACTTTTCAACTATGGCGTGGCTTTCGCCCAGCAGCCGCTGCCCAAAGGAAACAGAGTGGCCATTGTGACCAACGCCGGCGGCCCCGGCATCATGGCCACCGACGCGGCCATCAGACACGGCCTTTCCCTCGCCAAATTCCAGCCTGAAACCGAAGAAAAACTCAAAAAACAGCTCCCGGTCACTGCCAATTTTCATAATCCCGTCGATGTTATCGGCGACGCCCGGCACGACCGCTATGAGGCGGCCATTAAAACTGTTTTGGCGGATCCCAATGTGGACGCGGTTATCGTTATTCTCACTCCTCAAGCCATGACCGATATAAAAGAGATCGGAGAGGTGGTGGTCAACGTGGCGCAATCGATGAAGACCGCTCCCTGGAACGCGAAACCCATCCTCGCCAGCTTTATGGGGATTGTCGACGTGTCCGAAGGTGTGGAGATTTTGGAAAAAGCCGGAATTCCACACTACACTTTCCCCGAAGGAGCGGCGCGGGCCCTCGCCAAAATGAACGATTACCAGGCCAACTGGCTCTCCCGGCCCCGCACCGGAATTAAAACTTATCCCGTGCAACGGGATCTGGCCGCCAAGGTGTTCGAGGCGGTGAAAGCGGAGAAGCGAACCTACATGCCGGAGGTAGACACTTTAAAGGTTCTATCGGCGTACGGGATGCCGGTGCTTGAGCACCGCTTCGCGAAAAATGAGGAAGAAGCCATCAAATTTGCCCAGGAAATCAAGTTCCCGATCGTGTTGAAAATCGTTTCTCCGGCGATTGTGCACAAACTGGATGCCGGAGGCGTCGTCATCAATATTCAGAACGAAGACGAGCTCTCCCGCGCCTTCCGGAAAATGATGGCCACGGCCACGGCTCTGGTTGGGGCGGATAAAGTTTGGGGCGTGGAAATTCAGCAGATGGCGGACAAGGGGGTTGAGGTTTTCCTGGGTTCTAAGAGAGATCCGAAATTCGGCCCTGTTGTCGTGTTCGGCATGGGCGGAACTTACGTTGAAGTCATCAAAGATGTGACCTTCCGGCTGGCGCCGCTCCGGGAACTTTCCATCCGGGATATGATAAGGGAAAGCAAAGCCCATAAGATTCTCTCCGGGTATCGCGGGAAACCCGCCGACATTGACAAAGTGGAAGAATGTTTGGGCCGGCTTTCACAGCTCGTCATGGATTTTCCGGAAATTCAGGAAATTGACATCAATCCTTTGATCGTTTTGCCGCGGGGTAACGGCGCGCGCGTGGCCGACGGCCGCATCGTCATTTCGCTTTAAGCGGCCAGCATTCCCCAGGTGTGCAGTAAATCTCCGTCTTTCACCCACCGGTTTCCAATATCGGTCCGGTAGAACATATTCGGCAGGATGATATTTTTTAGCCGGTTATAAGTTTCCCTCTGGGCGTCGGGCATGGTGGGGCCTGAGCCCGTCACCACCAAGGCGTAGCCGCTCGAACCGGCCATGCGCCAGTCCCCGTCCACAAGCCGGACATCTCCCAGATGAACTCCGCCGTTGATCGGTTTCTTGAACATGATGACCGCGTCATCGGAAAGTTTCTCGAATGTGTCGGGGTCTTCATAAGGATACGGGGGAACCGCCACAACCACTCCCACCTGAAACCCTTTTTGGGTTTTTAACGAAAACGGCTGCTTGTGGGCCAGGGCGTCCAGGAGATCGCTCCAGCGGGAAATAATCCCTTCCATTTGAATGCTGATGGTGGGGTACCCGAAGCGGGGGGTGATTTCAAGCGGGAAAATTCCGCGGGCGTTGACGATGCAGTTGATGTCGAAGTAGCCGATGAACCCCATCTCGCCCAGCCTCTTCTCAAATTTATTGAGCGTCTCGTTGTAGAGCCGGTTGGGTCCGCTCCAGAACATGGACGTTCCCATCTCTCCGGTGGTCGGCCCGATTTCGTCATTGAACATCCTTTTGTGTTCGAAATTGATGCAGGCGGGGAGAAAAAATTCTTTGCCGTTGAAAAAAGCACCGATGGCCACTTCAACGCCGGATACGAATTTCTGCAACTGGAAGCGCCTGATTTTCCCGCCCCAGCCGAGCTTGTAGCGCTCCAGCATGTTCACCAGATCCAGTCCGTCTTCTTCCTCGCCCACGAAAGAAAGGACCTTGTCATTCTGGGCTTTGCCGTTAGGTTTTATGACGTAGCGTGCGGGGTTCGACTTGACGAATTTTATGGCTTCATCAAAGGAGGAGAAGTCCCAGCAAGGAAGCGTGTTGATATCGGCGTTTCTCAGTTCCTCTTGGGCGTAGTCACGGTCAAATTCCAGCTTGTCGGAAAGGGGCGTGCCGCCGACAACGGCTTTTCCTTCTTTTCGGAGCTTCTCGGCCAAGGATCCGAAGCCGATGTCGTCAAAAACAATTATGTCCGCCCACTCCACTTCCTTTTCCAGCTCTTCCCCTTTGTCCACGAATCCGTCGGCGACATTTCTTTCTTTTCTGCTTTGAATGAGATAATGGACCTGGTGACCTTCCAATTTCACTCGCCAGGCCAAATCTCCAACGCAACCTACGTCCGAGATGAAGAGGAATTTCTTCGGGACAAAGTCGGAGGGGAGAGAATTTTTCTGGCCGTTCCCGTTATTGCCGTTTCCGTTCCCGTTGCCGTTCCCATTCCCGTTGGAGTGGCCGTTTGTTTTTTCGGTCATAATTAAAGAATGTTCCGAAAACCCTAGAATTTCAACGATTATTTTACATCCGCATGCCGGAAGCCGAGGGAAGCGGGAAGAGGGGAAGGGCCCGCGGAGAATCCGGAGGAACGACTTCGAGGCCTCGTTTCACAATGGTTTGAAATAATGTTAGAGGCCGAGCGGAGAGACGGAGGGTTCTCCGCGGGCCCTTCCCTCATGTTTCCGACGAGGATGCCGGATGGTTAGAGCAAAAAATCCTATAATGGCCGCATGTTTTCAAACGGATCGGTCGTTTTTATTTTCCTTGGCGGGCTGATAATTTTGAGCGCCCTTTTCATTTGGTTTATTAAAAAATCCAGGGAAAAAGCGGAAGCGCAGATGAACGAGCTTCTGAAAAAACTTTTGGAAGCTCAAAAACAGGATCAATCGCTCCAATTCCTCCAACGGGAAGTTATCAACATGCGGGAGCAGCTGGCGAAGGGTTTGTCGGATTCAGCGAAGCTGGTAGTGGATTCCCAAAAGACGGTGGGGGAGAGGCTGGACCAGGCGACCGCGGTGGTCGGGAACGTTCAAAAAACCCTCGGATCCCTGGACGTTGCCACCAAGCAGGTTTACGACGTCGGCCGGGACATCGCCCAGTTGCAGGATATCCTGAGGGCCCCCAAGATCCGGGGAAGTTTCGGGGAGCTTTTTTTAGGCGATCTCCTCGCCCAAATCCTACCGCCAAAACATTATTCGCTTCAGCACACCTTTAAGTCGGGTGAGACGGTTGACGCCGTCGTCCGCCTGGGACGGCTTGTCCCCGTCGATTCCAAGTTTCCCCTGGAGAATTTCCAGCGGCTCCTGCAGTCCCAGGATCCCCAGGAAAAAACATTGGCCAGGCGGAAGTTCGTGATGGATGTCCGGCGCCACATCGACGCCATCGCTTCCAAATACATTCGGCCCGACGAGGGGACATTTGATTTCGCCCTGATGTATATCCCGGCCGAAAACGTTTATTACGAGACCGTCATCAAGGATGACAATTCCGAGGATAACTCAATTATGACCTACGCCTTTGCGAAACGCGTCGTTCCGGTTTCACCCAATTCCTTTTATTCCTACCTCCATACCATCAGCCTCGGCCTCAAAGGCCTGGAAATTGAAGAGAACGCGAGACTAATCATTGAGCAACTCTCCCGGCTCAAAAATGAGTTCATGAAATTCAAGGATGATTTTGAAACGGTGGGCAGGCACCTCAACAATGCCCGGACGAAATACGAAGATTCAGAGAGGCGTTTGATCCGCTTTGAAGACAAACTGACTTTGGCCGGCGGAAAAACCGAAGAAGAATCCCTCCCGCTCGAAAAAGAACCCGTCGAATCCCTTCCCTTACAATAAAACCTTTGTTTAGGTGGGTTTTGTAATTTGGTTTAGTTTATCCAGGAGAAGCTTTTCCGTCAGTACTTCAGGAAGGATGATAGGATTGGACGCGTCCCCGTTTTTGAAGAAGACGTAAACCGGAACTCCGGCCCGGCCCAATTTCCTAAGGACACCGGATATTTCTTCATTCCGGTCAGTCCAATCCGCTTTCATGGCGAGAACTCCATAATTGTTAAAGGCTTCGGCCACCTTTGGCGAACTTAGCACCGTCTTTTCGTTGAATTGGCAGGTCAGGCACCAGTCCGCGGAAAAATCCACAAACACCAGTTTCTTTTCCTCTAACGATTTTTGGAGCATCGTTAGAGTGAAAGGCTTCCACTCAATTCCTCCCTCTTCCGCACTCCCCGCTGTTTGATTATTTGGATTGAGGGCGGGCTTGCTTGTCAAGAAAGGGGCGACAAATTGAAAGTAAGCCCAAATAATAAGGAGGAAGGTTATAAACCCCACCAGCCTCCTCTTCCAGGGGGGATGATTAATGTCTCCCCACTCCGTCATGGCCCACAGTCCGAATCCGATAATCAAAAGGACCAGCAGAGTTCCCACGAGAGCCTGATTTATTACCTGCCGGCTCAAAATCCAAAAAAGCCAAATCCCCGTTCCAAAAAGGGGAAACGCCATAAATTTTTTAAAGGTGTCCATCCATCTTCCCGGCTTGGGCATAATCCTCCCCCAGGCAGGATACGCGGCCAGAATCAGATAGGGGGAAGCAAGCCCCAGCCCAATCAGCCAGAAGAAAATGAATATGAGGAGAGGCTTTTGGCTGAACGAAAATCCGATGGCCGGCCCGAGAAAGGGCGCCGTGCAGGGAGTGGCGAGGATGGTGGCGAGGAGCCCCTCTCCAAACGGTCCCACCCAGCTTTCTTTTCTTGTAATTTTTTCGACATTTTGGGGGACGGCGAACGAAAATTCATAAAAACCGAGGAGAGAAAGTCCGAAAGTGAAAACAACGGCAATCATGAAGACGAGAAACCTCGGCTCCTGAAATTGAAACCCCCACCCGATTTCCTTTCCGGCGAGTTTGAGGCCCGCCACCACAAGGCCAAGCGCGCTAAATGAGGCCAGAATTCCGAGTAAATAAAAAAAGGACTGCCTCCAATTTTCCTTCCGCGAAACGTCCGCTTGCCTCAACAGCCGGACGGCCTTGATGGATAAAACGGGAAGGACGCAGGGCATTATGTTGAGGAGTAGCCCCCCGAGGAACGCAAATAGAAGCGCCCATCCGAACGTCAGGCCTTCCCTCGCGCCGGCCGATCCAATAAGGGAGAGAAAATCCCCCTGGGATTTCATCTTTTGGTATTCACCAAGAACCGTGTTTTCTTCGGAGCTCGAAAGAAGGAGGGGAGAAAACTGTTGAATCAAAATGGCTCCGGCGGTGTTGACGGCCCGAACTTTTTCCACGGGGATTGAAATCTCCAAAGGCGCCTTCCCCGGAATGCAGGATTCCCGGCAGGCCAAATAGTCCACATTTCCCTTTAGTAACACCGGCTTCCCCGTTGGCCAGCGAGGAGAAAGGGCCGCGTTCGCAATCAAGAGAACCTCGTTTTCATACCCGATGGTGGTGATGTTCCCTTCTTCTTTGAAGATTGCCGGTTTCGGCCAGCGCCATTCGGAAACTTTAAGCCCCGGCGGAATATCCAAATTGATATGAGTGGGAAGGCCCGCGTCGCCCGATTTCTTCCAATAGATGTGCCAGCCTCGTTCAATTTGAATGTGGACGCCGATTTTAAAGGTGTCTCCGGAATTCACCTTTGCCACATCGGAAATTAATTGGACGTTGATGCGGGGGGGATTTTCCGGGCGCGCCGGGGATGCAAAAAAAATAAATCCCAGAAAAAAAGAAAGGAAAACCGCTGATATTTTATTGCCGGCTGTCATGGGAAAGAACAATTTTAGTTTCATTTATATTTAATGGCCACTTTTATCTTGAAGTTCCTGCCGGATTAAATCCCATTCCTCTTTCAAGTCGGGCCGGAGGATGAGGGCGCGGCTGGCGTGCTCTTCGGCCATGGGTTTATTTCCCTCCTCCAAAAAGATCTTCGCCATCTTTAGGAAAACTTCCCCCGCGAAATCGGGTTTCACTTTTTCTCCGAGGGCGTTTTTGTAGGAAGCCAAGGCCGAGTCTGCCCATTTCTTTCCATCTTCCGCCGGTAACGCTCCAGAAATTCGTTCCTGCTCAAGGCCGAGGCAAAACCAGCTGAAGGAATCGCGCGGATCGACGGAAACGGCGTTTTCCCACAGCGAAAGTTCATTCCGCCAGGCCGGCAAGGTGCGGAGCGTTTTTAAGGTCAGAACCCCTAAATACAGGAACAAAACAGTGGAGATTATTCCGCTCAGGGCTTTGCTATTTAACCGGGTTCGGTCCAGCTTTTCGAAGGCTAATCCGAGGGCCCATCCCGCCGGCACTAGAAGTAGGTAAGCGAAGCGATCGGCGTAGAGCGTTTCGAGGGGAATAAGGCCTGAAGTGGGGAGCCAGAAAAGGAGAAATAAGGCGAGGCAAAAGGAAATTTTCCGGGATTTTCTAAACGTCCCCAAAACGCTGGCCGCGAAGGCGGCGAATAGGAAAATTCCCCAGAGGACTCCTCGATCAATGAGGCCATGTGCTATGGGCATAGAATAGTTCGCGCTCAGGCGCCCGGGGAATAAAACCGCCGCGAGGTAATGCGGCCACGTTTTCACGATCGATAGAATGTTTGTCCCAAAAGTCCCTCCCCAATATCCAATTTGACTCAAAGTACCCAGAACTTTCATGCGCCAGGAAAGGAATAAACCAACGATAAAAAAGAGCCCCAAATACTTTTTCCAAAATTGAAGGCTGTTCGCGCGAGTGATGGCATTTGGCGGATGTAGCTTATTTCCGCTGAATAAATCGGTTAGGAGAATTGCGATGGGGAGACATGCGGAGTTCTCCCTGTAAAAGAGCCCGATTGTAAGGATGATATAGGTGGAAGCCAAATAAATGAGATTTTTCCCGGTTCGGTATTTGTACCAGAGGAGGAGTCCCAGCAGTACGGACATAGCGCCGATAAGGTTTGATCTTTCCACCACCCACACCACGGATTCGGCCTGCAAGGGGTGGACGAGAAAAAAAAGGCCGGCCAGAAGTCCCGCCCAAGGGGAGAGACCCAGAAACACCTCGCCACAAAGGGCCCCGAGGGCCGAATTAACGGCGTGAAAAACTATGTTGAGAGCGCGGTAGCCGGCGGGATTATCGCCCCAGAAAAGGTGCTCCAGGGCGAAACCAAAGGAGAGGAGCGGCCGGTAAGTGTGTGTATTTAAATGAGTTAGGGAAGATTGGGTCTCGGGATTCAGGAAAAACCGGACCGGATTGGATAGGCCTGAGAGCGCCGAGTTATTTTTGATCCGCCATAAATCGTCGTAAACAAACTCGTAATTTACAGTCCGCCCATAAATCAGAAAAGCCGCCAAAATAAAAAAGGAGAAGGGTACGATGCGGGAGTAAACGGGAGGAACGGTCTTTTTCATATTTTTTTCAGCCCCGTCTATTTTAGCAGGAGGCTTAACCAAACTTTAAGAATTAAGTTTGTTCTTGGAGCGGGAGCTAGCCCTTTTTTAGGCGGGGGTTCCGGAAGTAATCAGGCCCCCGCGATTGGGGATGACGATTCGGACAATTTGACGACCGGGAATCTCCGCCGGGTTCCTTAACAGTTCCTTGGCAATATCTTCGAGAGCGGCGAATTTAACGCCGGAGTTTTTCCAAAGGGTCATTTGCTTGCGGAAAAGATCGGCCCAGGCCATTCCCTCCACCTCGGTGTGGATGGAATGGACGGAGACGCCCTCGGGCAGGTCTCCATAGAAATTGAGGAAATCCTCCGGGGATTTAAAATCCGGCGAACCCAGCATTTCATCCCAGGTGGGAAGGGTGGAAGGAATTTCGAGAGTCTTGAATTTTATCCCTCCGGCTTTAGGATAAAAGGGCGCGCCATTTCTTGTGTTTGAGGTGTAGAGGAGCCCGTATTCCTCCTGGATTTTTAAGGCGAGAGGCGTGATGTGCCATCCCGGCGCCGCCGATGATTGGGCCCTGTGGCCGAAAATGTTTTCGAAAGTCTGGTGGGCGAGGCCATAATCGCGCCGGATTTGCTCCTCGGTCAGTTTGTCCAATTGGTCATGCCAGCGGACGTGGTCCCAGCCGTGGACGCCCACTTCATGGCCCGCTTTTTCGACGGAGCGAATCACCTCCGCTAATTTTTCGCCGATTCGAGGGGCCGGAAGAAGAGTCCCGTAGAGCATTGTTTTCGGCCCGTACATGGAGACGGCTTTGGACCGGAGCATTTTTTTAAGGAAGCCTTTCTGAGTGAAGATGCGTCGGATGGCGCGGCCGGAGTTATCGGGCCCGAGGGTGAAAAAGAACGTGGCGCAAACGTTGAATTCGTGGAAGATCGACAGTAGCCGGGGAATCCCTTTTTGGGTTCCCTCAAAGGTGTCGCAATCGACTTTTAGGGAAAGGATCCGGTCTTTTTTCAAGTTCTCAAAGGACGGGCGCGGGGTGACGGTTCTTTAGATAAAAATTGAGCGTGAGCCGCAGGGCCTCATCCAAGGAAACTTGCGGGGCCCAGCCGAGCCGCTCCTTCGCCCGCCGGACGGAGGGGGTTCTCGTCATGATGTCCTGGTAGCCGATTCCGTAGTAAGCGTCTGAGTTGACGTTGACGATGCGGGTCTTGGCCGCCAATTCTTCATATCCGGGGTATTTACCGACGGCCGCGACCAGTTTTTCAGCCAGGTCTTTGACTGACAGATCGTTTTTGGGGTTGCCGATGTTGAAGATTTGCCCGTCGGCGACATTGTCTTTGTTCTCTAGAATTTTCATCAAGGCGTCGATTCCATCCGAAATAAAGGTGAAGCAGCGGCGTTGCTTTCCGCCGTCCACAAGTTTGATGGGTTCCCCGTAGAGAATGTTGTGCAGGAATTGGGTGAGGACGCGGGAGGAACCCTCTTTGGGGGAATCGATATCATCGAGGTTGGGACCGATCCAGTTGAACGGCCGGAAAAGGGTGAATTTCAATCCTTCGGCCTGACCGTAGGCGTATATCACGCGATCCAAAAGCTGCTTGCTGCAGGAATAAATCCAGCGCTGTTTGTGAATGGGCCCGTAGACGAGGGGGGAAACCTCTTCGTCAAATTCCTTGTCGGGGCACATCCCGTAAACTTCCGAGGTCGAAGGGAAAACAACCCGTTTTTTGTATTGAGCGCACTGTTTCACTATCCGCAGGTTTTCTTCAAAATCGAGCTGGAAAACGGCCAGGGGTCTCTGCACGTAGGTGGCCGGGGTGGCGATGGCGACAAGCGGCATGACGACATCTGATTTTTTTATGTGATATTCAATCCACTCTTTGTTGATCGAGATGTCGCCTTCAAGGAAATGAAGGCGCTTATTGGCCAGCAAAGATTCAATTTTGTTGGACATCATGTCCAAGCCGAACACTTCCCAATCGGTGGTGTTTAAAATTCGTTCAGTTAAAGCATTTCCGATAAATCCGTTTACTCCTAAAATTAGAACCTTCATCGTCATTTTCCTTTTTGGATCTCTAGTTTTTTGTTTCGCCTTAAAAACTCTTTCCCGTCAACTTCTCCCTCTCCTTCCCCCTGAATATTCAGGGCCTCAAGAAGCTGGCCGTCGCCGCAAACAAAACAGGGACTTCCATCTAAATCCAGAATTTGGCCTAGTTGGGAATTGGGAGGAGCCTTAATCCCCGTCGGACGGGAGCGCCAAATATACGTTATTTTGGCTAAATTGTCAGTAAAAGCTCCGGGGTAGGGGTGGGTCACCGCCCGGATCAAATTGTGAATTTCCCGGGCTGGTTTGGACCAATCAATTTTTCCGTCTTCCGGTCTTCGCCTTCCATAGTATGTTGATAGTGAATGAATTTGAGGCCTGAAACGGGCCGTCCCCATTTTGAGGGCTTCGATTTGCCGTTCCATAACCCGGACGGCCGCCTGAGTCACCTTTTTCTGAACTTCCGAGCTGGTTTCATCGGGACCGATGGGAACGGCTTCCTGGTCGACAATGTCCCCGGCGTCGGGTTTGTCCGTCATAACGTGAAGAGTGGCGCCGGTTTCAGCTTCGCCTTTCAGGACCGCCCAGTTGACCGGAGCACGGCCGCGGTATTTGGGAAGAAGCGAGCCGTGCATGTTGTAAGCCCCTAAGGGTGCCAGAGACAAAATGGAATTTGGAATTAGGTTCCGGTAATAAAATGAAAAAATAAGATCGGGTTTCAAACCTTTGATAATTTGAACTTCTCCCGAACTTAAAACTGAAGGGGTGTAGACCGGGATTTTATTGGCTAAGGCCAGTTCTTTTACCGACGGGAACCATATGTTTTCCCTGGCCGCGTCTTCGTGAGTGAAAACTCCGGCCACTTCTTCCCCGTTTTCAAGAAGGAACTTGAGGCTGGCGTGCCCCAAATCGGAGTAGCCAAATAGAAGGATCCGCTTCTTAATCACCGGTGCGGTTACTTTCCCGCGCGGGTCACCCGGCGGACGAGAAACCGCGGCCGGCCCCGGACTTCCTGGTAAATGCGGCCGATGTATTCACCCACAATCCCGAGCCCCGCCATCAAAACCCCCATCACCACGAAGGCTATGGCGAAAAGGGTGAACACTCCTTCCGCCTCTGATTCCCCGAGTAGGATGTACCGCCGGAAGAGGAGATAAAAACCGAAGATGAGGCCGCCGCCGGCGACGACAAAACCGCTCAGCGTGAAAAGCTGCAAGGGGACGACGGAAAATCCGGTCATCAGATCGAAATTCAGGCGAATGAGCCGCCATAGGGAATATTTGGATTCGCCTCCCGCGCGGGCCGCGTGGGCGACGGGGATTTCGATCGGATGCTGGGCGAAGAGGAGTCCGAGGGCGGGTATGAAAGTGGAATTCTCGTCCGATTTATTGATCAGGTCAACCACGTCCCGGGAATAGGCCCTCAGCATGCATCCGAAGTCGCTCAGTTTCATTCCGGTGAGGCGGACCGTGATTTTGTTGACGATTTTTGAAGCCGCGCGCCGGAAGAGCGAATCCTGGCGCATCTGGCGGATGCCTCCCACCACATCGAAACCTTCCGCAATTTTATCGACGAGCTTGGGAATTTCTTCCGGCGGGTTCTGCAGATCGGCATCAAGGGTGATGGCCACATCCCCCGTCACATGCTGGAAACCGGCGAGAATCGCGGGATGCTGCCCGAAGTTCCGGGAAAGCTCCACTAGGACAAGGTTCTGGTTTTTTTCAGCGATTGAGCGGAGGATCTCCGCGGACTTGTCGCGGCTTCCGTCATCGATGAAAATGACTTCATATGGTTTTTTGAGGCCCTCCAGCGCGGGAAGCAGCCGCGGCAGGAGATTGGGCAGGTTGGCCTCCTCATTGAAAACCGGGATAACAACTGAAACTTTCTTTACGGCTCCTTTCATAATCCAACTCCCGTTCGAGATTTTATTTGGGATGCGCAAATTTCCGAGACAGCTTCAATAACGTCCTCCTGATCCTGGTCGGTCATGGTCGGGAAAAGCGGCAAAGACAGAATCCTCTCCGACACATAATGGGCTTCGGGGAAATCGGCCGGCTTCCAGCCGAATTTCGCAGCGTAATACGAAAATTCATGGACGGCGGTATAGTGGAGTCCCGACCCGATGTTCCGCTTTTTCAGTTCGTTCATGAAGCCGTCCCGGTTGATTTTTAGTTCATCGATGTCGATTAAGGGCGTGTACAAATGCCAGGCGTGCTTGTGGGGATAAGAAACTTCCCGGGGAAGGATTATCCCGGGGACATTTTTGAAGGCTTCCTGATAGCGGAGGGCCCTTTTGATTCGTTCGGCGATGAATCCGTCGAGCTTGGGAAGTTGATGGAGGCCGAAGGCAGCCTGGATGTCCATCATGTTGTATTTGTATCCGGGGAGCGTGATGTCGTATCGGGCGGTGCCGGACTTGTCGAAGCGCTTCCAGGCGTTTTTGTCCATCCCGTGAAACTTGAGGAGGTTGACTTTCTGATAGATAGATTCATCCGGCGTCACCACCATTCCGCCTTCGCCGGTGGTCATATTTTTGTTGGGATGAAAGGAAAATACTGAGGTGGTGGGGAATGATCCTATTTTTTTACCCTTGTACTCGGTTCCCGCGGCGTGGGCGGCGTCTTCGATGACGATAAGATTGTGCTTTTTGGCGATATCCAGGATCGGATCCAGATCGACCGGCTGACCGGCGAAATGGACGGGGAGGATGGCCCGGGTTTTTTTGGAAATCTTCTTTTGAATTTCTTCGACGCGGATTTGCAAGGTTCCCCGGTCGATATCGGCCATGACCGGCGTGGCGCCGACCAATATGATCACGTTGACGGTGGCGGCGAAAGTAAGGGGGGTGGTGATCACTTCCATCCCGGGACCGATGCCGTGGGCGAGGAGCGCCAAATGGAGGCCGGCCGTCGCGGAGGATAAGGGCGAGGCGAAGCGGCCATTCACATAAGCCGCGAATTCCCTCGCGAACCGCTCCACTTTGGGGCCCGTTGTAATCCAGCCGGACCGGATGGAATCGATTATTTCGTCGATTTCTTCCTGGCCGACCGCCGGGCGGGAAAAAGGCAAAAAGTCAGCGCGCATAGAGGGTTTATCCTACACCTTTTTAGTCTGTTGGAAAATTGGCGAGGAGATAGTAGCGAGGGTTGCGATCGATGGCAAATGACGGTTTCAGAGTGTTCTCCTGGAATATGCCGATGTCGCCGGTGCGGACCACCGCCGCCATTTTATCGTCCGAGTTCCACCTGGCCCAGAATGATATTTCGTCCCAGAAGAGATTCGAATCGAGCGGGCCCAGGGTGGCCAGTTCCCCGCGCTGAGAAACCGTCGGAATCGTCTTCTTTAAATCAAAGGAAAGATTCACCGGGTAACATTTGTACCCGACCAATGATTGAACCCCCAGGTGCTTCAGTTTAGCGGCGAAAGGAGTGGTGGAATAGTCGGCGGCCAGCGCCGGAATGGTTGAAATGAGGATTCCAAAGGCCAAAAGCCAGGAGATTACAGCGGCCATCCAGGCCTCGCGCCGTCCCCGGCGGTCCAGAAGGAATCCAATCCAGGCTCCAACTACGAGAACGATGGCCAGTGCGACGGCTTGAACCAACAAAGAGTAACGGTCAAAAATTTGTTCCCTGAGTCCGAAAAAGAAAGCGACCGGAAAGACGAGAGACAAGGAAATGGCGTAGGAAAGGGAAGCCCTTCGGCCCAGTTCCGGTTTTTCAGAAAATTCCAGGCCCAAAAGAGCCGCCGCGGCCGGCCAGATGGGGAAAATATACGGTATCAGTTTGGATTTCGAGACGCTGAAGAATAAAAGAATAAAAAGAAACCAGAAGGTGAAGAATGCCTCGGGCCCCGCCTCCCGCCGCCAGAGTTTAACCACTCCCTTTTTAATCGCGTTGGCAAAGAAAAAAGTCCAGGGCAGGAAACCCAGGAGAAAAGTGAGAATGAAGTAGTAGACGGGACCGGGGCGCTTGGCCGCCTCGGTGGTGAACCTTTGGAAATGTTCGTAAATGAAATAAAAGTTAAGGAATCCGGGATTCGCCCGCTCCACCAGGATGAACCAGGGGAGAACAAGGGCAAAAAATACGGGTCCGGCCCAGGATAAAAGAATGTCCCGGAATAATCTCCATGACCTGAACCAAGCGCACCAAAAAATAAGCGTAATGCCGGGGAAAACAACGCCAATCAAACCTTTCGTCAGAAACGCCGTCGCCATGGCCCCGCCCAAGCCAATTTGCCAAATGACTGGAGATTTATTTTTCTCCTCCGCGCGGGGAATCAGCAGTTCCTTCAGGCAAAAGAAAGCAAGTGTAATCGAAAAAGTGAGAAGCCCGTCGGTGAGATTCAGCCGGGAGAGTGCCATCGACAGGGGGTTGCAAATAAATATGAGAGCAGCCCAAAACCCCGCTTGCATTTCGTCATTCCCGCCCGATCCGTCATTCCTGCGAAAGCAGGAATCCATGGATTCCCGATTAAAACATTCGGGAATGACGGGGGTTTTAAGTCCCAAAATTAAAATAAGAATCACGCCCAGGAAGGCAAGGCGCGAAGGAAGGCGCGCGGCATATGGGTTTTCGCCAAAAACCGCCATCGAAATCGAATTGACCCAGTATAGGAGTGGAGGTTTTTCGAGATAGACCGATCCGTTCAGATGCGGGGTGACGAAATCCTTTGTGGCCAGCATTTCTCTCGGGATTTCAGCGTAGCGGGCTTCGTCGGGCTCAAAGAGAAACGAGCCGGGAAGCTCTAAAAGGGTGAGCGCGGAGAAAAGGATTATTAGATAGAGAAGAATCCGTCTTTCTAAAATGGCCATGGAAACAGAACATGCTCCTTTATAGGTTTGCAAAATAAGAAGGCCAATTATACTTTTCCCGTTATTTGAAGGCGCCATTATTTGCTAGAAATACTTTTCTTATGAACATTCAAGACAAAAAGTACTGGGCACTCCTTTTTCTGGTCATTTTCCCATTGTATCTGACCTTTACATTCGACCATTCCCTGTGGAATCCCGATGAAACGAGAGACGCCGGCATCGCCCGTTCGATGTTCGTCGATAAGAACTTTGTCACCCCCAAATTGAACGGGGAAGCTTTTCTGGAAAAGCCGCCCCTTTATTATTGGACGTGCTCCCTTGTTTATCTAGTTTCAGGAAAGATCACCGCCGGAACGACCAGACTGCCAACCGCTCTCTACGGATTTCTCGGAATTTTATTTACATTCTTGATGGGCCGCCGGTTTCTGAAGGGCAGAGGGGGATTCCTTGCCGCGGCGATTTTGGGGACGGCAGCTCAGTATTTCCGGATGAGCCATTTGACTTCTATGGATACCGCGCTCGTGGCCTGCCTCACGGGGGCGTTTTACTTTTACCTAATGGAGTTTGACCTTCTTTTTGTCCTGTTTGTTGTTCTCGCCTTTTACGCCAAAGGTTTCCTGGCGGTGGCCCTGGCCGGATCGGTCATCGGATTGGATCTTATTTTGGACAGAAATCCCAAGCGCCTCCTGCGGATAATTCTTCTTGGGATTCCGGTGTTTTTAGCTGCGGTGGGACCCTGGGTTTACGGGCTCTGGAAGGAAGGCGGCGCCTCCTATTTGCGGATATTTTTTATCGAAAACCATTTCCGGCGATTCGCTTCAACCGCCGCAGATCACGGTGATAACCCTTTTTACCTTTATTTCCTTTCTTTTCCGGCCGATTTCCTCCCCTGGACCTTTTTTTTAATCGGGGCCGCGATTCGGTTTTCAAAAAATAAGTTTTCGGCGGTTTTTAGCGACAGGTTTCTTAAATTTCTGCTCGTTTGGTTTCTATCTATATTTGTCCTTTTAACCCTTTCCTCCAGCAAAAGGAGCTTCTATCTGTTGCCTGCTTTTCCAGCGGCAGCCTTGATGGCCGGGGCCTGGCTTGAAAAAATATTCACCGCTCGGAATATTTCCTCCTGGGAGAAGGGAACTATTTGGGGCACAACAATACTCACTTCTCTTCTCTCGATTGGGGTGCCACTCGGCGGAATATTTTTGGCGGAAAAGTATCTTGTTTCCCTATTTTTCCTTGGGCTCGCCGGGGGAGGGGTCTTCTTCGTTTTTAAAAATTTAAGAACCTCCTTCTTAAATCGGGTTATTCCCCTTTCTTTATTCCTGGTAGTCACCGTTTCGGCGGCAGCTGATATTCTTTTTATCCGACTCTTGGATCAGGACAAGAGTTTTCTTCCCTTCATAGATGTCGTGAAAGAGAAAAAGGGCGATGCCTTGCTGGCGGGTTTCCAGCTGAGCGAGATGGAGCGGGGGGTCTTTTCCTTTTACTTTGAAAAAAATATTCCGGATTTGAAAACCGGCGACGAATTGAGGAAATTTTTTGAGGAGAAGAAAAATGAACCGGTTTTCCTCATTTCCAACCGGAATAATTTGAAAAACATTCCCCCGGAAGCTTCCGCTCGAATGAAGGAGTTATATGCTTTCCGGCCCGACAAAAAGAGCCGCTCCTACTTTCTCTGGGAAACCCTTCCTTGAATAAAAAAAATCCTGAACCAATTCGCGAAGACGTCCGCAATATCGCCATCATCGCCCATGTCGACCATGGCAAAACCACTCTTGTCGACGCGATGCTGAAGCAGACGGGCGAATTTCACGTGAAAGCGAGCGAAGCCCAGGAGTGCGTGCTTGACACCAATGACCTCGAGCGCGAGCGGGGGATTACGATCCTGGCTAAAAACACCTCGGTCCCTTACAAAGGAATCACCATCAACATTGTCGACACTCCGGGCCACGCCGATTTTGGCAGCGAGGTGGAGCGGATTCTAAAGATGGTGGACGGGGCGCTTCTATTGGTCGACGCTTTCGACGGCCCCATGCCGCAGACAAGATTTGTGTTGAAGAAATCCCTGGAGCTGGGCCTGCGCCCCATCGTTGTCATCAACAAAGTGGACCGGCCCGGGGCCAAACCGTTTGATGCGCTCGATAAAACCTTCTCCCTTTTTATGGAGCTGGGGGCGACCAACGAACAACTGGATTTCCCGACGCTCTACGCCTGCGGCCGGGACGGCTGGGCCACCACCAATCTGGATTTGCCATCAAGCGACCTCAAACCTCTTTTTGAAACCATTTTGAGACACGTCCCGCCGCCGGCCGCGAAAATGGACGACCCGTTTCAGATGCTCATCACCATCATGATGCACGATAATTTTGTCGGCCGGATCGGGATCGGCCGGGTGACCCGCGGGCGGGTCCGGAAAAACGACCCAGTGATGCTGATAAAGCGGAGCGGCCAGCAGATTCCGGGGCGGGTTACGAAAATCATTTCCTTTCACGGGCTGGAACAATTGGAGAAGGAATCGGCCGAAGCGGGGGATATCGCCGCCCTGGCGGGGCTTGAGGACGCCAATGTGGGAGACACCATCGCCTCATTGGAATCGCCGGAGGCGATTCCACCCATGCATATCGATGAGCCCACCCTGGTCATGGATTTCCTCGTGAACGAGAGCCCCTTCTCCGGCCAGGACGGGGCGTACCTCACCACGCGGCATTTAAGGGAGAGGCTGTTTCATGAGCAGGACATAAACGTGGGACTCAAAGTGGAAGAGATTCCCGGAGAAACCGGATTCCGGGTTTCAGGGCGGGGCGAACTTCACTTGTCGGTTTTAATCGAAACGATGCGCCGGGAAGGGTTCGAGCTCGCCGTCTCCAAGCCAGAAGTAATCGATAAAAAAATCAACGGCGTTCTGATGGAACCCGCTGAATACCTGGTGGTGGATATCGATCAAACTTTTCAGGGCGCCGTTCTTGAAACTTTGGGCGGCCGCGGCGCCGAGATGAAGAATATGAAGCTGGAAGGAAACCGGCTCCGCCTGGAATACGTCATCACCGCGCGGGCCCTCATCGGGTTCAAAAACGATCTCTTGAATTTAACCCGCGGAACCGGCCTCATGCATCACAGCTTTCATGGTTATATTCCTTCGACGGGAAGGGAGCGCCGCCGCACCCGGGGGGTTCTGATCGCCCAGGAGAAAGGCCTCACCACCTCCTACGCGCTCGATAACCTGCAGGTGAGGGGAACTCTTTTTGTCGGCCGCGACACGCCGGTGTATGGCGGAATGATTGTCGGCGAGGCTTCCCGGGACAAAAGCATGGTTGTCAATCCGTGCAAGAAAAAAGCCCTCACCAATATGCGGGCTGCCGGGAGCGACGACAACGTCATCCTGACGCCGCCGAAAATCCTGTCTTTGGAAGAGGCCATCGAATTTATCGAGTCCGACGAACTCGTCGAAGTGACCCCGAAGAATATCCGCCTCAGGAAAAAATTCCTCGATCCCATCGAGCGGAAGCGCTCGGAAAAGAATTAAAAAGGCGTCAGTTTGTCATTGCGAGCCCGCCGCAGGCGGGCGAAGCAATCCCATAAATTGACTGTGAGATTGCTTCAGGCACTTCGTGCCTTCGCAATGACATCCTTGAAATGGAAGGGTGGGGCGGGTTTAACCGCCGAGGTGGACTCCAACGAGGTGGCCGATTCCGAACGTCACGCCCGCGGCCAGGAGCCCAAAAATTATCTGGCGCATTCCCGCTTTGAGCAAAGGTTGCGATGTCACAAGGGTAATGGCCGCCCCGATGCCGAACAACGCCAGGGTGCTGAACCCCACGCTCGCGAGCACGGCGACGTATCCCGAAGTAATAAGAAAAGGGATGACCGGAATTATCGCCCCCAGCGCGAAGAGCCCGAAGGACATGAGCGCCGCCTCCAAAGCCGACCCCCCCAGTTCCTTCGGATCGATTCCCAATTCTTCGCGGGCGAGGGTGTCCAGCGCTTTATCTTTGTCCTGGATGAGATGGTGCGCCAGTTTTTCCGCCTCCTCGCGCGGCAGGCCTTTGGCCTGGTAAATCAAGGCCAGTTCCTCCTCCTCTTCTTCGGGAGCGGCGGCGAGTTCATCGGACTCAACTTGGATTTGGCGGCTCGAAAGTTCCCGCGAACTCTGGACGGAAATCCATTCGCCGATGGCCATGGAAATGGCCCCGGCCAGAAGCCCGGCGAAACCCGTGATAAGAACCGTGTGCGGCGATAGGTTGGCTCCGGCAACGCCCATCACCAAACTTAAATTTGAGACCAGGCCGTCGTTGGCGCCAAGGACCGCGGCCCTCAGGGCGTTTCCGCCGATGACCCGGTGCCGGCCTTCAAGGCGAGCGAGGGAACTTCCCTCCATCCCGGCCGGATTGGCTTCGATGATGGCGCTCAAGACCCGGGTGTGGGAGCGCTCATCTCGGGGGAGTGAGGTGTTTTTCGATTCAGGCTGGTTGTCATAAACGCCGCGGTCGGCTTTCTCGGCCGCCGCAACCAAAGGGACCACAACTTGGGGCCCGATGCGCTTGGCCAGCCATCTCATGATGCGCATGCGCAGGCCCGGTTTCCATTTTTCCGGCGTCCCGCCTTCAGCCCGGACCCGATCCTCCCAGAAGCGAGCGTGTTTGTCCTCGACGGTCGCGAGGTTCCGATAAACTTCGGCCAGCGGTTTGGAACTTTCGGATTCAGCCAACACGCGGTAAAGGGCCGCGCTGTCTTTTTCGGAGCGGATATTGCTGGAATATCTTTTCAGTTTTTCTTTGTCCGGCATGACGTCGATTATAGCTATCAAGGGGCGGTGTTGGCTTTAGAAGCCGCACTTTGTTGAAAGAGATGTTTGTATTGGCCCAAACCTTCTTTTTCTAGGTCCTCAACCGCAACAAATCGCAAGGCGCTGGAATTGATGCAGTACCTTAATCCGGTCGGCGCGGGGCCGTCGTTAAAGACATGGCCCAGGTGAGAATTCCCGTGTTTGCTTTTCACTTCCGTCCGCTTCATGAAGAGACTTTTGTCTTCCTTCTCCACGATGTTCCCGGGCTCCAGGGGTTTGGTGAAGCTCGGCCAACCCGTTCCGGAATCAAATTTGTCCGAGGAAATAAACAGAGGTTCGCCGGAAACAATGTCGACGTAAATTCCCGCCTTGTGGTTGTTCCAATAGGCGTTATGGAAGGCCGGTTCCGTTCCGCATTCCTGGGTCACTTGGTACTGGAGAGGAGTGAGTTTCTTTTCCAATTCCGATTTGGTCGGCTTTTTGTCCATCGGGGGCGGATCCTTTTTTTGCGGGGGTTCGCCAGCCCAGGTTTTTTCAATAAAGGAGTCCCGGCCAGAACCGGCCCGATAAAGTTTGTACCGGAAAGGGCTCTTCTTGTAATAATCCTGGTGATAGTCTTCGGCCGGATAAAATTTTGTCGCCGGCCTAATATCCGTGACGATGGGGCCTTTAAACCGGCCCGAGCGTTCCAGCTCCTCTTTTGATTTTAAAGCGGCCGCCTTTTGGACCTCGTTGTGATAGAAGATGGCCGTTTTGTATTGGCGGCCGCGGTCGACGAACTGGCCGCCCGTGTCAGTGGGATCGATATTGTGCCAAAAGGCGTCTAAAAGTTTTTCGTATGATATTTTCGCCGGGTCATAGCGTACCTGAACTGTTTCTAAATACCCCGTTTGTCCGGTTGAAACTTCTTCATAGGTGGGGTTTTCCGTTGTCCCTCCCGTGTACCCGGACACGACTTCCTTTACTCCCCCGCTCTCCAAATTTTCAAAAGGCGGGACCATGCACCAGAAACACCCTCCCGCAAAAGTGGCCGCTTCCTGTCTGTCCTGATTCATCGCCGTCTCCTTTTTCTTGAATTTTCCTCCGGCCGCAACGGTGATGAGAAAGGTTGCAGCCACGAGAATTGCCGTGCCAAGCCAGATAAGATCGGTTTTCTTATCCATTATTCGATTCCAGTAATCCCTACTTCTATAACCACTAATAGAGAACTTAATTCCCGTTATTTCCTCGTGGAACTTATTCGAACCAAGGAGGGTTCAAGCCTTTATAAAGGCCCATGACGCATTCGTTTGAAATCATAAGGTAGGAGGTGTTGTATGGAAGGTTCAAAGCGAGTTGTTGCGGACTGCCGGCTTAATCCCGGCGGGAAATGCACGCTCACCATTTCGGGAACCGAGTCCGAAGTGCTTGATGCTGCCGCCCAACATGTTGCTTCCAAACATGGAATGAAGGACACTCCAAAAACCAGGGAGATAATCCGGTCCGTGTTGAAGGAGGAAGCGATCGCCCGGGCTGCCTGAAGAATTGGAACAGGTGCCGTTGTTCACACTTCACACTTTAGAACAAATCCTTTCACCAGTTTGGGGGGATTATAGAAAGTGTGAAGTGTGAACAACGGCACCTGTCCCCTGTGGTAAAATTCCCGCCTATGACAAATCTCCTCGCCGCCAGGCTCCTCATGGCAATTTCCCTCGCCTTCCATATTATTTTTGCCGTGGTGGGCATCGCTTTGCCTCTGATGATGGTGATAGCGGAGGGAATCTGGCTTAAGAGAAAAGATCCGGTTTATCTTGAACTGGCGAAGCGGTGGGCCAGAGGAATGGTTGTTTTTTTCGCGGTGGGAGCGGTGTCAGGGACCGTTCTTTCCATTCAGCTGGGGCTTCTTTGGCCTCAGTTCATGGCTTTCGCCGGACCTCTTATCGGCCTGCCCTTCTCGATGGAAGGATTCGCCTTTTTCCTTGAGGCGATTTTCCTGGGACTATACATTTACGGTTGGGACAAGATTTCTCCCCGCTTCCACTGGTTTGCCGGAATGATGGTGGCTTTCAGCGCCGTTGCCTCCGCGATATTTGTCGTGACCGTAAACGCCTGGATGAATTCGCCGGCCGGATTTATGGCGGAGAACGGGCGCCTCATTAAGGTAAACCTCGTCGCGGCCGTTTTCAACCCCGCCGCCCTTGAACAGGTCATCCATATGGTGATTGCCGCCTACCAGTCCGTCGGGTTCGCCGTCGCCGGTATTCATGGGGCCCTTTTGCTGAAGAATCCCCGGAACCTTTTCCATCGAGCCGCCTTTGGAATTGCGCTGGCGGTGGGATCCATCGCTTCGGTTTTGGAACCCGCGAGCGGCGATATCAGCGCCAAACATCTGGCCAGGTATCAGCCGGTCAAATTCGCCGCGATGGAGGGGCAGTGGGAAACGGAAAAAGGGGCGCCGCTCCGGATTGGGGGTTGGCCCAGCGCCAAGGAAGAAAAAACTTTCTTTGCGATTGAAATTTCCCAGGGCCTCAGTGTTTTGGCCCGCCTGGATCCGGACGCCGTCGTTATGGGATTAAAGGACGTTCCGCCGGAAAACCGGCCTCCTGTGGCGGTTGTGCACCTCGCCTTCCAAATTATGGTGGGAGCCGGGATGATTATGTTGCTTGTGGGGCTCATCGGGATCTGGAGATTTGTTCGTAAACGGGAGTTAAACATCGAGCGCTGGTATTTATGGCTGGTTGTTGGCGCTTCGCCCTTGGGCCTTTTGGCCCTTGAAAGCGGGTGGGTGGTGACGGAAGTCGGCCGCCAGCCCTGGATTATTTACAATTTTATGAGAACAGCGGAGGCCGTCACACCAATGCCCAGGCTAATGGTTCCCTTAATTCTCTTCTCCGCGGTTTATGTCCTTTTGGGGGTAATGGTTCTTATGGCCCTTCGCCACCAGATTAGAAGAAGCCCCGAATTCCCGCCGGGACCCGGCCAATCGCCAAATCGCGAGGCGAGTCGTGCTTGAGACCGCCCTCGCTTTAATCATTTTTTCGTGCCTGATTATTTATTCCCTCACCGGCGGCGCTGATTTCGGAGGAGGCGTTTGGGATTTGCTGGCCACAGGCCCAAGAGCGAGGGATCAGCGCAACCTGATCAATATTTCTCTCGCCCCGATATGGGAAGCCAACCACGTCTGGCTCATCGCCGTTATCGTCTTCCTCTTTGTCGGGTTTCCGAAAGTATTTGCGGCCCTATCCATCGCCCTGCACGTCCCCCTGACGCTTTTACTATTTGGGATTATTTTTCGCGGAGCGGCCTTTGTCTTTCGTCGCTATGGAGGAGAGGGGACGAAGGGGGAGAATACTTGGAATTTGACCTTTGCCATCTCCAGCATGATTGCGCCTTTTGCCATCGGCCTGATTGTGGGGGGGCTCGTCTCGGGAACTATCGGCATAGATCCCGTGACAGGAATTGTCCGGACGGACTTCGTTTCATCCTGGCTGGCCCCGTTTCCGGTTGCCCTCGGATTTTTTGTCCTCGCCCTATTTTCCAATCTGGCCGCAATATATCTCACGGGTGAAACGGAAGATCCAATGCTCCGGGAGGACTTCAGAATGAAAGGCCTGGCCAGCGGATTGGCGGTTGGCCTAATGGCGTGGATTTGCTTTTTTCTTGCCGCCTGGGGAGCTCCTTTGATTTGGGTAGGCTTGAGCCAAAAAGTTTGGTCCTGGCCTTTTCAGATACTGACTGGAATTGTGTCAACAGTGGCTTCAATCGCTCTTTTAAGGAGAAGTTATTTGGCCGCCAGAATTCTGACGGTTATTCAAGTCATCCTGGTAATTGCCGGTTGGGGAATGGCCCAATTCCCTTATCTTGTTTTCCCGAGTCTCACCGTGGAGAACGCGGCGGCCCCCGCGAATGTTTTGAAGGCTTTAATGGTGGTAGTGTTTCTTGGCGGGATTCTTATTGCGCCGTCCTTTGGAACGCTCTTTTGGATTTTCAAAGGTCACCAATTTGTTTTATTTAAGAAAGCCCGCCTGCCAATTTCTCAATTGATAAGGAATTGGACAGGTGGCGGGCAGGGGGGCAAGTAAATGAACCAGGGAAATTATCATCCGATCGTCCATCGGTTTGCGGTGATTTTGTCAGGCGCCACGCTCCTTCTTATTTTCGTCGTGAACGCCTTCGCGTCCCGCCAACCTTTGATCAAACCGGTTTTTGTGGCGAACGTAACTGAAACTACCGCGCTCGGGTATGTGAATAGCCCGAAGTTCTTTTTTGACAGGGACGGCTTCGCTTATTTTTCCGCGACTTCACAAGGGCCGAATTTCACTCCGGCGATTGAATTGTTCCGATCCAGGGAAAAATGGCCGAATATAAAAAGCTTTGACCGTTTTTTTCTGGAAAACACGGATACCCTTTCGGTGTCCTCTACTCTCCATTTTTCCCAATCCATTTGCCTGGGAAGCAATCAAACCGTCTATATTGTCTGGGCGGGCGGCAAAACCTTTAGCCAATCGGATCCCGGAATCGCCCACCAGATCCGCAACGCCGCAGTGGAATTTGGGGGGGGCCTCAAATTAGGGAAGGAAGAACAACCCTTTGTGGTGACGGGGTTTTCCGACGTTTACGATGTCCCTTACACCAACGAACAATTCTGGCAGGAACGGCCCTCCGTGGCGAAGACGATTGACGGCATCCTTCATGTTGTATGGGAGGCGCGGGACAAAAACCGCCTTGCCGACGACGGGACTCCCTATCCCGCCATTGCCTATGCCTGGCGCGATCCTTCCGGAAAGTGGTCCGTTTCCGGGCCGATTGACAGGCCGCCGTATTTATCGGCCCAAGGAATTTCCGAGGCGCAATTTGACCCCCTTATTTTGACTAACGGCACCGATCCCATTCATGTGCTTTGCACCGGAGACGTTGATGAACGGAATCAGATTCTCTACGGACAGATCCGGGGAGGGAAATTTTCCGGTTGGAAAATGGTTGCCTATTCTCCCTATGACCAAGGGCAGGTCACCGCCGTTCTCGACTCGGAAGGGAACCTTCACGTGGCCTGGAGAGAGGGCGAGGTAAATGGCCGGGTTTTCATTTCTCACTGCGAGATGAAAAAGAACGGGACGTGGTCTTCCCCTGACATTATCGGGTTGGATTACACGCTGGATTCCACTCCGAGCATCGCGATTGACGGATCAAAAATAACAATTGCCTGGATTAGCTGGGAGCCGGGTTTTATTAATTCAGACGGAGAGGAAGACAATAACTTCCCGGAGGATGATGACACAGTCGAAGGAAGGTTGTTCATTGCGACCAAACAGATCGGAGCAAACAACTTTACCGATCCCAAGGAGTTGATTGGCGGAATTTGTTCCTACCCCAATTTGGGGGTGGAAGATGTAACTTCCAAAGGCAGAACCGCGATAATCTGGGCATCCGGCCAGGAATGCGTTCCGAAGGATTGCGTTCAACTCTTTTTTGGAACCCTTCCGAAAAAATAAGAATTTTCCCTTAATTAATAACAAAGCCAAAACCGCTTCGTTCCCCGGTCTCCTTAAACAATAGACGGTAGAAAGGGGGAAAAAGTGTCGATTCGCCGCAAAAAATTTCAATCTTTAGATATTTGAAAATTAGAGAACTTTTGAAATTAGTGCGGGTTATAGGTTGTGAGAAAGATGTTCTCTTGAAACCAGATTCAAAATAATCCTGAAATCATTGTATGGGGAGGTTGTAATGAGAAAATTGAAGCCGTTTCAAATAATAATGTTTTTTTTGGTGCTTTCCGTATCGTTGTTTTTAATCGCGGAAAGGGGATGGGTGAATCCCGCTGTGCCCAATCAAGACCCTCAAGTTTTATTTGGGCCTCCCCGGGGCAATCTGATCAAGGTGCCCCCGGCTGTTTTAAACTTACAAGATACTTACGTCAAAATTGTCGAGTCGGTTAGGCCCGCGGTCGTGAACATTTCAAGCGTCCGCATCGAAAAAGTTCAGGAAGAGCCATCTCAGTTCTTTTTTGGAGATCCGAACGATTTCTTCCGGCGATATTTTGGAGAGGAGGCTCCTGCGCCTCAAGGCCAGCCCAAGGAATACCGGGCCGAGGCCATGGGATCGGGGGTCATAATCGATCCCGCGGGATATATTCTTACCAATAATCACGTGATTCAAGGGGCGGATGAGTTAACTGTAACTTTGAATAACGAAAAAAAGTACAAGGGCAAGGTTATCGGCGCCGATCCGAGGACGGATTTAGCCGTTGTTAAAATTAATTCATTCTCGCCCCTCCCCTATGTTCCTCTTGGGAATTCCTCAGCGGTTCGAGTGGGGGAATGGGTGTTGGCCTTCGGTTCGCCGTTTGGATTGCAACATACGGTGACTTCAGGAATCATTTCCGCCCAGCGACAGACCTTGAATATAGAGGGTCACGAATACCGCAATTTGTTCCAAACCGACGCCGCCATTAACCGGGGGAATTCCGGCGGCCCCCTCGTCAATTTAAAGGGAGAAATAATCGGGGTTAATACGGCTATTTATGCTCCCACGGGCGTTTTCTCCGGGGTGGGTTTTGCCATCCCCATTGATAATGCTAAGGCGATTTTGGCCGATTTAATCAGGAAAGGGCGCGTTGTGCGCAGCTGGATGGGTGTTGAAGTTCGGGAAATGGATGAGGTAATGGCCAAGCAGTTCGGCCTTTCCACAAAAGAGGGGGCCTTGGTTAACCAGGTGGTTCCCAAATCTCCGGCGGAGAAAGCCGGGGTGAAGCGGGGGGACGTTATAATTGAGTTTGACGGAAAAAAGGTGACTGATTCCGCCACTCTTCAAGACGTTGTATTTCAAACCCCGCCTCAGAAAAAAGTAGCCGTTGAAATTATTAGGGAGGGCAAACCTTTGACCCTCTCGTTGATGACCGAGGAGATGCCGAGCCAGAAAGAGGCGGCTTCGGCTGAGGAAAAACAGAATGCATCCGAATCCAAGTGGCTGGGTGCCACTTTCAGCGATATTACCAATCCTCTTTTGCAGAAATACCAGCAGGAAACCGGGACAAAGGTGACCGGAGTCATTGCCGTCAACGTTCCCCTCGACAGCGTGGCTGCCGACGCCGGAATAGTTGAAGGAGATATAATCCACGCCGTCAATCAAAAGGAAGTGGCTAATATCGCCGATTTCGAAAAGGTGACCAAGGATGTGAACGTGAAGGAAGGAATCGTCCTGGATCTTCGGCGCCAGGGGCAATCATTCTTTTTAAGTTACAAAAGCCTTTAAGAAAATCAGGGAATCAGATCCTGCCGCGATTCGATTATTCGCAGGAAATCGTTCCGCAATAGAAGCCCGCCAAATTGCCGGTCGGTTACAACCGGGAGTTCGGTTGCGTTTTCATTGTTCATAGTCACGAACGCTTCGAAGGCCGATGTGTCCGGTGAAACAGCGCGCAATTTTTCGATCGGTTTCATAGCTTTGAAAACAGGAGTCGTTGGCCAGTCGGATCGGGGAAATTCCTTGACCTCGTGAGTGGTGATAAGACCCAAATTACGGCCGTTTTCCGAAACCACAAAGCAGTGCCTTCCTGTCTTCAATAAATAGTCGTGAACGAATATCTCAAGATTCGTGTCCGCCGCCACAGTTGGGCAATCCCGGGACATGATGTCTCCCACCCTCAAATCTTTTAAAACCGATTCCCATTCCATGCGGGCGGAGGTCTCCCGGGCCGCATCCTTCAAAAAGAGGCCAATGAAAGCGAGCCACAGGCCGTTTAAGCCCCACCCGAAAAAAAACTTCCATAGCCCATAAAAGATGAATAAAAACGCCACCAGCCCGCCGATTCGCGCGGAAACGCGGGTCGCGCGCAATTCGTTGCCGGTGAGCCACCATACGAGGGAGCGGAAAACTCTTCCTCCGTCCAAAGGAAATCCCGGAATGAGATTGAAGAAGGCGAGCCCGAGGTTGATGTAGCCGAGCCAAACCAGAAGGGCCATTCCCGGAGTGGAAGGCGTGATAAAAGGAGCCCACCCTTTAAACCTGGCCAAGGCCAGGCAAAAGAAACCTATTCCCATGCTGGTGGCGGGCCCGACAATTCCAATTTCAAATTCGGTTTTCGCGTCGGAACTCTCTTTTTCGATCTGCGCGACTCCCCCCAGTGCGAACAAGGTGATGGCCCGGACCGGAATTCCGTGAGATTGCGCGACCATTGCGTGTGAGAGTTCGTGGATAATAATGGTGAGAAAAAACAGCAAGCAAGTGATAAGGGCCGTTCCCCAAACCGTCTGATCTGACCAGTCGGGATTTTGGGAGTGGAATCGTCCCACCAGGGATAGCGTCATCAAAAACGCGATAATCAGCCAGCTGATGTGTAAACCGATGGATACTCCGTGAAAACGGCCCAATCGAATGTGGGTTTTCATAGGTTCCTCAAGTCCTAACTTACGGATTCAGCGCTATACCGGGCGATGAGGCCAGAACGTACGGCCTGCCGGTAAATCCAGGCGAAAAACCAGCACGAGAGAATTATGTAGAGCCCGGCCAGAAGCCCGCCCGTCAAGAGGGAATTCCCTGAAATTTCGCTGCCTGAAACGACTTTCCGAACTCCTTCAAACACATACGAGGGCGGCAAAATAATCGAAACATATTGCATCCATCGGGGAAGGGTCGATATGGGGTAGAAAACTCCGGCGAAGGGCGAAATGAAGGCGGGGATGGGCCAGATAAACCACTCGGTGGCGGGCCCGAAGCGGAGAACGACGGCGCTGGCGAATATTCCGAGGGCGATCCCGAATAGGAAAAGTATCAATAGGAATGGCGCGAGCATCGCTCCGTAAGTGAAGAATGAAAATCCAAAAGCGAAACTCGCCAAGGCGAACATCACGGCCAGGCCGATGGCGCTTGAGGCGATGCTGGAAATCACCAGGCCCGTCACGTACTCGTAAATTGAGATGGGCGTGGAAAATACGTTCAAGAAATTCCGGGACCAGACGTCCTCAAAGAAGGTCATCGTCACCCCTTGCATGACGCGGATAAAAAAATCATAAAGGAGAACGGCGCCGAGGAGCATCGGGACAAACCGGAAGGCGGAGGAAGTGAGGGAGTTGAGATAGCGGGTGATGAATCCCCATAAAATGATGTCAACGGCGACCCAAACGAAAAGCGGAAGAACCCGGGATAGGCTCCCGCGCATGAGATAGAACTGGCGCAGAACAACGGCGAATATGCGGTTCCAATGAAACATAATCAGGCGGTCTCCAGCGTCAATGGCTCGCGGGCCACTGTGATGAACAGCTCTTCCAGGGTTTTCTTTTTGTGTTCCCGCGGCAATGTCTTGGGGTCGCCTTCGAGGAGAATCTTTCCCTTCGAGAGGAAGAGCACCCGGTCGCAGACTTCCTCGACCTCAAACATATTGTGCGATGTCCACAGGACTCCTCCCTCCCCGCTTTTGGCGAATTCCTTTATTTTGGCCCGAATTTCCCGTGCAACGGCCGGATCAAGGGAGGCCGTGGGTTCATCTAAAAGAAGAAGACGGGGGCGGTTAAGCATTGCCTTCGCCAGACCCAGGCGCGTTTGTTCGCCGCTAGAGAGCACTCCGCTTTTGGCGTTCCTGAACCGGACAAGATCGAATTCCTGGAGAAGTTCGCCAATCCGTTCGGATAGATCCTTCACACCGTAGAGGAGCCCGAAAATTTTTAAGTTCTGGTAAACGGTCAGGTTTCCGGGGAGAGGCGCGTAAACGGCGGCGAAATTGGTTCTTTGGAGGACCTTAGAACGATTGGTGGCGATATCCATTCCTTCAATCTGAATGGTTCCCAGGTCCGGCTCAAGGACGCCGAGAATCATATTGATAGTGGTGGTCTTCCCGGCGCCATTTGGTCCGAGGAGGCCGACGATTTCATTGGGGCTCACCTTAAATGAAACCCCGTCCACGGCGACCGTTGCTCCGTAAACTTTGCGCAAATTCGTTACCGATAGTACATTCATTGGCCTGATTGTCCCGAATAATTAGGAAAGAGGGAAGGGGTCATATTGTCCCTTTTTCTCAACACTCCTCGATCAAACAAAGTTCCGCGGAATTGATTCCCGGGTTGATGTCCCGGGAGTCGAGACGAATATTGGATTTGGTGGCGGTTGATGTTTGCAGGGGAGGTTGTTTCTTGTGTTTAATTGCTCATTCAGAGGAGGCGCAATGTCGGCCGATTCACCGTTCGCCGTAATCATCGAATCCGAACATGATTTAAACTTCGGCTCCATCAGCCGGGCCCTGGCCGCCTGGCGCCAGGTCCCTCTTCAGGATGCCACCTTCCAGGCCAAAAAATGCTGGGGGATTGTGGATGAAAATCTGACGGAAGAAAACGCGAGGCGCCTGGTTCAATTTCTTTCCGACGCCAAGATTAGGTCCATCATCACCCCTCAGAATAAATTGCCTCTACTTCCGGCTAAAATTGAACTCCATCATGTTTTTATTGTGGAGGCCGGACTCACCGGGAAGACTAACGAGGGCAGGGAGCATATCCTGGCGTGGGAAAATATGCGGGTTATTTCCGCCGCAGCATTCAAATCCACGACCGTCAAAAAGATCAGGGAGAAAAGAGGACCGTCCGGCGCTGAAAAAGCTTTCAAAATTGGGATTTTATTGACTACGGGAATCCCCCTTCCTATCGGAGGCAAGGATAAAATTGTCGAGAAAACGGTTTCCCAAACCGAATTGAATTTTTCGCTCACCATTATTACCAGCGATCCTTCAGCTCATTATTTGATTCCGGCGGACAACATCGATTATTCTTTTCTGAAGGAAAGAAAAACCTTCACCGTTATGGGCAATTTTAAAACGGTTTTGGGCGATGTTTTAAGTAAAGCAACCCGCGCGAAGCGAAGCAGGGGAACGCAAATACTCCAATCGAGCCAACCCGTTTCTTCGATGGGCTATGAATCCTATCCGGATGTCGAACGCGAGTGCCGCTGGCTTTTTTTGTTGAAAGATTTCCGGTAATCTTTGTATCCCAGGCAATTGATGAGAAGCACAATGACCAGGTAAAAAGCGGCCATGATTTGAGGTGTGGGAAAAGAGAGAAAAAAGTCGGGCTTAAAGTCCTGGAAAATTCTCTCCACCGGGCCAAACCAGTAATTTAAAAACCGGTTGACGTCGTAATTCCAGATTAGTTGAGGGGCCTGCCAATAGAGTGCCGAACAAATACCGGTCCAAATGAATAAAATAGAAAAAATCCATTTCCAGGTTTTCTGGGACCACAAACGGTGAATCATGATTCCAGAAAGGAAACATAAAATAGGAGTTACCGGCACCATATAACGGCCGGGCGGGGCCCAGCCCCCGGACCAGAATTTAAAATTGGATAAGCCGGCCAGGTATAATAAAAGGATGAGGCCCGTGTAGACGGATTCTCTGCGGTTCTCCCGCCAAAATATGAGGAAACCTCCAACCGAAAAAATGGTGAGAATATTGATCCAGAAAATTCCAAACGATCGGTCAAAGAAAAGAGCGGGGACTGCCTCAGGTAAGCATTTCCAGTAAAAGGTTTTTATCCCGAGGTATGGATAGAACCCAGCCAAGGAAATATTTTCCCAAAGTAGATAGTTGTAGAGAAGAGCTCCTCCCCAAAGAAGGACCGTCATTCCGGAAAGGAAGCCAATGGGGAGCCAGGGAATGGCGCGCCAATTTTTTCTCGCGGGATAAATCTCGTTAAACAGAAACAACAGTAAAAACGCCCCGGCCAAAAGGCCGTTTCGCGGATGAAGCAAGGGCAAGTAACCAATCCAAAAAGCCTTTCCCCAGGATAGTTTTTTGTCATTAATCAGGGACCAAAATAGGAATGTAATGATGACGGCAGAAGGGAGGTCCGTAAAGAAAACCAGGCCATACGACATGAGAGGCGGAGAAAGAGAAAATATCAGAGCCAGCCGCCAGCCAAATTTATGACTTCCCGTTGCTTTTTTAAAAATGGAAAAAAGAAACAAGGAAAAAAAACTTAAAGTAGCCATCATGCTGATGGAAAAAGTGTTTTTAATAAATATCCACCTTTCGTCCTGTTCTTTAAAGCGGCCCAGCGCCATTCCGGCTTTGATAATCCCGTGAGCCAAGGCGTAAATGGGAACGCCCAAAAGGGGCATTCCCACCGGGTGAACGGGAGGATTTTTCCCCGGTTTATATTTGAAGGTGTGCCAATCCTTCTCTTTCACCGTCAGCAGGTAGGGAGAGTGATAGTTGTTGGTCACATCGATATCCCGGTCCAGATAAAGGCTTTCGGCCATAATGATATAGTGCGGCTCATCCCCCTGTCCGATGTGAGTCCGGTGGGTTTTAAGAGTGAGAAGAAAAATAAAAACAATCCAAAAAAGTTTGGTTTTGGTATAGAAGGTTTTGTTCAATGGCGAAACTCTCCAAAAAATTTCCTTTTAAGTATACTGTCAAATTCAGAAGAAGATGGCGACACAAGGTAAAAAACTGCCCCTCCAGTTGATGGTCTTGATGGTTGTCAATGCCTTCCTTCTTTACGGCCGGTCGCTTTCCTATCCCTTTGTTTATGATGATCTGTGGCGGATTGTTAATAATGAATCAATCAATAGGATAGGAAACCCCGCCCGGTTCTTCACGGATATTAACACCCAATCCAGCATTCCCGGTTTAAACCGGGACAACTATCGGCCGCTGGTTCCCTTGAGCTTTGCCCTGGACCATGCCTTGTTCGGAAATAATCCGGCCGGTTATAGGGCTGAAAATATTCTTCTCCACGGAGTTAACGGGGCGCTCGTGTCCTATCTGGGGATGGAAATCTTATCCCTTTCGCCGCCCGCGGCGCTTCTGGCCGGCCTCATTTTTATCAATCACCCCGTCCAAATAGAATCGGTGGCGTGGGTGGCGGAACGGACCAACGTTTTGGGAATATTATTTTTGCTTTTGACCTTATTATTTTGGGTTAATTTTCAGAAAGGCGGCGGAAGAAAGTCCGCCCTTGGAGCGCATCTTTTTCTTTGCGCTAGCCTCCTCACCCGCGAGATAGCGGTCGTCGTCCCCTTGTATATACTCTTTATTGATTTCCTGAAAAAGTTTCAAAAGCGATGGCCCCATTACTGTTTGGCCGCCGGGGAAGTTACGGCCTTTTTGGCGGTGCGATATTTCGTTTTGGGACAGGTGAAAATCTCTCCTTTCAAAGGGGGGACTATTTTTTCCAATTTGGCCAATGTCGTCCAAATGTGGCCAGGCTATTGGCGGGTGGTTTTATTTCCCAGCCGTCTCCGGATCACCTATTCCGATATCGAACCGGCCACCCATTTACTAACGGGCAAGGCTGTCGTGGGCGCTTTTTGCCTATTAATATTTTTCGTTTTCTTATTTTACGGGATCAAGCGGGCAAGGAATTGGGGATTGGCTCTCGGGACCATTTTCTTTTTTTGGCTTCCCGGATCCAATTTGATTCCTTTGACCACGATGTTTGGCGAGCGCCTATTGTATCCAATGATGGCCGGATTCGGATGGATGGGGGGCCTCCTTTATGAGCGCTTGGGATGGTCGCGGTCCAAGGACGTCTGGCTCAGGCGCGCCTTTTCCATTTTATTAATTACCCTTTTGGCCGGATTGTCATGGGTGCAACTTCCGGTGTGGCGGAGTGAGCTGTCCCTCTGGGAAAATGCCGTCCAACAGGCGCCTCGGGCCTGGTTTGCCTGGGCCTGTTATGGACAAATGCTCCAAGCTGAGGCCAAAAAGCGGGTGGGGCGAAACCCTTCGGAAGAAATGATTTGGTGGAAGGGATCCGCGCTTGCCTTGGAGGAAGCATTTAAGAATGGCCCGCCCCGGGAGAGCGCGGGGCAACTCTTGGTTATGCTCGCGAAGTCAAAATATCAGCTTGGTGAAAAAGCAGAAGCCTCTAAACTCCTTCAAAAAGCTAGCCGCTTGAATCCTGCCCCGGTCCAGAAGAAATGATTTCGCCGACCCGGACGCTTTGTCTTTTTGAGAAACGACTGTGAAATCCGCCACAAAAACCCTTTGGCTTGGCGTAACCGCCTTTTTCTTATTTTCCATTCCCTATTTTTCCTCCCTGACAAATTCCTGGAACCGGCTTGAAATAACTTGGACGCGTTCCGATCCCTTTGCCGTCGCCTTTCTACTCCTATTGGGGGGAGGGGCGCTAAGCCTAGCCGTAGTTTTCGTTCGGCGGCTGGTGCCGCCGGAATCCCTGCGGGACAAGCTTCTCCTTTTTTTTCTTTTTGTGGTGATCTGGCCGGGCGTTAATGCGGTCTCCGTGGTTAAAAACATCCTCGCGGTTTTTCCGGGAGCCGCGGCACTCCAATCCCGGGCGGCGCTCTTTTTTCGAAGTGAGGAAATCCTGAAAATTCTCTTGATCGGTTTTTATGGATACATGGCTCTTCGCCTTTCGAACCAAGCGAAAAAATTGGCCGTAATCGTCCTTAAAATTTTTTCACCCGCTGTTTTGATTTTTCTGGTTCAGCTGTTTTGGTATCCGGTTATTCCAACAGGTGCTGGTGAAATCCCTTCCGCGCCGATCTTGGCCCCTGGAAAAACGCCGGTCTTTTTCTATTTATTCGATGAGTGTTCTTACGGGCATGCGATGGTGAGCGGGAATCCGGCCCCCGGGCTATTGGCGCTAAGTGAAATTTCCCGGCAATCGTTTGTTTTTCACCGGGCTTTTTCCCCGGGCAATGTTACCAATGAATCGGTTCCCCGTATTTTGGGGGAATTCCATTTTGACCCGGCCTCTAAGGAATACAACGTCAACAACAGCGTCTTCCAAGACGCTTATGCGGCGGGCTGGAAAAATTATCTGGTGGGATGTTATCTCCCCTACGCCCTGTGGTTTAAAGGAGTGTCCGAGTTCAGTCGTCAAGTCCCGGCTTATAAGGCGCCCGAAGGAGGTTTTTTCAATGATCTCTTGAGTCATGCCGTCCTTGACGCCAATTTCTCCTTAATCCATTGGAATGCCAAGTTGGCTGAATTTGTATACGAGCCGTATGCCGTTATGGTTCAGAAAAAACGCGTGGATTATTGTGTCGCTCTCGCCAAGGATGTCGAAGAAATTAGCGGGGCGGGCACGTTCGCTTATTTTCATTTTTCTCTGCCACACGATCCCTTTATCAACGTTAAAGCCGACTCGAGTCCATCCGCGGGGTATTTTTCCAATATCGTTATTTCAGACCGGATTCTTGGCGATCTGATGCAAATTCTTAAAAAAAGGGGGATCTGGGATAGGAGCCTGGTCATTGTCACTTCGGATCACGGGTGGAAAAAAGATCCCCAAGTTGCCGCCCTTTCCTCTCCGGATGATCGCGAGGCCTTGCTCCGCCATGTGCCTCTCTTTGTGAAACTCCCGGGGCAGGGAGCCCGGCGAGACGTCGCGACCATTTTCCCAACCGAGAATCTGAAGAAACTGCTGGAAACCTTTTTCCGCGGCGACCGGCGAGGCGGGATTCTCTCGCTCGGTCAATAAGTTTTATTTAGAAGAGGCTATTTTGGACTGGGAGCCGTAAATCCCGATTCCAGCCAACATGACCAGAACGGTCATTACTGAAAAATGGTAGCGAGTCAAACCCAGGACAAGCGAATGGGCCAGGAAGAAAATTAGAAAGTAGCAGGATAAGAATAATTGGTGTTCGACGAAAAAACTTTTTTTGTAAAGACTGAATGCGGCACCGCAAAAGGCCAGTAAAATAACCAGAAGGTAGAATCCGCTTGAAAACCATGCCCATTTGAGTAAACCGTTTTTGCTTAAGACGAATTCTTCCCCTGGATTGCGAACTAAAAAATACGACCTTCGCACACTCCAAAAAAGGATGTCTACATCATCCGCAAAGGCGGCTTTGGATCCCAACCATAGGCAGTGAATGACTTGGAGCGGCCCTCCTCTTAATATACGCAGCCAGTTGTCAACTGCAATTCGGTACCCTTCGCTTGACCTGTCTGCCTCATTGGGTGTGTTTCTCCAGGCCGCATATCGAACTCGCCATTTTTCGTCTTTTAACGCCTCGGGAAGCAGGTTCGAAGTATGACGGCCCAAAAACTCGCCCTCCATTGTGCAAACGGGAATAAACCGGTGAAAAACTTTCCAATTGCGGATTGTCCACGGGCTCAAAGTTAGAATTAAAAAAAGAAAGAAGATTCCTGTCTTTTGAAGTATTTGCCTCGGTTTATTGGCGGGAATTATGGTCAGCAAGACGCTGGCGCACAGCGGGAGCAACATGGATCTAACCAGGGCGGTCCACCCCACGGCGGCTCCAATCAGCGGGTATTTAAAAGGGTTGTCCTCTTTCCAATGGGAAATTAAATAGGCCGTGAGAAGCAAGGAAAAAGAAAATAAAGTTTCCGTCCCGAATAAATTGACGGCCATGAACGCCGGAGGATAGAAAACCCACAGAAGTGCGGCCCTTCTCGCCCAAAAACGATTTTTTTCCAATAAAAGATAAAGGAGCCAGATTGTTCCTGTGCCCAGCAACAGGTTTGAGATTAGATACGAAATTTTGTGAGAGCCAAAAATTTTAAAAAGGAACGCCCCCCATAGCGGAGCGCCCGGCGCTCGATTGGCGGTTGTGTAGGGCAAGTGTTTGTCGGGACCTAGATATCGGATGAGGTCCTCGGCTCCGACCGGCCCGGTTAAGGTATAGCCCTTCCCGGCCACCAAAGCTTTCGAGAGCTCTGCGTAGATGGCGAAATCTGAAACTTGTTCGTTATGGATTGAAACCAACCAGCAAAGTCGGAGGCAAAAGCCTATTCCCAGAATAATAATCAGGCCGATTTTGGGATGAAGAAGGTCCAACCAATGAGAAATAAGAAAAAATACCGAGCCAATCAAGGAGGCAAATATGAGGATCGATAAAATAGAGACCAACCCGCTCAGTTGAAATGATTTGGGAATAACGCTTGAGGTTGCGGCGGCCAGAATAATTCCAATTGCGACTATGAGGAAAGAATTAATTATTCGCTTCATTCCTTTAACCCTAATTGAAAATTTTGTAAAGCCGAATGTTTTCGGTGTCAATCAACACCGGCCGTCCCAATGAATAATTCAACCATCTTTCTAAATGGTGTTTCACATCTTCGCGGACAGCTTGTGAGTTCCCATGAAATAGGACATATTTAATCTTGTTGACTGTAAGGACGTTTATCCCCTTATTAATATAGCGGTTGAGTCTGACTTTGCTGCTGGGACTTCTTTCCCAGGACGACAATGTCCAAGGGTGCAGTAATTCATACACAAACGGGGTCCTATTGGTGAACTCCAAGCTTGAATTGGTGCATCTGCTCGGAGATCCGAACACCATCGGTTTTTGGTGGAAGGGTTGGAAAAGCATGTAATAATTTCCCGAATTCGAAAAACCAATTCCTTTCACGTAAGCTTGGGGTAAATCTAATATGGCGAAATTTCCGGGGTCATTTTTAATAAAGACATAGGCCGCCGAAGGTTTTGCGGAAACAAACCATTTGGATATTTGGGGCAAGTCAAATTCCATTCCGATGAGGGCCAGGAAACCGGCCAGAAAGGCGACCCTGGCCAAAAATGATTTTCCGGTCAAAACCGATTTAATGGTAATGGCGGCCAGAGCGCAGGCCGCCAGTGAACCCGTCATCCATATGCGGCTGACCGACCTGAATTCGAGGAGCCCGGGAATTTTTTCAAATAAATAGTAGGGCAGGGGAAAAGGAATCTGAACCCCGGGCTTCAATATGAGCCATGGGCCCAGGCTCAACAGGGCGCACCAGCAGAAAATCCAAAGCCAGAAGCGAAAAGAAGGAATTGTTCCGGCTAATTTTTTGAATAGGCCGAGAAAAATCAAACAAGTCACCCCCAGCCCCAGATATCCAAAGGAATTTTCCGGGCCAAAGCCGGCGATCCGCAGTCGTTGCAGAAGAGGCGAGCTGTGCCAAAAAGGCACGGAAACAAACGACGCGAGGCAGGAATATATCCTTGAATCTCCGCCCAGCCAGTGTCCCATGTTTCTCAAAATAGGCCAATAAAAAAGGCCGACAACCGAAACCGAAAACACCAGGACCAATACATCAAACCATCCGATTTCCGTCCGGAGAATTTTCCTGTCGGTTTGAAATAAAACAAAAATCACGCTGCCCAAAATAAAAATGAACCCGAAACAGTATGCGATGTAGGGGCCGCTGAGACAAACACCCACGAAAGCGAGACCGAGGAGCAACGTGTTTAAATAGTTGGGCACCCTTAGGCGGCGTTGAATGGCGAGTATAAAAAGCGGGTTAAAAAATTGGGTTGAGTCAGTTTGACCATAGGCGTGCTGGGTCAACATGTAAGTTCCGAAAACAAGCGCAAACGAGCCGCAAAGAGCGGGTATTTTCTCCTTTGTTAAGTCATGAAATAAAACATAGGAGGCTATCCCGGTTAAGATTTGAGAAGTTAGCGAAAGGATATTCGTGACGGAATAAGGGGAGATGAAATTTTGGAGGAGGACGGCGGGAATCTCGTTCACAGGAGAGTGAAAGTAAACATCCAAACCGCCGGGATACATCATGAGATTGGTGTGGAAGAGGGCAATTTTATGGCTGAGGGCATAATGGAACCACCAATAAAGCCAGGTGTGCATGCCGGCGACTTTTTGCCCTGCGATCACAAATTGGGAGGGAGACAGCAGGACGGCCCCGTGGAGAAAACAAATGACTGCGGCGAAAAAAAGAGTGACGAGAAGATAGTGATAGCGGTTTATCATTTGAGTAGAGAGGAAAATGGCTGTCGGGCGCGCCTTGAGCACCACAAAGCCTGGGCCGGGCGGCCGGTTTCTCGATAAATGCCTTCCATCCAATTGAATGCCTTTGGTTTATTTGAAATGTCATAAACAAAAAACGTTTGTCCGGCAACGGCCATGGGTTCCTCATTATTAAGCAGCCAATCAAAATAAAGCGGTTCCGACTGTAGCACCTTCGTGCCGACCGCTAAATATATTTTTTTGGTATCCAGGGAAAGGGGCGCATCCCGTCTTTCGCGCGTCACCAGCGCCGGTGACAACAAATCCTGGTATTGAATTCCATATGCGGCGGGATCGCCGGACCCGGAATAGGCGAGGATTAAAAAGGGCGAGCCCTGTGCTTTCAGTAATTCAGCCAGCGCCGGCAGCGATTGCCCCCAATCCTGATCAGAGTCCGCCAGCCAATGAAACCCCTTGTTGGATCCGCCCGCCAGCGCGTTAAAATAAGCTCCATAATTAGGATGAACAAAAAAGATATCCGTGGAACCCGCCAAGAAAACGATCCCTGGCAAAATTATCCAGCGTTTCTTCTTTTGGAAAGGAATGACCCACCCGCCCGCCAACGCGACGATTCCTAAATAAAAAGGTGAGAGTTGTATCGTTGAAACGGCGTTTCGAAAAAAGAATGGTCCGCAGAGAGAAATAAGAGAGAGAAAAAAGAAATGAAGGAAAGCCCCCCTGTTTTGTTTGGATTTCAGCCAGAAAAGGCCTCCCGCGATTCCAAAAGTTAAAACAGCCAGCGGCGCTTTCAACAATAAAGCCGCCCAGGAAATAAAGGAGTGGGTATTAATTCGCGTTTCCCCGGCCCAGTAAAAGGGAAGAATGGTATCGAAGGTAAATAGGTTGCGGATCATTTGAATGAACGCTAAAGCGCCTCCTTTCCAGGGAAGGGTGCCGAGCGCAATCGTCAGGAACGGCACAATTATCAGAATTCCAATCGCTCCAATCCGGAAACGGTAAGGAGGATTCTTCGGATGAAAAAGAAGATTTAAAAGGATAAAAGTTGGAATCAAGGGAAGCGCGGCCAATTTGCAAAGCAGGGCCAACCCGGTGATGAAACCGCTCCACATCAAATAGGAGAGCCGGCCCGTTTCAAACCATTGATGATGACACCAGAGCGCCGAAAGCATAAGAAAATACATGGGCATTTCAAGCTGAGCCAGGCTCGCGCGTGAAAGGAAAACTGGCGTTCCTAAATATAAAAGGAGCGTGATGGCGCCGGCCGTTTCTGACCAAAGGGACCGCATCCATTGATAAAGGAGAACCATCAGAAGGCAGGAAAGAAAGATGGGGGGGAGGCGGCTTAGGAAAATAAGAGTTTGGGCGGCGTAACTGTTTCGAAAGGTGAAGAGGAAGCCCAAACGGTATTCGTCTTTCTTTTTCCAAGCGGTGGAATCGAGGGGAAGCGGGGGGTTCAGAAAAAGCAGCGGGGCGGCATAAATCAATTTGGAGAGAAATGGATTTACGGTATTAAGCGTAAGTTCTCCAGTTTTAAGCTGCGCGAGTCCCGCGGCCGGGTAAGCGATTTCATCCCAAGTGGGAGACAAATGCCTTGCGGCATGAATGGCAATCCCGGCCTGAAGCAGAATGAGGAGTAGAGGAACCCACCATTTTTGAAGGTTTACCATGGGACTCATTTTTCCATATTGAACTTGGCTATCAAACCCTAATCTTTGGGACCGCAACCAAATGATTGTAATATCAGATTTGATCCTGGTAACAGCGGTTTGTTCTGGAAGTAGATTTCGGCGGGAGGAATTCGGAAATTGAGGAAAATTATCTGGCTGGGTTGTGTTTTATTTTTGGTATTGGCGGCGCTGTGGTTAAGGCTTCCTCAGACTAGCCGGGGGCTGCCGGCCGCCCGCCACCCCGACTCGGCCAAAACAGTTTCCGTGGCCAACCACCTAGCGCAGGTTTGGCGGACAGGAAAGTTGGAGCTAAACCCGGGGCATTACCAATATCCAACACTGTATATAAACGCGCTGGCGTTGATTTATCTGGTTGATACTTCCACTGATCGGGAGATGATTGGTCGGATCCTGGCGATGCTGGCGGGACTTATTCAGATTCCACTTGTTTTCCTGTTAGGCTCTCGACTGTGCGATCGGGAAACCGGCCTAATTTGCTCCTCTTTATCGACCTTCGGTGTTTTGTTTACGCAACAAGGCCGGTTTGCGTCTCCTGATTCTCTTCAGACAACGCTTGTCCTTCTGGCCGTGATAATTCTGATGGCTCGTCGGTCGGGCCCTTTCTGGCGGGTTGTTTTGAGCGGGGCGGTGGGGGGCTTGGCCGTGGGAACAAAATACACGGCAGGTGTTTATCTTTTGCCGATCGTGTTAATTTGCGGGCCGACACTGTTCCCGGAACTTTCCCGGACTCGGTCCACCTTCCATACGATAATCCTGTGGTTCGCGGCTCTTGTTTGCGGTTTGTTGATTTCAACTCCGGCTCTTGTGACCCATTTTTCTCAATTTTGGAATCGGGTATTAATCGAGTCAAAGATCCAAGGGCAAGGTTGGATTGGGGAGCCGCCCTTGCGATTCGGGGATTATCTTTTTTCAAAAATCTCCCATCCATCGACCGTCCCCTTTGTGAATTCTTTGCCGGGGATGTTGGGGTGGCCGTTTGTGGTTTGCACCCTGGTCGCGCTGGTTTGGCTGGGCGTGAAGTCCTGGCGCGGGCGGGAAGTTCAAATGATGGCGCTTATCGCGAGCTGCCTGATTGGATATGTTTTTTTCTCAAGCGTCTCCAACATCCAACGGGTTAGGTTCCTGTTGCCCTTGGGGGTGTTTGCCGTGGTCCTCGTTTCAGTTTGGATTCGGGAGATTTCGATTTTCCTGACGGAGCGTACCTCGCCGCAGGAAGCCGCCATAAAACGGTTTATTATTGCCTCGCTTCTCCTTACCATGATGCTCATCCCTAATGGCTATGGAAGTATTTTGTATTGGATTCAATCTCATAATGACAATGACACTCGTCTCGCGGCCGCGCGGTGGATACTGACCAATGTACCTCCCGAGGCGAAGATTTTAAATTTTCAAAATGGGCCGGCTTTGCCGGCGGGACGGTACAAAATCGTTCCGGGGGATTTTCCCGAATCGGTCTGGGAATTGAGAAACTCAAATTTTTCACTTCCGAATTTTAACCGGTTGAAACAGGAAGGAGTTGAATGGGTTATTTGGAACAGTTACTACACCAACCGGTTTTTTTCCAAACCTAAGGACCCCTTGGAGGGCGCCTATTTTGAAGCCTGGAAGTCCTTCTACAGGGATTTGAATCGTAACGCCAAGACGAGCGGAGAAATGAAACTTTCCGATTCCCTTTCGCCCACCATTGAAATTTTCCGCTTGAAGTCCTAAAAATCAGGGATGCGCTCGAAAAGAAACCACGGCCCGGACTGCAATAACAACTTTCGCCCCGCCGTGGGGAGAATTCCCTTGTTGGCGTGAAGACGAAACAAATAATAATCATATTGAGGGTCAGCAAATAATTGATCCCATGAATACGAAAGTTCGCTTGGGGTCAACCGCTGGGAAATTGGGTAGCGCGCGACGGTTTGAGGAACGTTGGAGAATGAGTATTCAAATGTCCCACCCTTTAGGGCTTGATAATATGCCGGGAAATGAAGGTAAGGCAAGTATGACGGGATGGGAGTTTTTTTATCCAGGATAATTCCCGCCACTCTTCTGTTCGGCGCCATTTTTTCCAGGATGGGCGCGAATGAAGCCGCTTCCTTGTTGAACGCGATAACTCGCCGGGAGAGAACGCCGGACCAACCAATAAATAAAACGGCCATCAAAATTAAGGCGCCCGCCTGTCGGCCCTTGAACGCCTGTGCCCGCCGGAAGGTCAGCAGATAGGCCGGAAATAGATAGACCGCAATTCTCTGCGGGACGTAATTGATATCCATGGAGATTTGAAAAGGCAAGGCCAGACACAGAAATAAAATTAAGGTCAACGGCATAAACGGGAAAAGGCCCGCTTTTTGTCTTCGGGGAAAGAGATAAAAGGCGATTAAGACCCCAATGAAGAATAAATGCGCGATTCGATCTCCCCAAATGCCCATAACCACCTGCGGCATTTCAAAAAGGCGGTGCCACCCGATCTGCCATACGATTGGGAGTTGGTAGGAACTTCTGGAATTAAACCCAAGCAGCCAAATTATCAATATGGAAACGGCGGGTGCCAGCGGCAGAAAACGCCTGAAATCAACTCGGCCTGGCTTCCCTTCCAGGAGGAAAATGGTGATGACCATCACTGAAATGGCAAAGGGGAGGACATGGCTGAAAAATAACAGGAGCATCGAGATTGACAGCCAAAAGCCATTTTTTGGGGAAGGCGAAGAGCGGAATTTCAAAGCCAGGCCCCAGCAAAAAAAACTCAAAGGAACCGCCGCAAGGTATGGTAGGTGACCCCAGAAAAAACTGCCGCCAAAGGCGAGAGGGAACCCAAGAAGAGACCATTGGGGGTCCCCGTCGCTATGAACGAGCAGTTTATACATCGACAAGGGGAATGATATGACGATAAGGGATAAAAGTATTTTAGCGGCGGTAAAAAGCGGAAAGATCAAATTGAGCGCCGCGCCAAGTAAGAGGCCCAAAGCATAAGGGGTGAAAAAATTTAATTCAAAGTGCCGCCCGTATTCGTAAACGGGATTGCTGTAATTTCTCAATATCGAGATTTGAGCGATGTGTTGGGGTAAATCCGTCAGGGGAAGAAATTTTCCCGCCCAGATCGGGCCCAAACTGGCGATGGCGCATATGACAAAAGCGGAGACGAACCAACGGCGGTTCTTCATAAAAATACCTTCATAGATTCGAGGCGGACCACCCACACAATCCCAAAGTGGACGCGTTCGCAAACGCCATATTTATTCTTTAACGCGGCTGTGAATCCTTCCATGAGCAGCCGGTTCCAGAATTTCGTCACTATGAAGACCTGCTTAACGGGGTGCTTGTCTAAAAAGTCCACCGCTCTACCGGCCACATTTCCCAGCTCACGCGTTCCTGTGTTGGGTGGAACGGGAATAAGAATCGCCGGGACATTGTAAACGAGCAAGGGGGAACTCATAAGAATTTTCTTTTTATCGTCGTCATAGGACGTGGCGGAGGTTCCTTCAATGTACCCGGCGCTTATTAACACGGCCGATGGCCAGCCATCGGCTTTAAGGCGTATCCACGTGGCGGCCCCGGCCCAGTCATCGTTCAGAAATTCCCGATTTGAAACGTGCGAGTAAACAATGGAAACGACGGAGGAAATTGCGACGACGAAAATGGTCGCTCTGATGTTGGAAATGGCCCTGATGAAGGCCGCAAACAAAATCGGGAAGCCCAGCGCGTACAAAAGATAATAACGGCCGGAAAAAGTTTTGAGGTCCGTGGTGATGGAGATGAGGAAGTGAAAGAGGAGCGGCCCCAATGTCCAGACGAGAAGAAGAAAAACGATTTTTGGTTTTGTAATGAACAGCGACCGGCGCCAGGCGCCATCCGGCCGAAAGAGCGGGAATGCAAGGATCGCTATCCCCGTCGCGAAAACGGCGATCCATGGAAAAGGGGCCCCCAGCGCCCGAACCAAGTCGTTGAAACCCGGCGTTTTAATCCAAAATACCGGCGGCATGACAGCAAGTTGTTTCATGGATCCAAAAATCGGAACCAGTGCCAGGGCGATAGCGGCGAACGCCGCCAGAAGGGACCCCCACCCAATCTTCTGAGATTCCCGCCCGTCGGGTAAAAAGAGAGGAAGGTGAAGCAGCGGCAAAATAGCGAACGTCGGTTGGCCATATATAGCCAGCGCGGTTGCAGCCACGTAAACCATCCCCGGCCAAAGGGTTCCTTTTGATCTCCAAAGAATGAGGGACCACAGGGATAAGGCCGCAAAGAACAGTGAGAATGCGAATGGCCGGGCCATGACGGCGGAGGCAAGGACATCATCAAGGGTGAAGAAGAAGACAACAGACAATGCCGCCAGAGGCGCCTCAAGAAAATGCAATGCAATCCGATAGAGAACCGCGCCAGTTGCCAATGTGAAAATAATCGAGGGCAGGCGAGTCGAGAGTTCGCTTAATCCGGTGAAATGGGCAAATCCCTTCAGGAAAACAAAGTAGAGGGGTGACTGATAAAAATAAATGAGTTGGGATGAAAGAAGTTCACGGATGCTTTGGCGGATGGAGATGATCGTCAGGCATTCGTCCATGGAGAAGCTCCGGACCGATAGAAAAATAAAGTTGCCGAACAGTCCAACGATCGACAAGGGAATGAAAATGGCAAGCGTTCGTTGTTGTCTATTAAGCGGGGTGAAAAACCAGTTTATTTTCCGTTCAGGTGGGGGATTCACGGCGGAAGTTTACATCTAGGTATCTCCCCTGTCTATTCCGCATATTCGTGTATCTCACAACCCCGTCAGCCCCGCTTCCTTTTGAGGATAGCCCGCGCCTGTTTATGGATGCTTTTCCATCTTCTTTTAGAATTGGCACGTTGTTCGGGGTCCTGCTTGCGTTTCAAGTAGGCCAGTTCTTTCTGAAGCTTCGTGTAACCCGCCCATCGCCCCGCAGGAAGTTCTCCTGTCTCCAATGCTCGGGCAACCGCGCAATCTACCTCGCCTTGATGGCGACAGTCTCGAAATCGACATTGTTCGGCCAACCGTGCAATATCGGTGTAGACTTCGGAAAGGGCAGATGAATCCCCCCAAAGTTGAATTTCCCGGAGTCCCGGCGTGTCGATAACAAGCCCGCCCCCGGGAAGAAAAAACATTTGGCGGGAGGTGGTGGTGTGGCGTCCCTTGGAATCGGACAGCCGGATGGTTTGCGTCGCTTGGATTTCTTTTCCAAGGAGCCGGTTTAAAATAGTGGATTTCCCGACCCCTGAGCTTCCAAGGAAGATGCCCGTCTTCCCATTATTAAGGCGAGAGAGGATTTCATTTAAGCCTTCTCCGGTCACGGCGGAGACCCGGAAGACGGGGGCGTCATTTGCAACGGCAGACGCTTTTTCCAATCTGTCGTCATGCTGGCCGGCCAAGTCGGATTTGTTTAGGAGAATCACAGGCTTAACGCCCGCTTGCTTAATAAGGGCAAGGTATCGCTCAATCCGGCGTAGGTTAAAATCTTCATTAAAGGAAGTGACTATAAACGCGAAATCCACATTGGCTGCCAGTATCTGCTCTTCTGTCGCCTGTCCCGCTGCCTTCCGTGAAATGACCAATGTTCTTAGAACAATGGAATGAATCAGCGCAAAGTCTGGGCCTTCTACAGACGCCATGACCCAATCGCCTACCGCTGGGAAATCGGCATTTGACTCTGCCTCGAAGCGGAAACGCCCTGTGACCTCCGCGGTTCGTTCTCCATCAGGGAATTGGAGAAGGCACTTGTCTCTGAAAACCGCCGTCACGCGAACTTTGAAAATCTTTAATAAACGCATGATTGTAATAATATCAACAACTCATTGGAGGTGTCACGTTGTAGGGTTTGGTGCGGCCCCAACGGGATTCGAACCCGTGATCTCTGCCTTGAGAGGGCAGCGTCCTAGGCCACTAGACGATGGGGCCAATTAAAAGGGTTTGGCTGGGGCCTGTTTTTAAGGACAGGGTTAGGATTGTAACTTTTTCGGAAAGAATTTTAACCTGGCGGGGGGCGACTAGTTTTTCGCAGCAAGGATGAACCCCCGGGATCAAGGATTGAAAGGGGCGTTAATCTTCTCTAACTTTTCGAGAATCGATCCGATTTTTCCTCCGACTTCGGGGGAGGATTTTCCCTGAAGCTCGCGGAGAGAATCCTTTAATTCGTCAATTAGTTTCCGGTCATTCCGAACAGCGTTTTGGAGAAATTCAAGGGTATTGTTGAACTCCGTTTCCAGGTTTCGCAGTTGGTCGAATTTCCGGAGCCGGATCCGCTGGTTCAAGTCCCCTTTCTGCAGAGCTTTCAGGGTCGCCTCAAACCGGAATATCGGGCCGGCGACATAATGAGACAAAGCGATGGCGAGCACCCACACCAATCCAAGGAAAATCGCGATTTTTATAAACACGGTCTTGCTGATTTGGGATACCATCAGCATGAGGTTGGCCGACGATTCATCAATGACCCCCGTTCCGGAGAGCTTGGAAAAGGCCGAATAGATTTCCCACCAAACGCTGAAGGCCGCGATCAGAAATAAAACAAGGGTGATGACCGCCACTTTAATCTGAAGGGAGCGGTTGATTAGGATAATTCTTCGTTTGGAATTCGGTTGTTTGGTCAAATTAATAGGTCGTCCAAATCAATCCTTTGCTGTCCCTATGATAGCAGCCCACGGCAATCAGGCCCCAATTGGAGTCATTCTCGTTGGAAACAAAGACCCAATTCCCAGGGCATGCTGAAGGGGAGAGAAAAAAGTTGCTGTTAGAAAGATTGTCCACAGTGCTGTTCTTTTCATGATGCGGGTATACATAGCACTCGGGAATGGCCAGCAAATACTTGGGTGTTAGGGTGTCCTTCAGGGTGGATTGATTCTGACCGGCCGAGCCTCTCGGGAAAATGGCCAAATTTTCCGCGAAATAAATGTTGAGGGCCGAGCGCAGAACTCCCAGTTTTGATTTAACGTCCGCTTCTTTCGCGCTGCGCAGCATAAGGCCGAATTTCGGTATGGCGACAGCGGAAAGTATTCCGATGATCGCGACAACGATCATAAGCTCCATGAGTGAGAATCCCCTCTGGATTTTAGGGGTCCCGGAGAATCTTAAAAAGGCGTTGGCGTTATTTCTTTCCATTGATCGAGATAAATCTCGCTTGCGGCGGTCCTTATTTCAAGAGATGGATCATAAAAGACCTCAAATTTTCCGCTGCTGATTGTGGCGTTTTTTGAAAGCGCAAGGGCCCCGTGAATGACCTGAGAATTCGTATTTCCTCCGGCCAACTCAGTTCCGACGTAAAGGAATCCTTTAATTGAAACCAATTTACCGCTCGCTCCACCGGTGGTGGTCCCGAAGGTGAAGGAGTGATAGGTGTTCAGGCCGCCATCTCCGGGGTATTCGTCTACAGCGGCTGTATCACCGTAAGCGGACCCGCCCACAGCGTTTTTCCTTATTGGGCAATTCATTTGATATTCCAAAGCCCCCGTTGAAGGCGTCACAGTATACGCATTCGACGGGCTCGTGGGAACCGTGTTGTCGCCGTTCAGGGTGCATTTTCCCATGACGATAATAATGCCCTGAATAAATTTGTTGTTTCCCTGGAAGGTCGCGTTTTTCTCAAAAAAGAATATTTGGCCGGGCGCCGTTACCGTCGAGCTCAAGGTCTTGTTGGCGGTGAAACGTGTCCCCATGGCGGTAGCCGAGTCCCTGTAAAAATCAAAGTCAGGAGTCACTATCGGCGGAACGGTGGAGTAGGCGTAATATTCCAAACCGTCCGAGTTCGGCGCGGAGGGGGAGTCGTCGCGGGACGCATAAGACCCGGTGGAATTGACCACCGTGATGCTTCCGCAGGAAAATTTGCGGGGATAAAGCTGGTTTACGTCGATTGTGTTGAGGAATAAATTTCCGGTTGCATAAATCGGGCCCCAGTGAACCGTGAAAATCCCCGCCGTTGAGGTGCTGTTAAAAAGCTGGTACCCGTGGACCGCCGCTCCGATTTGCGTCCGGTGAGCAAAGGCCTGAACGGCCTTGTAAACATTCGCCCGGGTATCCTTGGCTGTGGCGACCAACAGCATCACGTTGCGATCCGCGGTCGTTGATATTTGAACGCGATAAATCCCGTTTTCGTCATTCACATCCCTGTAATTAACATCGTTATTATAACCGGCAAGCAATCCAGAGGAAAGCAAGTCAATCCAATTGTCATTGGTTTCCTTGAGCTTCCACAGGGCGCGATCAATTCCCGCCGCGGCCAGTTGAGAAGCAACCGTCGCGTGCTTTTGGGTGACAGCCCACTTTGTTTCGCGGTTAGTCATGTAGTAAAGCATTGGAATTAGGATGCCGATTAAAACCATCGTCAAAATCACGATGGCCAGGACGAAGCCGTTTCGGGAACGGGCTCTATAAAAGAACAGGACGCGGTTAATCATGGATTCATCACCTTTATTCTCTGAGTGGAGAGATAGAAATTCTTTGATTCCCCGGAGAAAGTTCCTTTTTGAAAGCACAAGGAAACGCTCAGGAGTGTTTCATCAGTGGAAACGGGATACCCGAAGGAAATATACCGAAGGTTTTGAGCAATAACGCGATTGTGAGTCACTCCGGTGGGGGACTGATGATAAATCCATAAATTCGATCCGAATTGGTAGAAATGATAAGTATGACCCGACGGAAGTGAAAACTGGATTTTTGAGTAAGGCGGCTGGCTCACGCTGTAGCGCGTGAGGAGGATGGAGGCATTGGAAGCCTGGCGCAAAAGGCCTTCGATGAGACTCAAGGTGATGCGGGCATCTTGCTGGGTTTCCGTCTTCGCCTCGGTATTTTTCCAAAGTTTGAACGTGTTGTTCAAAAGGCTCGGACCGATGGTTAAAAAAACGCCTAAAATGGCGACAACCACCATAAGTTCGACAAGTGTCGTGCCTTTATTGTTTTTATTCATCATGGCCATGAAAAATGACAGGATGGATTGCCGATATTGGAAGCGACAGTGACTGCCAGGGTTTTTGCGGTCGTCGTGCTCGTGGTGGTGTACCAGGCAACCAAATTATATGTTGACCCTCCCAGCACCGGCATTGAATAATGACCGGAATTATCGGTTATCGCTTGGTAGTATTTCACGCTTCCATTTCGCAGGGCAAATGAAATATCGGGCGGGTTATTTGTGTTAATTGTAACCGTTGAGGCAATAACATTAACCCCGCTGGTAATTGGTTGACCGGTGATGGTGGCCGTCCCTGAAATAGTTACGAATGCACCGGTGATCTGAAAATTTTGTCCGGTTAAATTATTGCCCTGGGTCAGGTCGAGGCCGTGGTAGTCCGCAGGGCTCGAAGTTTGACCTTCGAGCAAAACCGGGTAAACCGTGTATGGATTGCCGATCAGCCGTAGGCCCGAAATGGTGTAATTCCCGTTTCCGTCGGTGATCGACGTGTTTCCGTTGGAAAATTGCCCGCTGGCCACCACCGCGACGCCGGGCAGGCCGTCCACTCCGTTTGTCGTCACCCGGCCGGAAACGTAGGCGTTTATCCAAATTTTAAGGTCGATTGAGTCAACAATCAACCCGGCCTGGACCGGAATGGCGTCCGGTGTAACGGCGGTGTTCCAATCCGGATCGAAAAAGTCCGGATTGCCGGTTATAAAGTACTCTTCGCCTGCCGGAAGAGCGAGGGAATAGACGCCTTGCGAGTTGCTGTAGGCCTGTTGGCCGCCCGGATCGGCCCGCACCAGCATGTTGGGAAAAGGATCCGATCCGAACTGGAGGACTCTCCCTTTTACGAAACCGAAGGTGGCGGTAGTGGTGGCGAGTACGATGACTGTGTTGGGTCCGGCCAGAGTGACCGTCATGCTTTTTTGGCCTTCCACGGTTGTTGATGCGCCCGACACGGTCCATGGTCCCGTCGCCATGAAGAGCGCGAAGTAACCCGATATATTGGCTTCCGTTGACGCTGAAATGCCGTCATCGGCGCTGACCACGGCTCCGGCCAAACCTTTTCCGCCTTGAGGAGTTTTAATAATGGAGGTGTTTCGGGGGGCCGCGGTTGAAATCAAAACGAAATCACTGCCGTTATCTTGCGTGTCCCAAGCGTTTCCCGCGTTGATGTGAATCCCGGAAGGCGGCGTCAAATTGGAAGCGGTCGATGTTGAGACGGCCTTTCTGACCAGCGTGCCTCCCTGGCCGATTCCCGGGCCGCCGCCTCCCAAGTCGACTCCATCGCCTTCAATCGCGTCGGACGGGGGTTGTTGACTGGCATTTCCCCAAGCCACGCTGTCAATGACGCCACCACCCGAATTTTTCAGGATAACCCCGCCCGGCTCCGTTTCATTCATAAGAGAGGTGAAATAGGCGTCGGCGGACTTTCCATCCGGGGCAACGGTATCAGATCCCGACGGGCTTCCCAAACACAAAAAATATCCATGGGAAGGGATCGTTGTATTAACCCACGTCATCGGTATGGCGGTTTGAGAATTCCATTTATCGACATAATTCAGCGTATACCCGCCAAGATCAATCGCATGTGAAGTCCCATTATAAAGTTCAATGAATTCATCATCGCTAGCGGCGTTCCACTTGTTGTTGATCTGGGAGATGGCCAATTCTGGGAAGGTGATGACATAACCGGTCACGGTCCTCGATGAAATGGGAAGCATGGTGAAATCTTTCAAATTATCGCCGTAGTTTATGTTGAATTGCGGAGAGGTATATTCATAGTAACCATACCGGTTGGATATGACGATCATCGTATTGTCTGTGGCTTGAAAGCTAAAGTACCCGTTGCTGTCGGTGTAACTTCCCCATCCGGGATTCCGTCTGGCTTGCACCAAAGCCCCCCCTATCGGTTGCGCGGTTATTGAATCGGTGACGTGGCCATACACCCGGCGATCCAGGGCTTCTCTGGATGGATTGACCGCGAGGTTTGACACGGTTATTTTTTTCCAAGCGCCGTCATTCCGCTGCCAGGTAACATACACGCTGATTCTTTTAAGGCCCGTGTCCGGATGCGGATAGCCGACATTTTCAATGAATCCCGTGGGAGTGTCCGTTTTTTCGATGAAAACTCTTCGGTACAGAGTCAATTTTCCGAATTGAATTGTTTCGGGAGGGTAGTAGTTGTTGTCATATTCCAGGGGGGGGGAAAAGTTATTGTCCAGCGACGTGTCGGATGTCACCATGATTTGGTAAAAGGAAAGAGCTCGAATCGTTTCGACCTTTTCTTGGGCCAGATGAGTAGCCAAGGTTATTTCGCGAGAAGAAGTCACAACCTTCCCGAAGTTTCCCAATATGCCAATTAACGACAGGGACACCACAGTCAAAATAACGCCTCCGACCATTATTTCGACCAAGGTTACACCGCTTTCCATTCGAGAATTCTTCTTCATAGGGCTAATAAAGTATAAACGTAAATTATTGAAGTTTAAAGTTATTCCGTCTAAAATCAAGTGACATTTATCATCAAAATTTGTGGCGTCATCTCGCAATGAATACAAATTACGCCAGCCATTTTTTTCATTCGGTTTTCTCATCGAATTCTTCAGTCGAAAAGAGCGGTTTGAATAGCGAAACTTGATGGCCAAACCCGCATATTTTTTTGCCCTCATTGAAAATTATAGTAACCAAGGTTAAACTCAAAATGAATTTATCGGAGGTTTGTATGGAAAATGAGGGATCGTTAACTAATCAGCAAATTCGGAAAAATCGGCCTAGCCGCATTTTCGGGCAATATGTCATTAAACATGGTTTCCAATTTAAGTTTAGCCTGATAATTTTTGCAATCCTCGCTTTATCAACTTTGGTGATGTGGCTGGAAGGATATCTTTCCATTAGCCGGATGGTAGATTCAAAATTAATTTTGGACGATAACATTATTCAGCAACTGCGGCTTTTAAACGGGATCATCGGAAAAACAGGAATCATCCTCATTGCTTTCGTTTTCGGAGCGGCCCTTTTCCTTTCCCATTTTATCGCCGGTCCGATATATCGGTTCGAAAAAACCTTTGAAGAAATTCGCAACGGAAACTTGAATTTACACGTTCGCCTGCGGAAGCGGGACGAATTCCAAGACGCTGCGGATCTCTTCAACCAAGCCCTCATCAGCCTCAGACAAAAAATACGGAAAGAGCGGGACGGTGTTGACGCCCTTATAAACAAGGGAGAAATCCTCGCGCAAGAGCTTCGGGGTGCCGGGCAAACGGATGCGGCTGGCGAGCTTGAAAAAATCATCAACGAATTCCGGAACGTTCCCCGGGAAATCACGCTTTAAGCCCAGCGCTTCCCACCAAACATTCAAATCATTTAATAAAACCCGTAGAGAACAGGTACAATCATGCCGTCACTGCGAGGATAGCTGATTTGCCGATTTTACTTGGTTCAATTATCGTTTTCTCCACACTGGCAAGAGGAGCCCACGACCTTTGGGCCGCCGGTATTGTTTATGCAATGACGGCCATTGGATTTTCGGTTTTGCTGTTAAGGGGACGGTTGAACCTTTCCTTTATCCCTTTTTTGATTTGTCTCCTGGCTTTTTTCGGAGTTTCATTTTCCCATTCCGTCAATCCCGGCGAATCACTTCTTGGACTGTTGGATTGGGGTGCCGCCGGCCTAATATTTCTGTTGGCTGCCCATGCCTTCCAGGATGATGCCGAATTGACCTCCTTCCTCAAAATAATCGTCCCTGTTTTTTGGGTGGAACTTGTGACTACCCTTATTCAATATAAGACCGCCCATCCCGGTATGATCGAAAAATGGGGGACCTTGGTGAATGCCAACATTTTGGTTTCTTTCCTGCTTCTCTTCTTGCCGGTATTGATTTGTAACTTCATTCAGTCCCGGAAATTGAAAGATGGTCTTTCCTGGTATTGGCTGAGCGGTTTGGTGGCGGGACTGGGGGCCTTTGCGACCGCCTTGAGTTTGTGGGGCTGGCTATGTCTTCTGGCGGGTCTTCCCTTCTTATTTGGTTTAGATCCCCTCAAAAAAATTTATAAGCGAGCTCCCCGGTTTTGGTGGACGGCAGCCATATTTGCATTTGGTTTGGTTGTGTTTGTCATCTATAAAAAATTGACTCACGTTTATCAGTGGAATGTTGCGGAATTGCCGGCCCGAAGTTCCTGGAGCAGGCTTTCCTGGTGGGGGAGCGGTTGGGGGATGTTCCGGGATCACATTTGGTTCGGAGTAGGGATAGGGAATTATCCGAGCGCATTTTTAGCTTATAAAGTCGGCACTGGACAAAACACGTTATACGCCCACAGTTTTGCGGTCGGTTTATTGGCTGAAACAGGGATTATGGGGATAATCGGACTCTTGGGTTTTTTATCGTTCTGGTTTTTCAAAGTTATTTCCAATTGGGAAAGGGTGAAGAGCCGGCGGCCATTTTTCCTCGGGATATTGATGCTTCTTTTCTTCGGAAGCATTAATTTGAGCATTGAATATTTGGCCGTTCTTCTGGTCTTGTTCATTTTTCTGGGAATAACGGCCGCCCCGGCTTTGCAATCCGCCTGGCCGGTTCGGAAATCAATCGCTTTGGTATTCGGCCTTTGTTGCCTGACGGGGTTAATATTTCTTCTTTCCATTTTCATGGGAAGCCAGAACTTGGTTTATGGGCGCGAAAAATTGCAGGAAGGGAAAATTGAGGAGGCCCTTACCGCTTTTTCCTCGGCAGCTGAGCTGGATCCTCTTTCCTTTGAAGCCCGGGAGGGCCAGGCGCGGGCGTTGTTTTTCCGGTACAAGGCGGGGGGCGACAAAAAGGTCCTGGCGGAAGCCATCCGCTCTCAAAGAGGGGCCATTGAACTGAACCGGTTGTCCGGTCTTTTGTGGGAGGAATTGGGGATATTTTTGCGGGAGGCGGGCCAGAAGCAGGAATCATCCGAAGCTTTGAAAATCGCGGACCGGCTTTCGGGGAGGGGCGGATAGGATAGGGGTCAAGTCTACAGTATTCAGTTTTCATTGGAGCGGAGAAGTTCAAAGGGCGACCATCAGTTGAAATACTGAATACTGTAGACTTGACCCCTAATTCTAATTTTTGCGGCGGGACTTTTTCAGAGGCTTCGTGGTCTTTTTTGGTTCCTTTTTTGGTTCCCTCATTTTCTTATCTATTAGTTGAAGGAATTCAAGCGAAGTGGCGACACCGGGTGAGGTGTCGATGACCCTTTGATAGGCCACTTTCGCCTGAGTTAAGTCGCCCAAGGCAAAATAAGCGTTGCCAAGTCCCACCAATGCCATGGGATCGTCCATTTTCATTTTCAGCGCCTCTTTAAAAACTCTCACGGCGTTTTTGGGAAGGCTCGCCATGAGGTAGAGGTTCCCCAGGGAGTAGGCCGATTCGTAGGTGTTGGTGGAAAGTTGGATGGCGTCTGCGAAATTCTCCATCGCTTTGTCGTACTTCCCGATTTCCTTGTAGGCCTTTCCAAGGAGTTCGCTCGCCTGCGCTTTTTTTTCGGTTCCGTCCGAATCGCTCCAGCTCCGGAGGGCGAGGTTCAGGGCGTCGATCGATTCCACGTAATTTTTTTGAGAGTAGGACTTCCTGGCTTTGGCGAGCAGAGGTTCGAATTTTTTTGCGCAACCCGAAAAAATTAATGCAAGAATTACAGCTCCAATGAAACCCCAATCGCGTTTTTTTTGTCGGACCATGTTCACCCCTTTGAGCCGCATTTTAAATTAAATGCCGAACAATGTAAAAAACCTGTTAAGTCAGGCGATCCTTCTTGGGAAAGACAATATTACCGAGAACGTTTGGGGAGGCAAATGGATCCTGGAGTGGAAGGGAATGAAGGCCAAGGGAAAAAGAGCCGTCGGCGAGTCCTGGGAATTTTCAGGGCACAGGGATCATCCCAGCCGAATAATCGCGGCCGGCCTCAAAAAGTTTTCGCTTCCTGAGCTCATTCGAAAATATCCGCGAAAACTCCTGGGCAAGAAAACCCACGACAAATTCGGCCCGAACGCCCCTTTCCTCGTTAAATTGATTGACGCCAGGGAGCATCTTTCCATGCAGGTCCACCCCGACGAGCGGTACGCCCGGCTTCACGAGACGGATTCGGGGAAATTCGAAAGCTGGATCGTCGTCGCTTCAAAAAGGAACCCCGGAATGGGGAAAATTTGGCTCGGGTTCAATGGAAAGAAAGCCGCGAATTTTACGGGGCCCGCGGAATTAAAAAAGGCTTTTTTCCTCGCCGTGGAGGAGGCCAATCGCCTCGGCCCGACTAAAAACAGATCCGTTTTGAAAAAAGCGTCGAAATTGGTCCTTCCATTTTTGAATGAGATCAAAGTTAAAAAGGGCGATATCTTTGAGCTTCCTCCCGGCACGGTGCACGCCATCGGCCGGGGTGTTCGTATTTTTGAAATACAGAAGCCAAGCAATCTTACCTATCGAATTTGGGACTGGAATCGTCCCGAAGCGATGACGGGGAAAATGCGGTGGCGATTTCGGCCCCTGCACTTTGAAAAGGCCGCGGCGGTCATCGATTTTTTCAGGCCCGGTTTAAAACACCTGAGGCATGGCCGTATATCCCGCCGCATCGGGCCAGGGGGGAATTTGATTGAGGATGTTCTCGTCCAAAACCTGAGGGCGGGGTATGGCGCCAATCAAATAACTCTTAAGAAGAAAGGAACTCAGGTGGCCCTGAAATCCGGAGGAAAGCTTTTTGTTTTCACCGTTATTAAGGGGAGCGTTAATATTCCAGCCGCCGGAAAAATTAAATCCGGGCAGTCGGTTTTGGTCCCCGCCAGCCTCCCCCGTTTATCCGTCCGGAGTTTATCACCTCTCACAGAGATTTTTAAAAGCTACCCAATTTAGGGTTTTTGGGAATCAGAGTTTTTTCGCAGTGAAAGCTGGGATCCCTTGGAGACCCAGTACAAATAAAAGAAGGCGGGGAAAAGTACGGACAGCCCCAAGCCCGCAATGACAAGGAGTGGTATGAGCAAGGAAGGGGGAGCCGCCGCATTGGCCAGCGTCAAATCGGGCACGATCAAATGAGGATATTGGGAGATGGCCCACCCGACGATGATTAAAATGGTTTGAGCCCAGGCCAAAAACCTTCCTGTCTTGTCCCTTTTAATTATCAAACTCATGAGGGCCCCGATGGCCGCGAAGCTGGAAATGAAAAAGTAAACCACCGGCCAAATTTTTTCAACCTGCGCCGGCTTGATTCCATAGGCACCGCCTTCCGAGAAAGAAAAGCACACCAGGGTCATCCATCCCAGAAGGAGGCCGCTAAATATCGCCTTCAGGCGGAAACCTTTTTTTAAGTGTGGTTCCGGCGTCTCAAAAACCAGATAAGTCGCCCCAAGGAATGAAAAAAGGAAAAGCGCCAGCATTCCGACCGACAGAGGAAAAAAGGAGAACCACGGAGAAACAAAGTCGGTAAAAACTTCGCCCTTGAGGGATTCAACTCGGATATTTCCGGAAAAGACAGAACCCACTATGGTTCCCATGGCGAAGGGAGTCACGAGGCTGGAAAGAGCGAAAACGGAACTCCAGGCCAGATCCGCCCCTTTCGAGTTTTTTCGGTAGTTGAGAAACACAAAGGCAATCCCACGGAACGCGATCCCCGTGACCATAATAATAATGGGTATCCGGAGGGCGAAGGTTACAGCGGAAAAAGCCTTGGGGAAGGCGGCAAGGAAAAGAACCGCCGCGGCAATGAGCCAGAGATGGTTGGCGCCCCAAATGGGCTCCAGGGCTTTCAAAATGATTTCGCGTTGCGACTTTTTGTGGGAACCGATGGTTCCCCAGGCCCATACCCCGGCGCCCAGGTCAGCTCCCCCCGTAAGAACGAAGAGAGTGATGACCAGAACTATAATGAAAGCCACCCAGAATTCCGGTTGGAACATTATGATTTAACTCCGGAGAGAATTGTCTTGTTGCCGTTGGCGGGCAAGCTTCCCACGTGCAGCGTTTGGGTCGGGAAGGCAAACTCGATCTTCCTTTTGTCGAATTCGTCTTTTATCGCAAAATTAATCCCCTGGTGGATGTCCATGTATTTGTTGTAGTCGGAGCTTAAAACGAAGTAAACGATTTCAAATCCAAGGCTGGAATCGTCGAATGTGGCGAAGTGGGCGCGGTCAAACCGCGTGTCGGGGGTTTTTTGAATGATTTTTTTGACGATTTCCGGAACCTCTTTCAATTTTTCAACGGGAGTGTCGTAAGTCACGCCGATTTTAAAAAGGACTCGCCGCTGCTGCATCTTCTGGAAATTCCGGATCCTCGAATCGGTGAGATCTTTGTTTGAGACAATAACCAGTTCCCCGCCGATACTGCGGACCCGCGTGGATTTTATGCCGATCCTCTCCACTGTTCCCATGTAGTCCCCCATGACGATGAAATCTCCGATGACGAAGGGGCGATCCATCATGATGGAGAAATAGCTGAAAAGGTCTCCCAGTACCGCCGAGGCGGCCAGGGCCACCGCCACGCCGCCGATGCCAAGGCCGGTGATGATGGCCGAAATTTTGAAGCCGAGGTTGTCCAGAAGAAAAATGACGCCCGTCCCCCAGATAATGACCGTCAATGCGGGCATCATGGCGTGGAAACGGTTGCTTAGATCAGACCCGTAAGAAAGTTTTTTTAGATAGAAGTCGAAAATGACGAAGCGGACCAAATCCCTGATAAAGAGGATTCCGACGACGGTTAAAACGACCGCGCCCATCATTGAAAGCGCTCTGGCGAGGGAGGGGTGGAGATGGAGGCTGAGCAGAGCGAATTGGAAGACGAAAAAGTAGAGGAGGGGAACGGCAAATTTGTTGATGGAATCGATGATAAAGTCGTCAATCAGGGTTTCTGTTTTGGCGGCCCATTTCATCAATTGCCGGATGATGATGACTTTCAGGACCCACAATCCCGCCATCCCGCCCAAAATTGTGCCGAGGCAAATCAAATAAGCGAGAACGGTGTTACCGAAATAAACGCGCTGTAAAAGTTCGGCCATAAATAATCCAAAGACTAAAAGAGATTAACTTATTTTTGCGGGATGGGCGACTTGCGCGTGATATGCCCCTTAATCCATTCCGTGGCGTCGTCGAATAGCGAGTAGGCCACCGGGGTTAGAAGGAGGGTGATGAGCAGGCAAAGGGTCTGGCCGCCCACAATGACCACCGCCATGGTGGCGCGGTTGGCGGCGCCGGGACCGCGGCCGAGCATGACGGGAATCATGGCCGCCACAAGGACCGTCGTCGTCATGATAATGGGCCGGAACCTGGTTTTGTTGGCTTCAAGGATGGCGTCATACCGGGAAAGCCCGCGCTTTCGGAGCGTGTTGGTGTAATCCACCTGGAGAATGGCGTTCTTCTTCACGATCCCGAAAAGCATGAAAATCCCCATGATGGAGAATATGGTCAGGTTCTCGCCAAAAATCCAAAGGGAGAAAATGGCGAAGGGAATGGAAAGGGGGAGCGCGAGCAATATGGTGATGGGATGCAGAAAACTTTCAAATTGCGAGGCCAGCACCATGTACATGAAAATAAGGGCCAGAAGGAACGCCACAAGGAACCCCTGCATCATGCGGCCGAATTCCTTGGCTTTGGCCTGAAGGATGGTGTTGTATTCGGGCGGCATTTTTAGATTCTTGGCCAGCTCCGCCGTTTTATCAATGGCGGTGCCGACGGTCGGCCCCTCGAGGTTCGTCATGATGGTGATCTGGCGCTGCCGGTTTTGGCGGTTGATTTGGGAGGGGCCTTTCTGGGGAATGAGGCTCGCCACGTTGTCCAGCCGCACCAGCCCCGTCTTGCTTGAGGGAAGATAAAGCGCCCCGATGGTTTCCGGCTGATTGCGGTAATTTTTGTCCACGCGGAGGCGCACCTGGTAGAGATTGTCGTTTTCCTTGTATTTGGTGATGTCCTCTTCTCCGCCCACCATCGTCCGCAGGGAAAATGCGATGTCTTCAATTTTGACGCCCATGTCCTGGGCGCGGTTCCGATCGATTTTGACCTGAAGTTCGGGCTTGGCGAATTGCAAATTGGTGTCGATGTCCACATAGCCGGGCGTTTTTTTCAGCCTGTCGACGATGATCGAGGAATATTCCTCCAATTTTTTAAGATCAGGCCCGGCCAGGACGAAATTGAAATCATACGCGGTAAAACCCGATCCGGAAATAAGGCTCACCTGAGTCACGGCGGTCCTGAGCCCCTTGTATTTGGCCAAAGCTTTGCGGGCCAGGGCCATGAGTTCAAACTGGGTTTGTTTTCTCTGTTGATAGGGCTTCATCCGAACGTAGATCATTCCTTCGTTGACGCTTGTCCCCTCCACCTCCCCGATGGAGGCCATGAGGCTTTCGACGGCGGGAAGGCGGCGGAGCTCGGTTTCAATTTGTTTGAGGATGGTGTCGGTCATGGAAATGGAGGTGCCTTCCGGGGCCTTGATGTGCACCTCGAATTCGCCGGAGTCGTCAGGAGGAAGAAAATCTTTTCCGGTCGCGTGAAGGAAATATCCGGTGGAAACAATAATGGTTAAGGCAATGGCCACCACGATTTTCCTGTGGGCGAGAGCCCAGACCACCAATTTTCCATAGCGCTCCTTGAGGTATTCGTTAAATTTGTTCACCCACAATTGCAGCCGGTTTTTCCGCGTTCCCTCTTCGACATGAAGGAAACGCGAGCAAAGCATCGGCGTCAGGGTGAAGGCGACGAAAAGGCTCACGCCAATCGCGAAGGCCACCGTGAGCCCGTAGCTCCGCAAAAACCGCCCCACGATCCCTTCCATATAGGCGAGGGGGAGGAAAATAATTATCAAGGAAAGGGTGGTGGCCATGACCGCCAAACCGATTTCCTGAGTCCCCACATGAGCCGCTTTCATGGCCGGGATTTTCTCTTCTTCGATGTGCCGGGTGATGTTTTCCAGCACAACTATGGCGTCGTCTATCACGATCCCCACCGCGAGGGCGAGCGCCAGAAGGGTCATGTTGTTTAAAGTGAAATGAGCCAGGTTCATCAGAATGAAGGTGGCGATGAGGGAAGTGGGAATGGCGACGGAGGCGATAATCGTGCTCCGCCAGTCCCCGATGAAAAAGAGAACGGCGAGGCTGGCGAGGAGGGCCCCCAGAAGGAGATGTTCTTCCACCGTGCGGACGCTGGAGAGGATGAATTCGGACTGGTCGCGGACGATTTCCGCTTTCACCGTGTGGGGGAGAAATTTCTTTAAAATCCCAAGCTCCTCCTTGACGCGGTCAATTGTTTCGACCGTGTTCATTCCCGATTGCTTTTGAACGACCAGGGACACGGCGGGTTTGTTTTCCCAGCGCGCGAGAGACCGGGCTTCCTCTTCGGAGTCTTCCACGCGCCCGACGTCGCGTATACGGACCGGCACGCCTTTCACGTTCTCGATGATGATGTTTTCGAAATCCTTGGGAGTCTCGATCCGGCCCATGGTGCGGAGGATCCATTCTTCGCGGCCGCGATCCACCCGGCCGCCCGGGACTTCGATATTTTGTTCTTTCAAGGCGTCTTTCACTTTGTTGATGGAAAGTTTCATGGCCCCCAGTTTCATGGGGTTGATGATCACGTGAATTTCGCGCTCCCGGCCTCCCACCATCGTCACCTTTCCGACTCCGTAAATGGTTTCGAGCGGCTCCTTAATTTTCTTTTTGGCGATCTCGGTGATGTCCCTCACCCGGAGATCTCCCGTCACGGCGATGGACATAATGGGGGCGGCGCCCAGATCCAATTTTTGGATGACCGGCTGATCAGTCCCTTGCGGAAATTCCTTGACGACGCGGTTGACGGCGTCGCGGACTTCCTGGGCGGCCGTGTCGGTGTTTTTTTCCAGTTTGAAAGTAACCACCACTTGGCTCAAGCCCTCGTAGCTGGTGGACCTGAGCTCCTCAATCCCGGAGATGGTGTTCACCGCCTCTTCAATGGGCTTGGTCACGGACGTTTCGATCTCTTCGGGACTCGCCCCGCGCAACGTGGTGTTAACCACCACGATGGGAAAATCAATGTTGGGAAATAAATCAACGCCCAATTTGCTGAAGGAAAAAAGCCCCAGGACCACCAGGGCCGCAACCATCATGGTGGTGAATATGGGGCGCTCTATGCTGACGTCGGCCAGTTTCATTTTTTAGGGGCTTCCTCCGGTTTCGCGCTCGGAATGATTTCCACGGGGCTTCCATCCTGAAGGGCGAATAGGCCCGAAGTTATCACCATGTCGCCTTCCTTCACCCCCGTTTGAATTTCAACGAATTGGTCGGTCACCAGGCCCGCTTTGACTTCGCGTTTCCGGGCCTTACCCTCTTCGGCCACGAAAACAAATGGAGGTTTTCCATCCAGAAGCGCCTCCGCCGGTATGGCCAGCGCGTTTCCCTTTTTGGCCAGGCTGAAAGTCAGCTCGGCGAACATCCCCGATTTCAAAAGCCTTTTCGGATTGGGAACCCGGACCTCCACCAGGGCGGATCTTGAAGCGGGGTCCACCACCTGGCTCACCCGCGAGACTTCGCCCGCAAACATTTGCTCGGGGTAGGCTTCAACGTTGATTTGCACTTTTTGGCCAAGGAAGGTCTGTCCGGTGTAGCGCTCCGGAATATCGGCGCGGGCGATCACTTCCCCGTCGTCAACCACAAGGGCGACGGGTGTGTCCAACGAGACGTTCTGTCCGTCATCCAGGTAGGTTCGCCCCACGACTCCGTTCAAAGTTGAGGGAACGGGGGCCGGCTCAAAAACCACCCCCACCTCGTCCCTTTCGACCTGCGCCACCGCCTGGTCCCGCTTGACGGGATCGCCTTCCTTGAGCAGATATTTTTTCAACTTTCCGGGGACGCGGGAGAATAACGTCGCCTCGTTTTTTCCTTTGATGGAGCCGGTCACCGCCAGTTTTTCTTCCAAGACTCGAGTGACGGCTTTTTCCACGCTGACGGGAAATGATTCAAGCTCGACCGCGGCTTCATTTTTCTTCCCGCAGCCGGCGATGAAAAGGATGGCGAAAATCAAATACACTTTGTTGTTCATTGTTTCACCTCGTTGGAATCGATTCCGGCCGCCTTCTCGAGGCCGGCCAAGTTCACCCAGAAATCGCGGGCGGCCGTGGAATAAAAAGTTCGGACCCGGTTTAAAGCGAAGGTGGCGTCGTTGAGCTCCAGTTGATTCGCCTGGCCGTGGCGGTAGCGGATTTCCGTGGCCCGCAGGGCGAGCCGCGCCTGGTCCACGGCAGCTTCCTGCGCCTTCAGGCGTTCCAAAGCTTCCGATACGTTCAGCCAATCTCTCTTGATTTCAACCCTCACCGCGCGGTCAATCCGTTTCGCTTCCTCTTTGGATCGTTCGTATTCGATTTGGGCCTGGCGGATCCGCTGCCAGGTTTCCCCGCCGGTAAAAAAGCGGTAACGGGCCTGGAGCCCGACGGACACGCTGTCCGCCCGCTCGTCGGGGGTGGGAGGCCAGTGTTTGGACTCGGCAATCCAGCGGTAATTCCCGAACCCGCTTATCTCGGGATAGGCGTCCCCGCGCGCTATCGTGATGAGATGTTTCGCCACGTCCTGTTTTTCTCTGACGATTTGCAGTTCCGGCTGGTTCGCCAGGGCCTTATTAACATAATAATCGTACTCTCCGATTGCCTCCGCGGGCGGCTTCAAATCCCCGGCGAGCTGGATGGGCTTGTCGACATCCAGGGCCAGAATCTCCTGGAGATTGGTTAAAGTCATTTCATAAAAATTTTTGGCCTGGATAAGCTGGGTTTTGGCGTTCGCCACCTCCACTTCCTGCCGGCGGACGGTCAGGTCGCTGTCCAGCCCCTGGCCGAAGCGTTTTTTCATGGTTTGGAGATGGTCGTCGGCGGAATTCAAGTTGTCTTGTTGGATGGCGGCGAGCGTCTTCGCGAGGAGCCCCGTGTAAAAAAGATTTTTCACTCCGAATGAAACGTCCGCCCGGGTGGCTTTGGTCGAAAGCTGACTCACCAGCTTCAGGTGGCGCGCCACTTCCAGGGCGGTGCCCACTTTTCCGCCCACAAAAAGGGCCTGTTCGGCGAGCGCCATGGCATTGGCGCTGTGATTTTCCGCGGCTTGAAAGGACTCGCCGTTCGCGAAAAAAACCGGTTTGCGGATGTTATAGCTGTAAGAGCCGCTAAAAGTGACGTGCGGAAGGGCCAGGCTCACCGCTTCCCAGTATTTGCTCTTAAAAGTCTGTTCATCCAAAAGCGCCAGAATAATGTCGGGGTTTTGATCCGCGGCGATCTTCAGAGCTTCATCCAGTGACACTTCACGGGCCGGGGAAATATCCGCTCCCCGGGCCCTTTCCACGGGAATTGCCGCGGCGAGAAGCGAAATAAATCCGATGAGCGGCCAGGCGGGTTTCATTTATTCCGTTTTCCGGCCCAAACCGTTTAAAAAGAGATCTATGAGGTCCTCTGCTTTGCCGACCAGGGGATCTTTTCTCCGGTGAAGAATTTTGTCGATCATGAAAATCCTGAGGAGAAAGCTGAAATAAAGGCTTGCGAATTCCCGGTTACAGGCGCGAAGCTGTTTCCCTTTAACGGCTCTATCGATTGCTTGGCCCAAAGTTTTCAGATGTTTGATGAAGCGATCGCGAAGTTTAATCCCCGCCTCAGACTCAAGTAGCGCGGGATGCTCTCCCGTAAATTGGAATAGGAAATTCTGGTGGCGATCGATGAAAGCGAGGCCTTCATAAGCCATTTTTTTAAGAGCGGCGAGACCGTCGGTAATTTTTGAGGCTTCCGCCATATTTTTGTCCAGCTGGTCCAGGAGATCGATGAAGACCCAGGCGAATAGCTCCACCTTGTCTTTGAAATACAGATACAAGGTACCGCTCGCGAGATTCGCAACTGCGGCGACATCATGCATGCGGAAATCCTGATAGCCCTTTTGGATCATGACTTGCCGGGCGGCATTCAAAATTTTTAAACGCATTTTCTCAAGCGGTTCTTTACGGGGTCTGGCCACGGGAGAGTCCTCCATTAATGGATTAATGAATGAACATTCATTCATTAATGAATATAACGGCTTTCCCTCGCGCTGTCAAGGGGAAGGTGCCCCCGTCATTCCCGCTTTCGCGGGAATGACGACTTAGAGGCTGGGGCGGACACCCCAGATTTGGCGGGCGTATTCCTGGATGCTGCGGTCGGAGGAGAATATGCCTATGCGGGCCACGTTCAAAACGGCTTTGGCGGTCCACTGGTCCGGTTTCAAGAATAATTTTTCAACCTCGGCGTGGGTGGCGAGATAAGAATCGAAGTCCGCCAGGTGCACGAAGGGATCATTCGGATCCATTAGCACGTTCACCAATGGGTCAAAAATTCCCGGTTCCTGATGGCTGAACCGGTTGGTGCGAAGGGCTTCAACAACTTCATAGATGTGGGGATTGTTTTTGACAATTGAGGCGGGATCGTAAGCCTGCCGGTCCCGCAATTCCTCCACCTCCTCCGCTTTCAGGCCGAAGATGAATATATTTTCGGGGCCCACCTGTTCCCTGATTTCGATGTTGGCCCCGTCCATCGTCCCGATGGTGAGGGCGCCGTTCATGGCGAGCTTCATGTTGCCCGTGCCGGAGGCTTCCATGCCGGCGGTTGAGATCTGCTCGCTCAAGTCCGCCGCGGGGATGATGAGCTCCGCCACTGAAACGCGGTAGTCGGGGACGAAAGCCACTTGGAAGTATTCCCGGCTCTTCCTTTCGGAGTTGATGACCTCGGCCAGATTGTTTATCAGCTTGATGACTTGTTTGGCCATCCAGTAGCCCGGAGCGGCCTTGCCGGAAAAAATGAAAGTCCGCGGGACTTTGGGAGCGCGCCCTTCGTCCACCAATTGGAGGAAAGAGTGAATGATATGAAGCGCGTTTAGAAGCTGCCTTTTGTAAAGGTGGATTCGCTTCACCTGAACGTCGAACAAGGATTGGGGATCCACCGCGATGTCGAGGCTCTTCTTGATAAATTCTCCCAACCGCTCTTTATTGGCCTTTTTGACTTCACGAAATTCGTCCCGGAATTTTTTGTCCTCGGCGAGAGGCTCGATTTTTTTAACTTCCGCGAGGTTGGTGACCCAGTCCCCGCCAATGGATTTGAACAGCAGGTTGGCGAGGCCCGGGTTGGCTTTGGCGATCCACCGGCGCGGGGTGACGCCGTTGGTGATATTTCTGAAGCGGTCCGGCCACATTTGGAAGAAATCAGGGACCAGGTTTTTTTTGATGAGTTCGGTGTGAATGGCGGCCACGCCGTTCGTGGAGTGGCTCCCGATGATGGCCAGATTCGCCATGCGGATTTGTTTGGTCCAGCCTTCTTCGATAATGGACATCCGACCCATCCGGTCGAGGTCTCCGGGCCAGCGTTTTATCACGCTTTTAAGGAAAAAAGCATTGATGTCCAGAATAATTTGCAGGTGCCGCGGCAGCACTTTTTCAAAAAGCGGGAGAGGCCACCTTTCCAGGGCCTCGGGAAGAAGGGTGTGATTGGTATATCCAAGGACCTCCACCGTCATCTCCCACGCCTTCTCCCAGGGAACCCCGTAATCATCCACAAATAGGCGCATCAGTTCCGCCACCGCGATGGCGGGATGGGTGTCGTTCATGTGAATGGCCACTTTGGAGGTGAAGGCGTCGAAATCTTTGTGATGGCGTAAGTACCGCCGAATAATATCCCGCAGGGCGCAGGCGACGAAGAAATATTCCTGCACAAGCCTAAGCTCTTTTCCTTCGGGGCTCGCGTCGGTGGGGTAGAGGGCTTTCGAGACGTTTTCCGATTCGATTTTTTCCTCGACCGCTTTGATGTAGCCGCCCTGGTTGAAAATGGAAATGTTGAAATCCTCCGGCGTCCGGGCCGAGAAAAGCCTGAGGAAATTCACCGTTTTGCCGCCGTAGCCCACGATCGGCATGTCGTGGGGCTCCCCCTGGATTATTTTGTGGTCGACCCACTGGGGCCGGTATTTTCCCAAAACGTCATGCCCGTCGACGATCCGGCCGTAGATTGGAACTTCGGGAGCTTTTTCCGGGCGGGGGATTTGCCAGTAAAGGGAATCGGAGTGCCAGCGGTCAGGCTCTTCCTTCTGGTACCCGTTTTCGATGGCTTGTTTAAAGAGGCCGAATTCATAGTTGATGCCGTAACCGAACCCCGGCATGCCCAGGGTTGCGAGGGAATCCAAGAAACAGGCGGCGAGCCGGCCCAGACCCCCGTTTCCCAGCCCCGGATCGGCTTCTTCGGCGAAGATTTCGTCGAGATCCCTCCCCAGATTTTTGAAGGCTTCCCGGCATTGTTCGAGCAGGCCCAGGTTCAGCAGGTTGTTTTCCAGCGTCCGGCCCACCAGGAACTCCATCGACAGATAATAGAGGCGCTTCACGTCGTTGTCCCGGTAGCGCCTTTCGGATTGAAGCATGCGCTCAACCGCCAATTCTTTTACGGCGAGGGAGACCGCGTGGAATAGATCTTCATTGGATACGTCGCTCCAATCCTTGGCGAGGGAGAAGCGGACGTGGTAGCGGATGGAATCCTCAAAGGACCTTGCGTCCGGAGCCGTGAAGGGGTTTTTAAAGGTTGTTTCGGGAAGCGAATTTGGTTTTTTTGTGCCGGGCATTTCTCCTCCTAATCGGTTTGGAAAAACCAAATTATAGCTTGTTTCTGTTACAGTTTATTTACCGGGTTGATACAACTCTTTTACCAAATCTTAAGAAAGAATTAAGACGGAAAAAGTACTCTTTTCACCTATCCGCTTTCATATTTCATCATGGGGACCGTGCTAAAGAACGGTCCCGTGCCGCTTCAATTAAAAATATTAATAGGAGCGGTACTGTCCAGCCTCAATTATGGGAGTGGATAGGAGCTGGACGTCGATAATTGAAAAAAAATTATTGAAACGGGAGAAATTTATGAAGTTGGCTTTTTGGTTGCGTCTTATATTCCAAAACACTTTTAAACAACGATTTTTAATTCCCGCCATCGCCCGTCCGCTCATCCTCGTCTACATTTTCACGAACATCTTATACGCCTACAAACCGGAAGGAAACCTTTGGGACGAAAGACGCGCGAAAAGAAAAACGGAACTCGCGGCTCTTCCCGGCGCCTTTCCCTCCCTGATGGTTGGAAACAATTCAGCGGCCCAACTTAAAGAGCGAATCCTCCGAGGGATTCCCCAGATAAAATCCGCTTTAAATCCCGAAGAAAAAAAGACCGCTCTCCCCCTTAGAAAAAATCAGCCGTCCATCGTAGCCAACCTTCCCGCCGCTTTCCTCTCCCACGTCAACCTCCGGGACGTTCACCAGACCAAAGTCCCGCTCTCCGTCATTCTCCTCGAAGATATCCACATGAACCAGGAAGCCCAGTCGCATCTATCGGGGGCCATTAAATCGCTGGGCGATTTGCCGGGAAAAAATTCCGTTTTGGTCGGCCTTGAAGGAGCAGAGGGAAAATTCCTTTACGACACCTACAAAGAATTCCCGGATCGCGAGGTGGCCACCCAGGTGGCCGATTCATTCTTTGAATCGGGCGATATTTCCGGACCCGCGCACGCGGGGTTCACCTCCTACCGGAAGGAAGGAACCCGGGGACTTTTCTTCTGGGGAGTCGACGACCGCGAACTTTACCGGAAAAACGTCGAGGCCTACAAAAAATCCTCCCCCATTAAAAAGGACGTCGAGGCCCGCCTCGATTCCCTGGTGAAAACCGCGGAGGAAGAAAAGGCGAACGATTTCAATAGTGGGCTCCAGCAATTCGATGAAAAAGTTAAAGCTTACCGGAAGGGTTCCCTCACCCTTCCCCAATTTCTAAAAGAGATCACCCGTTATAACGTCCCCACCTCTTTCGCCGTCGACACTTTCCTCCAGGCTTACGAGATGGAGTCAACTTTCAATTTCAGTTTGATTGAGTCGGAGCGGGCGCGGGTTCTCGAAAAGCTTCTCGCCAAAATGGGAGTGGGCGATTTGGAGAGCCTCATCCAGTACAGCCTGGCCTATCAGGAAGGCGGCGCCACTTTTGCCGAGTATTACCGCCACTTAAAAGCGCTCTCAGAGGAGCACGGCGTTCTTCTATCCCAATATCCCCATTTTGACGACTACATCCGCTACGTCCTCCTGACCGACGGCATCAAGTCCGACGCCCTTTTTAAGGAAGTGGGGGAGCTGGAGAAAAAAGTTTATGCCCTTCTCGCCCGTAATAATAAGGAGGAAGAGCTTGTGGCCCGCTCCCGCGCGCTCTACCTCGCCCAACAGCTGGTCAATTTCTCCCTCACGACGGAGCAGTGGGAAGAGTATAAAAGGACAGTTCCTGGTTCCTCGTTCCTAGTTCCCGGTAAAAATTCCTTAAATTCTAGGAACCAGGAACAAGGAACTAGGAACGCCGTTTTTCTTTCTTCTTTTGAATCCTTCTACGTCTCGGCAGAGAAACGCAACCAGGCAATGGTGAAAAACCTCATGAATGTCATTGCTTCGCCCCCTTCGGGGGCTCGCAATGACGTATCAATTCTCGTTGCGGGAGGGTTTCACACGCAGGGCCTCACCCGGCTTCTGCGCGAGAAAAACGTTTCTTATGTCGTCGCCTCGCCCAAAATCACCAAGCTCGACGCCCAGGGTGACGTTCACTACCTCTCCGTTTTTGACCGGGAGAAAACTCCCCTTGAGCAAATCTTCGCCGGAAAGAAACTTTTCGTCGTCGCCACCCCTCAAGGGGCGGCACACCTTGACGTGGTGGAAAATCTGGCCCCCCGAATGGGGGACATCCTCAAATCCGTCGGCGCTGCGAAGGGCGGATCGGCCGCTGCCAAGACCGACCGTGTCGCAGGGGAACTGGGAGACCACACTTTTGTAACCGATGTCAAAAATAATGGCCAGGAAGTTGTCGTGGACGCCCAATCTCCCGTGGGCCGGGTCAGAACCATCGTTGCGAGCGCCGCCGCTAAAGTTACCAAGCCCGTTCAATTTTTCTGGAGCCTCATCACCACCCGCCTCATCGGGCCCTGGCGAGTCAGGATTTATTCCCAACCTCCGATTTGGAGATATTGCACCGCTGGCCTCCTCGTTTGCCTGGGCGCGGCGGGCCTTTTCTCCGCTTCTTCTTTGCTGAAAGGAGCAGGAGTAGGAATTTTGTTTTTAGCCATGGCTTGGCAGGCGCGGATGGAAAACGGAATTGCAGAAGTCCACAATTGGCTTTTCGGTGAGAGATTGAGTTGGGAGGATTTAAACAAAATTATACCTCGCCTCCATCAAAATTTGATTGATGTTCAGGAATGGGCCAATGGCCCGGAGGAAAAAGCCCTGCTTCAAGCGGCGATTGACCACGTGAGGTTTGTGCGACAAGTCCTTCCTAAAAGGAATCAGAAAACCCTACTGAAGGATAACCAAGTGCCCTCAAGATTGATGAGCGCGGCACGAGCCATTTTTGATTATTGGGTCCGATATGGATCCCAAAACATTCAACTGGTCGAGTGGGCGGATATGACGGGCGCTTCTCCTCAAACACAAATTTCCGATCCCCTCCTCTCCCTGTGCGCAAATCTCAAAAAATCCCTTTCCCCAAGAGACTTGGAGAGAATAGCCAGCCAGGCCCCGAGAAAGGCCTTCACCCTTCTCGCCGTCCTAGTGGCGGTTTTGGCGGCCTTTGCGATCGGAGGAGTAGCCTTCGGCTTCATCCCCGTTGATTGGGGCGCAATCTTTTCCCATCCCGCTTCCTGGTTGGCGGCGGGGGCTGCTGGAACAGTGGTAAGCCTGAAAGTCTTTCAGGGAGGTCGTGGGTTTTGGTACAGCCAGGATTTGGAATATTACGATCCCGCCGAACTTGTGGGATCTTTAGACAAGGAATTTCTGAGGCAATTGGCGGCGGAGTTGGAAGAGATGGTCGGTTTCTTCAGAAAAATCGATTTTGCTCCGGTTGATATGCTGGACGCGGCCGCGGCGGCCAAAAAAGCCCGCGAAACTGTGAAGGACATGAAGCCCGGCGATGTTTTTGACCAGAGACTGGCACAATCCGCGGTTGAAAAAATTAAACCGCACCTGGTGAGCTTCGCCACACTGGACTTTACGCCGGTTAGAGACAATCGGGATTTAATCGCTTCGAATTATCCCCTTCTCTTTGAGCTTTTTAAAAAATATCCCCCCTTACTCTCTCTTTCGCTAGGTCCGGAGAAGAACCTGAGCGCTTGGTGGGAGGGAAGCCGGGAGATCCGCCGTTATGACAGCGACCTTCTTCTGGGGATTTTGGCCAAGGAAAGAGTTTTTCAATTAAATCGGGAGTTTTCCGCCCTCGTCCCATTCTTGGAAAGGATGGAGGTACATCTCGATAAATTGTGGTTCAAGGAGGCAATTGACTATTTAGCTGAAGCTTTGCCCCGTTTTAACCCCCGGAAGAGTTCTGACCGGGTGTATATTGACATGGCATTGCGGGACTTCCGTAGGGGATTTCTGGACTGGGCCGAGAGCATAGGCGAAGGATCTCCGCTCGGGGTTGAGAACGAAGGGTTAAAGGGAATGATCGGTGACCGCGACCAATTCCGACAGGAGTTTCCCATCCTTGCAGATCTATTGTTCGCCAAGCCGGAAGGGGACAACTCCGGGAGCGACATAATAGGAGCGCTGCCGGGTCCCACCAAGAAGGGCCTCACCATTTGGCCGATGGTGTTCGCGATGGCGGGCGCGGGCCTTTTGGGAGGGATGATCTTCGGCTTCATTCCTGTCGACTGGAATAAATTGGTTGGGGCGATCATTGGGAGCGCGACGGTTCTCCTTTTGCTCGGCATGGCGGTTTTAAAAATTTGGCCTGGGGATAAAGGAAGTCCCGCCGGGGGCGTTACCAAAATTCCTCTGCGGGAATGGAGCACGGGGCGGGATCTCACGTCATTTAAATTGACGGAAATTGCCCATTCGCTGGCTAACCAGGGATTTCGCTTCCCCTATCAAGCGGTGAGCCAGAAAGTGTCCGATACAGAACTGAAGATGATCTTTTTAAGAAATGGGAAGGATGGGAAAAGAGGAGGTTTTTCGCTTTCACTAGCCAATCTCCAGCAAACAGGTCGAGAAAGAGATTGGAACCTCGAACTTTGGGGAGACGACGAATTTAAAGACGAGATTCTCACCGGCATTTTCGACACGGCCGCTGTTCATGGATTTGGGTCATCCAATCTCGCTTTGATGAAACCCGATGCTTCAGGAAAGAGAGAAAGCCTCATTAGAGATCTGCTGAGAATTCTCCTTTTGATCAAGAGGAAGGGCCTCGCAATTCCCCCTCACGGGGTTTCCATTTTGCAAGTGCGTTCCGTATCCGGGTTTTTTAACAAAATTTTTGTTTCTCTGGGCAGGAAAAAAGGGTGGATTGGACAATTGCGGATCACAAATGCCAGGTCGATGTTGGAATGCGAACTGTTTGTACCGGATAATAAAGTTTTGAAAAAGGATTTGCTGGCTTTTTTTGCACTTCTTCTTCTTGATCGCAAGTTGGCGGTAACGACCGATAGCCGGTTGGAGAATTTATTGAGATTTGAATTGAAACTGCGGCTTGGAGGGGACGCCACACCGTCTGTATTGGCAAGAATGAAAACCCTCCTAAAGAGGGGCGGGCCCTTTACCAAATTTAGGAAAGCATTGGCCATCCTTTCGCTGTTCGCCGCGGCCCTCATATTGGGGGATTTTCAGGGTTTCGTTATCGCCGCGATTGGAGCGGTGGTGGCGGGCCGGCTGTTTTGGAAGAGCCCGACCATCGAGGAATGCCATCCTGCCGACCTGCTCGGAGCTCTGGACAAGGAGCTCCTGAGACAGTTGAACGAGGAATTGGAAGGATTAGTTAAAGATTTCAGTTACATGGATTTTGCCCCAGTTGATTTGTTGGACGCCCGGGATGAAGCCCGGAAAGCAGCTTCTGCGGCTAGAGAAATGAAGGTGCGGGATGTGTTTGATCAAAGGCTGGCCCAATCGGCGGTGGCAATAATAAAACCAATCCTTCAGCGACTCGCTGACCTTGACTTTCCGCCCATAACAAATATTTGGAGAACGATTTCCCTGGCTAATCCACTCCTGGCCGAACTGTTAAGAAATCATCCATTATTAGCAGCGTCGACTTTTCCGCGACCTTCGAACAAAAGTTTTTCGGCTTGGTGGGAGGGAAGCCGGGAAATTAATCGATACGACAGCGGCTTGCTTCTGGTGATTTTGGCCAAGGAGAAGATTTTTCAATTAAATCGGGAGCTTTCCCTCCTCATTCCATTTTTAGAAAGCAGGGATGTGCCTATTTCGAATTTCAAGGAAGGGGCAAAGAAGACAATTGAGGATGCAGTTGTTCAGATTACGAGTGATTTCCGGGTCAATGGTTCCCTCCGACAATATATTTACCGGATATTATTTGTTTTCTCTGATGAGTTTTTGAAATGGGCCGGCGATCAGGATTTAATTTCGAAGATCGGCGACCCCGAAAAATTCCGAACGGATTTCCCTATCCTTGCCGGTCTTTTATTCTCTGAGACGGAAGGCGCCCCTGCTTTGGAAAAAGATAGTGAGCTTGGAACAAAACCCGGTGTCTCTATATCTCAGTGGAAGGTTGTCCCCTTGGAAACGCTTTTTGGTAAAGCAGAAGTTAAGGTGCGGGAGAAAGGTTTGGAAGATTTGGTGGGCGGATTGCGAGAAGATTTACGCGCTCTTCTAAATCACGCGGACAAACCTGGGACGGGAACTGGCGATCATTCCCAAACATGGATGGACATCATGACTTTGGGAGTGGAATTACATGTAATGGAAGATTTGCATTTAAGGGCTATTGATGGTCTGTCTTGGGAGAACCCCGAAATGGCTAGTCGGCTGGAATCCTTTGAAAGGCACCTGACTGATTTTTGGGCGAAATATCAGCAATCAGACGTCGGGGTGGAAATCGAATACGGTGAATACCCCGACTTGGCTCGCGTTTTGGGATTGTCCCCAGGAACAAGAAGGAAAGCCTCCACCATTTGGCCGGTGGTGTTTGCGATCGCGGGTGCGGGGCTTCTGGCCGCAGTTATTTTCGGTTTCATCCCCATTGATTGGAATAAATTGGCCGGGGCGATCGTTGGGGGCGCGGCGGTCATTGGGGTGGGTGTTGGCAAGGTCCTTTCAGGCTCTTCCTCCCATGTTCCGGCCCGCTACCGGATGGACTTCGAAGCCCTCCTGGCGATGACTCCGGAGACGGTGGCCGAAGCCGTGGGATCAGGACTCACCGGGCCGGCCCTATTCAATCACCTCAATGAGTTGAGAGCGGGCCTGGCCCATCTCAGTAATTATGATCCGTCCGTTCATGACCCGTCGGAACAACTGCTTGGCGGTCTTAAAGGTAAATTCATGGAATGGGAGGAGCAGCTTCGGAACGGGGAGCTTGGCGATCCCATCCATCTCCGGCTCGAATTGGGAAATGGGTTAAGGCGGCTCCTCCTTCTGGCCCCGGACGTTCTTCTGCCCTGGGCGGAGGAATACCAGGAAAGCCATAAGACATTGGCCCAACTGATTTGGAGCTTCTCACGGGGAGAAGTTAATTCATTTTACCCGCCCCTTTTGAATTTCTCGCCGGGAACTAAGCATCATCCCGCCATTCTAACGGGAGGCCGTCAAGGACCCGACCGCTTGACTAAGATTAAAGAAGTGATCCGCGCGCTGGACGGCCTCATATCTTTTCCTGGGCCATTGCAACTTTCCGATTACCTTTTAGACGCGCGCAGCATGCTGATAACGGCTTCAGAATATTTAGGCAGTGATCCCAATGCGGATGTGATTCAGTTTCTCGAGCCTGCGGGAGTTCATCTGGAAGCTTTCTATCGGGCCGAGGAGAAAAGAATTGATGAATGGAGCAAAAGGCATCAGGAAGGCGATCTTTCTGTTCTTGCTCATATCTTTGGCGCCTACGCCGAAAGGCAATCGGAAGCCTTGAGGGACCTCCGCATGGAAAAAAGAATAAGGGAATTAGAAAAAAGGCCCCACTCAAATTGGCGCGGCTTCTCCCACCTACTTATATTGGGCGCCTTGGCCGTTCTTGGCCTGGCCCTCGGACAGGTACTGGGAATCATCAACCTTTGGGCTCCCTTGGCGAAGGCGGTGTTTTTCGTCTATGAAGCGCCGTTCTCTTCCTCCGCCCTCATTATCATTCCCGCCGTTGGACTCTTGCTTTCGCGTTGGAAAGATGTCCCTCTCCTGAACCTGTTTTTTGGTTCGACCGATAAGGTGAGATCAACGGCCTTTGTTGAGTTATTGTTTGGTGCTCGCGGCGATGTGCTCCAATTATTAATGCGGAATACGTCTTCTCCATTGCGGGGCGAGATCGAAAATGTGCTCAGGATTTTGGACACTGTCGTCGATTTGCATAATGTGGACGGATTGCCCTGGGGTTCCCCGGCAGTAAACGATCAACTGAAGGCGGCTGACCGCCAATTGGCCGAATTTTGGGCCAAGCATCAAACGTCGGAATTGGGAAAGCAAATCAAATTTGGAAATTATACGGCTCTGTCTCATGTTTTGGGACTGCCGCCTTACCCTATAGCCGTTGTCCTGGGTGATGACCCGCAGCGCTATCCGGAAAGGCTCGGCGTTTTGGCGATGAGTTTCAGGAATTTGCCTGAATTCGCCAGCAAAAAAGGGTTGAGTTTCAGAGCGGATACACTTGCTAAAGCCCAGGAGATATCGGTCCAGGCCCTGGACCTTTTGGATAGATTGACCGGTCTCAAATCGGGGGCGGCGGTAGACGATGCTCGATTGCCCGCGCTCGCCGCCGAAGTTGTGAAGATTGATAAAGATTTCATGGGACAGCTAAAACCTTCAGATTGGGAAACTCTCCTCGAGCAATATCCATTTCTCCGAGACATTGATAACGCTTTAAATCAGGAAGCACAGCCCCTCCAGCCTGCCCCGCCGGCCCAGCCGGGCCACGCCCGCGATGGCAGTGTCCTGACGGATCTGGTGGTTGTGGGGGCGATCGTGACCCTTGTCGCCTTGTCTGCGATGGGAATCCTGGGCCTCCGGTTCTGGCTGGGGTCGGCCGCAGCGGGCCTTTTAATCGTCGGAACGGTTCTTTCCACGAAATGGATGGACAACGGGGCGAAGAAGGATTTGGCCGCCCTCGCCACGAAAAACTTTAAGAATCCCGCCGAGGAAATCCAATGGCTCCAAAATCTGGGCGGCGGCCTTTCTTTCCTTGCAACGAATTATTGCCCTCACCCAGACCCAAACCTCATTTCGGCCCACGTCATAGTGACAATGTGGATAGGGGAGTTGAAGAAGGTGGAATACGCGAAGGGAATGGCGTCAATCGACCGAAGTGAGGTTTATTACGCTTTGGCACTTTTATTGATCCCGGTCCTGGTTGAATACCAGACGGAAGTCGATAAATGGATGGCGAAAGAGGGACCCCAGTACCGAGTCACGGTTTCCTATTTAAATGGTTTGGAAGCGCATTATTTGTCAAAGACACCAGCGGCCAATTCTCCAAAGGTAAAGCTCGGTAAAGATAAAGTGGTGGAATTAATGACCGGACGCCGCAGAGGTTCGGGGCTTTTGGCCTGGTTCGCCAACTTGCAAAGCTCCACAAGGCAGTTGGCCGAGGATAAGGCTATCCCCATTGATCTCAGAGCGATTGTTGGGGAGGGGGGAAGGCTTGTGGCCGCGGCGTATGAGAATTTGAACCAAGCTAGAGAACTCCCGAGAGGATCCGAAAAACTTGCTCCTTTAATGGGCGAATATGAGGAAAATCTGGCTCGAGCCCATACCCTTTTTGAAATGTTTGTTTCTCGGGAGGATGGCTTTACGAGGGTCGTCGAGGCCAAGGAGAAATTTAGTTACGTTCACTCATCTGTTTATGAATTCTTTTCTGTGCTTAAAGGGGGGAAGGAAGTTAAAGGAGAGCGAAACGGCGGCTACACCATTTTGGAATTGGCTGCGGTCATGGCCGTTCCGGTTATTCTCATTGCCATTCTCAGCGGATTCGTTTCCTGGACGGCCGTCCTGAAAGGCCTCGCCGCGGCGGGGCTTGCGGGAATGGTGTGGCAACTGCACCGATGGCAATCGCATCCCGAAGCGCCTTCCATTATTGAAGGATACTTAAGACGGCTGGAAAAGGAACTGGCCCAAGCCAAAACCACTCTTTACCCCTTTGAAATGGACGATAAGATGAATCCGGGCACCAACCCGCATAACCAAGCCCTTGAGAAGGCTTGGGTGGAGACCCGCATGGCCATTTCACTCTTCACAGAGGCCCGGGAAAAGGGGAAGGATGTATCCATTAATGACCCGGAATTAAATCAGCTCATGAGCCGGATCAACCGGCACCTGATTTACGGATTTTGGGCGGGCCTGCCATCAGAAAAACAAGATTTGGTTCGCCAGAGTTATTATCCGAGATTAAAAGATCTTCTGTTTGAGTTGAATCCCGAGAAAGTGTGGAGATATGTTTTTAATAATTGCCTTTTCCTTAAAGTTGAATTGGAAACTTTTAGGAATAAGTTCCGTTCCAGCGTAACGATTGAAAATGAAGTTGGGCCTGTTATCACGGCCTTAGAAGGAATCATCACCCGATGGGATGGACAAAAGCTGGCGAATATCGATGAAGTGAGGGGTCTTCTATTGAAGGTATCGTCAACAATGGAAAACCTTAAGGAGATTCCCATGTTCGGAGCTCTGGAATCAGGGTTGATAGGCGAGAAAATTTCGCTCATATCGACTCTTCTCGAAGATTTGGGAGGGCCCGCTGTAAGGAGCGGTTTCACTTTGGGAGAGGTATTGGTGGTGTCCTCCATTGTTTCGGCGGTGGTAATCACGGGAGTCCTCGGGTTCATTTCGGTTTCAGCGGCGATCTGGGTCGGAGCTGGTTTTCTAGCCGCCGGCGCGGTTGTCGGCCTCATTTTTTTCCTGGCGAAGCGAAACGGAAAAGTTGAGCCCCAGAAATGGCTGGATGAGGCTGATCGTCTCCAAACAAGATTTGACAAAGATTCTAATGTTATGCAAACAGTCACTAGAGAGGGGCTGAGGAAATCGCTCAGAGTTTTAAGGGAAATTATTGTTTTGTTGATTAATAAGGAGGAACGCCGGGTTTTGGTCGGCAAATCGATGGAACTCAGAAAGGCCTATGACGGAGTACAGTGGGAAGGCCCCTTGAGCGAGAATTGTGGGGCGTGGTTGATGGATTTCGGGAGACTCTATGGTGAAGTTGTTCCGTTCGTCGCTAAGAAAATTGGGACAGCGCCCGGAGCGAAAGGTCCCCACAAAATCACCGGCCCGCCGAGAAGGCGATCAAGCAGTCTGAGAACTCTTGCGCTTGTTCTTCTCGCCTCGCTTACCGCCAGTTTGATTGTCGTCGTCATCGTTCTTGCCGTTCCTTTGGCTCCATCGCGCATATCATTTGCCGCCTTAACGGTGGTTGGCGGCGTCTTCGGACGGTTTTGGAAAGTTAACGTGGGCCGCCGGGAAACCAAGGGTGCGCAAGTATTGGAAACTCCACGGCTGAAGGGGTACGGCCATCTTCTCGGGGTGTTGCAGAATATTTTGTCGCTGCCAGGACGAGCAAATTCTTCCGCGATTTCAAATCCCGGCCGAACCAAATCTCGGGCAATTAACGAAAGCCATATCTTTTTGGGTCACGCCGATCCTGTAGACCAAGTGCGTTTTGCCGAAAACATTCAGGCCATGTTGAAATTGATGGTGCCGGAGTTCAGCTCCGCGGTGGCGAGAGTATTGGGAAAGAAAGTGAGGTCTTCCTACTGGTCCCTCGGGAAAGGCAATCTGACCGTAAACTTTAAGGATAAAACCCAATTCAGTCTTGATTTCAGCGCCGAGAACAAAGGGGTGAAGCTTACTCTTAATGACCCGTCTGAATTTCCATACCAGAAGCTGTCGGATATAAAAGAACTGTTGGAAAGCCTCACCGCTTTGTTGGAGGAAGTTTCAGGGGGGTTGAAAGGACATGCCCTAGCCATTCATCTTTGGGAGTTGAGGCAGAGGCTGGCCTCGCTCGATTATCATCTGGGCTCAAGCCGCGGAGAGAACCCAATCCTTCTTAACGCCATCGGACAGGCCCGCAATCTTGCGGAGTATGAACTGGACGCCCCGCAAAAAGCCCAGATCCTGGTCCATATCAATGAAATGGTGGCGCAGTCACCCGGACGGGTTAGGTCGATATTAAAGGAAGGGAAGCTGGGGCCAGGGACTTCTCTCTCCAGAATAGTTGAGGGGTGTCTGGACCATTTCTTTGACCAAGAGATTTTAAGGCCTTCGCCTACAATTTCGAGAGGGTCTCAACTTGGCCGACCCTCGCGGGCTTCCCGAAACGGCCTCGCTCCGATCGTCGTTCTCGCCGCCTTCGCCGTTGCCGTGGTAATTTCGGCGGCCCTTTTCGCCAATTATTTGGGGTATGTGGACTTGGCCGCGGTTTGGAATAAATTTGCGCGGTATCTTTGGGCGCCGCTGATTTTGGCCGGCATGGCGGCTTCCCTCTCGAGGGCCTTCAGCCGCAGCGTGGAAAGGACGCATGTTTGGCGCGCGGAACATCTGGAACCTCATCCGAATCTCTTCGAGAATGTTAAAGAAATGATGCTTGATATGCCGGATGTATTCCCCGCTTCGGTGGCGCGGGTGATGGGTAGGGAAATTGAATCCAAGCCTTCGTTGGGCGGGGGGAATGGGCTCGCGTTGAGATTTGATTCCGGTCTGGCGAGTATTTCGCTTGATTGGTCGGATAAAAAACTGAAGTTGTCTGTGACCGATAAGCCGGAAATCGTTAATCAGGAATTGAGGGATGTCGCGGCGCTTTTCCAAGTGATGTCTGGAATGGTGGAGGAAGTTTCGGGGGGATTCGGCGGGCGGGCCTTAGCGGCGCGGCTTGAGGAAATGAATACGGGTATACAAACATTCCAGATGAAGTCGGGGATTGTTCAATTTAAGAGAGATTCATTGTGGCCGGAAATTTATATGGCCAAGGCGGGGCAGGATTTCCGTTTGTCCTCAAAAATGGCGATAAGAATTCTCCGGATAATTTGGAGAAACGTCCAGGAGCATCAGGCCCTGGCCAGGAAATTGACGGCCGGTCCTGCGGAAAAAATGACGCCCCTTCTTCGGATCATGCGCGGATTTCTTATTCTCTCGGAGGGGTCTCCCAGCGAACCTGCCGCCAAACCCTCCTGGGATTACGTTCCATTCTCGAATCTGTTGGAACGGCAGCGCCTTGATTCCGGTTGGGAAACCCTTCTTCTTCAGGAAGACCCGGTCATTAATTTGGCCGAGCAATTGGCGACCGGGTTAAATAGGCGTCTCCTAAAGCCGGATAACCAGGCTAAGGAGGGCACCACTTTCAAAATAATTTATGACCCGGAAGGCAATCCATACGGCCTGATGATTTATTTTGAAGATGGCGGCTGGGCCTCTTTTGACCGGAGGATAGCGAAGGTCGGCGTGCAGGCTCCTTCTGGAAACGGCGCCCAAGAAGCAGAAATCTTCAGGGATTTGCTCAGGGAAGTTGGTTTGAATACATATTCTGGTGAAACTATTCCTCACCCGAATACCCCGGGCCACGAAAGAAGCGGCTTCGCCGACACAAAATGGGTGGTTGCTATGGGAGTCGCTATGATCGGTTCGGGGATCGTCCTTGCCCAGGCGCTGGGTACCATCGACGTTCGGCCGCTCCTTTCCAAAATGGCGCCGTTTGCGTTGGCGGCCGTTTTGGGCGTCTTTTTCAGCCAATTTAGAAGTGTTCCCATGGAAAAACTGGCCGTTGGATCCAACTTGACAAATCCCCGGGCAGTTGAAGCTTTTGGAAAGGGAATGGCCATCGAAATTCAGCTGACTCCCAGAGATAAAGTGAAGAAGGGGTATACGTTTGGAGACGGAAGGATAAGAGGAGAGCTTTTGATGGCGCTCCTTTCCCAATGGCAGGAGGAATTGGTGCTCCTCCTCCGGCCGTCGACCGGATTGGGAAGCGATCTTGCCCGCGAAATTCAAAGCCTCAAGGAGGCCCTTGACCGAGCCATCGCCGAAGGAAAGGTGGCGGGGTTCCCCAAAGTTCTCAAAAACTCTCCGTTTGAAGCCCGGCTGGTCGAACTTGACGAGGCCTTCTCGAATTTCAGAGAAAAATACAGGAGTTCCGATTTTAAAGAAAGGTTCTTAAATCATGAGAGATCTCCTGCTTTTGCCCATGTTTGGGAAATGTTTAACGATGAACCAACGGGATCTATCCCGCGCGCTCCCATTCAGGGCACGCCGAAATGGGGCTTCTCCGACATTCGATGGACGGCCATCCTCGCGGTTTTGGGATTGGTTTTGGGCGTTCTTCTCTTTGCGAGAGTTAACGTGTGGGCCGTTCTTTGGCAAACGTTCCTTTATCTCCCCGGAATCGCGTTGCTTTTGTACACCGCGGCCCTTGCTGTTAGAACCGTTCAGCTTTGGCGGGGGGCAGGAAATCCCCTGCCTTTCGTCCTCAAGAGGGTTTATGAATATCAAAGCGCGAATGGTGACCAAGGCATCCTGGGGCAACCCGAGCATCCGGTAAGCTATCGCTTCGAATTGCGTTTCATACGCCAAGGTTTGGAAAGATTGGTCCGAGGTTGGAGCCATAGTGAGGCGAAAGGTTTCGTTCCAGCATTGGCCAAGAATATCAGTGAGGAAAAAGGGGAGAAGGTAGGAGTCCAGGGTTTCATTTACAGCGGCGGCCTCAAACTGAGAATCGTTTTCTCCGACAATACATATCTTTACGTAAATCCATTGGCGCCGCGAGGGGCCGAGGTTTGGGGCGTCCGAAAGCCGGGCGAGCCGAATAAATCCCGGGTCAATGCCTTCGAATCAACGCTCGCGGAATTTTTCAACCCGGTGGTAGGACAGAGGCCCGCCTTTTATAGGGATATATCGGATAGGGGATTGGATCTGAGGGCCCTTAGTTTGGATGAAGTGAAGCCGGGGTTTGATGGAAAAATTTTATCTAAAGAACAGGTAGCTGCCCAAGATTCCGGGAGATTTCGAGGCTACACCCTCGCGGAAATCCTCGTCGTCACCCTGATCTCGGCGGCCATTGTCGGGGCGGCCCTGGCAGGGCCGGCGGCCGTATTTTCATGGCTCGCGCAGCACCTTCGCGCGCCGGCGGTCATCCGGACCCTGTTGTTTGCCCTCCTCGCATTGCCCGCTGTGGTTTTCCTGAAACATCTCACCAAAGATCAGCATTCTCAATTAGCAATTAACATTCTAGGCGATGATCCCAAGCTTCAGATTGCCCGGCTGGATTTGATCCAGCGGGAATCGGAAGACCTCATACGGAACCTAAGAAATATGCCTGGTGAGGAAAATTTGGCGGTCGCCATTGCCGCTTTTACCGAAATTAGGAATTTGTCTGAGGGAGTGAAGACCGCATTGATCCATATGAGCGGTAAGTATGCTCCTTTCGTCGGAGTTGAAGAGATGGCGGATATTCAACGTCAGACGGGAATCCTGATTAATTCTAAAAATTTGAATGAGGCGAGAGAGGAATTGATTTTGATGTTTGTGAGCGGAATCGGAGAAGCCGTTTTATCCCTCCTGCCGGTCTTAAATACCAACAAGGCCATACGGAAAAAGGCGGCGGAATTTAAGGGAATTCAATATGTCATCGATACCATTGAGCGGGCCGGAGAACGGCGGATAAGAATCCTGGGTGACGTGACCTTGAGTCAAGGGAAACCTTTGGATGAGGAATATCGCCATCCCCGAGGATCCTCCGATACCCAGTGGGTGACCGCCTTGGCTTTCCTGGCCGTGGGAATGGTTCTTCTTTTGCCCTTGGGAGTTGAGAATTGGGGTGGCTTTTTGAGTGTCGTTCTTTATATCCCCGGAATCGCGATTCTTTTGTACGCGGTAGCTATTGCGGCGAGAATTCTTAGGACTTTGTGGCCCAGACAAACTTCGCCTTTCGTTCTCCGGAAGATTTCTGAAGGTGAAAATATACAGGGGTACAGTTTCGACCTAAACTTTTCACCCGAGGCATGGGAAAAATTGGCCGAAGTTTTGGGGAGAAAAAACGGGCAGGATTTTGCTCAGGCCCTGGCCGGAGAGATCAGCCAGCCCGACCGGGAAGTCAAAGTTCGGGGTGTGGAATGGGACGGTCTCAAACTCAGAGTCTTGTTTGACGATGGAACATATCTCACCGCCACCCTTTTGGGCTCGAGACGTCTTGAGGTTTGGGGCGTCAGAAATTCGATCAATGCCGTTCATTCGAGGTTCCAGGCCTTTGAAAGGACCCTTAAGAAATTTTTGAGCCCGGAGGAACAACCGAAGAAACAACCAAAGAAACAAATTGAAAGAGGGTCCCCTTTCAGAAGTATCAAAGATACCGGATTAGAATTGACGAAATCCCAATCTAAAGGATTCACCCTCAGGGAAATCCTCGTGGTCATTTTGATTACCGGGGGGCTTTTGGGACTCGCGATTGGTTTGGCGATGAATTTACCGTCGGCCATCAAAGCCATTTCCACGGCGTTGGCTTTGAGCGGCGGAGTTTTGATGACGGTTGGTTCTTCCAGGTGGGGCGGCAAGGCCGCAAAATTTAAATCCTACCAACGTCTGATCGAGGAGGACCCGGCTTTTGTGCGGGCCGTCTTATTTGACGTTATGTATTTCCAAAAATCAGAATTCGCCGAGGCCCTGGCTAAGGAGTTGGGGAAAGAAATCAGTGAGTTTGACGGAACAAAGGACATCGTATTCGAGGAACCGGCAAAAGGAGTTTTTGGGAGGTTGAAAATTGGATTTACTGATGAGACCTCTTCTGCGGTGGAGGTCAGGAGTGAGAAAACCCTCGTTTTTTCAGAAAAAGTTCGGACCTTGGATGAAGGGGAAAACTATCAGGAAGTCACCCGCCGGCTGTTGGGTGAATTCGTGGAGAGGCCCGCCCCGGCGAGATTTGGGGCCTCGCCTTCCGGAGATTTCCTTTTCTATTGGGGGCTCAAGAAAGGGTTGGATGGGTTGGTGTCTGAAGGAGCGAGGGAGCTCGAGCCTGCGGTCCGGGAATTGGCCCAAATTTTAAATGGGCTGCATCAGGAGCCGCCTATTCCCCCGGGAGAAGACGCCCTGAGGAGGGTGACTGATTCGCTAGGGAAATTTGTGGAGGCTCGCCCTGAAATGGCCGATAAATTCATCGCGGAGGCTGATTCTTCTTTCTCTATCGCGGTCCGCGTCCTCCAGAGCGTCCCCCGTCCCAAACGCGGCGTCACTTTGGTGGGAATTCTCGTTGTCACTTTGATCTCGGTGGGAATCATTGGATGGGCGGTCCACATCTGGAATTTCTTCGCCGTCCTGAAATTCCTCACCGGGGTTCTTGTTTCAGGAGGCGCCGTGGCGGCGGTTGTCCATTTTTCAAGGAAGTCTCCAGATGATCTTCAAAACTTCCTCCTCATTTGCCCCGAAGAAGTTGGCAAAAAATTCGGTTCCATAATGAAATTCCAGGCTGGGGAATTTGCCGAGGCCTTGGCGAAAAAGCTGGGGCGGCGGCTCCCCAACTACATAAATGCGCACCAAATTGCTGCCGGAGTTGTGCAGCTTCCAGGCGGAATAAGCCATCAATATGATTACTCCATCCGCTTTGATGATGGTTATGTTGTCAAGTTTCTTTTTGTCGGCGGCAGCTTAAGAGTGAGTGGGAGTTTCGGCCTTCCAGTCGCCAATTCCGGCCTCGCGCCGGCTTTTATGACGGCTCCCGATTTCCGTCGAAAAGCCGTCCAGGAAACCCTGAACGCGTTCATCGCCCGGCTGGACCATATCTCCAAAGGTTTGAAGGGGGTTGCTTTGAGAGACAGGTTGTCCGATCTGGAAACAGAAATTGAAACAGCCTATCGCGGTATTTCGTCGGCCGGTTACCGGACAATAGCTACAGGGGTGATCAGCGGCCTGCAAGGGAAATTCTGGTCAACATTTTTGAAGTACCCGGAGGATTTTTCCATGAGTGACGATGAGTCTGCGGAAATCAGCGGCGCCTTGTATCGAGCCGTGATGATGAATCCCGGACGCGCTCTTGGCTGGCTGGAAAACCCCGACCTCTTTTTATCTTTCAACAGAATTCTTGTTTCCTTTATTAGGATGTGCCCCCTCGCGAGCGCGCTGGAATCAAAGCCGAAACCGGCCACGGGAGGAACTCCTCCGGTCCGGGCAGGCATCGGCGCGGTGGAGTTGCTCCCATTCATTTTGATTGCGGGCGTCCTGGGGGCAGGGTTGGCATTGTATATCGCGGGGATGTTGACCGCGACCAACGCCGCGGCGCTTTCATATATAGGAGCCAGCTCGGCGGTTGCGGGCGTATTTGGCGAAAGTTTTGGAGGGCGGAGCGCGAAGAAAGGGGTCACGCAACAACGCACTTTCGTTTCCGAAATAACCGCCGATGAAAGGTTGGCCTTCTTGAATTTGTTGCGGAAGAAACCCGAACTGGTCGCCCGGGCTGTTTCCCGGTCGGTCGGAATCCCTCTGCGGATGGAAAGCGAACTCGAGCCCGAACAAGGAATTTCTTATGACCTTTTCATCCATCCTCAAGATCATTCCGGTAATTTGGCGTTGGAAGTTTGGATGGGGAAGGGCGTCCGTTTAGTGGCCAGGCTCACTGATTTTATTGGTAAACCTGAACTTTTTGTTAGGGCGGCCGGGGAAGATCCGGAGGAAAACTATAACGCCATCGGAGCCAAGGCCGCAGGCACAGTCCTTGATTTGATGCAAGCCGAAGCGAAGAGCCCCTTCCAGACCGATCAACTTCCTCCGATCCTTTTAACCGGGAAAGATTATGAAAATAAGGTTTTGGAAATTCTCCTTGATCAACCGAACCCCAGCGGGAGAGACATCTCAGACGGCATGAGGAATTTGCTGAGGTGGTTTTGCCCGTTCCTTGATCAATTTTCTAATAGCGACCTTCCCCTTTTGAGGAAAGCGTCCCGGCGGATGAACCACCTCATAAATCAGATGGCGGGAAAGGAAATGGCCAGGACCCTGGCCTCCCTCGAATCCGCTCCGGATCTCGCGACCATAAAGCGGGAGATGGCCGCTTACGGAATGGCAATTGGCCGGCTGCTTTGGAGGATTCATTCCGATCCGGAGGCCTGGCAGATTTTTGAAAAAGGTTTGAGGGCGGAACCATTCGTGCATGAGATTGTGAATGGCCTCATGTCGTGTGAATCCGCCCAGGAGATGCGGCAGAATCTATCTTCGAAGCGCGAAAGCCGAAGGCCGAAGGGAAAGCAAAGTATCGAGCTCATTGTGGTTACATTGGTCTCTGCGGCCATTATCGGGGCGGCCCTGATTTTTGCGGGACTTCTGACCCTTCCTAGGACGGTGGCGCTCTCCGCCGTCGGCATTGCGGGATTGGTGGGGATGGTTGTCAGCGGAGGCCCTATGCGGATTGAGGAGGTCTTGGGTATGGGGAAATCGGGCGTTCCGGCTGATAAGAACCAAGAGACGACGTCATGGTTTAACAAAGGGCGCTTCCGCATGGCCGAACACATTGTTGATGAAGAATACCAAAGATCTCATCCTTCACTTCCGGACTACGCCAAGCTGATCAAAGAGCTCATGCCGAGGGAGTTCGCCCTCGCCGTGGCGAAACGATTGGGGAGGAACCTCAAGACGAAAGGCGGCCAAATCACGCCGGGCTTGAGCTTTGACACGCGGAACCGAAACGGCGTCCTCGTCCGGTTCGACGACGGCGCCTGGGCGTCCTTCCGGTATGGGGTGTGGGGAAATCACGTCCTGGTCCAAGCCGAAGACTTTCCGGAAATTGTGGATCCCGTCGTCAGCAATGCAGACGCTATTCTGAGGAATTTTTCTTTTTGGACTCATCAGATTGGACAGGGCCAATCGGGCCAATACTTGAGGGACCGGTTGGAAGGTTTCAAAATGGCCATGAGGGGAATGGGGATAACTGATCTCCTGCCTGAGGCCAGAAAGGTTTTAGATGATGTGCTTAAGAGGTTTGATCCGGAGCATGTTGACGAATTTGAAATCACCGGCCGGGAAGAGGCCCTCTTTTTCCGGGACATTTTAAGGTTGGCTGGAGATCGGCCCGAAGAAAAAGTCCGCGGTATCGCGGCACGATATAAATTTGATGGCCGCTATCCGGATTTCTGTGATCTGTTAAACCTATGCGCCGGTTTGGTGGGGGAAACGCAACCCTCAATGGAAACCCGTTCCACGCAAAAGGATCAGCGAGTTGCCCGGGGTGACAGGGGCAGGAGAAGGCCTCATAAAGGCATCGGTGCGGTGGAGGTTGTGGTGATCTTGGCGGCGGTCGCATCCCTTGTGGGGGTGGCTGCCTTTTTCATCGCCGGAACTCCCGCTCCCAGATGGCTCTCCTATTTCGCGGTGGGTGGATTTGGCGGAGTCGGGTTGTTCCTTCTTCCGAGGTGGAACGAAATTTTGCCGACCGCCAAGGATTCTTCCTTTTCCCAAACGATCCATGAAGGGCAGCAATTTGCTGAAAACGTCTCTTATCTCATGGTTCATCAGGCGGATTTGTTCGCAGAGGCTTTGGCTAGAAAGCTGGGGAAGGAGCTGGACAAAGCCAGGAGGACCACCGGCCCGATTGTCATCATTCAGCCGGAGGGAAAGCCGGCGAAGCAAATGTATGTTTTCTTCTCCGACGGATCCTGGGTTTCTCTTTCGGTCGCGAAAGATAAAGTGGAAGTATTTGGCACAGCCGTCCCCCAAGGAGAGGGGCCTCGGTTGGAAAGAGTCGCCGTTGAAACCGTCAAAGAGTTCTCACTCGCCATGGATTTACGCCTTCCTTTTGGTCTATCGGGGCATTTTATTGTGACCGATTTACAGAAGCTGGTCCAGGGGTTGGCTGAATTAGGAAAAAAGGATGATGCCCTCGAAATAGCCAGAATGGAACTGGCAGTGGGCCTTTTGAGATTGAAAATTGGGACGGGGGGGGTAACAAAATATACGAAGAGGGAGATGGCCACGGCTCTTTGGAACCTTATACTTCACCACCCTCCGTTGATACGGGAATTTATTAGAAGCGTGCAGGAGACTTTCCCCAGTGTCGCCGAGTTCTTATTGTCTCTCCATCCTGAGAGTATATTACCCACCCCCGAGGGGCCGCGCCCCCGCCGGTCGGCCTTCACACTTCTGGAAATGACCGCCTTTCTCATCATTGCGGGCGCCGTTGGGGCCGGGTTGATTTTGTATTTCGCTCAATTGCTCAGCGCGGGCGGCGCGGTGACGCTTGCCTCTTTGGGCGCGGGAACGGTGATTGCCGGAGTTCTAAGCGGGAAGCTGAAATTTTCACCGACCAGGGAGCGCGCCTCCATTTCGGTGGTGACAGAAGCGGAGAGGGAGGCCTTTTTGGATTTGCTTGAGTCCCGGTCGGAACTCGTAGCCCGGTCTGTGTCCCGGGCCATCGGGATACCTCTTTTAGAATTTAGCGCTCTTCGAGGTCTTGGCGCCGATCAGCTAATGACAGAAACGTTGGTGATTCGCGCGGCCGCGGGCTTCAGTGTGATCGCCAAGGTCCACTCTGCAGACGGTCACCCTGGCATTTTTGTAAGGGCGTTCGGGGAAAATCCAAGCGAGGACTACAACGGCATCGGAACCCGCGCGGTCGGGGCCATCCTTAATTTGGTCCAAGCCAAGGCGGAGGGCCGGCTTTCTGAGGAGCTTCCTCCCGTCCTTTTATCCAGAGAACAATATGAGGAAAAGGTTCTGGAAATTTGTCTCCAGGGGGCGGAGGCGAACGCCAAAAGTTATTTGGAGAGGATTCGCAGTTTGGTCGGCGAGTTTTATCAATTCATGAACCAGATGAGTTTGGCACGCCCTTCAGCAGAGCCTCGATCGAAGGAGGCAGAAGATCTTGCCGTGCGAGTTTCAATGAGCATAAGTAAACGCACCCACGAGGTGTTCCAACCGGAAACTCAGATATCGGTTCATGATCCTGACGGCCCATTAGATCTTTCGCGATTGAAAAGCGTTCTCGCGGATTATGGTGTGCGGATGAGTGGGGAACTTCGGAGGATTCAGGCGGAACCGGAGGCATGGCTGGTATTTGAAGAGGGTCTGAGGAAAAACCAAGTCGTGCGCGAAGTTGTGGAGGGCCTCATGTCCGTTGAGTTGGCGGAGGAAAAATCCGAGCCCGGGCTCGAAGGAATGATCCGCCGCGGCGTTGGAGCGATAGTGTTGATTCCCGTCCTTCTTATCGGCGGGGCCCTTTTGGGGTGCGTTTTATTTGCCATGGTGGGGAATCTGTCGGTCGCCTGGAAAACTTTGTTTGGGACATTGGCCACCGTACTCCTTTCGGGAGGCGCAGTGGCGGCGGTAATTGGCGGGAAAAATATCGTCGCTTCTGAAAAAGAACCCGCATTGCAGGGGGGACCTGTTTCTTGGGCGGCGGGCCAACGATATCAACTTCAAGATGAAGAGGTTATGCGCGCTGTTTTGGAGCTCCAGGCCGCTGAGGTGGCTGATGTTTTGGCGGGAAGATTGGGGCGGGAATTGGCTCACCGGGACGGGCAAATCGCCCGAGGGGTGATGGTGACTGAAAAACAGGGTGAGGAATCCTGGTCTAAAATCTGGAGATTCGATTTTGCTGGGGGTTCTTATTTCCAAGTCGCCTTGCGCCGGGAAGGGAAAGGCAAATTCATGATTGTCTCCGGATCCGCCTCTGATGACGATGAGGCCCTGACCCGGAAAAATATCTTATGGAGCACGTTGGATGAATTTGAGAAGAGGGTCGAATTGGTTTCTGGCGGCTTGATGGGCCAGGCGCTGCAAACCCGTCTTATTGGAATCTTTAATGGGGTGGATTGGCTCATCAAAAGAGGAGATTCCGCCGAACTCGAGACGGCGAGGGAGGAAACTCTTAATGCCATACTGAGGTTTCATTCGGGCCGGCGGGATAACTTCCAAATAGGCGTGAATTCCGCGGCCGGGATAGCCGGCTCGATATTTAATTATGTCAGGGCGCATCCCGATTCCGAATCTTTAAAATCGGCTGCTTTTAGAAATTCCTTTTCCGAATTGGCGGCGATTGTTGACTTGTGCCAATTGAATGGCCGCCCGGTGTCCGTCGATGCACACGCCATTGAGAAAAAAAGCCCGGCCGAACCGCACCGCGACATTAGCGTCACCGCGCCTCGGTCCAGAGGCTTTACCCTTTTGGAAATGCTCCCCTTCATCTTAATCGCCGGGGCCGTTTTAGCCGTCGCACTTTATTTCGTGGGATTCCTCCCATCGGTTTCAGAATGGGTTCTTTCCCCTTTTGAAGTTGTGGGGGCGGGTCTCGGCGCTGCAGCTTTCGCGGCAGCGTTTTCGGGCGGCCGAACTCCGGATATGGTTCTCTCGCCTTGGGAAGAATATCGCGAGGACGTGGCGCGAGCGATTCTTGGTGAGGCTTACGGCAAATCCGCCAAGAAAATGAGGAAGAAGGTGGAAAAAATTTCCATTCGTTTTAATGGGATATATCAACATGAGCTGCGTGCTAATGTAAGAGAGAAGAATCTTTCGGGGCCGGTATCCAAAATAAATGAACTTCTCCTCCTGATGCGGCGGCAGGTTCTTGAGGGTAAAAAAGGGTTTGATCAAGAACAGATCATTGGGATTGCGGCCGACGTCGGGATAAACATGAAGGAGGTCTTCTCTCAGATACCAGCTGAAGATTGGGGCTGGTTCACGGGTCTCGCCCAAATTTCAACCAGACCCGATATCAGGAATGCCCTGGTAACCCTCGCCCGTCTTAAGCCAGTTGTCCCTCCGGTACCTCATGGCGTGGCCGATCCCTTATCCATTGTCATGGGGAAAGACCCGAATAGGATGCATTCCAGGCTCGTTGAAATTTCCACATTTTTTAGAGGCTTACCTGAATCTGCGCGAAAGAATGGCTTGGATTTGGGCGGGAATATTCCAACAAAATGCTCCGCCATTGCAGAACATGCGCAAAATCTTTGGGACTCTCATAATAAGGGCCCGGTTGGAGTAAGTGTGGCGCAAGTCAGAGAACTGGCAGCCGAGGTGTTGGAAGTGGGTGAAATGATAATGAAGCTTCCCAATTGGAAAGCTCTTCCCGATGAATATCATATTCTTGGAAATATTGAGGCCGGCCTGTTAGAGGAAAAAGCCGCTTCTGAAAGCGCCCAGCAGGGTCCTGGTGGAGGAATCCACGTTCAGTCGGGCCTTGTTGCCGGGGCGATTTTGAGCGCGCTGGTTCCGGTGGGCCTCGGAATCCTGCCTGTGTTTGCGGGGGCGGTTATTTTGGGAACGATTCTCATCACGCCATATCTTTCCTATCGATTGTTTGCGGGAGCCGGAGTCTCTTTCCGGAATTTCTTTTTCGGCGGAGGCCGGTATGCGCAGCGGCCGGCTCTTTTGAATTCGGCGGCGAAATCATTGGCGAAAGCGGTCGGAACAGTTCTTAATCCTCGACGGAAGGTTTTGGCTCCGTCAATCCCGCGGGCGGAAAATCAACTTGATCGTGGGGTCCCTGAGGAGGTTGTGCTCCGTGAACTATTAATGAGAGCGGTTCCCGCTGAAATTATCGCGGGACGGGTTTCCGCTCAGGCGCTCCAAACCCAAGCAGGCTTAAACAAATTAGAAAACTCCGAACCGACTGCAGACGAAATATCGAGGCAGAGGCAGGCATCTGCGCTCCTGCAGCTTTATCGGGAAAAAATCAGACGGGGGAAAGGCCGGACCCTTTCTCAGATTTTGACCGAGCAGTCAACTCCCAAAGCCGGAGGTGTCGTGCTCAACGCGTATTCCATCGGCCAATTGAAAAATCCGGCGATGCTGAAAGAGGACGTCGGCGTTAACCTGAGAGTTCTCCTTGATGATGCGCGGAATCTCGCTCAAGCGGGAGTTAGAAGCAACACCATCATCTATCTGCATGAAGGGGTGATGGCGGGATCCGAAGAGGAAGCGACCGTCAAAGCAATCGTGGCCCAATACTCAGATCTCGCAGTCCGGATCACCCGAGTTTCCGGAGAAGTGGATTTGGATGAATCCCTGCCCTCTCTGGCCGATGAGGCGAGGAGGAATGGGCAGTCTCTTGATATTGTTGAGAAGTTCGCGATGAAACAAGTGGATGCCGAACACGGAACCCTCAGGGTCGTTTCCCGTGTGCCGACGGCGTTTCGGGCGAGCAAATATTTGAGGGGGCTCTGGCGGATCATTACCGACCTCGGCGCGGGGATGGTGGAGTTTCACCGCGGGGAACTCGAAAAAGATATTAAGCTCGACAGGGCCCCCGCCGATAAAGCTTAAGAGTTTACGGGAATACGGGAAGGGGCCGCGCCTCCTTTGTACCGCCTCAACATAAAGGGCGGTAAAAAGGAGGCGCGGCCCCTTCCTCTTCCCCGCTTTGTTAAAATCACTCACCTATGAGTTACCTTCCCGGATCGGTTTACCTTTTGGGCGCGGTCAGTTTTCTCACCGATTTGTCCAGCGAGATGATTTACCCGCTCCTGCCGGTGTTCCTCACCGCGGTGCTCGGCGCCGGAGCGATCCAGCTGGGGATCATCGAAGGAATCGCCGAGGCCACCGCCTCAATTTTAAAAATCGTCGCCGGCCTTTGGACGGACAAAATTCAGCGGCGCAAACCCTTCGTTTTATTCGGGTACAGCATCTCCGGCCTCACCCGGCCCCTGATTGGCCTGGCAAATATTTGGCCGGCCGTTCTCATCTTCCGGTTTCTGGATCGAGTGGGGAAAGGTTTAAGGACCTCTCCCCGGGACGCGTTGATTGCGGACGTCACCGAATCGGGCCAGCGCGGGCGGGCCTACGGCCTCCACCGCGCCATGGATCACGCGGGGGCGGTTCTGGGGCCGCTGGTTGCCATCGTGCTTCTCAAGTGGGCGCATTTTTCCTTGCGGCAGGTTTTTCTCGCGGCGGTTATTCCGGGGATTTTTGTCGTCATCCTACTCGCTTGGGGTTTGAAGGAACCATCCGCCAAAACCGCGCCGGGAATAATCTCGGGCTTTTCCTTCCGCTCATTGTTTCTTATGCCGCGCGACTTCCGATTGTTCATGGGTTCGATTTTCATTTTCACTCTGGGGAATTCCACCGACGCCTTCTTTCTTCTCCGCTTGACCGACGCGGGAGTTTCCGCCGCCGGCGTGGCGTTTTTGTGGTCCATGCATCATGTGGTGAAAATGATTTCCACTTATTGGGGCGGGCATTTTTCCGATCGAGTCGGGCCCGGCAAACTTTTATTGGCGGGGTGGGTTTATTACGCCGTCATCTATCTTTTGTTTGGGATTTTTTCATCGCTCGCCATGTCCATCGCAATTTTCCTTTTGTACGGGATTTATTTCGGGCTCACGGAACCGACGGAGAAAGCCCTGGTGAGCCACCTCGCGCCCCAGGATCTCCGGGGGACGGGTTTTGGAATTTACCACGGCGTCATCGGGCTGGGGTCGCTCCCGGCGAGCATTGTTTTCGGTTTGATTTGGAAAGCCTGGGGTTCCATGGCCGCTTTCTCGACGGGAGCGGCGCTCGCCGCCTTGGCCTGTATTTTCCTTTATTTCAGTTTGGGCAAGAGGTTTGAGGGCGCAGAGGTTTAGGTGGAACTCAATTCGTCATTCCCGTCCTTTTCGTCATTCCCGCAGTTCGTTAGCGGGAATCCATTTAATCGTGGATTCCTGCTTTCGCAGGAATGACGGCCCCCCTAAACCCCTTCCCCAATCAAATGTCGGATGGTGAGGGCTGACCCCGGCGGGAGCCGAATTTTTTGGCGTAAACGCAGGTGAACTCGGCCCCGAAAAGAAAAACCTGGGCCGAGAAATAAATCCAGAGCAAAAGAAGCATGATGGATTTGGCCGCGCCGAATAATGAATAGAAGTGGCCGAAGCGGAGCGGCAGCGTCAGGATATACCTGACCAGAAAAAAGAGGAGCGAGGTCAGCAGGGCCCCCAGCCAAACGTCCTTCCAGCGGACCGTCGTTTGCGGAAAATAACGGAAAACAACGCCGAACAGGAGCGCGAACAGTCCAATCGATGTGATGTTGAAGACCACCTTCCAGACGAAAAGCGCCCGGACCACCGGGAAAACTTCGGCGAGGGTTGAGCTTAATGCCTGGAGCGGCCCCGCCAAAAGATAAGTGGAAAGAAAGAACACGCCGAGAAGTATCAGCATCACAAAGGAGAGGAGGCGGTTCAGGAGGACCCCTTTGATGACTCCCTTCGCCTTATCAACCTCCCAGACGAAATTGAGGGCGTTCCTGATCTGATCAAAGATCAGGGAGGAAATAAGGAAGAGAGTCGCGCCGCTGAACAGGGTGGCGATCCCGATGCCGGATCTTTTCGCGGAGATGAGAAAACCGCGAATGGTGTTGGCCATCCGTTCGTCGAATTGCTGCTGGATTTGATTGAGGATTTCGGCCCGGGCCTGCTGCTCGCCAAGGATTTGGCCGAGGAGCGCGATGATCAAAATGAGAATGGGGATGATTGAAAACACCGCGAAATACGAAAGCGCCCCGGCCAGAAGCATCGGATAATCCTGATGCCAAGCTGTGAAGGCCTCCTTTATAAGCAGTGCGAACTCTTTTACGCTGAGCGGCCGCTTTGAAAGTTCCGCGGGCGGTTTATCCATGGGGGTTTATTTTAACCATTCCTTTCGGATTGGGGAAAGATTCCCGAGATCTCTTGTCTGGCCGATGAAGGGGCGAATTCCGACCACGCTGTAAATGAGCTCCGAGCTTCGGATGGGGCGGGCGGTCTTGCGCACTTCCTTGAATTGATTGGAAAACCCCGCCACAACGGCGAGCCTCGCCAGGCCCGAAATGAGGAGGAGGCTGTAAAGCGGGAGTCCCCAGAGCGGCGGCAGGCGGTCCGCGAGAAACCCTCCGATGGCGGCCCCCAGGAAAATGGCCAGGCCGTTCAGCAAATTGAAGTAGCCGAGGGCCCTCACCCTTTTTTCGGGCGAGACCGCGTCATAGATGAAATTGGTGACGCACAGATTGAATCCGCCCCAGGCGAAATTGGACATCATTTCGACGGGGATGATGTAAATGAGGCTCCGGTTTAGAAGCCAGAGAATCGGAATCAGAGGAATGAAGAGGGACGTTATCTTGATAATTTTCGCGTTGCCGACGACATCCGCGTGCCGGCCCCAGATGGGAAAAGAGATCATTCCCACGGTCATCCCGCCCAGCTGGACCAGCATGTAATTGAAATAGCTGAAGTGATAATCCCGGAGCATGAGGACGCTGAAATAGGGGGCGGCGATCATCGTGGTGAAAGTGATGCCCGCCACGAAAAAAACGAACTTCACGAAATTGCTTTCCTTGTAACGCCTCAGGAATTCCCACAGCGTGAAATGGCCTTCCGGAGTGAACTTCATCGGCAGATCCGCCATCTTGGACATGTAGAAGAGCGAGGCGAAGCGGAACCCCGTGGCGGCGGCGAAAAGCAGGAAAAATCCGAGGGCCAGGTTCCAATGCTTGAAGAAGGTGAGGATGAGGCCGCAGGATATGACGCTCGCGATGCCGGTGATCCCCAGAAGCTGCGCCCTCGTCCCGAAGTACCCGCCCCTTTTGTTTTCGGGGAGGTAGTCGCTCACCAGGCTTCCCCACGCCGGGCCGATGAGGGTGAAGAGGAGCCGGTAAATAACCGCCAGGAATATGAAAATTCCCATCCGTTCCGGCAGAGTGATGAAGGCGAGGAGGGCGAGCGGAATGAGGCCCACCGCCTGAGCCCCCACGCCGAAAATGAGAAACCGGAGCCGACTGCCGTAGAGTTTGACCGCCTTCACGGCCGCGAGCTGCGAAATGGATCCCGCGAGCTGCGGCAGGGCCACCAGGAGCCCTATTTGCTGGGAGGTGGCGCCGAGGAACAGAGCGAAGGGAGTGAAGTAATAATCCGTGATGACGATCATGACCTGCGCCATGACGCCCTCTTTCCGGCACACCGAAAGGCTCGCCTGGATCTTTTTGTCCGTCGATGGGGGGAAGTCCGAAAATTCCAGTTGTTTCATAACAGCCTTTAATATTATGGTAATTTTAAAGGCGAGAACACCCTGTCATTGCTTAAGGAAAAAGAATGGTTCATTTTTTGAGAATTGTCGGATTAATATCGGCGGTTGTCCTGCCGCTTTGGAACATTCCGCTCATCTGGCGGGTTATTAAAAGAAGGAGCGCCGCCGACATCAGCCTTTTTTGGCTGTTTGGGGTCTGGCTCTGTTTTATATTCATGCTCCCTTCGGCTCTTCTTTCGACCGATTTTGTGCTCCGGGCGTTTGGCGTCGTGAACATAATTTTTTTCACCATGGTCGTGATCACGGTGATGATTTACCGCGGCCGGCGGGACGGATGTGAGGAGGAATTTCGTGGCAAAAAATAAGAATGGGTTCATAAATACCGGAATTGAGAACTTGAGGCGGCTCGGGAGCCGGATCGTCGGCGAGGGAGTCCACATGCTGCCGGCGGCCGCTCTGGTAAAGGCCGCGGGAGTCATCGGGGATATCGGCGAAAGGCGGAAGCCGTTCGTGACGGTCATCAATTCTTACACCACCCACATTCCAGGGCACGCCCATCTCGAATATCTCGGCCACGTCATCGAGCGGGAACTGAAAAGCCTCGGGTTCAACGTCTGGTACGCCAATATCGGCGGCGCCGTTTGCGACGGCGTAGCCATGGGGCACTTCGGCATGAAGTATTCTCTGCCGAGTCGCGAGCTCATCGCCGACCAAATCGAGACGATCATCGCCGCCCACCCCTGCGACGGCTGGATTGGCCTTGGAAACTGCGACAAAATTGTCCCCGCCATGCTGAACGCGATGGTTCGCCTCAATATTCCCGCCGTTTACGTTTCCGGCGGGCCCATGCTGGCCGGACGGGACGGGTCGGATCTGATTTCCATTTTTGAGGCCGTGGGGAAGCATTCCGTCGGAAAAATGTCGGAGGAGTCCATCGTGCAACTGGCGAACCGCGCCTGCGCGGGCTGCGGCTCCTGCTCCGGAATGTTCACGGCGAATTCCATGAATTGTCTGGCCGAGGCCATCGGGCTGGCTCTTCCCGGAAACGGGACCGTCACCGCGGATGTGTGGGCGGATGAGGAGAAGAGGCGGACCAAACCCAACCCCGAACGGGAGGATTTGGTGACAAGGGCGGCGCACATATTAAAGAAGTGCGTGATGGAGAAAATTTGCCCGAAGGATATCGTCACGAAGCGCGCCATCGACAACGCCTTCATCCTCGACATGGCGATGGGCGGTTCCACCAATACCGTATTGCACACCATGGCGCTCGCCCATGAGGCGGGAATCAAATACGACCTGAAATCGCTGAACGCCCTTTCCAAAAAGACGCCCTGCATTTGCAAGGTCAGCCCTTCGCGGCCGGACGTGCACGTGGAAAACGTCCACGCCAAAGGCGGTGTGGCCGCCATTCTGAAAGAAATCTCCAAACTTCCCGGCCTTTTGGATTTGAAATCGAAGACCGTCAGCGGAACCCTGGGCGACATGATTTTCAACGCCCCCGGCCCCGACGGGGACGTAATTCGAAAAGTGGAGTTTCCATTTTCAAAGGAGGGGGGTCTCGCTGTTCTTTTCGGGAACATCGCGCCGAAGGGGGCGGTGCTCAAAACCGCCGGCGTGTCCTCGGACATGATGTTCTTTGAGGGGCCCGCCGTCATATTTGAGTCGCAGGAGGCGGCCTTCGAGGGAATTTTGGCGGGGAAGGTGAAGAACGGGGACGTGGTCGTGATCCGCTTTGAAGGCCCGAAGGGCGGTCCCGGTATGCAGGAGATGTTGAGTCCCACGGCCGCCATTGTCGGAGCGGGGCTGAAAGTCGCGCTCATCACGGACGGCCGGTTTTCGGGCGGGACCCGGGGGCTATGCATCGGCCATGTTTCGCCGGAGGCGGCGGCAGGAGGACCGATTGCCGTGATTAAGACCGGCGAGAAAATCCGCATCGACACCAAAAAAGGGAAGCTGGATTTGGTTGTTCCCGCTGCGGAGATTTCGCGGCGCTTAAAGAAGCTCAAACCATTTACGCCCAAAGTGACCCGCGGGTGGCTCGCCCGCTACACTCAGCACGTGACTTCCGCCGATACCGGCGCTGTGATGGAGAAATAAGAGAAGGGGCCCGGTCTCCTCTGAACCGCCATTTAGGTTGAGGCGGTTCAGAGGAGACCGGGCCCCTTCTCTTCGATTGGCGTTCAGCGGCGGAAAAGGTAAAACAGAAGCGACAGAATGAGGCTCAGCAATATGCTGGTCGCGAGGGGAAAGTAAAAGGTGAAGTTTTCCTTCTTGACGTAAATGTCGCCGGGCAGGCGCCCGATCCAGGGGATCTGGATTTTAAAGACGAAAATAAGTCCCGCCAAAATTAAGGCTATCCCGATTACAATCAAAACCTTCCCGAAGTAAGCGTTCATCATTGACTTGTCATTGCGAGGGAGCGCTTTTCAGCGACCGAAGCAATCTGTTTTTTCTGAATAAGACAGATTGCTTCGCTTCGCTCGCAATGACACCGTTGCTTAATCGGTTCATTTTTTGATTTCGCCCAGCTCGACCAGGGCGGAGTGGAGATCCTCGTCGTGTTTATGGCTTTCAAATACCGTGAGGAGGCTGTAGGCGCAGGGGACGACCAAAAGCGTGAGCAGGGTGGAAATCATGACCCCTCCGATCACGACCAGCGCCATCGGGACCCGCGTTTCGCCCCCGGAGCCAATCCCAAGGGCCGGCGGAACGGCCGCCGCGATTGTGGAGACGGAGGTCATCAAAATGGGGCGGAGGCGTATGGGGCAGGCTTCCATCAGGGCCTCTCTCAGACCCTGACCGCGTTTTCTTCTTTCGTTTGTGAAATCGACCAGCATGATGGAATTTTTCTTCACGATTCCCATGAGCAAAATAATTCCAATCAAACTGTATAAATTGATGGACTTCTGGCCGAGCCACAGGGCGAGGAAAGCGCCGGTGATGCTGAAGGGCAGAGCCAACAAAACCGTGAACGGATGGGTGAAACTGTTGAATTGGGATCCCAAAACCATGTATGCCACGATGATCCCCAGCGCCATGGCGAACAAGAGGCTGGTGAAGGATTCCTTGAAGGTCTGGGCGCTTCCCGAGAGGACGAGGTGATAACCTTCCGGAAGAATTTCCTTGCCGATTTTCTGCACCGCATCCAGCGCGTCGGCCTGCGATTTGCCCGGGGCGATGCTCGCGAAAACCCCAATGGCCCTTTCCCGGTTTCTCCGGGAAATGGAGAGAAGCGTGGGCTTCTCTTGGATTTGAACGACGTCCGAAAGGCGTATGACTTCGCCCCGGTTATTCCTCACCCAGATTTTTTTGATGTCATCGGGAGTCTGCCGGAATTGCTGCTCAAACCTGATGCGGATATCGTACCGCCTGCCGCCCTTGGTGTATTTTCCGGCGCGGATCCCTCCGATGGAGGCGTTGATGGCGTTGGCGATCGATTGAATGCTGACTCCTCTTTCGGACGCTTTCACCCTGTTCGGAAAAACTTTGACTTCGGGCATCCCCAGCTGATAGTCGGTGTCGACGTCCACCATGAGGCCCGAGTCCTCCATCTTTTTCATTATTTGCTGGCTGTAATCGGCGAGTTTGTCCCAGTCCCGCCCGCGCACCGTGAATTCCACGGGAAATCCGCGCTGAGAGGTGAAGCCGGCGAGCGAAAGGTCCTGCGCGATGGCGCGGTACATTCCGGGAATTTGTTTCAAGTCCTTTCGCGCGACGTTGATGAAATCCTGCTGGCTTAAGGGTTTTTTGGCGCCCGGCCTTAACGGCCTCGCCCCCGGATCTTTTAATGTCACGAAAACAAAGCCGGTGTTGACTTCAGCCCCGCCGAAACCGCCCACCGCCCCAAAAAACTTTTTCACTTCCGGTTGAGCGCCAAGATAGGTTTCCACCCTTTTGAAAACTTCGTCGGTGAACTCGATTGAGGAGCCCACCGGCGTTTGGACCCGGATGAGGAGGATGCTTTGATCCTGCGGGGGGACAAATTCCTTTTTGAGCGGCTTGATGAGTGAAAGAGAAACCGTGAATAGAACGGTGGCGATAATTATGACTTTCCATCTATTGTCCAGGCACCAGGCCAGGGCGCCGCGATAAAGAACGGACAGCCGTTTCATCAATTGGTCCATCCCCTTGCCGATCCAAGTGGTGTGTCCCACCTCCAGAAATTGCGAGCAGCGCATGGGCGTGAGGGTCAGAGCTTCAAAAAGAGAAAGCATGACCGCCACGGAGATGGTGACGCCGTACTGGAAAAAATACTTCCCGATGATCCCTTTCATAAAAACGACGGGAATGAAAACGGCGAGGATGGCGATGGATGCGGACATGGCGGCGAAGGTGATTTCCCGCGCGCCGACGAGGGCGGCGTGGACTTTCGGTTCGCCCTCCTCCCGGTGGCGGACGATGTTCTCCAGCACCATGATGGCGTCGTCCACAACGATGCCGATCACAAGGGTCAGCCCGAGAAGGGTGAAGGTGTTGAGGGTGAAGCCGAAGAAATAGAGGAATATGAAGGTCCCGAGAATGGACGTCGGAATGGCCAGAATTATGTTGAAAGCCGAGCTGAAGGAACCCAGGAAGAGCCAGCACACGATGGAAGTCAGGATGGCGGAGAGCATGAGGGTGAAGTTGAGTTCCTTTGTCGATTCCTCGATGAACTTGGTGCTGTCAAAATTGACGTCGAACTTCAGGCCTTCCGGCAGGGTCTTTTGAATTTCGGCGAGGCGCGCTTTCACCCGTTTGGCCACCTCCACCGCGTTGGACCCCCGCTGTTTTCTTATGCCGAGTCCGACCGCGGGAAGGCCGTTGGCGCGGGAAAATCGCCTGAGGTCGGCCAGGCCGTCCTCGACTCTGGCGACGTCGCCGATGCGGAACCTTTTCCAGATGGGCGTTCCGCTCCTTCCGGAAATGACGATGTTCTGGAATTCCTCAACGCTCGTCGCTTCACCGTACACACGGACGTTGAGTTCGTTTTTCCCCGTGTCGATGTAGCCGGCCGGCAGCTCCGCGTGTTCCGAGGAGATGGCGGAGATGACGTCGTCCACGGTCAGTTCCTTTTTCTCCATTTTGTCGGCGTCCAGCCAGACGCGCAGATTGGGGTCGACGAAGCCTCCGAGAAACACCTCTCCCACTCCGGAAATGGTGGTGAATTGATCTTTCAAGACGTCCTGGGTGTAATTCATGAGAAACTTGCGGTCGCGGTTTCCGTAAAGAGCAAGCCACAGGATCGGCTGATCTTCGGGATTCGTTTTGGTGATAATCGGCGGATCGATGTCCTTGGGAAGGTTGCGCTGGGCCTGGGCGATTTTTGTTTGAACTTCCTGAAGGGCGGAGTCGATGTCGCGGTTCAATTCAAATTCCACCGTGATGGTGGCCTGGCCCTGGCGGGACACGGAGGAAATTTCCTTGACGCCCTGGACCTGGATGACGGCGTCTTCAATGGCGTCGGTCACCTCCGTTTCCATGACCTCCGGAGAAGCTCCCTCCCAGGTGACCTGAACCGAAACGATGGGAAAATCGACGTCCGGAAGCGCGCTGATTCCCAATCCCTTGAAGCTGATCCAGCCGAAGAGCATCAGCCCGAACATCAACATCCAGGCGAATACCGGATTTTTTATGGAAACATCAGACAGCGTCATTTATTTGTCTCAAAGGGGAGGGCGTCGATGGCGGCCTGGAGATTGATGACCCCCAATTGCGTGTTCAAAGTCGACCCGTCGAGATTCTGTTTTAACTGCTGCATGCTGTTCATGGCCTGGAGGACGTCAAGGTTGTTCACCAGGCCCAGGCGGTATTCCCTCACCTGAAGTTCGTAGCTTCTTTTGGCCTTGGTATAAGCATCACTGAGGGTTTTGGCCGCTTCAATGACGGCCAATAATTGGGCGTGGGAGGTTTTAACGTCGCTTTTTACCTGCCGGTCCATTTGTTCGTACTGCAGTTTGGCCTGGGAGTATCCGGACATCGCTTCCCTCACCCGGCCCTGAACGGCGCCTCCCTGATAAATCGGGACATCGAGATCGAGAAGAACATCCCAATCAACTTTGGCCAGAAGTCCCTTTCTTTTGGTGTAGTAATCCGCCGTTGCGTCGAGCGTGGGCCAATAGTCGGCCTTGGAAGCCCGCACGGCGAAACGCTGGACCTCGACGGTTTCTCTTTCCGCCTTTAGATCGTAACGCTCTTCTCCTTTTTCGAGCGCCTGATCCAGCGGCATGAATTCTTCTTCAATTCGCAGTTGATAGTCAAGCGGCGTGGCGGATAAATCCTGCCCCGCAAAGAATCCGAGAAGCTCGCGCGCGGCGGTGAGATTTCCCACCGTTTGCGCCCGGGTTGATTTTAAAGCGTAAACCTGGGATTCGGCGGTGAGAATCTCGCTTTCCCGCGATTTGCCTAATTTCGCCCGGTTATTCAGCTCGGTGACCCGTTCGACCGTCAGCTTAATTAAAACATCAAGGTTGTTAACCGCCGTTTCGAGGCCGGCCACCTGATAAAAAGCCTGGGCGACGTCCAGATAGAGGTCCGCCACCGCGCGCCGGTAAGCGAGATCGAAACTTTTGGATTGGTGTTTGAAACCGGACATCGCGGAGAATTCTTTCAGTCCTTTGAAAAGTGGCTGTTTAAGCTGGAAGTTCGAGACCGTTGATTCCCTCAGGATTGGAACCGCCGGCTGGGAATGAATGCGGCTGGTGTCCTGAAAAGTTTCGGTCAAAAGGAAATTTAAGTTGGGCAGGATGCCCCCCAGGGCCTGTTTATACCGGGCCTCGGCGGCTTTGATGTCCTCCTCTTTGATTTTCAGCGACTCGTTTTGTTTCAAGGCAAGATTGAAACATTCATCCAAGGTCATGGCCGCCTGCGCCTGGTTTATAAACCCAAGAAAAAGGAAGGCGGCGCCCAGCGCGGCGCCGATTGATATGCGTAGTATAGAGGCCTGTTTTCTGGCAATCATTTTTTAGTTCAGAAAAATTTCCGTTAACGTTTCTAGTTTTGCCAAAGGCGGAGCATATTTCCTGAAGGTTTTTTCGAGGTTGGCCCAAAATACCTTTTTTTAGGTGGATTTGGTAGCCTACCCGCGCCATGACCCTCGTCTACATTATTCTTGCGACCATCGTGGTGGGGCTGATTTCGCTGGTGGGGGCCGTCTTCATTGCCTTTAAACTTGACGTTAAGAAGCTGACCTTTTATTTGATCAGCCTCGCTTCCGGAACCATGCTCGGCGGGGCCTTCATCCATTTGATCCCCGAAAGTCTGGAGGTGCAAAAGCCGCGGGTGGCGCTGCTCTTGGTATCTCTGGGTGTGTTCATTTTCTTCGTTTTGGAGAAGTTCCTGATTTGGCGGCACTGCCACCACCATCAGCTCATGGAGGATCATAAACGCGCCACGACCGCCAACATGGTTCTCGCCGGGGACGCGGTCCACAATTTTATCGACGGTGTCATTATCGGAAGTTCCTTCATGGTGAGCCCGAAGTTCGGGGTTTCCATCACTCTCGCCATCATCCTCCACGAAATTCCGCAGGAGCTGGGGGACTTCGGGGTGCTGGTCCACGGTGGGTATTCTGTGGGGAACGCGCTCCTCGCCAACTTTCTGATTTCTCTGACGGCGATAGCGGGGGCGGTGGTGACCTATTTCTTCCTCGGCATAGCTCCGCAAATGCAGAGTTACATTATTCCCATCGTGGCGGGCGGGTTCCTTTACATCGCCCTCGCCGATTTGATTCCCCAGCTTCACGAATTCACCACGGCCAGCCAGACCTACCGGCAAATCGCGCTATTGCTGGGCGGTTTCTCCTTGATGTTCCTGACGCTTCTGCATTAAAAATGAGAACAGTTCCTAGTTCCTCGTTCCTAGTTCCTAGTCCCTCGTCCCTCGTGCCAAGAACTAAGAACCAAGTACGCCTTTTCATCTGTTTCCTCCTTCCCTTATTCTTCTTCTCCCTATCATATGCCGCTCCGCGGCTGGTGGTTTTGGTGGTGGTGGATCAGATGCGGGCCGATTATCTGACCCGGTTTGGCCCCGAGTTCAAAGGAGGGTTCAAGAAACTTCTTAATGAAGGGGCGGTTTTCGATCACGCCACGGTCAATTTTGTTCCGACGGAAACGGGACCTGGCCACGCGGCCATCTCCACCGGCCGGCCGCCGGCCGTGAACGGCATCATCGGAAACTTCTGGTGGGACCGGGTTAAGGGAAAGGGTGTTTCCGCGAGTATGTTTTCCCGCGGCCGGTCCGGCCCGGACAAACTTCTTGGCCCGACTTTGAGCGACGCCGTCAAAAAGAAAAACCCGGCCTCCCGGGCGCTCGCCATGTCCATGAAGCAGCGCGCGGCGGTCCTCCTCGGGGGGCGGACGCCTGATTTCGCCCTCTGGTTCAACGCCGATAAAGGGGTCTTTGTCTCTTCCGGTCTCTACTCGCCCCTCCCCGACTGGGTGAATGAGTTCAAGCGGCAGCATTTCCAGTCCCCTGCGGAATCCGATCGCTTCCTGTCCGAACTTGCGGAGAGGGCGGCGCTCAGGATGTCCCTCGGGAAAGGCGGCGCCCCGGATTTATTGATGGTGAGTTTCTCGGGGACAGATGCCGTCGGGCACGCCCACGGCCCTGAGAGCGCGGAAATGAGAAGCCAGATACTGGAGATCGACAAAATCCTGGGAGCCTTTATTCAATATTTGTCGGAGGATATCGGCCCCGGAAATTTCGACCTCGCCCTCACCGCCGACCACGGCGTGGCGCCCGTTCCGGGTTCATGGGAGGGGAGAAAAATCGGCGCCCGGCACATCAGGGAAAATGATTTCACGGCGAATCTAAATGGGGCGCTCCGGAATTTTCCCTCTTTAGCGGGGGAAAACTGGATATCCGGGATTTATCTGCCGAATATTTACCTGAACAGGGGGCTCGCGGCCCGCAAAAAGATCGGTTGGAAAAAATTCCTGGCCAAAGCGAGGTTAGCGCTAAAATTGTGTGACGGAGTGGCGGAAGTCTACGATCCTGCGGCGGCCCAGCCGAAAGATGAGTTCTGGCCGCAATATTCGGCGGGATACCACAAGGATCGCGGCGGGGATTTGATGATTCGCTTAAAAGAGGGAGTGGTGGTTGAGCATTCCGGAACCAAAACCACCCACGGCTCTCCTTATTATTACGATAACGACGTCCCGCTTATTTTCTGGGGCGCCGATTTTAAAACGGGGCGTTATGAGGGCGCGGCCCACATCATCGATGTCGCGCCCACCCTCGCCAAAATTTTGAACGTGGACCTGCCGCCCGGCTCCGGCAGCCGCATCCTGACCGAAGCTTTAAAGCCGTAACCGCCGTCATCCCCGGGGAATACCGTCATCCCCGAATGTCTTAATCGGGGATCCATGGATTCCCGCTAAGGACATGCGGTACCGCTCCATATGAAATTATAATGCCGGTACCGTCCCAACATTATTTAATTATTATGGAGTGGGACGGGAATGACGATTTAGGAGGATTGATGAAAAAATCTCAAGTTGTGTTTTGGGCCTTCGCCCTGTGCCTTTCCCCTATCGCATTGAAGGAGGTGTATTCAAAGATGATCCCGCAAAAACATAATGAAAGCGTTGGAGCGTTCACGCTCCATTCCTCAGGCTTCGAAAATGGGAAACCCATCCCATCCAAATTTACTTACGATGGCGAAAATGTTTCGCCCGAGCTTAAATGGACGGATCCGCCGCCCGCGGCCAAAACGCTCGCGCTCATCAATGACGACCCCGACGCCCCGCGGGGGGACTGGGTCCACTGGGTTTTGATCAATATTCCGGCGAGCCTCAGGGAGCTCAAGGAGGGAATCTCCAATGATGAGCTGAAAGCCTTGGGAATTGTCGAAGGAACGACGGATTTCGGGCGCCCCGGCTATGATGGCCCTGCTCCGCCCTCGGGGACCCACCGGTATTTCTTCAAGCTCTACGCCCTCGACGCGGGCCTCACTTTACCAGCGCGCGCCACCAAAGCGGACCTCCTCCGCGCCATGAAAGGGCACGTCCTGGCCGAGGCCAAATTGATGGGAACATACCGGCGGTGAATGAGATATGATTTAGCGGCGGGAACAAAATTATCTGGGGGGAAAGTTTTATGGACAAACTTGTGGCGGCTTTGGGGCCGGTGTTCGCGGTGGGATTTGCGGTTCAGCAGTTGATCGAGCTCCTTTCTCCGGTTGTGGACAAGGCGGGATGGAGGAAAAAGGAGGTCCTCGGCCTCGCTTCATTGGTGATCGGAATAATCCTGGCATGGGGGGCGGGGATTCGGGTGCTGGCACCCCTTGGCGTCCGCTCTCCGCACGTGGTCGATATCGTGATTTCGGGGCTCATCGTGAGCGCCGGGACCGAGGGCGTCAATTCCATCATGAAATTTCTGGGTTACGCGAAGGAGAAGAAACGCGCCGAGTCCAAATTGAGCTGACCGGCTTTTTGGACGGGTTGGCCGTAAAGTCGTTGGAAAGGTGGGCGAGCGGTTTATAGCGCGTCGCGCTTAAATGCAGTTAGATTTAAATAGGAGGAGTGAACGATGAAACGATTGGCGGTCATTCTGATGATTGGCGCCTTTTCTGCCTGCCAGAAAAGCGCGGCGCCCTCTGGGGAAGCGCAAACCTGCCCGGTCGCGAAGGTAAGCGTTTCCACCTTGGAAGCTCCACTTAGAGGTCTGATTTTCGCTAGGACTGAAAACCGCGAATTAAAAGAGCGGTTCGAAGCGCAGGAATCAAAACAACGGGAAAAGACCCTGGAAATGATGGAGGAATATAAGTCCTTGCAAAAGAACGGGAAGTTCGAAGTCGATCTTAAAAAGCAGTTGGCGAATCCGGACTTTGAAGAGTACCGCCTCGTCACCGAAACCGTCCAGAGTTTGGTCAAGAAAGAATTGGCCGGCGTCATCCAAAATCTTTTCAAGGACAAGTACACCGTCGTCATCGAACAGAATTTCGGCGACAATATCGTATACGCGAAATGCCAGGTTCCCGACATCACGAACGATGTCCGCGAATTCTTGGTGCGGGGGAATCCCGCGAAATAGCAACCAGGACGCAATTAAGGAGCCTCATGGAGTTTTGGCTTGGTGTTTAAAAAGTTTGTCCTTTATCCCATCTGTTTCGTTCTGATTGGCTCCGCGTTGATTGTTGGGTTATTTTATTTCACCCCCCTGCCGTATCTACCGGTTAACCTTCTCCTTTCCTCATCGCCGGATATTTCGGGACATGTCACGGGCTCCGTATTATCTGGCGTGAGCATCAAGGACCTGTCGATCAAAGGGACCCCGGATGGTGAGATCACCGCCAAAGAAATCACCTTTCGTTACAAAGGGTTGGATTATTTGTTTCGCGATCGGTTGGTTATCACCGAAATAAAATGGGAGGGTGTGAAAGCCAGCCTCCCTCAAGGGAATTTGGCCAACTGGAGCGATATCCAGCGTCAGTTTGAAGGCCGTTTGTTTTTGATCCCGCCCATATCCAAAAAATCCGTAGCGCTGGTTCAAATCGATAACTTTTTAGCGCGGGATATTGATATTCGCATAGGGAAGAACCCGATTTCTTCTGCTTCTCCCGGAGCGTTGGCATATCCTCTTTTCATGATGTCGTCTCGTTTACTCGGCCAGGGAACGACACCCGGGTTTTCTCCTGGCGGAATGCCTCCGGTTATGCCTGGTAAACCCAAACCCGGAAATAAATTCCCTTCGTTTCGTCTCGTAAATTTCGAAATTGCCAACTCACGTTTTGAATCTTTCATGTCGAAGAGACCCTCCGTCTTGAGCAAGATGATAATCAACAATTTGTCGATCGAAAAATCCAAATTTGATTTGGGCCGGTTCGAGATACAAAGCGACCGCTTTGATTTGACGGTGGCCAAGGCTCCTGAGAGCGGAAGCGATTGGGCGAGTCTTATCGTCGATATTGAGGGGGCCGTCAAACGAGGGGCCAATGAAAATATGAAAAAGGACATCGGCTTCTCGGGGCGCATTCAAGACAAACAACTCAACTTGTCGGCCTTTGACGGAAAATTGACGCTGCAAGCCGGAGAATCGCCGGCGAACCCCATACCCTCTATGGAATTAAATCTATCAGGACTCAACCTGCCTGATTACTTTTTAAACATCGCCCCCTTAACCGATATCACCTTCTCCTACCACCCCTCCAGTATCTTCTCGGGCCGGAATCAAACTCCCGTCACGTTCAACTTGGGCGCCGGCCGCTTCGAAGGCACTATCACAGGATGGTCCCCTCTGGCGATGGCAAAGGGCCCTCCCGAACTTTTGTTTGCGCAGGATAAAGAGGCCCCAACCATTTCCGCCTCGGTGTTGTTTGATTCCTCGCTACCGGGTAAGCTTCGCGTGAAACTTTGGGATCCCCAATCTCTCGCCGCGGCGAAATATCTCTTGAGCAAGGTGTGGTATGGAAAAAACTTTGCGAAGCTTAAACCCAAAGAAATCGAGTTCCTTAAAACCATTTCGGTTTATTTTGGGATTGCCCCCGAAGAATTTAAGGTGGTCTCGAAGAAACTGCCCAAGACCCGCAGGGCCAGGGGACGAAGATAAATATCCTATCGGCTCCAATTATTTTATTCTAAGGAGCTTCATGGAGGGTTGGCCGAGCGGTTGATGGCGTCAGTCTTGAAAACTGATATACCTTAACGGGTATCGGGAGTTCGAATCTCTCACCCTCCGTCCTTTTTGGAAATCAAATTACTTATTTAAAGCGCACTGTCATTGAATATCGGGGAAATCGCGTGAAAGTTGCAGTTAGGAAATTCGGAGAAATCCTTACTTCCCGGCCGGCGGGCCGGGAAGCGGGGCTGACCATCAAAGCCTATTTCAAACCGGCTCAGGGCGATAATATTGAGCTTGATTTCGGCAGTGTTCTAGCCGTGGGCCCAGGTTGGCTGGATGAGGTGCTGACCGTCTTGCGTAAGGAGTATGGAAAAGAGCGCGTAGTTTGTCTTCCAAGCGAAAATGCCTCTGTCACCGAGTCTCTGAGAATTATCGAAAGGTAAAGCGGTAGAATTGATTGAGCAAAACGACAGGGCCGACTTCCCTTTCACCGCCCTTTATGTTGAGGCGGTGAAAGGGAAGCCGGCCCTGTTCTTTTAAATCCTTGGCGGGATTATTTCTGTTTGTCGTCCTGCAGGTTCAGGATGAGGCCCTGGCTCTGGGGAACGACCATCACCTTGAAGTCTTTTTTCTCGAGCATCTCGATGGTCCGGAGCTGCAGATAGCTTTTGGCGGAGGCGAGGGCGTCGTTTTTGATCCGGATGGCCATGGCTTCCTGCTTCGCCTGCTCCACCTCGAATTGTTTTCTCAAGACGGCCTGCTGCGCGGAGACTTTCTCCTCAATGCTTTTCTGGTAGGACTCCGTCAGGTGAACGTCGCGAAGGAAAACGCCGTCCCCGTCCAGGACGAAAAATCCGTCGTCATTGAACGATTTGGCGATGAGCTCCTTGATCCGGTCCTGGATTTCGGTCCGCTTCGGGCCGTAGATGTCCGGCGCGGTGTATCTGGCGACCAGAAGCCGGATGGCGTTCCTGATGATGGGGCGGATGACGTGCTCCTCGCACCACTCCTGATCTCCGAGGCGCAGGTAAACTTTGTCGGCCGTGTCCGTCGGAATCCGGTACCATACGGTCAAATCCAGGCCCACCTGGTTGCCGTCCGCGGTGGGGGACCAGTTGGTGTCCGACTGTCCCTGATACTGCCCCTCGTTCGGCGCCATGGACATGGTGTAGTCTTTCCGGCGGCAGTCGTAAATGGCCACTTTCGTGATGTAAGGCATGCGGAGGTGCCAGCCCTGTTTCAAAGTCTGGGTCGCCAAATGGCCGGTCAGAATGTTGAACCGGACGCCCTCATGGCCCACCGGGATGAAAACCGCGCTCGCCAGAATTATCGATAGGCCCACCAGAAAAACCACCGCCCACACGATCACCGCCGCGGTCCGCAGCGTCAAAAATTTGGAAATGTCTATATCTTCATTGTTCACGAGAATTCTCCTTCTTTTTTTCTTTCATGACCTTGATAACCATTGTTTCGTCTTCGGGGTTCACCACCTTGTCTTTCGCCCGCAGGATTTCCCCGCGGAAAAATCTGACCAGATGCGGCATAAACCGCAGGAGTCCCCACAGCGCGAGGAGCGAAAAGGCGACCCATAAAAATATGATGGCGATGTCTTCAAACATTTTTCTCTCTGATCCAATCGCAATGCTAGCAGAATATTGAGGTGGGGTGGATCGTCATTCCTGCAAAGCCCCGTCATTCCCGAATGTCTTAATCGGGAATCCAAGTGGATTCCTGCTTTCGCAGGAATGACGGGGTTTGCGTGGGATTTAATTCGCGCGGCTCGGGCCCGGTTTTTTGAACAGGCGTTTGAACAGCAGGACCGCCGCCGCAATGACGGCAACGTAAACTCCCAAGCCGAGCGCGTAGCCGAGGAGAATGAAAAGCCCCGCGACCGTCCCGAAGAAAACGTCCCAGGTTTGAGAGATAATCTGGCGGATCTGATAGAGAATCCCTTCGTCGGGAACGATCCGGCCTGATTTTTCAAATAACCGCACCTCAAGCCGCGAGCGGTCGGACTGATGGTCCAGGTAGCGGATTTGGCCTTTCAGCGACTCAATCGTTCCGCAAACCCGCGCCAGTTCCCGCTCCACTTCCAGCACGTCCTTCAGGCGGCCGGCTTGGGAGTTCATAATCTGGGTGAGCCGGTCTCGCACGTGCTCGGAATTGGCGAGCTGGGCTTTGAGGTCCACATAGGACTCCGTCACGTCGCGCGACTGAATGCGCTCCGTTTTGACTGTACCGATCCGCCCCAGCTCTTCCATTAATGGAGCAAGCTTTCCGGGGTCAACCAGAAATACGACGGTGCCCCAGGCCCCTTCGCCCTCCGGATTCTGGCTGTCGGAGGAAAAAATTTCCGCGTCATAGGAGCGGGCCGCGTCAAAGAGGCTAATATTCGCGTCCTTGAATTTCTTTACTTCAATCTCCATCCACCCCTGGCGAACCACTTTGCGCTCTTCCTGGTTAAAGGGAACGGAGGCGGAATTCCAATCTTCAACGCGGCTTTGAACTTCGGCAACATTTCCCTTCGAATAGACGGCTTCTGCTAGAACGGGGAGATTTGTTCTTGCCGATTGGACCTTGGCAAAGTCCATGGCTATTCCCCTCTTCATCGCAGCCAGGGGACTCATGGGAAAATGCGCCCGGCGGATTGACCGGCGAACCGCCGGCGGCGCCAGACTTAACCCGGCGGCTAAAAACACAAAGATGACGACACCCAGGGCGATTTTCCATTTCAGAGAGGCGGATTGAATTTTTTCCAATATGGCGTTTAATTTATCGTTCATTTTTTTCTCCTTTGGCCGCTCCGGAATCTGGCGGCTTATCGCAACTAATTTCCGCTACCCTTCATTCGACACCGCCCCCGGTTTTTTGTTCCATCCCGTCATTCCCGCGAAGGACCGTCATTCCCGCGGAAGCTGGAATCCAGGCTGTAAACACACCTTGATTTTCATTTATAGGATTTGGATTCCCGCTTCCGCGGGAATGACAGTTGAAAATTCGAGGTAAAAAAGAGGCAAATTGCAGCTAAGATCTTATGCGAGCGGCATGAAAAACTTCTTCTTGGATAAAGTGTTTGTCGGAGCGTGCGCCCTCGTGGTCGCGGGGGCGGCGGTGGCGGCCGCGTGGGCGATTGCCGCATATCCACCGCCGGAGACCTTCGCCAAATTAACCGCCGTTCGAAATCCATCGGTGAGGGAAGCCCAATGGTGGCGCACCTCCTGCGCCGGGGTCCAATGCACGCTCTGTCCCTGGAAATGTTTCCTGCCCGAGGGTGCGCGCGGGCGCTGCCGGGTGCGGATGAACTCAGGGGGCCAACTCCTCACGCTCGTCTACCAGAATCCCGTCTCGGTACATCTCGACCCCATCGAAAAGAAACCGGTTTTTCACCTCCTGCCGGGGTCCCTTATCTATTCGCTGGCGACGGTCGGCTGCAATTTAACCTGCACCTTCTGCCAGAACTGGGAAATTTCGCAGATTTACCCGGAGCAGGCGCAGGGGAAAACGATCGTCCCGAAGGCCCTCCGGGTGATCGATACGGGCGGCGGCCGTTTGAGCGCGGAGGTCGAGCAGGGCGAAGTCGAAACGCTCTCCCCGGAGGAAGTGGTCAAAGCCGCTCTCGCCACCCGGTGCCGGTCCGTCGCGTACACCTATTCGGAGCCGGCGGTTTATTTTGAATACGTCCTTGAGACGGCGAAGCTCGCCAAAAAGAAAGGCCTCAAGAACGTGCTTGTCTCGGGCGGATACATCGAGCCGGGGCCTTTGGCGGAGCTCGCCCCGTATTTTGATGTGGTCAAAATTGACCTCAAAGGCTTCAACGAAAACTTCTACCGGAAAACGGTGGGAGGGGAACTCAAATTTGTTCTGCGCACGTTGCGGGAGCTTAAAGCGCATCATGTGCTCACCGAAGTCGTGAACCTGGTCGTGCCCACCATGAATGACGATGAGGTGGAGCTCAAAAGCATGGCCAAATGGATCAAGGAGAATCTGGGGCCCGACACGCCGCTATTTTTCTCGCGCTTTTCGCCCCAGTACCGACTGCAAAATCTTCCAGCGACGCCGGTGGAAACCCTGGAGAAGGCTGCGCGGTTCGCGAAAGGTGAAGGGCTCCGCTACGTTTATATCGGGAACGTGCCGGGACACCCGCTTGAATCCACTTATTGCCCGGTTTGCGGGCAGGTCCTCATCAAGCGCTACGGCTACAGGATTCTCGAATATAAACTGGACAAGGATGGGCGCTGCCCTAGGGACGGGACGAAGATCCCCGGTATCTGGGAATAGAAACGATGGGGTCCAATCTCGGTTTTACCGCCAGCTATGTTGAGGCGTTAAAACCGAGATTGGACCCCATCCATCTGATGCCCTTTATGTTGAGGCGGTCAGGCGAGGACTGGCCACCCCCTTCTTCGATATGACGAGCAGTGCGGTGATTAAAAAAATACCGGTGAATAGGAAAAGGCGGGCGTAGCCGAGAATCGGGATGAGAAAACCGCTCGCCAGGAACGCCCCGAGGGCCGAGCCCCACAAATCGGCGGCGTAAAGGTCCCCGGCCTTCCCGCCGTCGAGGCCGTTCAGCGCCAATGGATAAGCCGCCCCCACCAAAAATCCCGGGATGAACAGGAAAATCAAGAACACCGACGTCAGATGAAGGTTCGAGAGCGCGTAAAGTCTTTGGATGTTCCAGCCGAGCGCGAGCGCGAAAATTCCCATCAAAAGAGCGATAACGAGGAGCCCGCGAAGATGTATCTTGATTTTTACCCAGGCTGCGATTCCGCTCCCCGCCGCAAGGCCTAGCATGAAGAAAGAACTTAATAACCCAAGCTGCCAATAAAGCGCGCCGGAGAGGGATTGGAAAAGAAGGAGCGCCGTCATTTCAAGCGCCATTCCCCCGAGGCCGATGAGGAATAAAAAGTTTTGTTCGACGGCATTTTCCCGCCGGCGAAAGAGCGCCCACATCTTCCGGAAGGCCCAGCCGCTAGCCAAAAGAATCGCGAGCGGCCCCACCAGAAACCACGGCGAGGCGAATTTTGAAATCCACACCCGCCAGGCGAGCGCGAAGGAGACGGGTTTCAAATCCGTATTGGCGTCGGCACCGCCCACTTGGGTCGCTCGCAACCAGAGGTACTGTCGCCGGGCCGGATCGAGATAATAAGGAATCGTCTCGGGGGTGATAACCTGATTTTTAATTTTTCTAGCGGCGATGCGCTTCGCGAGGAGCGCGGGATCCAAATTTATCTTCCGGTCGCTGGCGAGAACAGTCATTTTTGAGCAGGGGATCACTTCGAGATTGGAAAAGGCGGTTTGCGCCGCTTTCAGTATGCTCATGTTTTCCATGGCGATGTCCGGCGGCAGGTAATTCTCCGACGATGAAACGGAGAAGGCCAGGATGCCGCCTTCCTTTAACGCGGCGCGGGCCTCCCGGAAAAATTCCGCCGTGAAAAACCGGTTCAGGGCGGCGTTCGTCGGATCCGGCAAAGATTGGATGATGACGTCGTATTCTCGCGGGTGGTTTTTGATCCACCGCCTCGGATCAGACTGAATCACATCGAGAGACAGTTGCGGAATGCCGCCACCAGCAGAAATGACGCGTTTTGCGGTGCCCTTTTGGAAATTCTGGAGGAATTCGACGGCTTGGTTGTCCGGTTCAACCAGCGACGCCTCGTCCACCGGATGCTTCCGGATTTCCTTCTCCGAAAATAAAGTCGGCAGGCCGACGGCCAAAACACGCCGCGGATGGGGATGCGCCAATAGCGGCCAGTGAACCAGCTCTTCCTGGCTCGCCGGATCCGGATCCTGGGCGAGGACGACGCCGTTTTGGAAAAGGATGGCGACGTTTTTGAGGCGCCCGATGAGCAGGTGGTCATAGCGGGTTTCCCTTTGGGCGAGCACTTCATACCGGTTCCACTGGAGGGCGCGGGTCCGGGCGTCAATCCGGGCGGAATAAAAACTGAAAATGCCGACGAGTGCAAAGAGGATCATCGGAATCGAGGGCATGCGGAAGCTCCCGATTCCCCACGCGGCCAAAGAAAGGACCGCGCCTCCAACACCGAGAACAAGCAAAGAGGGAAACCGGCCAATCAATAGATATATTGAGAGGATCCCGCCCGCGACCGCACCCACGCTTTCTAAAAAATAAAGCCGGCCCCCTTTTCCTTCCTGAAGCGCGATGCCCGCCGCGAAGGCGCGCCCGATGAGCCAGGCGGGGACAGCGAGAAGTATGAAGGGCCAGATGAGGCTTGAAGCCAAGCCGGGGGCTGATCCTTCGGGGAGAAGAAGTTTGGAGAGGCGGATGAGAATGTCGGTGCCTGGCACCGCCGCTCCGAGGAAAGATAGAATGAGCGGGAAGAACCGGGAGGGGGGAATGCCGGCGGGGATTTTTTTGGAGGAACTCCCGAGGCCGCCCCACAGAAGCCAGGCGGAGAGCCCGAACCCAAGCGCGATTTCCTGTCCCTGGAAGAGGATCGCGAGCTCCCGGAAAAGAATCACTTGCGAAATAAGACTGAAGAAACCTAAAAGGAAAAACGCCGTCATTCCTGCGAACTCCGTCATTCCCGCGAAAGCGGGAATCCATGGATCCCCGATTACGACATTCGGGGATGACGGGTTCTGCGGGAATGACGAGTCAAAGGATTTATCGCTGCTCATTTCAAAGGATTCTAAAAACTTATGAAACAAAAATCTCTTTCCGCGAGCCTCCTCTTCGCGCTCTTGCTCGCGGGGGTAATGTCTGCGCTCATATTTCCTCACGCGCACGGGCCTGCCCAGGTGCTGGCGCACTCCTTGTGGTTCCTTTTTCTAGGGGTGATTGGATTTTTAATCCTTAAGACCGGGCGGATCTCCCGGTGGCGGGCGGTTTTTTTTGCGGTTCTCGCCTGGGGATTCCTGCTTCAGTTTAAAGCGGCGCTCCTGGGGCTTCGGGGGAAATTATTTTTCTCGCCTGAAGTCACCGAGGTTCCCTACTGCCACATCGCCATCGTTTCTCAGATTTTCAATTACGGCTACCAGCAGCTCCTGGCTTTTCAAAGCGGAAACTGGAAATGGTGGGGGCCGCTCTCGCTTGGGTTTTTGTGGGTGGTTGTGACGCTCGCGATCGGGCGGGGCTGGTGTTCCTGGGGATGCTTTTACGGCGGGCTGGATGAAGGGTTTAGCCGAGTCCTGAAACGGCCCTTATTGAAAAAATTTCAACTTCCCGCCCGCCTGCGCGACCTCCCCGCGGCGATGCTTTTGGTTTTTGCCCTCCTTTCCCTCGGAACGATGCTCCCGCTTTTTTGTCTGTGGGTTTGTCCGCTCAAGATCACGACCGCCTTCCTTGATCCCAACGACGCCGTGCGGAAAGTTCAACTCGCCGTTTTTGCCGCCGTTGGCGTAATGGCCATTGTCCTTTTGCCGCTCATTCTCAAGAAAAGAGTATTTTGCGGTTTGATTTGTCCCTTCGGGGCGTGGCAATCCTTTTTCGGATGGATACATCCGGTGAGGGTGACGATTTCACCTAATCTCTGCAGTTCCTGCGGGCTGTGCGTGGCGGCATGCCCCACTTTCGTTTTGACCAAAGAAAATATCGAGGACCATCACGTGAGCGGATATTGCAACCACTGCGGGGAATGCATGAGCGCCTGCCCCACCAGCGCCATCTCCTACACTTTATTTGGGCGCCAGGCTCAAATTCAGAAAGGCCCTTCCATCCTGCGGGAGCTGGCGGAGGTCAACGTTCTTTATGTATTTGCCGGCCTCCTGGTGGGAGGAGTGGTGGGCAGCCTCTTTGTTCCGGCCTTCCTCGCCAGGTTTCTCTCGCTATTCCTCCGATGACGACTCTCTGGGGTGAAGGTTTTCTTCTGGGTTTATCGACGGGAACGTTTTGCCTGGTTTCCTGCGCGCCCCTTTTCCTTCCTTATATGCTGGCCGACGGCCGGCCGGGTTTTTTCTCCAACTTGAATCTGATGGGCCAGTTTCTTCTGGGGCGGCTGGGGGCGTACCTTTTGTTCGGCTTTGGGGTGGGATTTCTGGGAGAACGGTTCGCCGCCAAAATCCCGAGCGGGGCCGTCTCCGTCGCGATGATCTTGTCGGGGCTTCTCATCATCGGTTACGTTTTGACCAGGCACCTGAGAGATTTCGGATTGTGCCGGTTTCTTCCCGAGCGGTTTTTCTCGAAGCCCGTGCCGCTTCTCTTGGGTTTTTTTGTCGGGATAAATCTCTGCCCGCCTTTTCTGGCCGGAGCGGTGCGGGTGTTTGAACTGGCGAACCCCTGGAAAGGGGCGGGATACTTTCTAGCTTTTTTCGCGGGGACGAGCCTTTATCTTCTGCCGATCCTGGCGGCCTCGCCTCTCACCCGCGTCAAACGGCTCCAATCCGTCGGCGTTCTCGCCTGCGTTCTTGCCGGCGCGTGGTTTATATTTCAGGGCGCGTCGGGTTTTTTCCTAAAATAAATTTGGATTAATCAAATCCGTAAAGCGATGAATACACCTGTTTGGCCGTCTGCGTGGCCGTCAAATACCCCAGAACCATAAAGAATAGAACGACCAAATAAGACGAGGGCGGCTCGACAAACCCAAAGGCGGCGGCCAGCGGGCCGAACGGAATTATCAGCCCGATTCCAATGATGGAAACGGACATGATCATCAGAAACGGGCTGGAGGCGCTTTCCAGAAACGGGATTTTCTCCGTCCGAATGACGTGAATAATCAGCGTTTGGGTGATTAAAGATTCGAGAAACCAGCCGGTGTGAAAAAAAGACGGCGTGGCCTTGTAAACGTGATAAAGGACCCAGAAGGTCAGGAAATCGAAGATGGAACTGATGGGGCCGAAAAACACCATGAATCGCGCGAGGGATCGGATGTCCCAGCGCTTGGGCTTCAAAAGATAATCGCGATCCACGCGATCGGTGGGAATGGCCAGCTGGGAAATGTCGTAGAGAAAATTGTTCAGAAGAATTTGGATGGGCAGCATAGGCAGAAACGGCAGGAAAAGGCTCGCCCCCGTCATGCTGAACATGTTGCCGAAATTCGAGCTCGCCCCCATGCGAATGTATTTAATGATGTTGGCGAAGGTTTTGCGGCCCTCCACGACGCCGTCTTCCAGAACCGACAAGCTTTTTTTAAGCAGGATGATGTCGGCCGATTCCTTGGCTATGTCGGTGGCGTTGTTGACCGAGATGCCCACATCTGCCGCTTTAAGGGCGGGGGCGTCGTTGATGCCGTCGCCGAGGTATCCCACCACGTGCCCTCTGGCGCGCAGGAGCCGGATGACCCGTTCCTTCTGGAGCGGCGAGAGCCGCGCGAACACATTGGTGGTTTCGGCCAGGGCCGAAAGCTCGGCATCCGGAATATTATCCAGACCTTCTCCCGTCATGAGCCCCTTGACCGAAAGGCCGACGTCCGAGCAAATCTTTTGCGTGACCAGCTCATTGTCGCCCGTCAAAATCTTGAACTCGATTCCCCGGCGGTGCAGAAGCTCAATGGCGTGGCGGGCGGAGGTTTTGGGCGGATCCAGGAAAGCCAAGTAACCTTTCAGAATTAAATCCCGCTCGTCCTCTTTGGAGTAAACGGATTTGGGATTTTCCATGTCCTTGTAGCCGACGGCGATCACGCGGAAGCCGTCCGAGCTCAGTTTGTCGTACTCCTCCTTGAGATCGGTCAGGATCAAATTGTCCAGATCGAACAATTCACCGTCCAGTTCGTATTTCACGCACCGCTTGAACACTTCCTCCGGCGCCCCTTTGGCGATCAGTTTATGGTTTCCTTCATTCTCGACCACCACCGTCATCAGCCGCCGGGCGAAGTCGAAAGGAATCTCGTCCACTTTTTTGTACTGCGTGGTCGGCATTCGCTCGTATTTTAAAACCGCCCGGTCCAGCAGGTTCTTGAGTCCGGTCTGATATTTGCTGTTGATGTAGGCCAGCTCCAGGACCGTTTGGTCCTCCCGGCGGATGACGTCGCAATGGCGCTCCAAAACGATGTGATCTTTGGTCAGGGTCCCGGTCTTGTCCGTGCAGAGAATATTCATCGCGCCGAAATTCTGAATGGAGTTGAGCCTTTTCACGATCACCTGTTTTTGCGACATGGCGATGGCGCCTTTGGACAAATTGATGGTGACCAGCATGGGCAGCATCTCCGGTGTGAGTCCCACGGCGACGGCCAGCGCGAAAAGAAAGGCTTCGATGACGTTCCCCTTGGAAATGAGGTTGATGAGGAAAATTATTCCCGCCATTATGAGCATCGTGCCGATCATGAACCAGGTGAAGCTCCGGATTCCGCGGTCAAAGTCGGTGTCGACGTGGTGCAGGATCAGGCGGCGGGAAATCTCGCCGAATTTCGTGGCGAGGCCCGTTTTGACCACCACCCCCAATGCGGACCCGCTCACAACGCTTGAGCCCATGTAAACCACGTTGGGCGGATTAGATGCGGCCGATGGATCGGCGCCTGGCGCCGCGAATTTTTCAACGGGCAAGGACTCCCCCGTCAGCGAAGATTGGTTGATGAAAAGATCCTTGCAGGAAATGATTCGTAGATCGGCCGGTATGATGTCGCCAGCGAACAAATCAATGATGTCCCCGGGAACGATTTCCGGAATCTTGACCTCGCGCGTTTTGCCGCCGCGGATAACCGCTGTCGTCGCGTGGACCATTTCGCTCAGTTTCTCCGCTTCGCGCCCCGCGCGAAATTCCTGAATAAAGGAAAGAACGACGCTGACGAGGGCCATGGCGGCGACCAGCGCCGCGCTTATCTTTTCGCCGAAGAAAAAGGAAAATCCGCCGATGGCCAGGAGCACGACGACCAGGGGGTTCGCGAAGTTGGCGAGGAATTGAAAGATAACGGTGTGCTTCTTTTTTCGGGCGGGGGCGTTCGAACCGTAATCTATCAGGCGGGCCGCGGCTTCCTGTTCGGTCAGGCCCCGATCGGAGGTGCCGAGGTTCCGGTAGAGGTCCTCGATGGGGCACCTCGTGTAATCAAATTTCCAGTTTTGCTGGGATATTAATTGAGCGTCAGATTTGCGGATCATTATTCTTTTGATTTTTGCGGGAAGGCGACTGAGGCGACGACGGATACAAACAGAATCGACGCCACCACCGCCAGGGCCCACCCGATGGGAATTTTGAAAAAGTCTGAAATTAGCATTTTAACCCCGATGAAAACGAGGACAATCGAAAGGCCGTACTGCAGGTAGTGAAACATCTTCATCATGCCGGCCAGGGCGAAATAAAGAGACCTCAAGCCCAGAATAGCGAACATGTTGGAGGTGTAAACGATAAAGGGGTCCCGGGAAATCGCGAGAATCGCCGGAATGGAGTCGGTGGCGAAGACGATGTCCGTCGTTTCAAGGGCCAAGAGGACCACGAAAAGGGAAGTGGCCATTCTTTTTCCGTCTATCCGCAAAAAGAATTTCCCGCCATCGTGGTCGTGAGTTACCGGGAAGAATTTTTTAAACAAACGCAGGACGGGATTTTTTTCCGGCTCGACTTCCTCGTCGCTCTTAAAGGCCATTTTAAACCCGGTGAAAACGAGGAAACCTCCGAAAACGAAAATGAGCCAGTGAAATTTATTGATGAGCGCGACTCCGGCCAAAATAAAAACGGCCCTCATGACGAGGGCGCCCAGGATTCCCCAGAATAGGACCTTGTGCTGATATTTGGGGTCGACCTGGAAGTAGGAAAAAATCACCAGGAAAACGAAAAGGTTGTCGACGCTCAGGGAATATTCGAGGAGGTAGCCGGTCAGAAACTCAAGGGCCTTCTGGCTCCCCATCCGGAAATGAATGCCCAGGCAAAAAAGCATGGCGAGGCCGATCCATCCCGAAGTCAATAGGACTGCTTCCTTGAATTTGATCTCGTGGCTCTTCCGGTTTAATACAACCAGATCTAAAACGAGCAAAAGGATGAGAAAAATGTTAAATATGGCGAACTTCAAAATTTCGTTCATGGGATGTCCGTTTTCCTTGCGGCCATTTTAGCTTTTTGGATCATTTTTCCCTTGCGAAAAATCCTTGAAGATAAAGGAAATACCCGGCATCCTGGGATGAGAACGCGGATGTCATTGCGAACCGCCGCAGGCGGTGAAGCAATCTCATTAATTATGGGATTGCTTCGTCGGCCTTCGGCCTCCTCGCAATGACACATTAAAGGAGAAATTTGACTGCTAAATTGATTTTTTTCGGCGGGGCCGACGAAGTCACCGGTTCCCGGCACCTCCTGGACACCGGAAGCCAGCGGTTTTTGTTCGACTGCGGACTTTTCCAGGGCCACCGCAAGGAGGCGATCGAAAAAAACCGCCGCTTCTCCTTCAAAGTCGAGGACCTGGACGCCGTTCTCCTTTCCCATGCCCACATCGATCATTCGGGGGCCCTTCCTCTTCTGGCCAAAACGGGTTTTAAAAAGAAAATCCATTGCACAATTCAAACCGGCGAGCTCTGCCGGATCATGCTCATGGATTCCGCCCACCTGCAGGAGGAAGACGCCGCCTTTTTCAACAAAATCCATGCGGCGAACGGTGAAAAGATCGAGCCCCTATATAATAAGGATGACGTTAAAGAAACGCTCAAATTGATTGAAGTTCATCCCTACGACGAATTTTTCGCTTTGGGGGAGGGGGTCCGGGCGCAGTTCCTGAACGCGGGCCACGTCCTGGGGTCAGCCATGATCGTGGTGGAGTTGGATACCCCCAAGGGCAAGCGCCGGATTCTTTTCACCGGCGACCTGGGGCGGAGGGACGCCCTCATCATGAAACCTCCGGAGGTGCCTCCCAACATTAATTATTTGATTATCGAAAGCACCTACGGGAACAGGACGCACGAGCCGACCGCGAAAATCGAAAAGGAGCTGGCGGAAATCGTGAAAAAAGCGGCCGAGGAAAAAGGGGTGATTCTCATTCCCGCGTTTGCCCTGGAGCGGACCCAGGAAGTCGTCTTTATTTTGGAAAAGCTCCTCACCTCCCAGCACATTCCCAAAACTCATTTCTATGTGGACAGTCCCATGGCGGTTGAAATCACCGAAATATTCAACAAATACATCGGGGACCCCAGCATGTCGGCCAAATTCAAAAAGTACGTGGCGAAGGAGGGCGATCCCTACGGCATCGAATCCATCCGTTATATAAGCGACGTCGAAGAATCCAAAAAATTGAATGATTTGCCCGGCCACCGCATCATTCTTTCGGGCGCGGGCATGTGCGAAGGCGGCCGCATTCTTCATCATTTAAGAAACAACATTGAAAAGGACAACACGATTATTCTTCTGGTGGGTTACCAGGCGCAAGGAACCTTGGGGCGGCGCCTCGCGGAGGGGGCGGACAAAGTGAAAATTTTCGGCCTGAAACACGATGTGCGCGCCACCGTCAAGGTGATGGACAATTTTTCATCCCACGCCGACAGGAACGATCTGATCTGGTTTATCCAAAAACTGGACCCCCGGCCCAGAACCGTATATCTCGTGCACGGGGACGACGAAAGCCGCCTTGGGTTAGCGGAGGATTTGAAAGCCCAGGGGATCACCCGCGTCGTCTCCCCCAAACCCACCGAAGAACATCTCCTCGAATAGGTGCCGTTGTTCACAGTTCACACTTTAGACATTTGAATCCCACCAGGTCGAGGGTACGGTAGAAAGTGTGAACTGTGAACAACGGCACCTATCAGAAGGTTTCCCAGTGCAGAACGTTTCCAAGAGTCCGCTTCACCGGACGGGGCTTGGACACCGCTTCGTATCCGAGGGCGACCAGGGAAACAAGTTTCAGTTCGGACGGAGCGCCGAGGAGCGAGTTGATTTGGGGGGCGTAATGTTTTTTGTCGCCGGCCACCCAGCAGGACTGGGCCCCCAGCGCTGCGGCCGCCACAAGCATGTTCTCGGTTGCCGCGCTTCCGTCTTCCAAATAATACTTGGTGTTTTTGCAGAAGACGGCGACGCAGGCGGAAGCCTGGTTGATGAATTTTCCGTGGTCAGCAATTTCAGTGATTTTGTCCAGAATGTCTTTTTTCGTCACGACCGCAAATTCCCAGGGTTGATCGTTCCGCGCCGTGGCGGCCAGGCGTCCGGCGTCCACAATCTGTTCCAGAATTTCCTTCGGAATCGGCCGCGATTGAAAGGATCGGGTGCTGTGTCGTTGCCTGATGGCATCCAAAATGGTCATAAAAACCTCCTCCCCTAATTAATGGGAAATTCAGAATAAATCTTCAAACATTCCGGCTTCTTTGAACGTTATAAATAAAAATGCCGACTTGAGAAAGAACTGGTCACTTAAGAATGAATAGGCCGGGAAAGGCTTTTATTGTTAAATATCTCCCGCCATGAAGAATTTCCTTTGGCGATGCGGATTCGCCCTGGCCTTGATTGGTTGTTTTATTCTGGTTTCTCACGTCGGGCATATTGAGAAGCCGGGAAGATCGTCCGAATCTCATTGCCTTCTTTGCTGCCTTCCTTCCATTCATCCTTCTTCCCCCGTCGTGATAGAACCGGCGGCTTTCTTTGTCATCGGAGCGGTGCCTTCCTGGGGTGAGATATTGAGGGAAGAGAATCTCTTTCTATTCGACTTTTCTCGCGGACCCCCTGCAGTTTAACCTCTTTTTGGCTCACCTAAAACGTTGACAGTCACACCCAATTTGGAGGATTTATGCGAATTAAGTTTTTATCGGTTTTAATATTTCTTTTTGTAATTTCGAAATTCAGCTTCGGGCAGAATCAACTGCCCGGCACATCTGCTCAAGCACCTTCGGCTGGATATGGACCTCAGGGAGGTTCCGGCTCCGGCGCCATGCAGGCCTCGAACGTTTTAAACCCGAACATCAGCGCCATCGGTTGGTTTCAAGCCGAGGCGGGCCATCGGCATCCCGGTCCCGGAGACGCCAATGAACGCGACGACGCCTTCCAGATGAAAGAGGCGGAACTGGCCTTTCAATCGATTGTCGACCCCTGGACTCGCGCGGACTTCTTTGTTTCGGTGACTCCGGACAACGTGGATTTGGAAGAAGGTTATTTGACCTTTTTCAGATTGCCGGCGGCTCTCGGGTTAAAAATCGGAAAATTCAAAACGAACTTCGGCCGGTTCAATCGCATCCATACGCCGGAAACGCCGTTCGCCGACCGTCCTTTGGCCCAGCAAAACTATTTCGGGGAGGAGGGTTTAAACGGTCCGGGGGGATCCCTATCCTGGCTCATTCCGAATCCCTGGCTCTATATGAACCTTGATGCCGAGGTCATCGCCGCTCCAGCAGGGTCCGACAATCCATCGTTCAGCCGGGCGAACTCCAAAGACGTTCTCTATGTCGGGCGTTTGAGCGGTTATTACGATTTGACCGAAGCCTGGAACGTCGCCGTGGGTGGAAATTGCTCTTACGGCCCCGCCGGGGAAAACTTTGACCCAGTGGGAAATTCCTCCAGCACCCTTCATACCCGGCTCTATGGAATCGATGTTACCTTCCGCTGGAAAAACATTCGAAGGGCGATCTACCGCTCTTTCCTGTGGTCGACTGAGATACTCTGGAGCAATCATGACGCCACCTCATCGCCGGTGGACAGCCACGGGATGTTCAGTTACATCGATTACCAATTCGCTCAAAGGTGGCACGCGGGGGTCCGGTGTGATTACTCGCAATTTCCAACGGATGGGTCGAAGCACGAAGAAGGCGGGCTCGCCTATCTGACGTTTTTCCCGTCAGAGTTCAGCCAGTTCAGCCTTCAGGGGAGGCATGTGCAAAGGGATGACGGCGCGTCCGAAAATCTGGGCTTCCTTAAATCCACCTTCAATATCGGGCCGCACGGCGCCCATCCATTCTAATAATGAGTTTTTTAAGAACATCGTTTAACCAAAAAGTTCGTCGGTATTTAAAGTTATGGATACAGGAGAAAATCATATGAAACTGAAAAATTTAGCTTTGATGCTTTCACTTCTGGCTTCACCTTCTTTGTTGCTCGCCGGGAAATTGCGGATCGTGACAACCACACAGGACCTGGCTTCGATCGCTGAAGAAATAGGGCGGGACAACGTTGAGGTCATATCGATGGCGAAGGGTTATCAGGATCCGCACTTCGTCGACGCAAAGCCAAGTTTCCTTCTGAAACTTGGAAAGGCGGACTTGCTGATGATTGTCGGGCTGGAACTTGAGGTGGGTTGGCTCCCGCCTCTTTTGACAAACGGCAGAAATTCGCGAATATTGCCAGGCCAGGCGGGTTTTCTGGATGCCTCGGCGGGCTGCGATATTCTTCAAAAGCCGAGCGGCCCCATTGACCGTTCCATGGGGGATATTCACCCGGAAGGGAATCCCCACTATTGGCTGGATCCGGAGAACGGACGGATCATTGCGCGGTATATCTGCGCGAAACTTGCCGAATTGGATCCGGCCCACCAGAAAGATTACCGGGATAATCTCGAGCGTTTCGAAGCCAGGCTCTCGGAGAAGGAAAAAGAGTGGCGGTTCCTGGCCGAATCCTTCAATGGGGTGAAGGTCATCACCTATCACAATTCCTTCCCGAACTTTGCCAAGGCTTTTGGCGTTCAGATTGTGAACCACGTGGAACCAAAACCCGGGATCCCGCCATCGCCCAGCCACGTTCAGGAATTGATCGAACAAATCAGGTCGGAAAAGATTCCGCTGTTGCTCATCGAGCCCTACTTTGACGCGAAGCTGCCCATGAAGATCGCTGAAGAGACAGGCGCGAAACTTCTCATATTTCCGCCATCCGTGGGTGGAGATCCGCACGTCAAAACATATTTTGACCTTTTCGATTATGATTTGAAGCTCATCCACGGGGCTCTGACGCCGGGAGGAGTGCCGCGATGAACGAAATGCTATCTATTCTGCTTTGGCCGGCCCTGGCGTGTTTGGTCCTCACCGGCATTCACGCCTATTTGGGTTTGCACGTCGTCGAACGGGGCGTAATTTTCGTCGACCTTTCCCTTGCTCAAGTGGCCGCTCTCGGAACGACCATCGCCGCTTTGATGGGGTTTGATCTGCATAGCGAAGGCGCTTACTGGATCTCGCTTGGCTTCACCGTCCTCGGCGCCGGACTCTTCGCGATGACGCGCTCAAAAAGGAGCAAAATTCCGCAGGAGGCCATTATCGGGATCGTCTACGCGGTGAGTGCGGCGGCCGCCGTCCTCATCATGGATCGGTTGCCGGAGGGAGCGGAACACATCAAATTTATTCTGGTCGGGAACCTTCTCGCGGTGACTCCGCATGACGTGATCAAGACGGCTGTTCTATATTCGATTATCGGGGCCCTTCACTGGTTTTGGAGGAAACCGTTTCTCGCCATCTCCACTCAGCACGGGGAAGCTTTGCAGAATGGACTGCGGGTGAAATGGTGGGATTTTCTTTTCTACGCGACTTTCGGAATCGTCGTCACCTCATCGGTGGCCATCGCCGGGGTCCTGCTTGTATTCTCCTTCCTAATCGTTCCATCGGTCACGGCGATGCTTTTCTCGAAGAAGGTCGGAACTCGCCTGGCGATAGGCTGGATAATGGGGACGGTTGTGAGTTTTGTCGGGATGTTCAGCTCCTATCAGTGGGATTTGCCCACGGGGGCGACGGTGGTCTGCACCTTCGGCGCAGCTCTGATTATTCTGGCGGGCGGACGCGCCCTTTTTAGGTTTTGAATCCGATCGGTTCTTTTTTCCCGTTCATGAGTCTCCAAATGGCTTCAAAGATCTGGTTTATTTGTTTGGCATGTTTTTTGAACTTTTGCCCATGTTTATTTATCTGGTTTTCCAATTCATTGATTTTCAGAGCTAGGGACTTTTGAGAGAGAAGGACTTCTCTTAATCTAATGAAGGCTCGAACAATTGCGATGTTCGTTTTAATCGCCCGTTCACTGTTTAACACGCTTGAAAGCATAGCGACGCCGTGTTCACTGAAGGCCAATGGCCGATGGCGAATATTCCGTTTGTGTGTACCTCCGATATTCGACCGCATCTCTTCCGCTTCCTTATAGGTAAGTTGAAACATAAAGTCAGCGGGGAACCTGAGCCTATTCCGCCTAACTTGTTCGTTGAGACGCTTCGTCGGAACGCCGTAAAGCTCGGCGAGATCGACATCCAACATGACCTTTTGGGAGCGGATAAAGAAAATTTTCCGCTGAATTCTTTCTAATGGCAATGCGACTGACATAATACCCTCCTTAAGTTTTTTTATTTTTAATGGAGGGGATAACTGATATTTAATTTTATGCGAAGAGGATTAGAGGGTTTTTTGGGGGAGGTCGGTATAATAGCAGTTTTTCGACGAGGGATGCGGTCGCAAATTGCGACCGCATGGAATTTAAAATTTCAAGTTCCATTGGCTTTTTGAATATCTTGCTTTGATAAGTTTTTTCACTCCGGCAAGGGGGACCTGAGCTAGCTTCTTTTGGGCCTTCCAACCCCTTCTTAAGGCTTTTTTGATGGCATCCGCCGCAGCGGGAAAATTGAGGAGGAATTCCCCGTGGGGTCTCTTCTCTCGGTAGCCTGGTTCCCGGCTTGGGTGGCGCAGGAACTTTTCCACCATTTCGGCATTAAACCTAGTGAGAAAGGTCCCGTGGAATAATAGGAAATCAGCTTGGCGTCTTTGGGCGTTGCCGGAAAATTTTCTTCCTCGGAGGGTTAAATCGGTGAATCCCTGGATGGAAATTTCCCGGGGGATAAGGTTCTGGAGCGATTTTTTTATCCGATTCAAAACGTACGCATTGGTGGTCTGGACGGTGCGCAAGGAGCGTCGCCGCCGGGTGTCCAGAATCAAAGCGTAATTGAGGCAGCCCGGCCCTTGCAAAACGGTTCCTCCTCCGGAGGTCCGCCTTAAAATGGGAACAGTTTCTTTGAGGCATTGGGAGTAGTAGACTTCTTTTTTCCAGTGGTTGGAGTAGCCGAGGACGACGAACAGTTCCTTCGGTTCCCAAAACCTCAGGATTTCGCCGGGGAAGCCCGCCTCGCACATGTCGATCAGGGCTTCATCCAGGGCCAGGTTGGCCTCGGGAGAAGGCAAGGTTAAATCAAGGAAGAACATAAAGTGACAACAATCAATGAGGCTTCAAAGGTGGACGGAACCATCATCACTCCTTACGTCAATACCATTCCTGTCGAACAGCAAGCTCCTTTTCCAGGGGATCGCGAACTGGAGCGGCGGATCAAAAGCCTTATCCGCTGGAACGCCATGGCGATGGTGGTGCAGGCGAACCGGCTTCACGACGGAATCGGCGGCCACATTTCCACCTTCGCCTCCTGTGCCACATTATATGAAGTTGGATTCAACCATTTCTTCCGGGGGAAGGGCGGGAGAGGGTACGGCGACGTCATTTATTTCCAGGGTCACTCTTCGCCGGGGGTTTACGCCCGGGCGTATCTCGAAGGGCGGATTACCGAAAAACATTTGCACAACTTCCGCCAGGAACTGGCCGCGGGCGGCGGGCTGCCCTCCTATCCTCATCCCTATTTGATGCCTGATTTCTGGGAGTTTCCGTCGGTGTCGATGGGACTTTCGCCCATCATGTCCATCTATCAGGCCCGGTTTAACCGGTATCTTCAGGCGCGCGGATTTCTTTCCCGGGAGGACGAGCCGAAGGTGTGGTGTTTTGTGGGAGACGGGGAGACGGATGAGCCGGAGACGATGGGCGCTCTCTCTTTGGCGGCCGAGGAGAATCTGGACAATTTGATTTGGGTCGTGAACTGCAACCTGCAGCGGTTGGACGGCCCCGTCCGGGGGAATGGGAAAATCATTCAAAAATTGGAAGGCGATTTCCGCGGCGCGGGGTGGAATATCATTAAAGTTATTTGGGGATCCAACTGGGATCCGCTTCTCGCGGCTGATAAGAGCGGGCTTCTCATGAAACGGATGGAGGAGGCTTTGGACGGCGACTACCAGAAATATTCCGTCGAGCAGGGAAGCTATACGAGGCAGCATTTTTTTGGGAAATACCCCGAGCTTTTGGAGTTGGTCAGCCATCTCACCGACCAACAAATCCGGAAACTCACCCGCGGGGGGCACGATCCCCTCAAGGTGTACGCAGCCTACAAAGCGGCAGTCGATCACAAGGGATCTCCGACCGTGGTGTTGGCCAAAACGGTGAAAGGATACGGATTGGGCGAGGCGGGAGAGGGGCGGAACGTCACTCATCAGCAGAAAAAACTGAATGAAAAAGAGCTACGCGAATTCCGGGCGCGGTTCAATATTCCCATTCCCGATGAGGTCATCGCCGAAACGCCCTTCTTCCGCCCGCCTGACTCTAGCCCCGAAATAAAATATCTGCTGGAGCGGCGAAGGGCGCTGGACGGATTAATTCCCCGAAGAAGGAGAGCCAAAACTAAAATTCAAATCCCCGATTTGAAAGTTTTTGCGGAGTTTCTGAAAGGGTCGGGAGAAATTGCGGCCTCCACCACCATGGTCTTCGTGCGAATTCTCAACCTTTTGCTTCAGGATAAAAAGCTGGGGCGGAGCATCGTCCCCGTCATTCCGGATGAGGCCCGGACTTTCGGCCTGGACGCCCTGTTCCGGCAATACGCCATTTACGCCTCTGGCGGGCAACTCTATGAGCCCGTCGATCGGGAAAATCTCCTTTACTATCACGAGGAAAAAGACGGCCAGATTCTGGAAGAGGGGATCACCGAGGCGGGTTCGATGTCCTCCTTCATCGCGGCGGCGACCTCGGGAGCGACCTTTGGCGTTCCCATGATTCCTTTTTATATTTTTTACTCGATGTTCGGTTTTCAGCGGGTGGGAGATCTCATCTGGGCCGCTGCCGACCTCAGATCGCGGGGGTTTTTGCTGGGCGCCACCGCCGGCCGCACCACGCTTCAGGGCGAAGGTCTTCAGCACGCCGATGGCCACAGTTTGATTTTAAACAGCGCCGTTCCGAACTTGATGGTTTACGATCCGGCCTTCGCCTTCGAAGCGGCGGTGGTCATTCACGATGGATTAAAGAGGATGTTTCAAAGGGGAGAGGACATTTTTTATTTCCTCACTCTTTATAACGAAAACTACGCCATGCCCGCCATGCCCAAAGGAGCCGAAAAAGGAATATTGAGGGGGCTTTACAAATTCAAATCCGGAGATCCCAAGAAAAAATTCAAGGCCCATATTTTCGGGAGCGGCCCCATATTGCGTGAAGCGTTGCGGGCCCAGGAATTATTGGGAAAAAATTACGGCGTCTCGGCCGACGTCTGGAGCGCGACCAGTTACAAAAGACTTCGCGGGGAAGCCATTATTGCCAGCCGCTGGAACATGCTGCATCCCGCTTCCCGGCCGAGGAAGTCATACCTCGAAAATATCCTCGCGAGAGAGGAGGGCGTTTTTGTGGCGGCCTCCGATTTCATGCGGATTGTCCCCGACCAAATCGCCTCCTGGGTGCCGGGGGGGCTTTTCACCCTGGGCACCGACGGCTTCGGACGAAGCGACACGCGGGAAAGTTTGCGCCGGTACTTTGAAGTTGACGCGGCGAGCATAACGATCGCCGTTTTATATTCGCTTTCAAAGAAAGATAAATTTCCGGCCCCGGCGGTGGCCAAGGCCATGAAAGATTTAAAAATCAACCCGGACAAGAATTTTCCGGCGTGGGTTTAGAGGAGGTCCCATGGATGTCGTAGTGCCGCAATTGGCGGAGGGCGCGGAAACGGCCACCGTCGTCACCATTTTGGTGAAGGCGGGTGCCTCCGTCGCCAAGGACCAGCCCATCGCGGAGTTGGAAACGGCCAAAGCCATCGGCCAGATTCCCGCCCCCGCTGCGGGGAAGGTTGAGAAAATTTATGTCAAAGTGGGAGATGAGCTAAGCGTGGGCCAGAAAATTCTCTCGCTCTCCGGTGAGAAGGGTGAGGAAAATGTCATTGCGAGCCCGCTGCGGCGGGCGAAGCAATCTCAAAAAGTTAATAATGAGATTGCTTCGTCGCTGAGAGACGCTCCTCGCAATGACAAAAGCCATTCAGATGAAGGCAGTGGTACCCTTATATCTCCTCGAAAGGCCTCTCCGCTTGGTTATCTCCCACAAATCGGCTTTCCCGCTCCCGCTGCTCCGTCGGTCCGGCGGATGGCCCAGGATTCGGGGATCGATCTGGCCCAGGTCAGAGGATCGGAACGGGGAGGCCGGATCACCCTCGGAGACCTGAGAAATTATGTCCAGCAGCTTCAAAAGGGGGCTTTTGAAAGCGGGAATGACGACATTTCGCAACAGTCTCAGATTCCGTCGGGTCCTGCTCCCCAAGCTCCTCCCATAGATTTTTCCAAGTGGGGAAAAGTGACCCGCCAGCCGCTTACTCCGCTCCGGCGGACAGTCAGCCAGAGGATGTCGGATTCCTGGGCCACTATTCCCCACGTCACTCAATTCGACGAGGTTGATCTTGCGGCCATTCTAACTTTGCGGAAAAAGCAGGAGGCGGAATTTAAGAAAAAAGGGGTCCATCTCACCCTGACGCCGTTTCTTTTGACGGCCCTCGTCAAAACCCTTAAGAAGTTTCCCGTGTTCAACAGTTCACTTGAGCCCGATGGAAAAAATCTGGTGTTGAAGCATTACATCAATTTGGGAATCGCGGTGGATACCGGGGAAGGCCTCATCGTTCCGGTCATTAAAAATGCCGACAAAAAAAGTTTGTTTGATTTGGCGAAAGAGCTCGAAGAATTGGCTCTTAAGGCTCGGAAAAGGAAAGTCAATGCGGAGGAACTTGATGGCGGGACGTTCACCGTTTCAAATCAGGGAGGGATTGGCGGCGGCCATTTCACCCCGATAATTTACAAACCCCAGGTGGCCATCCTTGGCGTTGGGCGTGCGCGGAAGAAACCGGTCATCATTGGGGAAAAAATGGAAATCCGGATGATGCTTCCCGTCACGCTGTCCTACGACCACCGCGTCATCGACGGGGCGGATGCCGCCCGCTTCATGGTTTATTTGGCCGGGGAAATAGAAAGAGGAGGACGCCGTGGAAAGGATTAAAACCGATCTGGTTGTTCTGGGCGCCGGTCCCGGAGGCTACACCGCCGCCTTTTACGCCGCCGATCGCGGCCTCAAAGTTATTTTGGTCGATGAAGACAAACGCCCGGGGGGAATCTGTTTAAACCGGGGCTGCATTCCCTCCAAAGCGCTCCTCCATGTTGCGCAAGGGTTGAGGGAGGCGAGGGCTTCCGGTCACCGCGGAATAATATTTGCGGAGCCCAAAATAGACCTGACTAAATTGCGGAGTTGGAAGGAATCGATTCTCCAGAAATTGAGCGCAGGTGTTCAAAGCCTGGCCAAAGCGAAGGGCGTCGGCTATAAACGGGGCCGGGGATTTTTCGAAAACTCGAACACCCTGCGCGTGGAAACCGGGCAGGGCCAGGAGTATATTTCCTTCGCTAAAGCGATTGTCGCCACGGGGTCAAAGCCCGTCGTGCCGAAAAATTTCGATTTGGGCAATCCGCGCGTCATGACGTCGGATCAGGCGCTCGAGGTGGCCGACATCCCCAAAGATTTCCTCATCGTGGGGGGCGGATATATCGGGATGGAACTGGGAACAGTATACGCGGCGCTCGGAAGCCGGGTGGTGCTGGCTGAAGCTTTGGATTCCATACTGGCCGGGGGAGCCGATCCGGATTTGATTCAACCCGTGCTCAAATCCGCCCAAAAGACTTTCGGGGAAATCAGGACCGGCGCCAAGGTTTTGAAAATGGCGACCGCCGGGAAAAAAATCAAGGTGACTTTCCAAGCGGAGCCGAAAAATAAGGAAGAGCTTTACGATAAGGTGCTGGTGGCCATCGGCCGGGCTCCGAACTCAAACAGCTTTGGCCTTGAAAACACACGGGTGACGCGGGACGCCAAAGGTTTCATCCAGATTAATAACAAGCAGGAGACTCAGGATCCCAAAATTCTCGCTATCGGTGATGTGGCCGGCGGCGTGATGCTGGCTCATAAGGCGGCCAAGGAGGCGAAAGTCGCGGTGGACACTATCCTGGGCGGAGGAAGGACGTTTGAGAACATTATCATCCCCGCCGTTATTTTCACCGATCCCGAGTTGGCCTGGTGCGGGATTACGGAAAGGGAAGCCCGCGAGAGAAATTGGCCTGTGAAGACGGCCAAGTTCCCGTGGTTGGCTTCCGGGCGCGCGCTGACTCTGGATCGGCCGGAGGGATTCACCAAATTGATTGTTGCTGCGGATACCGGGCGGGTTCTTGGCGTCGGGATTGTTGGATTCGGGGCCGGCGATCTAATCAGCGAAGGGGTTCTCGCCATTGAAATGGGCGCGACGGCGCAGGATTTGGCGGAAATAGTTCATCCCCACCCGACCCTTCCGGAAACAATCATGGAGTGCGCCGAAAGATTGTTCATTCCTTAAATTGAATTTCGGGCTATTTCGAAGGTGTTGGCGAGGGACTCAGCGGCTCAAGGTGGCGGGGTTGTTTCCAGGATCGGTCCAGCATAAATCGCACCAATTTCAGCCATTCTCCAAACGACTCGTCGATTTTAGGGAGCAAATCAGAGTTTTTGTAGGCCATATAATTTTCGCCCCCTAGCCGTGTGGTCAGGGCAAAAACAAGTTCCTTTGTTTTGCTGTCAACGCATCCCAGGTCGAAGCGTGTTCCTTTCAGGGTGGTGTCGGCCCGCAAGTACCTGGTGCCGTCCGGTTTCTTAAGCCAGGTGAAAGGTTTAATATCAACGATCGATATACTAATCGTCAAGACCCCTTTGGCGGGCTTGTCAACAAGGGGGTAGTCATCTTTTAAGCTGTCGATCGATTTTTGACGGAATTTTTCGGCCCAGGCTTCGAATATTTTTTTGCCGTCCGGGCTCGCCTTGCTTTGCGGATTTGGGTAAACCTCAACTGGGGCCACAAAAAAAGCGTTGTAATCCTTCATTTTGCGAACGGGGTTCCAATAAATTCCGGTGTTGTCATTGACCGGAGTGAAATTAGAGTAGTCCGATTCCCGGCGGGTGTTCCTGGAATTGGAGACAATGCAGCCGAAAAGAACGAAAGAAGAAATTACACAGATGGAAATTTTTCGGCCCGGCTTTTTCAAAAAATTCATTTGCGTTTATTTTACATTTAATTGCATTGACCTTTCGCTGTAGGCAAGAGATCTGTTGCCGGCAGATTAGGCCGATACCAACGATAATTTTTGTCTTAATCCAAATAAGTTCTTTCTGGAGCTGGCGGGCTGGGAATGGCTTAAATTAAATAGAATTTTAGGGAGGTGAGTTATGGCCGGGTTAAAAACTCTATCGAAAATATCGGAAACGGTATGGGAACTTCCCCCGTCATATAAACCGGGGATGAAGGTCCCCGCGCGGTTCTTCGCCACCCAGAACTTGATCGAGCAGATGGATCAGGGGGTTTTTGATCAAATCTCCAACGTTGCCTTCCTCCCAGGGGTTGAAAAATATGTGTGCTGCATGCCTGACGCCCACTGGGGGTACGGCTTTCCCATCGGAGGAGTGGCGGCGATGAGGCTGGAAGACGGCGTCATTTCCCCCGGCGGGATTGGGTTTGACATCAATTGCGGAATGCGTCTAATCCGCTCCAATCTCACTTATGAAGAGGTGAAGCCGAACCTTGAGAATCTGGTGGAGGCCTTGTTCGCGCGGGTGCCCGTGGGGGTGGGAGCCAAGGGACTCGTCAGGCTTGACCGCTCCGCCTTTGAAAAACTTCTCGTGGAAGGCGCGGGGTGGTGCGTGCGCAAGGGTTATGGCGAACAGGATGATTTGGATCGCACGGAAGCCCGGGGTTGCATTGAAGGCGGGGATCCGTACGCGGTGTCCAACCGCGCCATCGATCGGGGGCTCGCCCAAATTGGGACGCTCGGCTCGGGGAACCATTACCTGGAGATTCAACTCCTAAAGAAGGAAAACATTTTCGATGCCAACGCCGCTTCCCGGATGGGCCTGTTCCCGAATCAGGTGGTGATAATGTTTCACTGCGGGTCCCGCGGCTTCGGCCACCAGGTGGCCAGCGACTATATTGAGAAATTCCTTGGCGTGATGGGACCGAAGTACGGCCTCAGCGTCCCCGACCGGGAGCTAGCCTGCGCTCCCTTTGGGAGCCCCGAAGGGCAGGCTTATTTCGCCGCGATGAACTGCGCGATTAATATGTCTTTCGCCAATCGCCAGATGATCCTTCACCGCATCAGGGAGGTTTTCCAGACTGTTTTGAAAAAGAGCCCCGGAGATTTGGGTCTCCGCCAAGTTTATGATATCGCCCACAACACCGCGAAAATCGAAGAGCAGAATGTCGACGGGCGAAAAAAGAAATTGATTATTCACCGGAAAGGGGCCACCCGGGCGTATGGCCCCGGCTTTGGCGAACTTCCGGGGGATTTCCGGGACCTTGGCCAGCCGGTGATTATCGGCGGGAGCATGGAAACCGGCTCCTATCTATTGGTGGGAACGGAAACATCTTCCCAGGCCTTTTACACGACGGCCCACGGGGCCGGCCGCACTATGAGCCGGACCAAAGCCAAAAAACTTTTTCGCGGCAGCGATCTAATCGCAAAAATGCGCCGGCGCGGAATTTACGTCCGCGCAGCTTCCATGTCGGGGATTTCCGAGGAAGCCGGAGATGCCTACAAGAATGTGGACGAGGTTGTTGAATCGGCCGACAAAGCGCAACTGACGAAAAAAGTGGCGCGATTTGTTCCGATTGGAAATGTCAAAGGATAAAAATGTACCGAGTACCGAGGGAGTAAATGCCTTTTAAATTTTTGGAAGACATCGCCATCGCCGATATTGCCTTCGAGGTCGAAGCCAAGGATCTTCCCCAACTTTTTAAGGACGCCGCCGCGGCCTTCCTGGCCATCCAAGTCAATAATCCCGGAAAAGTTAAGGCTGTCGAATATTCCAAAATTGGTTTGGCCAACCGGGAAATAGATATTTTGCTTTACAAATTTCTCCAGGAGCTTGTTTATCTGAAGGACGTAAAAAGTTTGCTCTTGAGGGTTAAGGCGATTGATGTTCGCCAGTCATCGGAAGGTTTCTCCCTCGACGCTAAAATGGAGGGAGAAACTCTGGACCCCAAGCGTCACGACCAGCGGGCTGATGTAAAGGCGGTGACCTTTCATTGCCTGGAGGTCAAGAAGACGGGCGCCGGCTACCATGCGACGGTAATCGTCGACGTTTGAAGGCAATATTTACGGAATATTTTCGGCGGGGGGGTCGGGGTTGGTGAGGCCGGCTGTTTCTTCGGGAGAATCCGGGCGAACCGGCACTTCGTAAACCGGCTTCTCCGACTGGGAAGTTCTTAAGCGGTTGATTGATTTGTCGCGAATCAAATCGGTGATCAGATAAATGTAGGTATCCTGCATTTTGCGGGCGGTGTTGCAATTGGCGTCAAATTTATCCTTCGGACAATTCGACTCAATGTAATTATCCCAATAAGCTTTTTCCTTCCGGTAATAATCAGTCAAATTGGCCAGGGCCGCCCCTTCTCCGCCAGCTAGCACAATAAGTGGGTTGGAGCCAAATAGAGCCACCCACCCAAGCAAGAAGACTTTTTTCCAGTAACTAATTTTCATATAGGAACCCTCTCTAACATTGACCGTTTTTAGGGGCTTTTCAATATGACTAAAGTTACAGGATAAGGGAATTTATGGCTGGGGAAGGAAGGGGAGGAGGGGGAGATGAAGGGTTAGCCACCGGCCTTTCCCTTCAAATTCGAGTTGATTTATCCGTTTGATTCGATTAAGACGACGGAGGCATGCCGGATCATTTCATTTGAAATAATTCGGTTCCTTGCCCGGTCTCCATTTTATGTTGCAGCCGGCGCTGGGTTTTTGGTGGGGAAAAATAGGGAGGCCGGAAAGTGTGGCATCGATGGCGGACCGGAGGTCTTGTCCGGTAACGGGTTTCCCGTTCGAGGGCCGGGAGTCGTCCAACTGGCCGCGGTAAATGAGATCGCGGTTTTCATCGAAAAGGAAAAAGTCGGGTGTGCAGGCGGCGGTGAAAGCTTTGGCCACATTTTGGGTTTCGTCGAAAAGGAATGGGAAATTGAATCTCAATTCGAGGGCCATTACTTTAAGATTTTGTTGGGAATCCTCGGGATAACTTTTTGTATCGTTTGAACTGATGGCGACTATCCCCACGTCGGAGTTTTCATAGTCTTTTCCGAGCTTTACGATCTCCTCAATGACATGCTGGACATAAGGACAGTGCCGGCAAATAAACATCACCAGGAGCAGTTTTTTATTGGAGAAATTGGACAATCGAACTCTCCGGCCCGTGGTGACATCGGACAAATCAAAATCCGGAGCCTTTGAACCGAGGGGCAGCATCGTGGACTGAGTCAGGGCCATGGGCTATTGTCTCCTTGCGGGTTTATTTTATTCAAATGTGTAATGTTTTCGGATGGTCTTATTGATTTTCCAAACACAATCCAGACCGTTGGGAAAGGTGACGAGATCCCCTGGGCCAATCTGGACGTTCCCGTTTTTGGTCTCAATCGTGGCTTCTCCTTCGAGGATATAACAGATTTCAACCTCTTCGTAATACCAGTCGAATCCGGACGGCTCTTTGGTCCAGATGGGCCAGTCTTTGACTCCGAGGTCGGCCAGCTTTTTCTCATCTGGTTTTTCAATTCTTATGCCGGTTGGGGATATTTGGATGCTCGACATTGGCGTCATGGGAAGCCTCCCTGCCTCAGATATCATAATATATAACCGCATTTTTTCCTTCGAGTTCCTGCTCTATGGCACCGCAAACCTTCATCGTTTCCACCAAATTCTGGCACAAATTACCGAACGGCCGGATCCAGTGCGATGTTTGTCCCCGCGCCTGCAAGCTTGACGAGGGACAGAAGGGATTTTGTTTTGTTCGGGAGAGGCAGGACGATCAGGTCGTTCTCACCACTTACGGAAAATCAAGCGGCTTGGCGGTTGATCCCATCGAGAAAAAGCCTCTCTTCCATTTCCTGCCCGGGACGGAGATTCTCTCCTTCGGGACGGCCGGGTGCAATTTAAACTGTCAATTTTGCCAGAACTGGAACATCACGAAGTCCAGAGAAGCGGATATTCTTTCCTCCCCTGCCTATCCGGATGAAATCGCGAAGGCCGCCCGGGATCGGGGAATCCCCAGTGTGGCCTTCACATACAACGAGCCCGTGGTGTTTATGGAATACGCGATTGACACGGCCAAGGCCTGCCATGAGGCCGGGATTAAAGCCGTGGCCGTCACCAACGGCTATATGTGCGGGGACGCGCGGGGCGAGTTTTACCACCATATGGACGCCGCCAATATTGATTTGAAGGCCTTCACGGAGAGGTTTTATAAAACCGTTTGCGGCGGGAGTTTGGCCAGCGTGCTTGAATCCTTGATCTACGTCAAAAAGGAGACCAAGACGTGGCTTGAAATCACGACGCTGCTCATTCCGGGTGAAAATGACTCGGAAGAGGAGATTGAAAAGCTGACCCAATGGATCGCGCGGAATTTGGGTCCGGATGTTCCGCTTCATTTCTCCGCATTTCATCCCGACTTTAAAATGAGGGACTTTATTCGCACGCCGCCGGCCACCCTATTTCGAGCCCGCGAGGTGGCCCTTAAAAATGGTCTTCATTTTGTCTACACCGGAAACATTCAAGACGAGGAGGGGAGCACCACATATTGCGCGAATTGCCGGCAGTCACTCCTCGAGCGCGGGGGTTTTGAAATCACGAGCAACCGTCTGGATAAAGTTGGCCGTTGCCCCGCCTGCAATACCATCTGTCCCGGCGTTTTTTGAATTCGTCCCAGCGAGGCTATGGACGGAGAAGAAGGGCTTCGCGGAAAGTTTTGAAATCGGAATCGCTGAAGCAGACAAGAAATACTTTTTTGATGGAGTGCGCGGCTTCAAGATATCGGGCCACTTCAGCGATGGCAATTTTGGCGGCTTCATTCGCGGGAAAGCCGTAAGCTCCGCAGCTGATGGCGGGGAAGGCGATCGTCTCGCAGCGGTTTTTTTGGGCCAGTTCCAGGCTCCTTCGGTAACAGGAGGCCAGGAGCTCTCCTTCCTTTGATTTTCCTCCGCGCCAGACAGGGCCCACCGCATGAATGACATATTTCGCCGGCAGGTTGTGTCCCTTCGTAATTTTAGCCTCGCCCGTTTCGCACCCCCCTAAAGTTCGGCACTCCTCCATAAGTTTGGGTCCTGCCGCCCGGTGGACGGCGCCGTCCACGCCGCCTCCGCCCAGCAGGGATCTGTTGGCGGCGTTTACAATCGCGTCCACCTTAAGTTTGGTGATGTCTCCCTGTATTACTTCGATCCGGTCGATTTTGAGCCACCGCTCTTGTTGACGGTCACATTGCTGCCCCCGGTAGAGAAACTGAATCCCATGTGGGGGGAGAAGAGAAGCACTCCGAAAAGAGCCGTTGTTTCTAAATATCTTTGGAAGGAGGATGGATTGTTCGAATTGGATTTCTCCAGGTCTTTCATTTTGTAGCGTCGGTGCGGGGTATTAGGATCCAGCCTGTCCGCCGCATCTTTGGCCTCACGTGGTTTTGAGGTTTGCCCGAAGGAAATCGCTGAGATCACCAGGGCGGCCGAAGCCAGGAGGCGAAATTTTTTCAAGGGAGGATTTTATCCGACCCGAAATAGGGCTCCAGTGCTTTGGGGATTTTAATGCTCCCGTCCTTCTCCTGGTAGTTTTCCAGGATGGCGGCGAGCGTCCGGCCCACGGCGAGCCCCGAGCCGTTTAAAGTGCAGCCCAGTTCCCGGTCCTTTCCGGTTTTCACCTTGAAGTTCATCCGCCGGGCCTGGAAATCGGTGCAGGTTGAGCAGGAGGATATTTCCCGCCAGCGGTTTTCACCGGGCATCCAAACTTCGAGGTCGTAAGTTTTTGCGGAAGCGAAGCCCAAATCAAAGGTGCACAGAGCCACCACCCGATAGGGGATCTCAAGCTTTTTCAGGACTTCCTCGGCGTGCCCGGTAATAATTTCCAGCTCCCTGGCTGAATCCGCCACACGGGACGCCCTGACCAGTTCGACTTTGGTGAACTGGTGATTTCTGATCAGTCCGCGCGTGTCCTTTCCGTAGGAGCCGGCTTCCCGGCGGAAACAGGGGGTGAGGGCGGTGAGGGCCACGGGCAATTCTTCAGGGGATAAAACCTTGTCCCGGAAATAATTGGCGAGGGTCACTTCCGAGGTCGGAATTAAATACAGATTATCCTCTGAGGTTTTGTAAAGCTCTACCTCGAATTTGGGGAGCTGCCCCGTGTTGGTCATGGTTTGGGCGGAAACTAAATGGGGCAGGGCCATTTCTTTGTAGCCGTGAACTTGGGTGTGGAGATCGATCATGAAATTCCCGATGGCTCTCTCCAGCTTCGCGCCCGCGCCGATGTAGGCGGCGAAGCTCGCTCCGGATAGCCGGGCCGCCAGTTCGAAATCGAGAATTCCGAGATTCGTTCCCAATTCATGGTGGTCCTTGGGTTTGAAGGATAGATTCGGTTTCTTGCCGACCTCCCGGACCACTTTGTTATCCTCGGGTGACCGGCCGACAGGGACGGAGGGATCGGGCAAGTTCGGTAGGTTAAGCAACAGTATTTCGGTTTCCTGCCTTAGGCTGCGCTCTTTTTCTTCGAGGTCTTTTTGGCGGCCTTTGAGTTCCTCCATTTCCCTTAAAAGCGCGGAGGTGTCCACCTTTTCTCTTTTGAGCCGCCCGATTTCGTCGGCGGCCTTGTTGCGCCTGGAGCGAAGTTGATCCAGTTCGGTCAAGACCGCCCGCCATTCCTTGTCCGATTTGAGAACTTTGTCCAGATCCGGGATGGAACGGCCCCCGCGATCGATAAGACCCTTCCGAACCAGGTTGGGATTTTCCCGGATAAATTTGATGTCGAGCATGCTTAAACACTAGCAAATTCATCGCGAATATTGATACGAATGGGGTGTTTTGAAACTAAGGGAAAAAAATAACCCCGCTTTGGTCAGGGAAAGCGGGGCGCGATCGGTAAAAGTTAAAATTTTAAGCGAGCCAATTTAGTACCAGCTGCAAAACGGAGGCAAGTCCAAACACCCCCAACGCGGTGACCACCGCCAAAAAGGCGGCCAGGCCAATCGTCTCCAAAACTTTTTTTCGTCGCGCTCCTTTTTCTTCCATCCTTTCCATGATTTCATAAACGTTCAAATCCTGAGGAATCAAGGAGCGGATTTCATCAAAAGAGAGCTGATTGTTTAAAGGTATTAAAAGGTCTTCAAACGGATCGGGTGTCTCGCCGGTTTTGGTTTGATATTTCTGAAAGCGGTCCCTGATTTTGGCTTCCAGAGCCATGAGCTCCATCGCGAGGGCGCTGTTCTCGGGGAGGATTTGCTGTTCAAGAGTGGCGAGCTCCCGGAGCAGGTCTTCGAATCCTATATATCCGGTTCTTTTCGTTTGGTGCATGTTTTCCGGCCTCCCTGTCAATGGCGCTGTCTTTTATCAATCTCAGTGTAGGAAGGGGATGTGGCGAAGCGGTGACAAAAAGGGGAAAAAGCGGGGAAAAAGAAGGGAAGCGAAGAGAAACCTGGAAACAAGAACCAAGCTGTATTCTAGATACGAATAATGTTGGGAGAAAGATCAGTGGGGTGAGGCTACGAAGTTTTTCGGTATTTTCTTAAGGCTTCCCTGGCGGCCGGAGAATTAAGCAATTTCAACACTTTGGCGGCCGATTGGCTCACGTCCTTATTTTTTTCCTGAAGTGCCAAAATCAATAGCCCGATTGTTTCTTCCGATCGACCGAGGGCGAGGCCCGCTTCTTCCCGAATGAGGGGGTGAGGATCCTCCAGGGCTTTGGCCAGAGCCTGGACAACACCCGGAACATCGACACCCATTTGCGCCACAACTTCCGCGGCGCTCAGACGAATGTACGGATTGGGGTCGGACAAAGCCCGGTTTAAATCCGGAACGGCGGTTTCCCCAGCGGTTTTTAAAGCGTCCTGGGCCCGGTCGACCACGTGGGGATCGTTTGAATTTAGGGATTCAAGGAAAAACGGGATGAGAATTTTCTTTTTTTCAGGGCTTAATTCCGACAGTTTCCCGAGAGCCAGAAAGCGGGTTCCCGGGTCGTTGGAAAATAGGTCGTTTTTCAAGTCGTGTTTTTGGCAAGCCCACCCGCACAAGAGAAGGAAGGCCATCCCTGCGATAAAGGTTGAATTTGTTTTTTTGCCGGGAAACCAGTTCATCGTGAAGTAAGTTTATATTTTCTGGCACCGCCTTCACCAGGGCACAGGGAAGCGGGGGTTATCCGGGGGTTTTTCTGAAATAGAAGGAAATGTCGGTGAAAAGATTTATGGCCGTGATCAGTTTCCGGTTTGGGTCGACGAGAAAAGTTTTGATTTGCTCGACCGGAATGGTTTCCCCTTCAAATTGAATTCCGTTTTTTAAAACCAGGGTCCAGCGCGAAATTGTTGTTCTAATCCAGAACAATTGCGCGATTTTACCGCGAATGGGCTGGCTCGTTAGGCTGGGATAAGGCAGGGGGTCGGGGTGGCTCGCTTTCCCGAGGATTTTTTCCAGCGAAAAGGCGGGGACTTTTTCCCGGCTTTGAAAAAGAAAGGCGGTTTTTCCTTCCCCCTGGTAATATTTAAGAATGTTTTTCTTCAGAAAATTATTGAGGGAATTCACAATGAGCTGCTCTTCCAGGGGAGAGGATTTGATGGGGGCGATATAAAAAACAAGGTCTTTTTGGAAACCCGGAGCCCGGCACTGCCAGTTGAAAACGGAAGTTAAAAGATTCTCCAATCCTTCATTTCGACTTACCTCGACAACCACCAGTTGATGCCGTCCCGTTTGGAGGGGACCGTTCAATACTTCATCCAGGCTCGGGAAAATCCCCTCCCGCGAATGGCTTCCTGAAGCGTAAGCCCGGGATTGAGCGGTGGGCTTAAAATTTACGGGGAGAGAAGATGTCCGGGATTCGAAATTAGAATCCCCCGCCAGCAGGTTCGGCTTCATCAAGAACTGGTTGATGGGAAGAAGCGCGCCCACCACCAACCCTAGAAAAAGGGTGGGGACATTGGAAATAAATGATTTCATAGCGAGTCGGGTGGCCCGACAAACACTATTTTAAGGGTGCCGCCTTAATTTCACCTTAAGAATTTGTAAACAATTTGTATCAATTTTTCAGGCTTACTTCTTCTTGCCCTGGCTGGCCACCGCGGCGGCGGCTTTTTTGACCGCCTCGGGATCGCCCAGGTAATAGTGGCGGAGGGGTTTTAAATCGTCGGAGAGCTCATAAACCAGCGGAATTCCCGTCGGGATGTTAAGTCCGACGATTTCTTGGTCGGAGATGTTGTCCAGATATTTAACCAGGGCGCGGAGGCTGTTCCCGTGAGCGGCGATAAGAACGCGTTTCCCCTGCTTTACCGTCGGAGAGATGGTCTGGTGCCAATACGGAAGAAACCGGGCCACCGTGTCCTTCAAGGATTCCGTGAGCGGAATTTGGTCGGGCGTTAAATCCGCATACCGGGGATCTTTCCCGGGGTAGCGGGGATCGTCGGGGGTGAGTTGGGGAGGGGGGACGTCGTAGCTCCGCCGCCAAATTTTTACCTGTTCTTCCCCGTGTTTCGCGGCGGTTTCGGCTTTATTCAGACCCTGGAGCCCGCCGTAATGGCGTTCGTTGAGGCGCCAGTTGTTGATTATGGGAATCCACATTAGATTCATCTCTTCTAGGGCCAGCCACAGCGTTTTCACGGCCCTCGTCAAAACAGAGGTGTAGGCGAGATCGAACACGTAGCCCTCTTTTTTCATGGTTTTTCCCGCTTCAATGGCCTCTTTGATTCCTTTTTCGCTTAGAGGGACATCGGTCCAGCCGGTAAATCTGTTTTCTTTGTTCCACGTGCTCTCCCCGTGGCGGAGCAAGACAATTTTCTTCATTATCGGAATTCCTCCCCAGAACTTGATTCCCCATTTTATACGAAATTTTTCGAGAGGAGGGGTTGGTTGAATCTGACCCCTTTTGGCAGCGGCTTTTTTGGTAGAATTTTCCGCTGACAAAAATAGTTGGTGCTTAATAACCTCAAGGAGATTTACCGTCGACCCTTCCGCAAGAAAAGAGCCCGCAAAGAAAACTCCGGATAAAAGCCCTTGGGTGGTGGCCGCTGAAGGAACCCAGCTGGCCCTGGCCATACTTCTTGGTTTTTACATCGGGCACAGGATTGATAAAGTAAAGGGGACCTTTCCCTGGTTCACTTTGATCTTGTCCGGCCTCGGGTTTGCCGTCGGCCTTTACAACTTTATTTTGGGCGTTTTGAAAAAATGAAAAGAAACATTCTAGTTTTAATTGCCCCTCCCGCATTTACGCTGGCGGTGATTGGCGTGGTGATGATTCTGGGGTTGGATATCGCGGTGGCCAGGGGAATTTATCTCGGATTGATCCTCGCCCTGCTGCAAACTTTTATTTCCATCGCTCTTCTTTGGTGGGCCTGGGAGAGCAAGATTTTTTATTATGTCTGGGGCGGGGGCGTCCTGTTCCGTTTTTTGGTATTTGCCGGAACAGCTTTCGTGGTCTATAGATACACTGAGCTCAATCTCGCCGCGGCGCTCCTGTCTTTGGTGACGGGGACGACGGTTTTCCTGACGTTTGAATCAGCCACGTTTTTGAGGAAGCGATGAACTTTTTAGAAATTCTGGAGCATCATATACTCGATCACCCCATCGGTCTCGCATTCGCGTTGGGCGGAGTCAATATTCAAATCACCAAGCATGTCCTGATGATGCTAGTCGCCTCCGGGTTCCTTATGGCCACCCTGCCCCTGGCGGCCAGAGCCTGGCCGGTCGTCCCCACCGGCCCGCGCAATCTTCTTGACGCGCTGGTTGTATTTATCCGGGACGAAGTTGTTTTGCCAAACACAGGGGAAGAGGGAAGACCCTATGTCCCCTATTTTCTCACCCTCTTCTTTTTCGTTCTGGTTTTGGGGCTCCTGGGGATTGTTCCGGGGGCTTCCACGGCCACGGGAAACATTTCCGTTACCGCGACTCTGGCCTTATTTACCTTTGTCCTTATTAATCTGGCCGGGATTCGAAAATTCGGTCTCCTAAAACACGTTAAAAATTTTATTCCTCACGGCCTCCCCTTTTGGCTGGTGCCTTTGATGCTCCCTTTGGAAATTGCCGGGCTGCTGACAAAAAGTTTTGCGTTGTGTATTCGTCTTTTCGCCAACATGATTGCGGGGCATATTGTCATTTTGGCGTTTTTGTCGCTGATTTTTATTTTTGGATCGGTTTGGATTTCAATTCCCGCGGAAGGAGCCGCGGTGGGGCTTGAACTCCTCGAAATTTTCGTCGTCATTTTGCAGGCTTATATTTTTACTTTGCTATCATCGATATTTGTGGGGATCAGCCTGCACCCGCATTAATAGATTTGTGACATTGCGGTCAACCGCAATGATTAGGAGGATTAAATGAGCAATGAATTGTTGTATCTCGGCCTTGGATATTTGGGAGCCGGTTGGGGGGCGGGCTTATGCCTTATCGGAGCGGCTTTTGGAATAAGCCGGTTGGCGAGCGCGGCCCTGGAGGGAACGGCCCGTCAGCCTGAAGCCGCCGGACCCTTGAGAATTTCAATGATCATTCCCGCGGCTTTGATTGAAGGCCTGGGGTTTTTCGCCCTGGTGGTTTGCTTGTTGGTGGCCTTGAACCTCGGCGTCCCCAAAGGGGGAACTCCCCAGCCGGAGAAGACCGCCGCGGCGGAGACGACGCATTAAAAGAGTGCTGAGTGCAAGTCGTCATTCCCGGTAAAAACATGCGGGAATGACGACTTGGCCTCGGTACTGCTTTTTGAGGAATAAACTTTGGACAAATTACTTCAACCCAATATCGGCCTGATGGTTTGGACGGCCATAAGCTTTTTGATTTTGGTGTTTGTTTTAGGGCGCTTCGCTTGGAAACCAATTCTTGTGGCCTTGGAAAAACGGGAGGGAAAAATCCGGAGCGATCTGGAACAGGCTGAAAAGTCCCAGAGGGAAGCGGAAGCGCTCCGGCTAAAGTACGAGCGGGATTTGGCCGAGGCGCAGAGAAAGATGCAGGAGATGGTGAATGCGGCGCGCGCGGAAGGCGGCGTTATCCGGGAAAAAATTATTCGCGACGCGAGGGACGAATCGGAAAAACTTTTAGAGAAAGGCCGGCGGGAATTGTCCCTGGAAACGGAGCGCCTGAAGGACGAATTGAAGAAAGATGTGGCCGATTTGTCCCTCGGGATTTCGGAAAAAATATTGGAGCGGTCGGTGGATAAGAAGGTGGCCGAAGAGGTCGTCAAGGAGTCCCTGGCCGCCCTGCGGGGACCGTTGAAAGAACGGTCCCGTCAATAATTTAAAAATATTATAGAAACGGTAGGGAAAAAATGAAAAGCCTGATTGTTTCCAAAAGATACGCCAAAGCGCTTTTTCAAATCGCGCAGGAAACAAAAAGCCTGAATGAAGTCCTCCAATCCTTTGGCAACATTTGCGAAGCCCTCAAAATCCTTCCGGAATTTAAAAAATTTATGGCCAATCCCCTTTTCAAACCCGAGGAAATCGAGCAGGTCGTGAAAAATGTCACCTCCAACAAGCTCGTCCTTAAATCCATCGGGCTCCTCGCCAAGCGCCGCCGGCTTGATTTGGTTCCATTTGTTTATGAAGAGCTCGTCCACCTTTCTGACGCGGCCGAAGGAATTAAGCGGGTCCTCGTAAAGACGGCAGCGGAGCTTTCCGAGTTCGACAAACGATTCATCGAAAAACACCTGATTTTTTTCTGGGGCGGCCAGATTATCGGGCGCTTTCAGGTGGCGAAGGACTTGATCGGCGGGATTTGGATGCAGCTCGGGGACCAGGTTTTGGACATGACTTTGCGGCGGCGATTTGATGATTTGAGGCAGAATTTGACTCACAGCGCCAACTAATCCATGACGATAAAATCAACGGAAATAACCAGCGCCATAAAAAAGCAGCTCCAGGATTTTAAATTCAAGACGGAGCTCGAGGAAATCGGATACGTCCTGGAAGTGGGGGACGGCATCGCGAGAGTTTACGGCCTTGATTCCGCCATGAACGGCGAATTGCTGCAGTTCCCCGGTGATGTTTACGGTTTGGTTTTGAACCTGGAACCTGATTGTGTGGGTGTGGCGCTCCTGGAAAGTGAATCCAATATCAAGGAAGGGGATCCCGTCAAACGAACGAAACGGATCATGGACGTTCCCGTGGGCGAGGAACTCATCGGCCGGGTGGTGACGCCTCTCGGAGTTCCCATCGACGGTAAGGGCCCGATCAAATCCGGCCGCACCCGCCCGCTGGATATCGTGGCCCCGGGCGTGATTCAAAGGCAGGGGGTGAACGAGCCGCTTCAAACGGGAATTAAAGCCATCGACGCAATGATCCCCATCGGCCGCGGCCAAAGGGAACTCATTATCGGCGATCGCCAAACCGGGAAGACGGCCATCGCCATCGACGCCATAATCAATCAAAAAAACCAGCCCGATCGGCCCATCTGCATTTATGTGGCGGTGGGGCAGAAACAATCGACGGTGGCCTCCGTCGTCCAAACACTAAGCGATCACGGCGCCATGGATTACACCATCGTTGTTTCGGCCTCAGCCTCCGATCCCGCACCGCTTCAGTACATCGCCCCCTACGCGGGCTGCGCCATGGGCGAGGAATTTCTGTGGAAGGGGAAGGACGTTTTGTGCGTTTATGACGATCTGTCCAAGCACGCCCAGGCCTATCGACAGCTTTCGCTTCTTCTCCGCCGTCCGCCCGGACGGGAAGCCTATCCCGGCGACGTTTTCTATCTCCACTCGCGCCTTTTAGAGCGGGCTTGCAAACTTTCAGAAAAACTCGGGGGCGGCTCCCTCACCGCCCTCCCCATAATTGAGACCCAAGCGGGAGACGTTTCGGCCTATATCCCCACCAACGTCATTTCCATCACGGACGGCCAAATTTATCTGGAAAACAATTTGTTTTATTCCGGAATCAGGCCGGCCGTGAACGTCGGAATTTCCGTGTCCCGGGTGGGCGGGAAAGCCCAAATAAAAAGCATGAAGCAGGTGGCCGGCATGCTCCGGCTCGATCTCGCCCAGTATTACGAGCTCGCCGCTTTCGCCCAGTTTTCGAGCGAACTCGATAAATTGTCCCAGCAAAAGCTGGCTCGCGGGCAGCGCATGGTGGAATTCCTGAAGCAGGATCAGTACATTCCGATGGATGTGGCCAAACAGGTCGCCGTCATTTTTGTCGGGGTGAACGGTTACGCCGACGACGTGCCCCTGGACCAGATGAAAGAATTTGAGAAGAGGCTGCTGGAGGCGCTTGAATCAAAGGCGCCGGAGATTCTGAACGAAATTAGGAAAGGAGAGAAAATGAACGAAGCTCTCCTCAAAAAACTGGCGGATTTTGTTTTGGAATTCAAGAAAGGCTTTCTCCCGGCTGTGGTGTAGGCCGCCAGTTTCGTTTATGCCTTCTCTTCGCGAGCTGCGCCGGAAAATAAAATCAATCAAATCCACCCAGCAGATAACCAAATCGATGAAAATGGTGGCGGCGGCCAGGCTTAACCGGGCGCAAAACAGAACTCTGGCCGCGCGGCCTTTCGCGGACAAAATGGAACAGCTCCTTCATGAATTGGCTTACCTGTCCCATCACGCGGAGGAAAATGGATTTCCCGAAAATCCCTTCCTGAAGGAACGGTCCGGGAACCGGATGGATCTAGTGCTGGTGACATCGGACCGGGGCCTGTGCGGAGGTTTTAACAGTCGTCTCATCAGGCACACTCTTGAGTTTTTGAGAGGGCACGACAAAGAAGACATCCACCTTTGGGTGGTGGGGAAGAAGGGCCGGAACTTCTTTAGGCGGATCAATTTCAAAATTGAAAAGGAATACCTCAATTTTTTCCAGAGGCTGGGTTACCAGCAGGCGGAGATCCTTGGTCAGGATCTCATCGAGCGCTTTCTGGGGATAAAAACGCGGGAAATCAGGATTATTTACAACGAGTTTAAATCCCGGCTGGAGCAGAAGCTCGTATCAAGGAGGCTTCTCCCCATCGAAGATATTCCGGAGGTGAAACCGGAGCAGGACTTCTTGTATGAACCTTCCTGCCGGGAGATTTTGGAGGAGCTTCTGCCCCGGTACGTTAAGGCTCAGGTGTACCGGATACTTCTTGAGTCGGAAGCGGCGGAGCTGGCGGCCCGGATGGTGGCGATGGATTCCGCCACCAATAATGCCGGTGAGCTCATCGACTCACTCACTTTAACCATGAATAAGATCCGGCAGTCAACAATCACCAAAGAAATTTCGGAAATTGTCGGCGGAGCGGAGGCGCTCCAAACCGCTTGATGAGAAGAATCGTCATTCCTGCTTTCGCAGGAATGACGAGTGGACAATTCGCTAGTTAAGGAGAAAAGTTAATGGCTCAAAATGGAAAAGTGGTTCAAATAATCGGCCCGGCTGTTGATGTTGAGTTTCCGGAAAAAGAATTGCCCAAAATCAACGACGCCCTGATTATCAGAGGCGAAGCCAACATCAATCTGACCCTGGAAGTCGCGGCCCATGTGGGCGAGTCCATAGTTCGGGCGGTGGCCCTTGGTCCGACTGAGGGTTTAAGCCGGGGGATGGCGGTGGAAAACACCAATGCTCCCATCACCGTTCCCGTCGGGAAAGCCTGCCTGGGACGGCTGCTCAACGTGCTGGGTGAGCCGAAAGATGAAGGGGGAGAGGTGAAGTCGGAAATGAGGCTTCCCATCCATCGCGAGCCGCCTGAGTTTAAAGACATGGTTACCACCCCTCAGATATTTGAAACGGGGATTAAAGTGATCGATCTTTTGGCGCCTTACATGAAAGGCGGAAAAATCGGCCTTTTTGGCGGGGCCGGCGTCGGGAAAACCGTGATCATCATGGAGCTCATCAACAACGTGGCCAAACAGCATGGCGGCGTGTCCGTATTTGGCGGAGTGGGCGAGAGAACCCGCGAGGGGAACGAGCTTTGGGTGGAAATGCATGAAGCGAAACTTGCGGACGGCAATCCCGTCATTTCCAAAGCGGTATTGGTTTACGGCCAGATGAATGAGCCGCCCGGCTCGCGCCTCCGGGTGGGACTCACCGCTCTGACCCAGGCGGAATATTTCCGGGATTATGAAGGGCAGGATGTTTTGCTTTTTATCGACAATATTTTCCGGTTTGTTTTGGCCGGTTGCGAGGTGTCGGCCCTTTTGGGACGGATGCCTTCGGCGGTGGGATATCAACCCACTTTGGGCTCCGATGTGGGCGGGCTCCAGGAACGCATCACCTCCACGAAAAAGGGATCCATCACGAGCATTCAGGCCGTTTACGTTCCCGCCGACGATTTGACTGATCCGGGCGTGGCCACCACCTTCACCCACCTGGACGCCACAACCGTTTTGTCCCGCCAGATTTCAGAACTAGGGATTTATCCGGCGGTAGATCCTTTGGATTCCACGTCCCGGATCCTTGACCCGAAAGTTGTCGGCGAGGAACATTATCAGGTGGCGAGGCGCGTCCAGCAGATCCTGAACCGGTATAAGGAGCTTCAGGACATTATCGCGATTCTCGGAATGGACGAGCTGTCGGAGGAAGACAAAGTCACCGTGAACCGCGCGAGGAAAATCCAAAAGTTTTTGTCCCAGCCTTTCTTTGTCGCGACCCAATTCACCGGAGTGGAGGGCCGCTACGTGAAATTGAAGGACACCATTCGCAGCTTCCGGGAGCTTTGCGACGGGAAGTGGGACCATTTGCCCGAGCCCGCCTTCAGCATGGTGGGAGCCATTGAAGAAGCCGAGGAGAAAGCGAAACAGCTCGAAGCGTTAGTCAAATAAAAATAAGTACTACGTACTAGATTTAATGGAAAGAATTTATGACATTGAACGTTGAAGTCATCACACCGGAAAAGGTGGTTTGGAAAGACGAGGCGGACTTCGTAGCCGCTCCGGCTTTTGACGGCGAGATCGGAATCCTTCCCGGACACACCCGGCTTTTGACCAAATTGGGATTGGGAGAGCTGCGCCTGAAAAAAGGAGACGACATTCAGATGATCGCGGTCACCGGAGGATTTTTGGAAGTGCACGACGGCTCCCAAGTTTCCGTTTTTGCCGAGACGGCGGACATGGCGGGCGAAATAGATTTGGAAAGAGAACGGCAAAATGCCGAGCGCGCGAGGACCGTTTTAAAATCAAAAGGACAATACTCCGATATTGAGCTGGAACAGGCGGAGGCCGCCATCAAAGCCGCTTTACTCAAATTAAAAGTGGGCCAGGCCAAGACCAGGAAGAAACCGCCCCGGCAGGCTTAATCTCAAGGATCTCATCTCATGTCAATACTTCGAATCACCAAATACGGCGAAAAGGTTTTGCACCGGAAAGCTCGGCCGGTTTCGGACTTGGGCCCCGATACCCTGAAACTTATTCAGGATATGTTTGAAACCATGTACGTGGCGAACGGGGTGGGACTCGCCGCTCCGCAAGTTGGAATTCCCTTGAGGCTGGCCGTTATCAACGTCACCCCGGAAATTAAAAATAATCAGTTCGTCATTATTAATCCGCAAATTGTGAAAAAGGAAGGCGTGATCGAAAGCGAAGAGGGATGCCTTTCCCTCCCCGGCGTCGGAGGTTCGAAAGTTAAAAGATACCGCCGCGTCACCGTCACCGCTTTAAACGAAAAAGGAATGCCGATTGAAATTACCGGCGAGGGCCTCCTTAGTTCCTGCCTTCAACATGAAATAGATCATCTGGAGGGGCGGCTTATTATTGATCGCTCCGGCTGGAAGCGACGGTTTGAAATGATGTGGGCCATCCGCCGCCTCAAAAAAGAAAAGCTGTGGTGATCCCATGAAAGTGTTGTTTTTCGGCACTCCTGAAGTGGCCGTTCCCTTTCTAGAATGGCTTTCCGATAACGAAATGGTGACCGCGGTGATCACCAGGCCCGATGAACCACAAGGCCGCGGCTACGAAGTTCTCCCGCCTCCCGTCAAAGTCATGGCCGAGAAGAAAAAAATTCCGGTCCTCCAGCCGCAAGGGCCCTGGACTCCGGAAACAATCAATAAATTGGAACAGTTTAAAGCCGACGTCGGTGTGGCCGTGGCCTACGGCAGAATTCTCCCCCAGTCGGTTTTCGGCCTGCCGAAACTGGGAACTTTCAATGTTCATTTTTCCCTTCTTCCCAAATTCCGGGGCGCGGCGCCGATTCAACGCGCCCTCATTAATGGCGAGTCATTGACGGGCGTCACCGCCTTCTGGATGGATGAAGGCATGGACTCCGGACCCATTTGTCTTCAAGAAGCCCAGCTTATCAGCCCCGAAGATAACGCGTTGACGCTAAAAGAAAAACTAATTTCATTGGGGATAAAAGTGTTGAGCAAAGTCATGAAGGATTTGGCCGAGGGGAGAGTGGTGAGAAAAGTGCAAAAGGGGGACGTCATCATGGCGCCCCAGCTGAAAAAAGAGGACGGCAACATCGACTGGAACCGGCCCGCTCCGTCAATTGTTAATTTGATTCGGGGCGTTTACGAATGGCCCGGCGCCACCACCTTTTATCAACCAAAACTCGGTTCCCCCAAAGCGCTGAAAATATTTTCGGCCGAGGCCCGGGAGGCCGCTCCGGAGAAGAAGCCGGGCCTGATCGTGGATTTGAAAAAGGACGGCGGGTTCGTAGTTCAAGCCAACCCCGGTTTGGTCCTCATTAAAGAAGTTCAGCCCGAAGGGAAAAAGAAAATGTCCGCTTGGTCTTTCTGGCAGGGGGCGAGGCTGCAGCTGGGTGACCGGCTTGGATAGAGGGGCGAGCCGCCAGCCTTTTTTGGATATCTCTCCCGCGAGCTGGCCAGAAATAATTGAAGGTTTGGGAGAGGCTTCGTTTCGAATCCGGCAAATCATAGAGTGGATATTCCGGAAGAGAGCGGAGAATTTCCTGGAGATGACGGATCTCCCCATTGCCTTCCGGGAAAAGATGGAAGAAAAATACGTCCTCCGCAATTTGGTCCCCGGGGGATCGGAAAAGTCCTCCCTCGACGGCACAACCCGGTTTTTATTTAAGATGCCCGGCGGGGGAACCATCCCTTGCGTTTATTTGCCCTTCGAGGACCGTCATTCACTTTGCCTTTCCACTCAAATTGGATGCGCCTGGGGCTGCGTGTTTTGCGCCTCAGGAAAGGTGAAGTTCGAAAGAAATTTATCCGCTCAGGAGGTTTGCGAACAGATCTTCCTCGCCGAGAAAATCACCGGGAAGAAAATGGATAGCGTCCTATTCATGGGCATGGGTGAACCACTTTCGGCCTACCCATCTTTGCTAAAGGCCCTGATTTTAATTAGGGGCGATATTTACATGGGTTTTGGCGCGAGGCATGTGACGGTGTCGACGTCAGGGTTGGTTCCCCAAATTGAAAAACTCGCCCTGGAAGCGCCGAAGGTAAATCTGGCGGTGTCGCTTCACGCCGCCAATGACGAATTGAGGAAAAAACTCCTGCCCCGAGCCGCGAAATGGTCGATCAAAGAGGTTTTGGGGGCGGCCAAACTTTTTTCCAAGACTCAAGGAACCAAGGTGACCTTTGAATACATTCTCTTGGATGAGGTGAACGATACCCCTCGGGACGCCATGCGGTTGGCGAATTTGCTGCGGGGGTTTGTCAAAATGGGAGATTACTTTGTGAATTTGATCGCCTACAATCCAGTTCCGGGGCTGCCGTATAAGAGTTCGTCTCATGCTAAAATGGAAGAGTTCGCGAAGATTTTAAAAAGCCGGGACGTCCCCGTTCATTTGCGGAAACCTCAAGGATCGGATATTGGAGCCGGCTGCGGGCAATTAGGAGAGTAAGGATGGGCAGGATTCGAGAAGCATACGATTATTGGTTTACCCCGGACCTGTTGACGGGCCACCGGAGAATTTCTCTCTTTATTTCAAGGCCCTGGGTCATTATCTTTCTTACCTTGGTCGTTATTTTCGCGGCTCTCCTTTTTTCCGTGAATCAAATCATGCTCACCGTTCTTCACTCCAGGCCCGAAGTGGTCGTTCCGAATCTTGAGAAGAGGGGACTGACCGACGCCTTGCGGACAGTGTCGGATATAGGGCTCGCCCTTCAATATGAAGGGGTGGAATTTGACGAAGGTGTTCCCGCCGGAACCATTATCCGCCAATCTCCTCCTTCGGGAATGATGGTCAGAGCGGGGAGGCCCATTCGGGTGGTTATATCCAAAGGCGGCCAGGCCATTTTCGTCCCGGCCGTGATAGGAAAATCTTTGGCGGAGGCGCAAAGCAACCTGGGCATGGAAGGTCTGCAGGTTGGGGGAGTGAACGAGATCTATAACGATCAATATGACGAGGGGGTTGTGGTTGGCCAAAGCCCAAGTTCCGGAACCATTGTGACCCGGGGGGCTCTCGTGGATTTGGAAACTTCAAAGGGACCTCCTCCTCAGGGGCTCCCCGTGGCTCCCGACTTTGCGGGGCAAACCTTCGAAAACGTGAAAAACTGGGCGGATTCGAACAGTGTCAAAATTGACTTGAAGGAGGACGCAAAGGCGATGGGGGCGCCGGGAACGGTGGTCCAGCAGTCCCCTCAGGCCGGCCAGCCGATTCTTCCCCGGGAGAAATTAAAAATAACCGTGGTTCCTCTTTTGTCTTCGCAACAGGGTTTTCGCCTGAATTACAAAGTTCCCGACGATTTTTCGGGATCTGTGGAGGTGAAAATGGTGGCGCGCGACAATCGCGGTGAGAGCGAGATTTATAACGGAGAGCATACCGCGGGGCAAACGGTGGAGATTCCGATTAACGTGACTTCCACCACCCGCGTTCGAATTTACGTGAACGGTCTCTTGAAGGACGAACGGGTCCTGGAACCGTAAGCTGGGGCCTTGGAGGAATCCAACGTCGCCCCAAGGGGTTTTTAAATATATGGGAAACGTATTGGTTGCGCCATCGATTCTGTCGGCTGATTTCGGCAAATTGGCCGAGGAAGTCCGAAAGGTGGAAGATGCCGGGGCGGATTGGCTCCACGTCGACGTGATGGACGGGCATTTCGTGCCCAACCTGACGGTCGGTCCGGTGGTGGTGCAGCACCTCAAAACTTATACCAAGCTTCCCCTGGATGTGCACTTGATGATAACGGATCCGCTCAAATTTGCGAAGCCTTTCGCTGAAGCGGGGGCGTGGGGAATTACTTTTCACCAGGAAGCGGTGCGGGACCCGGCGGTTGTCATAGGAGAAATTAAGAAGTTGGGGGCGAAGCCCGGGATGTCCATCAAACCGAAAACCCCTGCTTCACTGGCTCTTCCCTATTTGAAAGATCTGAATCTTGTTCTCATCATGACTGTTGAACCCGGCTTTGGCGGGCAGGATTTCATGCCGGACATGATTCCCAAAATTAAGGAGATCTCCAAATACATTAAGGAAAAGGGCCTGGCTTGCAAGATCGAGGTGGATGGCGGCATCGATCTCCGGACGGGAGCAGAAACGGTTAAAGCGGGAGCCCAGGTTTTAGTGGCCGGCCACTCTATTTTTTCCTCCGGCGACCCGGGCGGAATGGTCAGAGCCCTTAAAAAAATCGGTTAGCCGGTTTGTTTCAACCTGGAGAAGGTTGCTGAAATTGTAGGACGTCTTTAAAACCACTCCTTTTTCCAATCCCCCGACGCTGTAGGCAATCGGTTTTTCCTTGTACCATTCCCCTTTTTGAATTCCATCCGGATTGATCCCGACGAAGAGATCGCATCCCTTGTCCACGGCCGCTCTCGCCAGGGCGCGCTCCCGCGGAGAAATTTCGGGCGAGAACTTATCTTTCCACAGGATGATGACCACGCGAAGATCAACCGCGTTTTTCAGTTTATCCAGGTCGGATTCAAGTTTCTGGGGATTGAAGGAATTGATTCCGGCTTGATTAAAAGTGGGGAGGCTCCCCAACGGAGTTTTTTCCGAATAAGCCAGGACTGCGGCTTTTGTCCCGTCCCGGAAGGTGAAAATAAAAGGTTTTGCAGCGTCTTCATGGTTAAACCCCGCCCCGATTGTTTTGAGGCCGGCGTTTTTCAAGTTCAAAAGAGCATCTTCGAGTCCTTTTGACCCAGAGGCCGCCGCTTTGTCGTTGGCGAGATTGACCAAATTTATTCCGGCTTTTCCAAGTTCGGCGGCGGTATCCTCCGACACGGGCCCGAACACGTTACCAATGACCAAACTTCCCCCTTTCGCCCAATTTTGGAGAGGACCGTAATTGGGCGTCCTTTCCACCCCAAGCGTAATGGCTCCCGGAATGACGATGGTATTAAACCGGGTGAGATAATCCCTTTGGGAATGAGCAATGAGGTTTTCGGCCAGCATGAGCAGTTCAGCGTTAATCCCCGTCCAGCCCAGTCGTTTGTTTTCTTTCCAGCCCAGCCAGAAAGAAAAGGGAAATGGGGGGGAGAGAGGCTTAAAAGACGCACCCCCCCGCCCGAACCGCAGAATGGCGGCGGAATTTGGATTATTGGAAAGGGAGGCCTTCAGCGTTTTTAGGTCACCGGTGAATTTTAGGTTCGGGACAGACTCATTGAATTTGGCGTAAATAAACTGGTCATTGGTGAAAATCTCCTTCCCCTTAAGGGGTTTCAGGAAATCCTTTGAATCGGGGTTCAATTTGGGCAGGGGGCTTTGGGGAGAAGCGATGACCTGAAAGAAGAATCGATGCAAAGCGGCCCGGTTGAAATCCGGCGGGGGCATGTCGAGCCCCAGAGATAATAGGGGGGGCGCAACAAAGCGGGCCAGGATGGAGAAATTTTCTTGAGGCTGGAAATAGTCTCCACCCATAACAATGGCCGCTTTTTTAAGGCGCTCGTCAAAAAGGATCCGGGTTGATTTGGGCAGGAGAAAAAGGGTCAAACTTAACAAGGAAAGAAGTAAAAGATAGGACGAAATCCGGACGATAAACCAATTTATTCGAACCATATTTTAAAGCATACAATTAAAATTTCCCTCTAAAAAACAATCAATTTTTGCTCTTTACTTTTGTCACAGGAAATTCACTTGACATATTCCCGTCTGGGGATTAACTTGAATTCAGAGGAAGTAAAAGGTTCTTTTCATCGACGAGAAATCACAAATTTACGGAGGAGCGTTGGGCGAGGTTATCCCTAACCGAGCGTGGGAAACCAAAATATAAATCCCTCAACCTCCTCCACTTTTTTTATGGAGAGAATTTAGGCGGGG
>Ga0315279_10000133_pt1 | contig 160574 bp, 111 predicted proteins | sample YL17G06_20_MG_FD_203694 | JGI IMG/M metagenome (GOLD analysis project Ga0315279, IMG submission 203694) | Sediment microbial communities from Yellowstone Lake, YNP, Wyoming, USA - YL17G06_20 | ecosystem: Environmental > Aquatic > Freshwater > Lake > Sediment | place: USA: Wyoming | collected... | reverse complement strand
GCGAAAAGTGACCGGCTTGAAATCGGAATCGGTGACCGGATTCATCCCGGAATCGTGACCGGCTTCATTTCGGAATGCCGCCCGGGATCGTCCCGGAACCCTGACCGCCTTGCCCCGGAATCCGCAGTGAACCCTGGGTGTAGATGCCGTAGATGAGCAAAATACGGTTTTCCTTTCTTTCATTCGGCAGCATCAGGACGAGAGCGTAGTCGCGGGTCAGATGATTGGTAATGGCATCGAACTCCGGTTTATAGACCGCTTTTTCACCGGGACGCGGATTCTTATTGAAAATCGTACCCGCCTGGAACCGGAACCCTTCGGGGTTCAGGAAGACTCTGCCGCTCCAGGCCTGATTGCCACCTAGCAGGATAGTATTGCCATGTTTGATCTCGTCGAAGGTTACCAGCCGAGACTCGAGCAGCCGAGGCTTCTGCCCGGTTTGCGAGAACAGTCCGAAGAGATTTGAAAGGCCCATGGTCTCGCCGACGGCGGTGAAGTCCGTCATGGAAGGGACAAAGACGAATCGCTTCAGCTCCCGGAAATGAATCGTGTCGCGGAATTCAGGCAGTTCATCCTTGGGTATTTCGTGGCCATGGGCCAGGGTTTGAGCGCTGTCCCCATCGTGTGCAGCACGCAACAGCGGATGGTTTGGAATGACAATAATGGGAGGGTCCGCAGGCGGCAGGTAAGGCCTCCAGAACCACTCGAGGCTCTCCGGCAAACCGGGAAGAAACCGCTGCGCCAATTCCTTGTTTCGTGACCTCTCCTGAAACAAGAGAAGGCCCAAGAGGACACACGCCGCGGCCAGTCCCGCGACAAGCGCGAAATACAAGAGCCCACGCTTCCCTGGCCTTACTGCAACCGCTTCCGGGTGAGCGCCTGCCCCCGCTTCCTGCTCCGATGTCGCTTTGATAAATACGGGCACATAGTGGCCCGGAGGCAAATCGATCCGTAACGAACTGCTCTGGCCTTCTTCCTCGTAGTATTTCTTGAGCGCGCGACGAATGTCGTGTGCTTGTACCCGTACGATGGGATCCAACTGAGGATTGAACTCAGGACCCCGACCGTAAACTTCCACACCGATAAGGTATTCGTTCAGCTTCTCGGCGTTGCCGAGCAAGGTCTGTTCCGCAACAAACTCCAGGAAGCGGCTCCTCTTTGGGGCATTTGCGAAGTGTTTGCTCAGCAGGACGCGGCGCAACTCCTCCTTCTTCTCGAAGAGCGACATGGGTAGCGCCGTGAAGCTGTGCGGGGTGCCCATATGAGGCTCCGGTTGGGGCTGGCAGCCCAGCCGGGTTCCTCTCGTAGTGGATGAGGCACGCGCGCCTGAAGGCAAGTTAGCACGGCATTTCACCGAGGTCAATGTGATAGAGGACAGGGAGGGACATGTTGTCGCCCACGTGCTTACGGTTAGATGGCCCGTTAGAGGACGTTAGGAAACAAGCCATCTCAGGTCATTTACCGTGGCGGATTTGGCATGATGAGAACCCCTTTCGCTGCGACGGCTTGGACGTTGGGCGGCGAATCGGACATCATGACCAGGAAAACCGCCATGGAAGTTTTTCAGAATGGACGCGATGCGTCTAGTCTCCGGCTTTCGAGGCGGATTCCCCGCTTCTGTTGCCCGAATAACCCCTATTAACCGTCGTCGTAACAGGCATTACCTTGAAAAGCGGTAGCGCTCCTGTGTACAAGCAAACCGAGATGCACAGAGTGTGCCTGAAAGCCGGAAGGGTGGCGTTCTCAGACCTTTCCTTTGCACCGGCGATGCACCCGCCATTGCGTGTAAAGCACGCAGCCAGGGGGTTCCTCTCGCTGGGCGATCAGGGTGTGTCACCAGGGTCGGGACAAAGGTCTCACCACTCTTACTGGAGGAGGGAAAAATCATGAGTCAATTCAGGACCCGAAGTTACGGGGTTTGGAAGCAGGTTCGTTTAGATGGCTGTGTGACGCGTCGCTACGCCATACTGACACAGGTCTTAGGACTGTTCCTGATTGGGTTCCTGGCGCCGCCAACCAGGGCCCAATTCACGAGCGGGACAATCCTCGGTACAGTCACGGATCCGAGCGGCGCCGCCATCCCCGCGGCACCCGTGACCGCGACCAATGTTGAGACTGGGTTTGTCCGTACAGTGCAGACCAATAACGCCGGCGACTACCTGATGGTCAACATGCCGCTAGGAAATTATAAGGTCAAGGCCGAGGCGCCGGGATTCAAGACGGCGGTGAGCGGACCTTTTACCCTGGTGGTGGACCAGAAACTTCGTTCCGATTTCAAGCTCGACCTCGGCACTTTGGCTCAAGTGGTGGAGGTCAAGGGCGTGGGGGCCACCATGCTGCAGACCGCTGCCCCTGACATGAACCAGATCGTGCAAGACAAGGAAATCCGCGCTCTCCCTCTGAATGGCCGGGATTTTCTATCGCTCCTTTTGCTCTCCAACGGCTTGCAGGACACCTCCAACGACCAGGGTGGGGCCACCACCAACGTGACCTTTGCCGTGAACGGCATGCGGCCGGAAGCAAACTCTGTCACCTTAGATGGAATCGAAATGTCCACTATTCGGGAGCAGGATGTGGACATGCGCCCGAACATCGACGCCATCAGCGAATTCAAAGTCCTGACGTCCACGTACTCAGCGGAGTACGGCCATACCGCTGGAGGTGTCATCTCGATCCAGACCAAGGGTGGCACCAACACGTTCCACGGCAACGCCTATGAATTCCTCCGAAACGACGCCCTGAATGCTCCCAACTTCTTCAGCATGCCCGCCGACCCGGGCTTGCCCAAATCGAGCCAGAATAAAGTGGTCAAGGCCCCTCTTAAGCTCAACATGTTCGGCGCCACCCTGGGTGGCCCCATCCAGAAGAACAAGACCTTCTTTTTCGCGGACTATCAGGGCTACCGCGTGCACAAACTCAACGAGGCCTTCGCGCTAGTGCCGCCGGAAGCCTACCGCGAGGGGGACTTTTCCTCATTGCTTCCGGCCTCGTCATTACTGGATCCCAGCCCGCTGGAGGTCGGCCCGTGGGGTTATCCAGCCAGTCTTGACGATCCGGCGACCTATGGGACGGGCATATACGATCCGGCGACGGGCAGCACCAAGCTGTTCCGCGATCCCAGCCGGGCTACGCCCGAGAACCCTCAAGGCGTCAACATTATTCCGCTCGACCGCATGCATCCTCTGGGCTACGCGCTGATGAACAGTTACCCCTTGCCCAATCTCAGCAACTACCAGCGCGGGAACTACTTCATTCGCCAGCCATCACGGGCCGGCACGGACGAAGCCGGTCTGCGGATTGACCACACCTTCTCCTCGAAAAACAACTTCTTCATCCGTTACCGGTGGAACGACACACTCGGAAACACCGCCGACGCGCTGGCGCGTCCGGACGGCCCCATGCCCGGCATCGGACTGGAGACGGGCGTCGACGACCGCGGCATTGTGGGCGGCGGGCTCTCGCGCGACCGCAACAACAACCTGGCCGTTTCGGATGTTCACATCTTCAGCCCCAGCGTCGTCAACGAAGCCCGCTTCGGGTTTGCCTTCTACCGCCTCGACGCCACTTCGTTGGCGCAGGGGATGAATTTGGCGGAGAAGTTTGGCCTGCAAGGCGTCAACGTGGACAAGTACTCTTCCGGCCTTCCCATCATCTACATGTCGAACTACACCAACATCGGCGGCGACGACTGGAAGCCCCTCTACTTTCGCGAACGAAGCTGGCAGCTCAACGACAACCTGACGATCATGCGCGGACGGCATACCTTGAAGACAGGCTTCGAGTATCGGCCGCGCAGCCAGGACAACTGGTACACCCTTTTCCCGCAGTCGGCCTGGTGGGCGGGCAATGACTTCACTTCCTGGTCGCAGTGGTGGTGGAGCTCGGGCATGGATGTGGCGGATGTGCTGGTCGGCATGCCCTCCATGGGCTTCCACGGCCGGCGTTTCGGCAGCCCGGTCCTCAAGGACCGCGGGTACAGCGCCTTCCTGCAGGATGATTGGAAGGTTGCCGACCGCCTCACGCTGAACCTGGGAGTTCGCTACGAATACGTTACTCCCTTTTTCAGCCCTGCGAACGAAATCTCCATTTTCGACATGGCCCAAAATAAGCTTTTGATCGCGGGTAAAGACGGCGTGTCGCGTTATATCGTGCAGCCCGACCGGAACAACTGGGCACCGCGGGTGGGCTTGGCCTACAAGCTCCGTCCCACAACCACTTTGCGCGCCGGGTTCGGTGTATTCTTCGACCCCGAGAACGCCAAGCGGGACGATGTAAAGTTCAACCCGCCCTCCTATCGCAACTACACAACCTGGGATACCTGGAACTTCTGGTCTGCGGAGCCTCCACCCTTTGTTGATCCAGGTAGCTACCCGACAGGCTACGATACCGATAGCGTGGCACTCAACCTGCGTACCGGCTACTCCGAGCAGTACAACTTTGCCATTCAACATGAACTCCCTTGGGGGATACTAGTCGAAGCGGCGTATGTGGGGGCCCAGGCTCACAAACTGCCCTATGTCTTTAATTACAACCCCAAGGCAGAAAAAAGCAAAGGGCGTCCCATCTCCACTCTCGGTGACGTCAACCTGGTGACCAATGTCGGAGACATGGTTTACCACTCGGGACAACTCAAAGTCGAGCGGCGCTTCGGCAAGGGCTTGTTCTTCCTGACTTCCTACACCTGGTCGAAGTCCATCGACAATGTCAGTTCGGCCGATTTCGACAAGGATGTGAACGGTGGCGTCCAGAATATCTATGATCCGAAGGCAAACCGAGGTGTGTCCGACTGGGACGTTCCGCACCGCCTGGCCTTCAGCTACGTTTACGATCTTCCCTTTGGGAAGGGGAAACAGTTCATGACGAAGGCCCACCCCGTGTTGGAAACGGTGTTCGGCAACTGGCAGACGACAGGGATCTTCATCGCCAGTTCGGGTGTCCCCGGCACAGTCTACTATGGCGAGGTTGCAAACAGCTATGCCTGGGCGCGGCCGGACCTGGTGGGAGATCCCAACTTGTCCGGGTCGCAACGCGGACCGGACCATTGGTTCAACACCGACGCGTTTGTGATGCGTTACGACAGTAAAGGAAACATCCTTCCCGGGAACGCAGGGAGGAATATCATGCGGGGGCCCCGCTACACGAACATGGACTTGGGCATGGTCAAGTTCTTCTCCATCACCGAACGCCTGCGCATGCAATTCCGCGCGGAGTTCTTCAACCTCTCGAACACCCCTCATTTCGCTCTGCCGATTCGCAAGATGAAAGACCCCTCGTTCGGAACCATTACCCACACGCGCAACCCGGGGAATTACGGTTCAACGGCGGCTTCCTATGCGAATCGGATGATCCAATTTGCTCTGAAATTGGAGTTCTAGAGCCTCACGTGCTGTCGCTGGGAGCGGGCCCGGACTTATTCCGGGTCCGCTCCTTGACATGGATTCCCTTGTGTCAGCGGCGGATTGTAGCAGGGAGGGATACAACGTGGTGCCAGCATGGAGGAAAGCGTTCTTGTGCCTTGCGATTCTGTCTGTAACCGGTCTGGTCAGGGCTCAAGTGGAAAGCCTGCAACTGGTGGTCACCCGACAGTTCGGCGACCCGATCCTCGGGGTTCATTCCCCCGGCGCCGAAGGGAATAAGTACGGTTTCGAAGGTGGCAGGGTGCTGAAGCTCAACGGTACCTATCACCTCTTCACCTCTGAGATGGTCGGCGATCCACACTGGGTGAAAATGAAATTGGCACACTGGACCAGCCCCGATCGCCTGCGCTGGAAGCGGGTTTCAACGTTGTTTGAATCGAGCGGGGACTTCACAGGCAAAGATCCGCGCGCGGCTCTGTGGTCGCCGATGCCGGTCTACAACCGCCAGGAAGGCCGCTGGAACCTGTTCTACGTCGCCTATCAATCCGCTCCCGACACCTCCAAGGAATGGCTGACCAACCACGAGGGCAGAATCTGGCGGGCGGTCTCGAAGGTAAAAGGGCTCCCTGGCATCGATGGCCCTTACGAGGATGTGGGCATCATCCTCCAGCGCGGCAAAGACTCCGACCCCTGGGAAGGATTGCAGGGGACAGATTCCTTCTTCCCTTACAAGGTGGCAAACCAGTGGTACGCCTTCTACGGAACCGCCCACACCGAGAAGCAGCCGATTTCTCTCTGGCAAGTGGGCCTCGTGCGGGCGCCGAAGCTCACCGGCCCGTGGAAGCGGTGCACCATGCTGAACCCGTTGAACATCGAAAAGGTGTTCATTGAGAACCCCATCGTCACTCAACTCGATGATGGAATCTACGTGGCCGTCTACGACAACAACGTGGCGAATTCTATCGGTTATACCTTTTCGGCAGACGGGATCCATTGGGCGGCCGGGAAAAGTCTTGTCGTACAGGATGGCAAGGGGAGTTGGGGCAGCGAAATCCGCACGCCTCTCGGACTTGTTCCAGAAGGAAAGGATTCATTCTCACTGTTCTATACGGCAAACCTGGACCTGCTAGGCATTCCACCTGACGCACACGGGATCAAGCTGACCCCAGGCGCGATGGGGTTAGTGGACGTGAAGGTGAAGCGGCCCCGTGCAAAATCTACCGGTGAACAGTAACGCGTCATCGTGCAACCGGCCGAGTGCTCAATGCCTGTCCCAGACAGAAGCGCCGTTGCCTTCCAGGCGCCGACTCACCCAAGTTGCATCTTCTCGAAACTCTGCTGCGTCCGCAGACAGACTCGTTGCTACAGTCCAGTCGGCTCAAAGTACATGCGCAAGCTACCATGCCACGGGGGTTGCCTTCGACGACTTCGATCAGCCGCCAACGCCATCTCTCCAAGCAGACGGAGATCCTGGCCACCAAGCTCCAATCTCTGCCAAGAACGCGATGTTTGGCGCAGAGCGGAGCTCTGCGCTGCAAAGCGGTCCTTCATTCGAGCACAAGCCGCGGACCTGAACGACAGGTCCACACTACCTGCTTCCGCACTCGCGGCAGAGAGCCCACCGTTGCTCCCAGCATTCGTCGGCCTTGTGCCCCCGGGCAAATTTCCTGTTGCACGACCCTAATCGCGGCCTGTAATCTTGATTCGTTAGCCAACATTGATTTTTGAGCTGGAGGCAGCGATATGGCAGTCGCAACAACTGTAGCCACCACGAGTCAGCAAGTCGGGCGTCACACGGACCGAGTGCGTGAAATCCTGGGCTGGTACGAAAGCGACAACCCAGGAACCAAGGCCAACCTGGCGCGCCTGCTGAATGCGGGCCGACTGGCGGGAACCGGCAAACTGGTCATCCTGCCGGTGGACCAGGGTTTTGAGCACGGGCCCGCGCGCAGCTTCGCCGTCAACCCGCCGGGCTATGACCCCAACTACCACTTCGAGCTGGCGCTTGCCGCAGGATGCAATGCGTATGCGGCGCCGCTGGGATTCATTGAAGCGGCGGCAGCCCGGCACGCCGGCGCAATTCCCCTCATCCTGAAAGTGAACGACCACGACGTGCTGCACGATGAGACGGACCCCATGCCGGCGGTGACGGCCAGCGTCCGGGACGCCTTGCGCCTGGGCTGCGTAGCCATCGGCTTCACCATCTATCCGGGTTCGGCGCATGCCCGCGAGATGTACGAGCAATTGCGTGCCCTGGCGGAAGAGGCCAAGAGCTACGGCTTGGGTGTCGTGGTATGGTCTTACCCGCGCGGTTCGACAATCAGTAAAGAGGGCGAGAGCGCCGTCGACGTCGTGGCCTACGCCGCCCACATCGCTGCGCAACTGGGCGCGCACCTCATCAAGGTGAAGCTGCCCACCGCGCACCTGGAGCAAGCGGAAGCCAAGAAGGTCTACGAGAAGGCTGCCATCCCCATCGCCACCCAGGCCGAGCGCGTGCGGCACGTCATCCAGAGCACGTTCGACGGTCGGCGCATCGTGATCTTCTCCGGGGGCGCCAAAAAAGAGAGCGACGAGGCGGTGTTCGAAGAGGTACGTGCCATCCGCGATGGTGGCGGCTTCGGTTCCATCATCGGCCGCAACTCCTTCCAGCGTCCCAGGGAACGTGCCCTCAAGTTCCTGGAAACTATTATGAAGATTTACGCTGGGGAGATGAAGTAGCGGCGGGCTTTCGGTAGGGGCACACCATGGCCTGCCCTCCGGCGCGCTTCGGGCCACAGGGTGGTGTGCCCCTGCGCGTCAGTCTACAAACTGCTCGCCGCCCTTGGGCGAGTATTTAGTCAGCGCAGCGTCGAGCGGGCGAGCAGCGGCGGGAACGCCCACTGTGCCCTTAAACAGAATATCTTCGGGGTCCACCTTTCGGCCGTACAGCCGTTGATTGGCATCGTGATCCTGCTTTACCACTTGACCTCCCAGCGAAAGGCCGGCAAACAGACCTCGCGACCGCGAGTAAGTTAGGATCTCGGCGTGGAGCTGCAGGTCGGTAGCACCTCCCGCCGAGCGGCCTACCGGCCCGCCGGCCACGGAAGCATCCGCACCTAACTTGGCCCTGCTCTGGAGCAGCTTCTTGGCGCCTTTGGCGTTCATCACTACGAGGACGAAGTCGGTCGCCTGGCCGCCTAGTTGGAATCCGAAGTTCACTCCGCCTACTGTGAACATCGAAGGCGCGCCCCAGGAGCCATTCCCCCCTCGGCGGCACACGAGGCATCCGCGACCGAAGCTGGCGCCAAGCCCCATCGCACCCTTCTTCTCCGAGGGGATGATCCCCACGCAGACAGCCTTGTTCAGCAGCTCGCGCGGAATGCCATTCTCAGGTGTTCCCATAACCTCGATAATCACCTCGGCGGCTATCTGAAGCCGCTCGGCTTCTCGACTCTGCTCCCTGGCGAGCGCTGCGGCGCTCAACGCCACGGAAAGAAACGCTGCAAGAAGGTATCGCATCTGACGCCCCTTTCTCCGGACCGCCCCGTGGACATAATAAGCTTACATGTCCTCTCACCCCGGATTCCGGTTTCCAAGAACTCTGCCTGAAGTATTTTGCCACATTCTCGCGGTCGGAGAGAAAAGATTGTCCGGCCTTACCGTACAGTGCGCATTACAGTGACAACCACCCCGAAATCCCCTCCTTGCTAAGGAGGGGACTAAGGGGTGGTCAGCGGTCCGGCGAACCGCTTGTGTTCCATTCTGTCTCCTGACTCCTGGCTTCTGACTTCTGTCTTCTGACTTCCGTCCGCCACCAGCTTGCAAGCTCCTAGTTGCCTCAGCTAGACTTCCACCCGCCATGCGCGCAATGGTGTTAGAGAAACCAAGACCTGCGGAGGAAAACCCGCTGCGTCTGGCGGATATCCCTCTGCCTGCTCCGGGCGCCGGAGAAATCCGCGTGCGCGTGCGGGCTTGCGGCCTCTGTCGCACCGACCTGCACACCGTCGAAGGTGAACTGCGCCAGAAGAAGAGTCCGCTCGTCCCGGGGCATCAGGTCGTGGGTGTGGTGGATGCGGTGGGCGCCGGCGTGCACCAGTTCCGGGAAGGCGACCGCGTCGGCGTTGCCTGGATGTACTCCACCTGCGGCGAGTGCTTGTTCTGCCGGAAGAGCCTCGAGAACCTCTGCGAGCGAGCCCGCTTCACCGGCTGGGACGCCGACGGCGGCTACGCGGAGGCCATGATCGTTTCCGAACCTTTCGCCTACGGGCTGCCCGCAGGCTTCTCGGACCTCCAGGCCGCGCCGCTGCTTTGCGCGGGGATTGTTGGCTATCGCTCGTTTCGCTTGAGCAACGCGCAACCAGGCGACCGGGTCGGCCTCTACGGCTTCGGCGCCTCGGCGCACATCATCCTCCAGGTGGCGCGCCACCTCGGCTCGGAAGTCTACGTCTTCACGCGCTCCAAGAAGCACCAGCAACTGGCCCGCGAGATGGGGGCGGCGTGGGTCGGCCGGGCGGAGGAAACACCTCCTGCCCCGATCGACTCGGTCATCGTCTTTGCGCCCGCGGGCTCGCTGGTCCTGGAGGCGCTGCGCGTGGTGCGCAGGGGCGGCACGGTGGCGCTGGCCGACATCACCATGAGCCCCATCCCGCAAATTGACTACGATTCGCTGCTCTATCACGAAAAGATCGTGCGCAGCGTCGCCAACAGCACGCGCCAGGACGCGCGCGATTTTCTGCGCCTCGCCGCCGAAATCCCCATTCGCACTGAGATCGAGACTTTTCCCTTGGATCAGGCGAACCAGGCGCTCCAGGCACTCAAGCAGAGTCAGATTCGCGGCGCCGGTGTGCTGAAGATCTAGCCAAACGATTTGAAATTCTCCGCGCTCCTGAGCCAGTCGAAAGTCGACAGTCGAAAGTCGAAAAGGGCGATACCGCAAAAATGTGTGCGACGAGTTGCACAGACTTTGGTGGTGAGAATCTAAAGACAAAACCGATTGATCACTGCCTGGGCACGCACAGGCCTACCGTCCGCTGGAATTGAAATCGACTTGATCCGTAACCCCTGTTCGGGTGGCGGGCTCTCCGACAGCCTGAGCTTTGTAAAGCACAATCGCGGCTGGAAGTCTCCTGACACAGTGATCGGTGTCGAGCGGGAGGGCTGGGACACCATCGGCGCGGGGACGGAAAGACGCCGGGGGACTAACAATGACCAAGCTATCCCGTAGAGAGCTGATCCGGCAAATCGGAATTGCGGGGGCGTCCGCAGCTATCGCCGCGTCGTCGAGTGGTTTCCAAAGCGGGCTGGCAGAAAGCGCGTCCGAGTTGGGAACTATCGTCGTCCCCCTCGATGGAACATGGCTCTTCAGACTCGACCCTGAAGATGCAGGGGAATCCCATAAGTGGCATCTTGCCGCGCGCGATTCGTCCGACTGGGCTCGGGTTGAGGTGCCGCACACGTGGCAGGTCTCGGCGGAGTCAGCCGGGTACCAGGGTATTGCCTGGTACAGAAGAAGTTTCGAAGCCCCGGCAACTTGGGCCGACAAAACCGTTCGCATCGAATTCGAGGCTGTCACCCACAGCACCAGGGTGTGGCTGAATGGCCAGCCCATCGGAGACCATCTTCGCGCAGGGTACACCACGTTCACCTTCGATATTTCCTCCGCTCTCCGACCCGGGGCAACCAATTACCTGGTGGTTAAGGCGGACAACTCCTTCGATCAAAACATGCTCCCGCGAGGCAAATCGTTTGACTGGACTGTGGACGGCGGAATCATCCGGCCGGTCAATCTCCTCATCACCCCGCAGACCTTTATCGAACGCCTTGAGGTGGAAGCCCGGCCCAATCTCGAAGTGCAGGAACCCCAACTAAACGGCCAGGTAAGCGAGACCCAACTTAGCGTTCGAGTGGTGCTGCGGAACGCCAGCCGGAACCGGCGGCAGGTGAAGATCAATTACCAGGTCCTCGAAGACGATACGGGCTATCCGATCCTGTCCGAAAAAGCCGTTATCGCTCTTGAACTGGAGCCTGGAGCGGCCAAGGACGTTTTCATTCCCCCGGTGACCCGGCGCATGCGCCTTTGGCATTTCGACCATCCCCAACTCCACCGGATCGTTGTCGAAATCGAATACGAAGGGAAACCCCTGCACAGCTACACAGACACATTCGGTGTGCGCAAATTTGAGGCAAAGGATGGCGGATTCTTCCTGAACGGCGAACGTGTCCGGCTGATGGGCGTAGAACGCATGGCCGGCAGCAATCCCGACTATGGGATGGCCGAGCCGGCTCCCTGGATTACCCACGATCATGACGACCTGAAGGAACTCAACTGCGTTTTCACGCGCGTTCACTGGCAACAAGACCGGCGCGTGCTCAATTACTGCGACCGGAAGGGAATTCTCATCCAGGAGGAGGTGCCCGCCTGGGGGCCGGAAACATTCCGCGGCATGACGAATGACCCGACGCCGGAGATTATGCAAAACGGGCTCCAACAACTGCGCGAGATGATCGCGCGCGACCGCAATCATCCCAGCATTTTCGCCTGGGGGCTCTCGAATGAGGTCGGCGGCCAGAACCCACCCGCGCAGGCGTTCATCAAGCGGATGGGGGAGGAAGCCCGGAAGCTCGACCCTCATCGCCTGTTGACGTATGCCTCGAATACTCTCCAGCAAACCCCCGGGCGCGACGTCGCGGGGCTCCTGGACTTCATCTCCTGGAACGAGTACTACGAGTCCTGGTTCGGCGGGAATCTCGATTCCGTGCGACACAACTTGGAAGAGATTCGTCGCGCGTTCCCTGGCAAACCGATTGTCATTTCCGAGTACGGTTACTGCGAGTGCACGCCGGAACGGTTGGGCGGCGATGCGCGCCGCATCGAGATTCTGAGAGACCATACCCATGTCTTTGGCGAGTTCGACTGCGTGGCGGGCGCGATCTTCTTCGACTACAACGACTACCGCACTCACCTCGGAGACAAAGGAATCGGGGTACTCAAGCAGCGCGTGCACGGCGTCGTCGACCTGTACGGGAACCGCAAGCCGTCGTTCCAGGCGCTCCGCCAGGAGTCGAGCCCCATTGAGACTCTTCGCTTGGAGGCCGAGAGTGGCGCGCTCAAAGTGACGCTCCAGACCCGGAAGACGATACCCGCCTATACGCTTAGCGGATACAAGCTCCGGTGGATCGTTTTTGGCTTCGGAGATCTCCCCATGGAAGAAGGAACAACCCCGCTTCCGAAACTCGCTCCGGGAGAGCAAGCCGCGATTCAAGTCCACTTCCAGCAGAAGAATCCGCGGCGGGTGCGCGTGGATGTCCTCCGGCCTACCGGTTTCTCAGCGCTCACCGCTTGGTGGCAGGCCTAGATTCTTACCGCCAAAGTCTGTGCAGCTCGTCGCACACATTTTTGCGGTAACGCCCTTTTCGACTTTCGACTGGCTCAGGAACACGGAGAATTTCGAATACGTTTGGCTAGACTTCCTGGTTCGCGACGCGAGCCTCGTCGAGCCCGTCAGGTGACGGGCGGCTCTTCAACATTCCGCGCACTCCGCGGCTGATGCCAGCGCCGCCGGAGCAAATCTGGAAAAGCCTCTGGGGTGTCGGTGACCGCTCTGGGGCGCCGGTCGCCGGCCCGCCGCTTTCCCGCCTGCAGGACGATCCTCGTGGTCGCGAAGCCCACGGGCGGGTTCAAGGACATCGGCGTAGAATACAGGTGGCTTTCCCGGGCCGCAGGAATGTCGTGCATCCGAGCGCAACCTGAAAGGACCCCGCCACCTGGATAGATTTGGAAAGGATGCAGCCATGAGGAAATTATCTCGAAGAGACTTTGCCAAGCGGACAGTGGCAGCCGGTTTCGCGACGGCGTTAGGTCACATGCGCATGCTGGGTGCGAACGATCGCATCCGGCTCGGGTTCATAGGGGTCGGCAACCGGGGTGACCAAGTGCTCGATGCGTTTCTCCGCAGCCGCGACGCGGAGGTGGTGGCGATTTGCGATCTCTATCCGCCCTACCTGGACTTTGCCTCTCAGAAAATCGGAACTCACCCGAGGCAGTTCAAGGATTACCGGGCACTGCTCGATATGAAAGACATCGATGCCGTGGTTATCTCTACGCCGGACCACTGGCATGCCCTCCAGACGATCCACGCGTGTCAGGCGGGGAAGGACGTTTACGTCGAAAAGCCACTCTCGCTTTGTGTTGCCGAAGGCCGGAGGATGGTCGAAGCAGCGCGCAAGTACCACCGCGTGACGCAGGTGGGCTTGATACGGCGTTCCGCTTCTGTGTGTAAGGAAGCCGCGGACTTGGTGCGGCGCGGCGTGATCGGAGAAGTTACGGTGGCGCGTTCTTTTCACATTCAAAACGAGTGGCCGAAGGGGATCGGCAAGCCTCCGGATGAAGACCCGCCCGCGAAGTTCGACTGGAATGCGTGGCTTGGTCCCGCGCCCCAAGTACAGTACAACCGCAATCGCGCGCTTTACCGCTTCCGTTGGTTCTACGATTACTCGGGCGGGCAGGCCACCAATTTCGGCGCGCACTACCTGGACTTTACTCACTGGGCGCTCGGTCACGACGCCCCACTCGCCGTGACGGCGATGGGCGGCAAGCTGGCCATCGACGATAACCGCGAAATCCCCGACACGCTCGAGGTCCTGTGGACGTACCCGGGCGGGACCCTCGTGACGTTTTCCCAGTTCAACGCCAATGCGGCCCCGGCCGACTTGCGTCACAGCACCCTGGAGGTTCGAGGCACCAAGGGCACGCTTTATCTCGCCTGGAATGGCTATGAGGTCGTGCCGGAAGAAGTCGCGGAGATGGAGTTCCCGGCACTCACGCCTCTCGACCGGTCGCTGGGCTCTCGATGGCAATCGCGCCGCAAGTCCCTGATCGAAGCGAAAGAGGAAACGGGAGAGGACGCTACTCCGTCGCACGCGCGCAACTTCCTGGATTGCATCCGCAGCCGGGGAAAATGCAACTGCGACATCGAGACGGGCCATCGCAGCACCACCGCCACGCTGATCGCGAACATTGCTTTGAAGACCCACTCGTACCTCGAATGGGACGCCCAAGCGGAACGCTTCACGAATCACCCGGCAGCCAACAAGTTTCTCAGTTACGCTTATCGCGCGCCGTACAAGCTGCCGGAGGTCTAGTGTCCTGTCCCTCATTATTGTCGACAATGAGCAGTTTGACGGGAATCCCCTCACCCGGTCCGTTAACTGACGGACCACCCTCTCCCCCAAGGGGGAGAGGGGAGACACAACTTGAATTTATGCCCTCGCCCCCTTGGGGGAGAGGGCGGCGCGCAGCGCCGGGTGAGGGGGTTCATGCGCCACCATATTATGCAGGTCTCAGTAGGAGGCGCATCGCCGTGGCCGTCCCCCCAACGAAGACGCACGCTGGAGAGGCCTATGGATCCTTTACTCGGTGGGAATAATCCCTCGGACGGTGCTGAGAAAGTTACGCGCCGCGGTTAATTCTGTGGCGCTGGTCTATTGCCAGCCCGTTTCGCTTTTCGGGGCCGAGCATGATACTCTCGCGGAGGGATGAGCGAGCAGGATGCAACCGGACCTGAGCCAGTACTCGGACGCATCAAGCTGCTGGCGGCAACTGGAAGCTTCCGGGTAACGCAGCATGCCCAGCAGGAGATGGTTGAGGAGGAATTCGGCGTCGAGGAGGTCTTAGAGGCCATCCAAGGGGCGGAGATTCTTGAGGACTACCCCCAACACCGCCGCGGCGCTTGCTGCCTCCTGAGCGGCAGCACCGACCAAGGCCGCCCGCTCCACGTCGTTTGTACGAGCGCGCAGCCGTTGCTCATGCTGATTACCGTTTATGAGCCCCGGTCACCGAAGTGGATCACGCCGCACGAAAGGAGCAGGCCCTTATGAAATGCACTCTTCAAGGATGCTCGGGCGAGTATGAAGCGCGCACGGTCGTCCACACGGTCAAGCGCCGGGGTGAGGTGATCGTCATCGATCACGTTCCGGCGGAGGTTTGCAGCGTCTGCGGCGATGTGCTGCTCACGCCCGAAACCGTGCGCCGGATCGAGGCCTTGCTCCTAGCCACTCCTCCCCCGACCCGCAACGTGCCCCTTTATGAGTTCGCGTGACATCGGCGCGTCGCCCTCCAGGGCCCATGGTACTGTCCGTCGGCTGACGGACGGGAGAGTAGGTCGTCGCCGGCATAAAAATGAAAAAGGCCCGCCATCTTGATTGGCGGCCTTTTTCATTTTCCCCCCGTGCATGCCGCCTCGCCGACGTTCAGGCCTGCCAGCTCGAGCCTCCAAACACGAATTTCCATTTTGGCTCCCAACAGCCTCACACAATGCACCCATCGAGGGATTCCAGCGCACTTTTTCCCTGCGGCTGGGTCCAGGGGCTCGGGGCAGGGGCTCGTCAGCCCCCACGCGAGTCCCGAAGCTGCGGGATTGAAGCCGCAGGCGTACTTCAGCCGCTTCACCACCCAATGCGGCGTGATCTCCCCCAGCGACTCGACGCCGGGGTCCTTGTAAGCTGGGTACGGCTTGAACCGCCGCAGCCCCGCCGCACGGTCGACAGTCCTTGCCTCGCTCACGATGCCGCCTCCTGTGTGAGCCGGTCGGGGCTCCAGATACGCTCGGCGAGTTGCTGGTAGAGCACCTGCCCCGCGCATCCCCGGCCGTGCCGGTTAACCCTTGACATCCTCAATCCAGCCCTTCTCGGCCAAAAGGCGCCGCGCCAAGCGGATCTGTTGTGGTGAGAACTGGCGCTTGCGATCGCCCCAGGCGTAGACGCGGGTGAGCAGCGCGGCTTCAGAGGCAGGCCGATCACGGGTGGCGACCCAATGCACCGTAGAAAGCAGTTCCAATCCGAAAGGCGATTCGAAGCCTTCGACGAGCTGCGCCACGCGCTCGAAACGAGCCCGCGTCTTGGGATGTGATTTGAGCGCGGCCTCGGCGTCGGCCGTCGCCCCGGGCACGGGCTCCAGAGGCTTCCCAGGCTCATCGCCTCCCTCGCCGTAGCCCGACACGTAGTAGCCTTCGATGGCCTTGAGCACATACCGCAGGTTCTCCGCGTAGGGACCGTAGGGGCCCGCCACGAAACGCAGCCGCAAGCGTTCGCCCGCCTCCTGCATGAAATACATGAGCTTGTGCACTTCCAGCAGCGTAACAAAAGGGTCGAGCAGCCCCGCCAAGTATCGGTCAATCAAGCCGACCAGCGCCGCGCGACCGGGTGTCATCTCAGGAACCTTGCCACGCTTCGCTTTCGACTCGGCAGCAGAAGCAGGTTGTGGCTCGAACACGACGATGCGGACATCGGACAACGCGAGAAACGCTCGCTCGATACGCGGGCGAACTACTGCCCAGTCGAGCCCGCCGAGCCCGGCCCCGAGTGGCGGGATGGCCAGCGAGCGGATCCCGCGGCTGCGGACCTCGCCGACAAGCGCTTTAAGACCCTTCTCGATGTCCTCGATGCGCGCTTTGCCGCGCCAGTGCCGCTTGGTCGGGAAGTTGATGATGTATCGCGGGTTGGTGAGCTTCCCGGTGTTGAAGACGAACATCCGGCCGGGCTGGACTTCCTGGCGCCGGCAGGCCAACGCATAAGCCTTGAAATTCTCAGGAAAGGCTTCCTTGAACTTGAGGGCGACCCCGCGCCCCATGATGCCAACGCAGTTGACCGTGTTGGCCAGGGCCTCGGCGTCCTCCGTCAGGATGTCACCTGTCTTGAACTCGATCACGGGTGCCCCTCCTTCCTCAAAAATACCACTGCGGGATGATCTCGACCACCGGCCGATGGGTAGCCCGCGCAAGGGCTGCGTGCGCTCTACTAGCAACGGCGGGTGTTTGTACCCCAATGCGCTCGATCAGATGGAACGGACAACGTTCGTGGAGCAGGAACTCAGCCTGTTTGCGTTCTTTGACATCCGGACTTCTGAAATCCGTTGCGGAAATCGCAACCCAGTCAAGTTGGTTCAGTTCGTCCAGCCGTGCCCGGAACTCCGTATAGTAGGCTCCCGCATTCGAAAGAGAAAACGCCCAGCGCTGTCCGGCGTTCTCCGCCCAGGCGACGACTGCGTGCAGATCAGCCTCGAGGTGAACGATAGGGCCTTGTCCACCGCGAAAGGTCAGTTCTGGGTGATTGGCGCGGTGAATCACGAACAGCATGACCGACCGAGGACAGAAATAGAAGGGCACATAGTCGCCGACCATCGTGCCGGGATGGCAGGTAACCTCTAGCCCCTCCACCTGCCGTCGCTTGATACCGGACATGCCGATGGCCTGGGCCGGCCCGCCCCGGGCGATCATCGCCCCATCGGACAGAAGCTCGCCGTCCGCTACAATGCCGGGAAGGTTGTCCACGTGCGTGATGTGGTACAGCTTCGGTCGAGACGGAGGGCTCGTCACGACGCAGTCCTCTCCGTTTACCGGCCCCAACCCACCCCAAGTGGTCGCCGTTTGACCATCCGCATGATCGTCTTCTCTCTGCTCACGACGCCGCCTCCTGCGCGAGCCGCTCGGGGCTCCAAATGCGCCCGGCGAGCTGCTGGTAGAGCGTCTGCCGCGCGTCGAGATCAGCCTTCCGGAACTCGGCGTGCGCGCGGAACAGCAGGCCGCTTTCCTCGATGAACCGCTTGAAGCCGGGGTTGTGGTCGTAAGCGCGCTCATGCAGGCTCTTCGCCAGCAGGTTCTGGCCTACGTAGTGCTCGCGCTTATCCGCGTACGGCAGATCGCCATAGCTTGCGTTGAAGCTCTTGGGCAGGAGCAGGAGGCCACCGATGCGGTTGCGATACTCCTGGAACTCGCTCGGGTGGGCGAACTCGTCGGTGTGCCGCTCGGGATGGTCTGCCCAGATGTGCTCGATCTCGTAGCCCTTCTTTCCACGCTGGGCGTATTCCGAGTAGCGCGACGGTTGGCCGGACCGGGTCTCCACATAGTCGGTCATGCGTGCAAGCAAGCGGTGAATCTGGCGGCCGTTCGTGCCGTGCAGCCGGAAGCGGTCGTTGCTGGTGAAGGTCTCGGTCTCGGCGTCCAGGCGGTCGCGCAGTAGCGCGGCCAGCTCAGGCGCGCTTTTGCTGCGGATGTCGCGCATCACCAGGAACATCGCGTACTGCATGGTCGAGTAACCAATCGCTCGCCCGTTCCAGATGCGCCGGTGGATCAAGATGTCGAGGTAAGCCGCGACCACCCGGAGCTTGGGCAGAGCGGTCGCTTCGTCGTCCTCTATACGGAGCGGCGCGAGCAGCACCGGGTACTGGAGCGTAAGGTTGTGCTGGGCGTTGAAGTGGACGCATTCAAGGCCCGGCGTGAGTGTTTCGGCGGCACGGCGCAGCCGCTCATAGCAGCCGCCGTAGAAGGCAAAGTCACGCTCGATAAAGCGGGCAAACTCCGCGCTCGCGGTCAGGCCCAAGCCTTCCCCGTGGTCGCGCACCCAGCGGTGGAACTCAGTGCCGATAAGGTCAAAGTCCTGTGGAACGGCGCCGCGTTTGCGCTCGCGGATGCTCTCCGCGTACTGGCCGCGCAGCCATGATCTGATCCCGTCGGCGTCCCCGTCCTTGCCGAGCTTGGCGAGCGACTGCACACGCTCCTTCCACACGCTGCTTGCGCGCGTCCGGCGGTCGGCGTCGGTGATGTTAGCGAGCAAATATCCTTTCAGCATGTCCGCGGCCGTCAGGGAGAGCCCACGGTCGTTCATCCTCTCGAAGATGGTGTGGGCGTCGTCGTCGGAATAGGCCGTGATCTCGACCAAGTGAACGTTCTCGATCAGCCAGTCCACAAGGTACGGCAGGGCCGCGCCCTTGAATTCCTCGGGGAACAGTTCCTCGATGTCGTTGTAGCACGCGAGGATGTTGGCGATGGACTCCGGTGGATCGGCTTCGATGAACTCCTGACCGAGGTAGAGCGCCTCCATGCAGGCGGTGCGCTCGGGGATGCCGAGGTTGAAAGAGCGTTTTCCGAACTTCTGGGCAAAGATGAGGTCGGCGATCTGCCCCTTCTGCTCGGCGTCCTCAAGCTGATGGTGCAGGTGGATCAGCAGCAGCGTGAGCGTGGTGAGCCGCTGCTGGCCGTCGATGATGAACTTCTGGCCGTCCTTGTCGCTGACGATGATCGAGCCCAGGAAATAGTGGCCGTACTCGGCCACGGCGCTGCGCTCATGCCCTTCCTCGTAGGATTCGAGGAATTTTCCCGCGAGATCTTCGAGCAGATCCGCGACCTGCTTCTGCTGCCATTTGTACTCGCGCTAATAGTAGTCAATCGAGTACTTACGGCCCGCGAGCAGTTCGCGGACGGTGCGGCCCTTGCCGTCTATCTCCCGAGAGGGGCGGGCATCGGTGGTCATTTGCTGGGCTCCTCGCTCGGCGTGCCCTGAGGTTTGGAGTTTAGACCCGTCCCCGTCACCTCCGCAAGCATCCGGACGACGTCTTGCTCGACGGCGCGGATATCGGCCTCGCTCTCCTCCAGGGGTCGGCGCGGGGCGTCGCGGTAGAAGTGGCGGTTGAAGTTGATCTCGCCACGCATTTCCATTTTGGCTCCCAACAGCCTCACACAATACACCCATCGAGGGATTCCAGCGCACTTTTTCCCCGCGGCTGGGTCCAGGGGCTCGGGACAGGGGCTCGTCAGCCCGCACGCGAGTCCCGAAGCTGCTGACCCTGGCGTTCGCATGCGGTTTTGTCAGACACCCCACCGTCCCGGGTGGCTCTGGATCGATTTTTCTGCTCTCACCGTTTCGCTATCCTGTCCGTCGGCTGACGGGCAGCCCAGCCTTGCTCCGTACCAGAGCCCCGAATGGGCGTTGTCCCATGGGGTGAGACAAACAGGTGAGACACGTTTCGCCGTTCGCTGGAATGGTATTGTACGGCGAAGGCGTTTTCCTGCAAGATGCGCGCCGGCTGCTGAAGTCCGTCGGCTGGCGGACAGGCTCTCGGGGAGCGGTCGCCGCAGCGTGACTCTCCGCCAACAGCAGCCAATAATACCGGGCATCCCGCGAAGCGGGACCAGCCGCCTGCCGCTATTCATGCCGCAGGGCGACCATGGGGTCAACGTGAGCGGCGCGGTAAGCGGGAATGTAGCAGGCCACCAGCGCTACGGCCACCATCAATGCCGAAACGCTGGCGAAGGTCAGAGGGTCGTAGGAGGTTACGCCGACGAGCAGGCTGACGAGAATCCGGCTGAGGCCGAGCGCGGCGAGCACGCCGACGCCGACGCCCGCGCCCACCAGAACCACCGCTTGGCGGATCACCAACCCCAGCACGCTGCGAGGCTGCGCTCCCAGCGCCATGCGGATGCCAATTTCGTGTTGGCGCTGGCTGGCGGCGTAGGACACCACGCCGTAGACTCCGACCACTGCCAGCAACAATCCCAGGCCGCCCAGCGTCCCGGCGAAGGCCGCGCCCACCTTGAACAGGAAATAACCATTCGCCCCACCGAGCGACCGTTCCATGGTCATGACGTCATAGACGGGCAGGTTCGGATCCAGCTCGCGGACCAGGGCTTCGGCCGTCCTGATGAGCGACTCCGGCGGGACAGAAGTGCGAAGGTGAAGGACATGGATCGATTTGTAGTTCTGTGTCTGGGGCACGAAGAAGTACATACCGGGCTCGTCGAGGAGCCCCGTCATCTTCGCGTTTCGCGTAACGCCAACGACAGTGACGAACGGTCCCGCAGCACTTTTGTAGCTGAACCGCTTTCCGAGTGGATCCTGATGCGGCCAAAAGCGCTCAGCCATCTTCTGATTCACGATGGCCACCGGCCCGGAGGCGCTGGTATCCGCGTCAGTGAATGCCCGCCCTTCGAGAATCTTCATGTGCAGGGTGGAAAAATAATCGGGCGACACGCTGTTATACGGCGCGCCCGGGACACGCGTTCCGGGCGGAATCGCTTGGCCCTCCGCGTACAGGCTGGCGCCGTCGTTGTAGTAGCCCAGGGGCACGGAATAAGCCAGGCTGGCCGACTGCACACCCGGCAGCGCTTTGGCGCGGCGCAGCAACTCGCGGAAGAAGGCCTCGGCGCGCGGCTGATCGTACCCCTGGAGTTTCGGGTCGAGGCTGATGTTGACGACGTTGTGAGGATCGTAACCGAGATCGATCGATTCCGCGTGCGTCAGGCTGCGGGTGAAGAGGCCTGCCGCCACCAGAACGATTAGCGAGCCGGCCACTTGGGCAATCACCAACCCATTGCGCAGCCAGTGCCGCCGGGTGTCGCCAACCAGGCCGCGGCCACTTTCGCGGAGAGTTTCATTAAGATTAGTGCGAGAGACGCGCAGTGCCGGCGCCAGTCCGGCCACAATCCCAGCCGCGAGCGCCACGCCTGCCACGTAACTGAACACCCGCCAATCGAACGTGAATGCCAGCCGCAGAGGGAAGTCGCCCAGCGGGCGCAGGCTCTCGAGTCCGCGGACCGCCCAGTTCCCGACAAGAGCGCCGCCCACGGCGCCGGCGATCGCCAGCAGAATGCTTTCAGTCAACAATTGTCGGATTAAGCGCATGCGCCCAGCTCCCATAGCGGCGCGAACGGCGATCTCTTTCTCTCGCGCCGCCGCGCGCGCCAGAAGCAGGTTGGCGACGTTGAAGCAGGCCACGAGGAGAACGAGTCCCACCATCAGCAGGAAGACCGTCGTGACCAGAGGCATCGAGTCTGCCGCAGCCGGCTCGGGGCGCGCCAGGCGTTCCGGAAACACGCGCGGGATCTGGCCCTGGTCAGCTTCCGGGTATTCTTTCGCCAGCCTCTGCGCGATGACTTTCAGAGCCGCCTCAGCTTGCTGTACAGTTCTGCCGGGCTTCAATGTGGCCAAGACGCGCAACTCGGTGTCTCGCCGGTCCGTGAAGAAGCTGGTGTTCCCGGATGCTATTCCGTGCATGCCGATTGGGGCATAGGCGTCCATTTCGACGATGTTGTAAGGGCCGTGAAACTCCTCCGGCACCACGCCAATCACGGTCACCATTTGCCCGTCCAACGTGACGCTGCGCCCGAGCACGCCGGGATCGCCGCCGAAGCGCCTCAACCAATAATTGTGACCGAGGACGACAACAGGCCCTGTCTTCGGTTCATCGCCTTCTCCGGCAGCGATGAGCCGCCCAAGCGCGGGGCGAATCCCCAGCATCGTGAAGAAATTGCTCGGAACATAGGCTATGATGATGCGATCGGCATGCCCGTGATAGCCGATTCCCGCCAGGCTGAGGTCGTAAAAAGTCATCTCTGTGAAAACCTCGGCCTGCTTTTTGTAATCCTGGTAGTCCAGATAGGAGAGCTGGCCGGGGTCGGCGTTAGCTTTGCTCTGCACCGCCACAACCGTCAGACGGTCCGCATCCTTTACCGGCAGCGGGCGAAACACGAAGACGTTGCCGAGGCTGAAGATCGCCGTGTTGGCTCCAATCCCCAACGCCAATGTCAGCACGGCGATGGCTGTGAATCCCGGATTCTTCAGGAGCACCCGCAAGCCGAATCGAACGTCCTGCCACAAGGTCGCCATACCATCACCCCCAAAGACAAGAGAGTCCCGAGTCTTCCTCTAGATACGCAGTTCAGCCGCCTTTCGTTCCCCCGCCTTCCGGGGAGTTGGAGCTCCGTCATAGCGCGCTCCTCAATAAAGTGCTTGGCAGCTGATTTTGTATCTCACCCACTGGGTACTTACCTCCAGAGCGTCTTCATCGCGTTCACACCCTCATGAATATTGATGACGGCGACGATGCGAAGCTTCGGAGGTAAAGCTCAAAATGGAAATGTGGGTTGCTGGGGTTCCTCCACCGGCTGAGGGAAAAGACGCCGGATGGATTCCTGCGCATCCAGTATACTGAGCAGCCTACGGCGCACGACCTCAAGGCGCACCGAGAGAACACCATGCACGAGGCATCGAAACTGCGGCGGGTCGTTATCGATGAATCGCTGACCGACGTCGAGAGCTTGCTGCTGGCCCGCGAGGTGGGGTACACAGGCGTGGCCCTGAAGGCCTGCAAGGGACAGAGCCAGTCGCTACTGATGGCGGCCGCCGCGCAAAAATATGGGATGTTCCTCTGCGCCCAGGGTCTGACTTGTCCCGGCGCCTCCCTCCTCCAGTCGGTGGGCCTTGCGGCGCATGTGCCCGGTGTCGCCGCCGTGGAGGCAAACGCGCGCCAGTATGTTCCTGCCGCCAACCGGCCCTGGGAGAGCAAGTTTCCCGGGGTCTTCCACATCACCGACGGCACGATGGACCCGAGCGGCCTCACCAAGCCCGGCCTCGGTGCCGTCGAAGCACCCTAAGAAGGGAGTAGCCCATGAAATCCAAGCCTCAGAAGCCGGAAGCCGCAGACGGAACAGCCGTCCTGCTGCTGTTGTGTTCGCTCTTGGTTCCTCTTGGCGCCAGAGCTCAATCGTCTTATCAACCCACTCCCGCCAATCTGGAGGCTCGCCGCTGGTTTCAAGACGCCAAATTCGGCCTCTTCATTCACTGGGGGGTTTACTGCGTTCTGGGTGACGGCGAGTGGGTCATGAATAACCGGAAGATCGCCGTCCAGGAATACGAGAAGCTCCCCGCCTTCTTCAACCCGACCGAATACGCTCCGGCCGAATGGGTAGCCCTGGCGAAAGCTGCAGGGATGAAATACATCACCATCACCAGCAAGCATCACGACGGCTTTGCCATGTTTGCCACCCAGCAGTCCGACTGGAACATCGTGAACCGAACCCCTTACAAGAGAGATGTGTTGAAGATGCTGGCCGATGAGTGTCACAAGCAAGGGATCAAGTTGTTTTTCTACCATTCACAACTCGACTGGCATCATGCTGATTACTTCCCGCGCGGAGCCACGGGCCACACGGCGGGACGCCCTGATTCCGGCGACTGGTACAGGTATCTGGATTACATGGACGCCCAGCTTCGGGAGCTGCTGACGAACTACGGCGAGGTCGGAGGCATCTGGTTCGACGGCATGTGGGACAAGCCCAGCGCCGACTGGCGGCTCGACCGGACCTACAAGCTAATCCACGACCTTCAGCCGCAGGCCCTGATCGGCTCCAACCACCATCGCGCTCCGTTTCCCGGCGAGGACTTCCAAATGTTCGAGAAGGATCTCCCTGGCCAAAACACCGCCGGCTTCAATCAAACCGCCGTCATCAGCGCCGCGCTTCCTCTCGAGACCTGTGAGACCATGAACACTTCCTGGGGCTTCAATATCACGGACACCCGCTACAAGACCACGCGGGAACTCGTCCAGTACCTGGTGCGGGACGCAGGAAGCAACGCCAACTTCCTCTTGAATGTCGGTCCGATGCCGAACGGGAAGATTCAGCCTGAATTCGTCTCGCGTCTCAGGGAAATGGGTCAGTGGCTCAGCCGCTACGGGGAGGCAATCTACGCCACGCGGGGCGGACCCATCACTCCGCACGCGTGGGGCGTGACCACACGCCGGGGGAACAAGGTTTACGTGCACATTCTCGACTGGCAGGATTCGTCCCTGCTCCTGCCCCGTCTACCCGAATCCGTCAAGTCCGCGAGCTTTATGAAAGACGGAAGCACAGCGGAATACGTTGAGAACGATTACGGCGTGCTCCTCAAGATCCCTCCCAGCGCGCGCGACGCCTACGATACGATCGCGGTGCTGGAGCTTGCGGAAAAGTGAAGTGGGGCGCACGCCAGGCCTGCCGGGTGTACACTCACAGCTACCGGGGATTCCGAAATGGAAATCCAGGCTAATCCTGAACCTGGGGGGGAGACCACCATGATCCATGGATGCGTGGAGCAAATCCCCACCGCTGACATCCGTAAGCGCCGAAAGCCTCTCACGCCTGTCGTGGCTGGCACCTCAACCTCACACAGGTTCCGCCGGTTTGGGTTCTACATTCTCGGCCTCGCCTTGCTCACGGCTCCACTGCTGCCAGGTCAAGAGGCCCCACCTACAATGATGGCGGGAACCAGGCTGCGCGTGCAATTCAACTCCGAAGTCGGGACGGCCACCTCGCGCGTCAACGACGGCGTGGAGGTGCATTTACTCAAGCCCGTGGGAGCTCAGGGCCGTGAAGCGCTCCCGGTCGGTACGGTTCTCTCCGGCCGCGTGCTCGTGGTACGCAGGGGTGATAAGCACACAAAGACCTATGCGGCGATTCGTCTCGGGTTTAGCCGCGTCACCCTTCCTGATGGCCGAAGCTTCCCGATCGAGGCTTCACTCGCCGACTTGGGTGTCAGCGAGTATGTAGATTCGGAAGGCGTGGCAAGCACGGTTCCGCCTTCCAAGGGAAAAGACATTGGCACAGCCGCCGCGTCCGCTGGAATCGGCGCGGGTGTTGGTGCGGTTGCCGGGGGCGCGAAAGGCGCGGGCATCGGGGCGGGCGTCGGCGGGGGTATTGGCGCCCTCGGGACTCTCGCCGAGCGCCTCACCCAATGGGATGACTTCACGCTCAAGAAAGGCCGCAAGGCTTGGCTGCGACTGGATGCTGACCTAGAGGTTCCGGCCCGATAGCGGCTTTGGGTCAGTAACGATGCGCCAGCCCGCAGTAGAGAAGGAAGTGCGCTTGCTAACTTTGCGGGACATCGCAACGGAAGGCGCGCACATCGCGCAAGAGGAAGTTCCTCATGAGTTCGGTCCCTTGCTGGGTGTGCCCATCCTGTGGTGCATGGGTCTCGGTGGACTTTAGCACCTGCCCGGGTTGCGGGCATTCCTTTCCCTCTACCAATCCGCCGAGTTCACCTGCCACCGAAATTCGTACTGAAACGAGTACAGTTTGCAAGATTAAGTTTCTTGTCCAGGGTTCTGAAGAAGAGCCTTACGAGACCGTATTTGACAAGGAAGGTGACAGGGTTACCGCAACATGCTCCTGCCCTGCGGGCATCAAGGGTCCCATGGGTCAGTGCTGCAAGCATCGAACCAGAATACTCTGCGGCGATACCGATGGAATAGTGAGCGCAAACACCGAAGACGTCAAAATTGTGCAGGGCTGGATAGCAGGTTCAGATATTGAAGTTGCAGTCCGCAAGCTTGCGAAAGGTCAATCAGCGCTTGAACGGGCCAAGAAGAAAGTTGCCGCTGCAAAGAAGGCACTCGCAAAGGTGATGTCCAAGTGACGTGGTGTGAGCCCCAGGCTCCTTAGGATTGGCTGACGCGGACAGAGTAGCCTTGACGCGTCGGACCATTCATTTGTTCAGGGACATGCCTGTCGACCCAGATCTGCGAGGTGAAAGCCGAGTCTATGACTCGGCGGACTCCTTCGTTTTGCGGCGGGTTGGTACTCTGCGCGGGCCGCTCTTGCGCGAGGCTCTCGCAGCGCGAGGTCTGCGTGCCTTGCGCGCGCCGAAGCCGCTCTGGGGCGCACGCCGCCTTCGCACAGGAGGGCCCGCCATTAAGACCGGCGGACCTTCGGCCGCGGCAGGAAGTAGGGATTTGCCGTGGTTACGGGCACGCGGGCATCTTACGTCGCCCACATGCCTTACGGCGGCGCGCATGCGCCACGTCTCCCACCGGCGGAAGGCCACACTGCATCGAGGGCCACTGTCAATGGTAGCCTTCGCGAAGAATGCGACGTACACACGACCCCGGGGCCTCGGAGCATTCCTCCGCCATCGCATTGTAGATGCAGGATCCGCAGGCAGCCCGACGCGTATATTCCCGGCATGCTATAATCGTTTTCAACTTCGTTAGTTACGGAGCTGAGAGGCTTCGGTATGTTCGATTACATTAAGATTGAGGGCTTTCGGAGCTTCAAAAAGGTCGAGCTAGAGCTATCGCCCCTTTCTGTTCTAATCGGCCCCAACAACGGTGGAAAGTCGAATTTCCTCGACCTCATGTCGCTCATGGCTGAAGCTGGGCAGGGCCATCTATCAGACGGCATTGCTTCTAGAGGCGGTTTCCGAAATGTCGGATTTGGATTCGATTGGTACCACCACATTCTGGTGGAGTTTCGGTTTCGAGCAAAACCCAGTCCGTTCGGCCTGCTACTGCCTGGGGAATTGGGGTCAGATGTCAGGTTCAAATTGGGCTTGAAGTTCGAACCGATGGCTCCGGTGGTCACCCTTGAAGAAATCACCGAGGAGGCCACTCCGCAGCAACCCCATACAATCGCAGTCATGAAAAGGAGCAAGGATGGATGTGTGTTCCGTTCCGTTGATGAAGATACGGGATGGGGAACCCAAGAAGCTAAGCCACTCGAATCAGAGGGCCACGGTCGTAGGGCCGTCCCGCTGTCGTCACTGGCGGGAATCCAGGGAAAGAAAGCGCTCGAATCGGAATCTGAACTCGCCATATTCCAGGTCAAGGACCTCTATAGGTATCCAACCCCTTACGCGCTGCTGAAACAGTTCCAAGAATGGACGCTATATCGCGACATCAACGTCGGACCTGAAGCCCCAGTCCGTCTGCCGGCACTACTACGGCCGACTACCCGCCTTTCTGAGAACGGCGCTAACCTGTCGCCTGTTCTTCATACGATCAAGGAACGGCACCGCGATACATGGGAGGAGACCCTGGAATTGCTGCACACCGCATATCCGGAGTTTCGGGACATTACGATTCCCGGCGAGGGTGGGGACGGGAAAGTTCTGCTGCGTTGGGTCGAACATCCTTACGAAAAAGAGGGTGTCTCTGCAAACTCTCTCTCGGATGGCACATTGAAGTTCCTCTGCCTGATCGCGATTTTGATGAGTCCCGATCCCCCGCCTTTGATCTGCATCGATGAGCCGGAGCTTGGATTGCATCCTGACTGGATCAAGTTAGTCGGCGAAATGATGCAGTCCGCCGCCGCGCGGACCCAATTGATCGTTGCGACCCATTCTCCCCAGATCGTGGCGAAGCTTGACCCGGAACAGGTGATCGTTACAGAAAAGGAAAACGGTGAAACTCACCTCAGGCGTCTGGAAAGCCGCGACCTGGAAAAGTGGCTTAAGGAATTCAACCTCTCTGATTTGTGGCTTGCCGGTCACTTCGGCGGGCGCCCCTAAAATCGCCAGGAAAACTCGTGAGCAGAATCGTTGTGCTGTGTGAAGGCGGCACTGAGGAATTGGCTGTTCGGCACTTCCTCGCGCGCCAATGGAAATCCGAAGATCTCGGCTCCGTCGGTTTGAAAGGCATCAATCTTGATGGCAAGCTCGAAAAGGCGGGCAAGTTCGCTAATGGCTATCTTGACGACCAAGACGTGCTCGCCGTGATTACGTTAGTCGATTTGCAGGGAATGGCTCGGGTAACTCATCAACCGAACGATAGTTTGGAAGTGAAGATCCAGCGCGCTCGACAATGGCTGAGCGCGCAGGTCAATCACGCCCGTGCGAACCAGTTCCTTCCTCACGTCTGCGTGCACCAGACCGAGGCCTGGATTCTTGCCGAGGGCTATGCGCTCGCCGCGCGCCTGAATGACTCGGGGATTGAGCCAGACCCCAGGGCCGAGTTCAAGGACTTCCAGAATCCTCCGTCCAGCCGCCTCAACGAGCTCTTTCTCAGAATCAAGAAACGCCGTTACAACAAGACCATCGACGGTACCCCTCTGTTCGCTGCAATGCGGTTCGAACCCGTCTACAACTCATGCCGGTATTTCCGAGCGTTTTACGACGATTTGAGAGCCGCAGGGCGTCGGTAGAGAAGCACCTCACCCGGGGCGGTGCATCCTGACCTGTCGGGGCAGGCCAACGGCACGCCGGGGCGGGCACACCGCGTCTCCTGCGATCCGTGCGTTCGCGGGAAGCGGAGGCGAAGAGCCGGGCACGCTGGTCGGTGCTGGTACCGTTCCAACTTACTTCCTCCGTTTGCGTCGCCCACATGCCCTAGGGCGGCGCGCATGCGCCACCCGCAAGCTAATCGGACGGGATCCCCGACCACCACTTGATCGAGTGAGGCGGCACGTAGCGGGTTGCCTCCCGGGTTGGCGCCTTGGCTTGCTTCAACGCGTCGCGCTGGTAAATGGCATAGTAACCACGGTCGTCCCGTGGCGACACGTCCACAAGCGTGTTACCCCTGAAGGTGAGCGTATACGTCCGCCCTTCGGAGGTGTATTCCTCTTTGGCCTCTTTAACCGGAAACTGGAGCCCGATCGTGTCTCCAGGCTTCAGACCGTCCGCCACCACAAAATTGCCCACCCAGACCGGCGATGCTGCCCGGTCGTTCACCTGAACCGCCAACCCGGCGCGATCAATCCAGCTCGGAATCCTGATCGCCACGCGCTTGCTGGTCTTGTTCTTGACCAGAACCTTCCCCTCGTAGGGGAGATAGCTGTCCAAGTCGAGCCAGGGGGACGCTCGATTCAGGAGCAAATTCACTTGCGCGCTGCCACTCTGGGAGCGGACGATGCTCTCCCACGCGTAGTAGATGGCTTGGGTTACGTTTCCCGTGCAGCAGCCGATTGAAAACGGCGCCATGCACGTCATTGCTGGGCTTCCAACTACGCCCACGGACCGGCGGACGTCGTCGTCGGTGGAGTCCTGTGGGCTCTTGGGGTCCGGCTTCGGGGAATAGCGGATGACCTGCTCGATGCGCTCCGGGCTCGTAAACATGGACTCGACCAGATGGTTGCGGACATACATGTCTGTGTCGTCCCAGTAGTCGCCCAGGCCGGCATCGCTCAGCATGATGGAGATTGCTGTCATGTCGGCGTTCGTGCAGCCTTCGCCGAACATGCCGATCCTGGGCAGGCCGTAATGCGTGCGCGCATACTCGTAAGACTGACGAACGAAGTCCATCAGGCTCGTGTCGTGCGTCACCCAGGCATACTCCAGAAGAGCCCGCAGAGTGGCGATGTGCGCATGAGGATGGCCGACCCACTGGCCGCGTTGGGCGCTCGTCGCTCCCCAAGGCTTCTCGCTCTCGGCCCCCCAAAACTGCGGCTTCATCACATAGCGGACGAGCGCCGCAGCGGTGTCAAGTGCTTCGCGGTCGCCCGTGGCCGCGTGGTAGCGGGCGAGCGCGCGGATCGGGCCGCAGTGGTACATGAACATCGAGCCCTCGGCTCCGGTTCGCTCCACTGCCGGCTCCTCGGTGCGCAGCCAACCCAATTCCTTCGCATAGCTGAACGCCTCGCCAATCTGGCTGTCGGGATAGTAGGCGTAATCCCCGCGGCGTAGGGCGATCTGGCAAAGACCGTGCGCCAGCGCCTGCATGTAAGGCTTCCACGTGGGGTCCTGGTCCTTCTCGTGCCAGGCCAGCATGGCCAGCAGAAGGCGACTGTTGCCATAAACATTGGCGAAGTCCCGGCGAAATTGCTTGTTATAATTGTGCCCGACGCCTTCGTGCCACGTCCGCCGCTCGCTGTAGGGGACGTAATAAAGCCCATCCTTCCAAGTATGGTCCAGCATCATCTGCATCATCTTTTTGTCTACGTCGGCGAATGTGTCCGAGCCAGACATCACCCGCATCATCGGCAGCGATTCGGCGAACTTGGGATTGTTCGTCGGTAAGCCCGTGGTGTCGTGCTCCAGGTAAGGAGGGTTCGTGCCGAGATAGACACGGAAAAAGATCTCGTAGTCAAAGGCAGGATCCAGCGTCTGGGTAAGACCGTTGATTCCGTAGTTAGCGTAATCCACCAAATCCAGGGTATCCGGGATCGTGACCTTATATCGCTGCTGCGCGGATAGAGTTACCGGGTAGAGGCTGGCGAGGAGTGGCAAAGCCCACAGGCGAAGCCGCTGCTTATGTGTTCGAGCGCTTACGGTGTTCATGGCGTCTCCCTGGAAAATGGAAACTGGAAACTCGAAATCGGAAACTCGAAATTCGAAAATGGAAATTCGAAACTCGGCAGCCGAATCCCGAACCCCGAAACCCGAATCCCGAATCCCGGAGGTTTTGGGCATCGTACCCATGCCATGCGGCGGCGCGTGGGCGCCACCGGTGCCGATGGAGTGGCCGCTATAGCATCCCGGCAACGTGAAGTGCGAAGGCGGCGGCTCCAATCATAATGGCCGCGCCGAGCAGGATCATTCCGAAAGCCCTCCGGTGCAGGCTTTTTTCGATTTGCTTCTCGCTTTCCGAGGTAATCAGGAAGGTCTTTTCATTCTGCCCTTTGCGAATGAGGTTGCGATCGTGTTCGTCTTTCGGGCTGGGATTCTCGGCGCAGGTCCCGAGGATGTTGCATTCACGGTCGGCGAGGAGGCAGTGCTCAGTAAAGCGATAACTCTGCCCCGTCCCGAAATCCATGCTCAATCCGCCCTCGCTCAAAGACACTCCCAACGACTCGAGCGCCTGTCCGACGGCCAGAACTTTTCCCGCGGTCTTGGCGCCAGGCATGTGCACCGCATCGAGCGCCGCGCGGGCGCGCGAAAAACCCCCGGTCACGTAGGCCCGCAAGTCCTGCTCCGTCGGCCCCGGCACTCCGAGTGAAGGATCCACGGAGCGGCTGCGGCTGGAATTCGGTCCGATCTCCGCGCGGAACGTGCGCAGCACCTCGTATTGGGCTCCGTGTGGGTCCACCAGCACCTGGGCAGTCCCGTCATCCAGGTAGAATTTCCGCTCCTCCGTCTGAGTGCCGACTTTCTCCCATTCGCTGCCCTTGTCCTTCTTCACATATTTTTCCAGGTGCACGCGATAGTAGAAACACGGCACGCCTGTCAGGGGGCTGGTCAAACGGTCGTCCCCGGTCGTCTTGCCGTGCACGTGCACTAATCCCATGGGAATGCTGCGAACCGGAACCTCCGGCGTGTCGGCCAAGATCCGGTATTCGCGGTAAGTCCTGAAACCGAGAACGAACAGCAATGCGCCTACGGCAAAAGCGATCGCGAGAACCATGTAAGGATGGCCACTCGTGGTGGCGAGAGCCGCAATCAGGATCGTCATGTTGGACACTCCTTGGCCGGATTTATTTGCTGGGCAACGCTGCGCGGTCTGCGCCGCCGGCCCAAAGCTTTACGGCGGCGTTTCGCTCGGAACCCGGCTTTCCAAGGCGAATCACCGCAGCGGGGAACTCTGCACCGCGGCCTCGACAACCACTGGGTTTAAACGAAAAGAGACACGCCGTCCCGATTCTCCTGCGACCTCCCACGGAAGTCAAGCGAGCCGCCGATGGAGAATCGAAACTGGAAACTCGAAATTCGAAACTGGAAATTCGAAACTCGGCGGGCGAACCCCGAACCCCGAGTCCCGAATCCCGGATATAATCAATGCCCTTCGCGGAGGGAAAAAGCCATGGCGAAGCATATTTGCCCCTGGTGGCTGGGCTATTTGCTGGCCAGCCCGGTACGGCGGCTGATGCACGATCCGGCAAAGATCCTGGCCCCGTACGTTCGCGAGGGCATGACCGTGCTGGAACCCGGGCCGGGCATGGGCTTCTTCACGCTCGAACTCGCCCGCCGGGTGGGGCCCAGCGGTCGGGTGGTGGCTGTGGACGTACAGTCCAGGATGGTCGAGGGGCTCAAACGCCGGGCTGCCAGGGCAGGCCTTCTGGAACGCGTGGATGCGCGCCTGGCCGCGCGTGATTCCATGGGCGTGACTGACCTGGCCGGGACGGTGGATTTTGCGCTTGCTTTCGCCCTAGTGCATGAACTGCCCGCTGCGGACCCCTTCTTCATTGAGGTTGTCGAAGCCTTGAAGCCGGGCGCCTGTCTCCTGCTTGCTGAGCCCACCGGACATGTGAATGCCGTAGAGTTCGAGGGCGAGTTGCAAGCTGCTGTCCAGGCTGGCCTCGAAGTCGTGGACCGTCCGTCCCTACGTCGCAGCCGCACGGCCCTACTGAAAAAAGTTTGAGGCGTCCTCGCGGTTGGCGAATTCCAAATGTGCTGACCTCAGAAATCGTCATCGTGCGTGCGCAGTGACGAGGTTGGGCAAGTGGTCCTTATTTGTAGCATCCTGCATATTCCTTTCCTTAAGACCAATGATCCGAAGGCTCGCCCCGATCCGTTGTTAGGAGGCAGGTCCCGCGGCTGCGCGGTCGCCCCCGTTATCGACGGATCGGAGCTCGTAACCTGGCGGGGCGCAAGCGCGTCTAGTTAGATAAATGTCGGGAAGGAGGTTTAGAATTCGGGGTAAGCACTTCCAGGCCGCTCGGGGGAATCTGGGGACGAACGAAACGGAGTCCAATCAACAGGACGTCAGCGAACCTCAGCAGGCAGTAGGGGCGGTGCCCGGTCAATCCATCGGACGCGCACCTATCTGCCAGGGGAGCACTGAGTGCAAGGTCGTGTGGGCAAAGATTTAGATTACTCTCAACCGTAGCGGCTTGCGGCTTGTGGCCCTGCCGTCTGGTTGTCAGCTTCCGCAGCGCGATGAAAACACGTCGTCGTCCGTAATCGCAGCGGCGGACGGGAATTGCGCCACACATCGAGGTTGGGGCACTATAGCCCAGCAAAGGAGCGAAACGAGGGGCGGGAAATATGCTACTCTCGAAGGCGCCAGAGGGCCAGCAGGCAGCGGTTGAGAGCATGAAACCATGTGACCTGGCCAAGCTGGAGGGTAGTGACGCATTTTGGTTTTGTAGCGCCGGGCTTTAGCCCGGCATGTGCTCCGATAGATCGGAGCGCTACATCAAAATGAGTCACTACGGACTGGAGGGGACTGTTGCCCGCCAGCAAGAAGCAACGAACGGACTCGGCCGCGAAGGGGCCTGGGATAAGCCTCCGCACCTGAAGAGGCAGGAAAGTCTGGCCTGGATACCGACCGCGTTTCAGTCGTGATCAAGGCCCATAGATACGGACCAAGGTAGGCATATGGACAGACGCAGTACGCTGGAGCAGCAAGAACCGTCTACGCAACCCGATACGACACCAACGTCTTCTACGCCCATACCGAAGAAGCGGTGGAGGATTTGGCTGTTAGTCCTCACTTTGTTGGCTGTAGGCATCTATTTTCTCTGGGCGAAGAATAGCGACAAGAAAACTGCGACCGCGACTTCGGGAGCCGCCGGCAGGGGAGCCGGGGGCTCTTTCATTACGCCCGTGGTCGCGGCGAACACTACCAAGGGCGACATCGGCGTATATCTCGCAGGCCTCGGCGCGGTGACCCCGATTTATACCGTGGCCGTGAAGAGTCGGGTGGACGGGCAGTTGATGAGAGTCCATTACAAGGAGGGCGATATCGTCCACCAGGGCGACCTGCTGGTGGAGATCGACCCGCGGCCCTATGAAGTCCAGTTGGAGCAGGCCGAAGGACAACGGATCAAGGACCAGGCGGCGCTGGACAATGCGCGCCTCGACCTTGCCCGCTACCAAACGTTGTTGACGCAGAACGCGGTTGCCGAGCAGCAACTGGCGACACAGAAAGCGCTGGTCGCGCAGTACGAGGGAACCGTGAAAACTGATCAAGCGCAGATTGACAGCGCCAAGCTCAATCTCATTTATTGCCACATCACGGCTCCCATCACCGGCCGGGTTGGTCTGCGTCTGGTGGATCCAGGGAACATCGTCCGTGCCTCCGACGCAAACGGATTGTTGGTGATCACCCAGGTTCAGCCGATCAGCGTGATTTTTACGATCCCCGAAGTTCAGGTTCAAGTCATACTGCGAAAAATCCGATCCGGACAGCGGTTGAGGGTGGACGCCTACGATAGCGCAAACAAGGCCAAGATTGCGCAAGGTTGGTTGACGACGCTTGACAATCAGATCGATCTGAGCACCGGCACGCTCAGGCTGAGGGCCACTTTCAACAACGAGGACAATGCGCTGTTCCCCAATCAGTTCGTTAACGCGCGCTTGTTGGTCGAGGAGAAGCACGGCGCGACGCTGTTGCCCACGGCCGCAGTTCAGCGCAACTCTCAAATGACCTACGTCTACGTTGTAAAGCCGGACTCAACGGTGACCGTGCGTCAGGTAGCCGTGGGCACGACGGAAGGCGGTCAGGCCGAAGTCACCTCTGGCCTATCACCGGGCGAGGTCGTCGTCATGACCGGCGTCGACAAGCTCCAGGAAGGGAGCAAGGTCACCGTGCATCTCTACAGCGACACGGGCCGGCGAGGAAGTTAGATGAGCCCGTCACGAACTTTTATTCTCCGGCCGGTCGCCACGTCCCTGCTGATGGCAGGCATTCTGCTTACAGGCGCGGTGGCGTATAAGCAGTTACCGGTTTCGGCGTTGCCGCAGGTGGATTATCCGACCATCCAGGTGATTACGTTTTACCCCGGCGCCAGCCCGGACGTCATGGCGTCTTCGGTTACCGCTCCGCTGGAGCGTCAGTTCGGCCAGGTACCCGGACTGCAGCAGATGACCTCCACCAGTTCCGACGGTTGCTCGATCATTACCCTGCAGTTCAACCTCAGTCTGAACATTGACGTGGCCGAACAGCAAGTGCAGCAGTCGATCAATGCCTCCGGGACCTACCTTCCCCCGGACCTTCCGACCCCGCCAATCTATAGCAAAAGCAACCCGGCCGATGCCCCGATCCTGGCGCTGGCACTTACTTCGGAGGAACTTCCGCTCTCCAAAGTCGAGGACCTCGCGGACACGCGGTTGGTGCCCAAAATCTCGCAATTGCCCGGCGTGGGTCTAGTCAGCATCAGCGGCGGCCAGAAACCGGCCGTCCGGATTCGAGCCAATCCCACGTCGTTGGCATTTTATGGCCTGAATCTGGAGGACCTCCGCAGCGCTCTCGTGGCCGCCAACGTCAACCAGGCGAAAGGCAGCTTCGATGGCCCGCACCAGGCGTACCAGATTGGCGCCAACGACCAGTTGCTCTCGAGCAGCGACTATGCTCCGCTCATCATCGCCTATCGGAACGGCTCGCCGGTCAAGTTGACCGATGTGGCCACCGTCTCCGATGACGCTGAGAACGTTCGCCAGGCAGCCTGGATGAACGAGGTTCCCGCCGTCATCGTCAACATTAAGCGGCAGCCGGGCGCCAACATCATCGCCGTCGCCGATCGCATCAAGCAACTCCTGCCGCAGCTCACCACCGCACTGCCCTCGTCGGTTCACGTCAGCATCTTGACTGACCGAACCAACACCATTCGGGCATCGGTGCGCGACGTGCAATTCTCGCTGATGCTGACGGTGGCGCTGGTGGTGATGGTCATCTTCCTGTTCCTGCGCAATATCTCCGCCAGCGTCATTCCCAGCGTTGCCGTACCGCTCTCCCTCGTCGGCACCTTCGGGGTGATGTATCTGTTCGGCTACAGCCTGAACAACTTGACGTTGATGGCATTGACCATTTCAACGGGGTTTGTCGTGGACGACGCGATCGTAATGATCGAGAACATTACGCGTTACATCGAGGAAGGTGTACCGGCGCTCGAAGCCGCGCTCAAAGGATCCGCCCAAATCGGCTTCACGATTGTCTCACTAACCGTCTCCCTGATTGCCGGTCTCATCCCCTTGCTGTTCATGGGGGACATCGTCGGCCGGCTCTTCCGTGAATTTGCCGTCACCTTGGCTGTCACCATCCTGGTCTCCGCCATCGTTTCGCTGACGCTGACGCCGATGATGTGCTCCAAATTGTTGAAGCGCCAACCCGAGGAAAAGCAGTCGCGAATCTATCGGGTGACGGAACACGCATGGGATTCGGTGCTCGCCCTTTATGACCGAACCCTGCAGTGGGTGCTCCGCCATCAGATCGAAACGCTGCTGGTCGCAATGGGCACGCTCGGCCTGACCGTGCTGTTGTACGTCTATATTCCGAAAGGTTTCTTCCCGATTCAAGACACCGGGGTGATCCAGGGCGTCTCCGAAGCTGCTCAGACGGTGTCCTTCCCGGAAATGGCCAGGGAGCAGCAAGAGCTGGCGCACGCCATCCTGAAAGATCCTGCGGTGGAGAGTCTTTCCTCGTTCATCGGGATCGATGGGACCAACACCACCTTGAATAGCGGCCGCATTCTCGTCAACCTGAAGCCGCTCGAAGAGCGCAAGATCAGCGCCAGCGACGTCATTCGCCGCTTGCAGCCGGAACTGGCCAAGGTGCCGGGCATCACGCTCTTCATGCAGCCGGTGCAGGATATTACGGTGGAGGACCGGGTGAGCCGTACGCAGTTCCAGTACACGCTTGAGGATCCGAACACGGACGAGCTGAACGCCTTCGCACCCCGCATGCTCGAAAGACTGCGGAATCTGCCGGACCTGCGCGATGTGGCCAGCGATCAACAGGTGGGTGGCCTGCGGACCAAAGTGGTGGTCGATCGGGCGACGGCTTACCGCCTCGGCATCACACAGGCGTCCATCGACCAGACCCTTTACGACGCCTACGGCCAGCGGCAAGTGTCCACCATCTTCACCCAGTTGAATCAATACCACGTGGTCCTGGAAGTGAGTCCCGAGTTTCAAATAAATCCTGTGGATCTGCGCCATCTCTACATCCGGACAGGCGCGGCAAGTTCCAGCAGTTCCTCCGGCTTGGTTGCGGGCGGGACCGGGGGGACCCAATTATTCGGGCCGTCGAGCTCCTTGACCGCTGCCAATGCGAGTCTATCTTCGACGTTATCTTCCGGTGGCTCGTCTGCCCTTGCCTCGAACAGCGCCTTCGGCGGGGGACCGATCGCCTCTTCTTCGGCATTTCCGAACGGAGGCCAGGTGCCCCTCGCCGCCTTCACGCATGTGGAGGAGATGAGCGCTCCGATTACCGTGAACCACCAGGGCCAATTCCCGGTGGTCACGCTCTCTTTCAATCTAGCTCCCAACGCGTCACTGGGGGATGCCGTCAAAGCCGTGAACAAAGTGAAGGACGAGATCGGCGTGCCGCCGAGCATTCAAGCGGCGTTTCAGGGTATGGCCCAGGCATTCCAGGCATCGTTGGCGAACGAGGTACTGCTCCTTCTGGCGGCGGTCGTTACCGTCTACATCATCTTGGGCGTCTTGTATGAAAGTTACATCCATCCGATCACCATCCTCTCCACGCTGCCTTCGGCGGGAGTCGGCGCGTTGTTGGCCCTCTCGATCTGCCGCAACGATTTCAGCGTCATTGCGTTGATCGGCATCATCCTTCTCATTGGTATCGTGCAGAAGAACGCCATCATGATGATCGATTTCGCTCTGGACGCAGAACGCAAGGAAGGGATGACGCCGGTCAATGCCATCTATCAAGCCTGCCTCCTGCGTTTCCGCCCCATCATGATGACCACCATGGCGGCGCTGCTCGGCGGCGTGCCGCTGGCGCTCGGCACCGGCACTGGTTCGGAGTTGCGCCGGCCTTTGGGCATTACCATCGTGGGCGGACTGCTTCTGAGCCAGTTGCTGACGCTTTACACCACCCCGGTCATCTACCTCTGGTTCGATCGCTTGGCAAGACGATTCTCCCGGCAGCGCGAGTTCAGTCAAGGTTCGGAGCCGCTTCCGGCAGACTGAACAGGGGTCAGGGATTAGGGTCTAGGAATTAGCAAAGGCAGGGATTGGGGATTAGGGTGCAGGAAGGCAGAAGGGGGGCATCTCGGCAGTCAGCGGCAGGCAGAGTCCGCCTCTGCCCATCCCCTAAACCCTCATCCCTGGTCCCTGATGTGTAGGCCATGAATATCTCAGAGCCCTTCATCCGCAGGCCGGTGGCCACGACGCTTCTCGTCACTGCCATTGCGCTGGCCGGAGCCGTTGCTTTCCGGCTCCTGCCGGTATCGCCGCTGCCCCAGGTGGACTTCCCCACCATCTCTGTGCAGGCAGGTTTGCCGGGCGCCAGTCCCGAGACCATGGCCGCGACGGTGGCGACTCCGCTGGAACGCCAATTCAGCCGCATTGCGTCGGTTACGGAGATGACATCGTCGAGTTCCCTCGGTTCCACCAACATTACGCTGCAATTCGATCTGAACCGCGACATCAACGCCGCGGCGCGCGACGTCCAGGCGGCGATTAATGCCGCCCGTGGCTACCTGCCAACAAATCTCCCTAACAACCCGACGTATCGAAAAGTGAACCCGGCCGACTCTCCGATCTTCATGCTTGCCCTCACCTCCAACGTGCTCACCAAGGGCCAAATGTATGATGCCGCGTCGTCGATTCTGGCGCAGAAGCTGGCCCAGGTGAGCGGCGTCGGCCAGGTATTCGTGGGCGGAGGTTCGCTGCCGGCGGTTCGTATCGAGCTGAATCCGATGTTGCTGAACAAATATGGCATCGGCCTCGAGCAGGTCCGCAGCGTCTTGAGCACCGCCAATGCCAACACCCCGAAAGGACATTTTTCGGATGAGCATCGCATGTGGGAGGTAGGCGCCAACGATCAGCTCTTCAAGGCCGTTGACTACCAACCGTTGATCGTCGCTTACCGCAACGGATCGGCGGTGCGGATCTCCGATATCGGCCGGGCTGAGGATCGCGCTGAAGACCTGCGTAGTGCGGGCTATGCCAACGGTAAGCCCTCCGTGCTGGTGATTATCTTCCGCGAGCCCAACGCCAACATCATCGATACCGTGGACGGCATCCGCGCCGAGCTTCCCCGGCTTAAGGCAGCTATTCCCCAAGCCATCGACATGCGTGTGGCCATGGACCAAACCGTGACCATCCGCGCTTCCGTGGCCAACGTCGAGCAAACGCTCATCATCTCGGTGCTTCTGGTGATCCTGGTCGTCTTCCTTTTTCTGAGAAACCCGCGGACGACCTTCATTCCCAGTGTCGCCGTTCCCGCGTCGCTGATTGGAACCTTCGGCGTGATGTACCTGTTGGGGTACAGCCTCGATAATCTGTCCTTGATGGCGCTCTGTATTTCCACCGGCTTTGTGGTTGACGACGCGATCGTCGTCATCGAGAACATCTCGCGCTATCTCGAACGGGGCATGCATCCGTTCCAGGCTGCGCTGACGGGAGCCAAGGAGATCGGCTCTACCGTGCTGACCATCAGTATTTCGCTGGTGGCGGTGTTCATTCCCTTGCTGCTGATGGGAGGGATTGTGGGCCGCCTGTTCCGCGAGTTCGCGGTGACCCTCGCCGTCGCCATCCTCGTTTCCATGGTGATTTCGCTCACCGCGACTCCCATGATGTGTGCTCACCTGTTGAAACAGCAGGAAACGCATGGCTGGCTGTACCGGAAAAGCGAGCAGGCCTTCAACGCGGTCGTGAAGGCGTATGGGAAATCACTCTCCGTGGTCCTTCGCTTTCCGGCGATTACCCTGGCGGTGTTGCTGGCCACCATTGCGCTGAACGTTCATCTTTACAATTACGTGCCCAAGGGATTCTTTCCGCAACAGGACAACGGACGGATTATGGGCTCGATCCTGGCTGACCAGAACACGTCCTTTCGAGCCATGGACAAAACTTTGTTGCAGATGATCAATATCGTCGTCGCCGACCCGGCCATTGATACCGTCAACGGATTCACGGGCGGCGGAAACACGGCGCGGATGTTCGTCTCGCTCAGGCCGCCCGAAGAAAGAAAAATCAGGGCCGACCTTGTCATCAGGAGGCTGCGGCCGAAACTCGCCCGGGTGCCAGGCGCGACGCTCTACTTGCAAGCGGCGCAAGACGTGCGCGTGGGGGGGCGCTTCGGCGCCGCCCAATATCAATACACCATGCGGGGTGACAACCTTCAGGATCTCACTGATTTTGCTCCCCGCATGCTTGCAAAGTTGCGAGCCATCCCCATCATCGCCGACGTGAACAGCGACCAGCAGGACCGCGGGCTGCAATCCTTTGTTCACTATGATCGCGAGACGGCCGCGCGTTTCGGCATCTCGCCGCAATTGATTGACGCCACGCTCTACGACGCTTTCGGGCAGCGCCCGGTGTCGACCATGTACACGGCGCTGAATCAATACCACGTGATCATGGAGGCAGCGCCGGAGTACTGGCAGGATCCGGAATTCTTGCGCCAGATCTATGTGCGTTCGCCACGTGGACAACAGGTTCCCCTGAGCGCTTTCGCCAGTTACACCCCGGTCATCGCGCCGCTGTCGGTCAGCCACCAGGGCCTCTTTCCCGCCGTCACCATCTCCTTCAACTTGCAGCCGGGCATCGCGCTGGGCGATGCGGTCACGGCGATTCATGCGGCGGCCACCGAGATTGGTCTTCCGCCCACGGTGCATACGGGATTCGCGGGGACGGCGCAAGCCTACCAACAGTCGCTGGGCAGCCAGCCGCTGCTGATCGCGGCAGCGCTGGTGACGGTTTACCTCGTGCTCGGGATCCTTTACGAGAGCTACGTCCATCCCGTTACCGTTCTGTCCACGCTTCCCTCGGCGGGCGTGGGGGCACTGCTGGCGCTTCTGATCACCCGCACTGAACTCACCGTGATCGCCGTTATCGGCATCGTTCTGCTGATCGGACTGGTAAAGAAGAACGGCATCCTGATGATCGACTTCGCGCTGGCTGCCGAGCGCAATGAAGGGAAGAATTCTCGCGACTCCATCTATGAGGCGTGCCTGTTGCGTTTCCGCCCGATCCTGATGACCACGATGGCGGCGATGCTGGGCGCCTTGCCGCTCGCGCTCGGCACCGGCACCGGCTCGGAGTTGCGGCGTCCGCTGGGGATCGCCATCATCGGCGGGCTGGTCGTGAGCCAGTTGCTGACGCTGTACACGACACCAGTCGTGTATCTCTACTTTGACCGCCTCCAACACTGGTGGGACCGGGTGCGTGGACGGTATCCCGCGAGGCCCGAACCCCTCGTCCCAGGGATGGAAGCAGGGAAATAGCACTAGGATTTTGTGATTGAGTGATTTGTGATTGAGTGATTGAAAATCGCAAATCACCAAATCGCTAAATCGGCAAATCGCAAATGAAACGCGTCCACTGCCTCGGCGTACTCCTGCTTATCTCGACGGGACTGACGCTCCTTTCAACTGCCTGCGTCGTGGGGCCGAAGTACCAGCGTGCCAGCGCGCCCGTTCCTCCGACCTACAAGGAGGCGGCCGGCTGGAAACAGGCTCAGCCGAATGATGGAGCGGTCCGCGGAAAGTGGTGGGAGATCTACAACGATCCGCAACTCAACGCGCTTGAAGAGCAGGTGAACATATCCAACCAGAACCTGCTGGCTGCCGAGGCGCAGTTCCGCGCGGCAAGAGACGCGGTGCGCATCGCACGCTCGAGCCTGTTCCCGACGGTTACGGCCGGCCCTTCTATTGTGAACTCGCGATCGGCGGTTACCGGAACTCCCGGTATCTCGAGTTTCACCCCCAGTTCGCGCACGACCTATGACTTACCAGGTGATCTTTCGTACTTGGCAGATGTTTGGGGAGGCATCCGGCGCAGCGTTGGGGCAAGTGTTGCCACCGCCCAAGCGTCCGCCGCCCAGTTGGAGAACGCACGCTTGTCCTTTCACGCTGCGTTGGCACAAGCCTATTTTGCGCTGCGCGGCACGGACGGTGACCAGGATTTGCTGGAGCGCACGGTCAAATCCTATGAGGAGTATCTTCAACTGACCCAAAACCGGTTCAAGGCCGGCGTCGCATCCGGGGCGGACGTCGCTCAGGCGGAAACGCAACTGGACACCGCGCGGGCACAGTTGATAGATCTTGGTGTGGCGCGTGCTCAGTACGAACACGCCATCGCCATCCTGATCGGAAAGCCGCCTGCGGCGCTCTCGATTCCCTACGGGACAATCAAGTCGCCGCCGCCGCCCATCCCCGTGGGAGTTCCTTCCGATCTGCTGGAGCGCCGCCCCGATGTCGCGGCCGCTGAGCGCCAGATGGTTTTCGCGAACGAGCAGATCGGCATCACGAAAGTTGCCTACTATCCGACTCTGACCCTCAGTGCCGCCCCGGGAGTTCAGAGCTCAGATTTTCTGAAGTGGTTCACGTGGCCGAGCCGCTTCTGGTCCGTGGGGCCGCAATTGGCGGAAACGGTCTTCGACGCCGGTAGGCGCCGCGCCCAAGTTGCCCAGGCGCAAGCAGCCTACGACGCCACGGTGGCGGACTACCGACAGACGGTCCTGACGGGCTTTCAGCAAGTCGAGGACAATCTCGCGGCATTGCGCGTTCTCGCCGACGAAGCGAGCGCCGAAGACGAGGCGGTACGTGCCGCCGAGCGGTCGCTGGCTATATCCACGTATCAGTACAAGGCCGGGACCACCAGCTATCTGCAGGTGATTACGTCGCAGACAATCGCTCTCCAAAACGAAAGAGCAGCAGTAGGCATCCTTACCCGCCGTATGATCGCGAGCGTGCTTTTGATCGAGGCCCTGGGCGGCGGGTGGAATGCTTCGACGCTGCCTACGGCGAACGAGCTCGTAAAGGGCCACTAACGAGTCCTGCAGAGTTGGGTGACGCCACCCCCTCACCCCCGGCCCCTCGGTCGCCGCGGCGACGACCTGCGCTCCGAGCTTGTGGCGGGCGCAGACCTTTTCCTTGAGGTCTGTGCCAGCCCGCATATGTACTCGAGCACCCCGTGGTATTCCTTCACTGTGCGGGGGGCCGGGCCGAAAAAACGCTCCCACCCTACCCGGCCGGATTGCCTGCGTCGCAGGTTGATCGGGCGGGGCGTGTATTCCCCCCTCTCGGCGTCCACCAGGGCAAGGCGCTGGAAGCGCGAATGCAAATCCGAAGCTATAATCAGCGTGTGTCGATTCCTCCTCTCGGGATCATTGGCCGTCTTCCCAACACCCGTGTGATCTTCGAGTCTGGGAGCCGACGACATGGTGAGATCTGCGTGACCTGTCAACTGCCTTCGCCAGCATCCAGTTGGCACGCAGGGCGAACGTAAGGAGTTTGGAGTATGTGGATTGTCAGGCTTGCTCTTCGTCGGCCGTACACCTTTGTAGTGATGTCGATCCTCATTGCCATCCTGGGCGTGCTCTCCATTTTCAGAATGCCCACCGACATCTTCCCGAATATTGATATTCCGGTGGTGAGCGTGATCTGGAGCTATTCGGGCGTCTCTCCGGACGACATGGAAAAGCGCATCGTGAACATCTGTGAGCGCGCCATGACCACCACGGTCAATGACATTGAACACATCGAATCGCAGTCCTATTACGGCGTGGCGGTTATCAAGGTGTTCTTCCAGCCCACCGCGAGGCCGGAGATGGCGATCGCTCAAATTACGTCCATTGTGCAGACCATCCTGCGGGTCTTGCCCCCCGGCATCTTCCCTCCTGCGGTAGTGAAGTATGACGCCTCCAGCGTGCCGATCCTGCAACTGGGACTGCGCAGCGATACGCTGACCGAGCAGCAACTCTACGACTATGGATTGAACTTTATACGCGTGCAGCTTGCGACAGTGCAGGGCGCGTCCATCCCACTCCCTTACGGCGGCAAAATGCGGCAGATTATGGTGGACCTGGACCCCGACGCGCTTTACGCAAACCACCTTTCCGCCACCGATATATCGAATGCCGTCAACTTGCAGAACCTGATCCTGCCCGCGGGGACTGCGAAGGTGGGCGACCGCGAATACATAGTTTCGCTCAACAGTAGTCCGCGCCTCGTGACCGCTTTGAACGATCTGCCCATCAAGACGGTGAACGGCGCCACCGTCTACATCAAGGATGTGGGCCACGTTCGGGACGGCTTTGCGGTGCAAACCAACATCGTCCGCCAGGACGGTCGTCGTGGTGCCCTCCTAACGGTCATTAAGAGTGGCAACGCCTCCACCTTGGATATCGTCAAGAGGGTCAAAGCGACTCTGCCCCGGATCCTTTCCGGCTTGCCGTCCGAGCTGAAGGTAACGCAACTTTTCGACCAGTCGCTGTTTGTGCGGGCGGCGGTGAACGGAGTGTTCCGTGAGGCCGTCATCGCCGCCTTCCTCACCGGCCTGTTGATTCTGCTTTTCATCGGGAGCTGGCGAAGCACCGTCGTGGTGTGCATCTCGATCCCGCTTTCGATCCTGGCCTCTCTCTCCATCCTCGGGTTCCTCGGAAAGACGATCAATGTTATGACCCTGGGCGGGATGGCGCTGGCTGTCGGTATCCTCGTGGACGACGCCACCGTGGCGGTCGAGAACATCAATCGCAACCTCGCCATGAAAAAGCCGTTTACGCGCGCCATTCTGGACGGCGCGCAGCAGATCGCCCTCCCGGCCTTTGTCTCTACACTGTGCATCTGTATTGTGTTTGTGCCTGTCCTTTTCTTGAGCGGGGTGGCCAAGTACCTCTTCACACCTCTGGCCATGGCGGTCGTGTTCGCCATGCTGATGTCTTATCTCCTGTCGCGGACTCTGGTCCCGACCATGCTGAAGTACCTGTTGAGATCCGAAGCGCACATCTACCGGCAAGGCGATGAAGAATCAGAAGGCCACGGGCCCGTTTGGCAGACCCATTACGCATTCCATCGCCGCTTCCTGAGGATGCGGAACCAATACCAGACCGCCCTGGCCTGGTGCCTGGCCCACCGGCGCAGGGTGATCGTGTGGTTCGCGGTCCTCATCATCGGCTCGCTGAGTTTGATCTTCTGGGTTGGGGAAGACTTCTTCCCCTACGTGGATTCCGGCCAGATGCGCCTGCACGTGCGCACCCCGGAGGGCACGCGCATCGAAGAAACCGAGCGCATTTTCGGACAGGTGGAAGACGAGATTCGGCGCGAAGTCCCCGCCGATGAGATCGATACGATTCTCGACAACATTGGCCTTCCGGTCTCCGGAATCAATCTCGCCCTCAGCGACAGCGCCTCCATTGGACCCGGTGACGGTGAAATCCTTATTTCCCTCCAGCAGGATCACCACGGGCCCACGCAGGTTTATACTCGCAAGCTGCGGGAAAACCTCCGAGCCAAGTTCCCCCAACTGACGTTCTTCTTCCAGGCCTCGAACATTACCAACCAGATCTTGAACTTTGGCCTTCCGGCGCCGATCGATGTTCAAGTGGTGGGTCGTGATGCCCAGACCAGCTATAGAATTGCGAAAGAGATTGAGCGGCGGGTCGCGCTGGTTCCCGGCGCCGCCGACGTGCACGTACATCAGGAAGTAAATCTCCCGGAAGTGCGCGTGGACGTGGACCGGAGCAAAGCTGCTCAGCTAGGTCTGACGCAACGCGATGTGGCCAACAGCCTTCTGATCTCTCTTAGCTCCAGCGGGCAGGTCGCGCCCAACCAGTGGTTGAACCCTCAGAGCGGCGTCAACTACCAGGTGTTGGTGCAAACGCCGCAGTTTCGGGTGGATTCCTTCGATGCGCTCCTGAGGACCCCCGTGACAGTGGGCGCAAGCCTCGGCGCGGCAAAAGGCACGCAGTTGCTCAGCAACCTGGCTACGGTGAGACGTGGCGTCTCCACGGCCGTCGCCAACCATTATAACGTGCAGCCCGTCATGGATGTTTTTGCGAACGTTGATCGGCGTGACTTGGGCGGCGTGGCTCGCGATGTGGAGCGCATCATGGCGGACGTCACCCCGCAGTTGCCGCAGGGTTCCTGGATGGCCATGCGGGGTCAGGTCCAGACCATGAGGTCGTCCTTTATCGGACTGGGATTTGGAATTCCGTTTGCCATTGTTCTCGTCTATCTTCTTATGGCGGTGAATTTCCAATCCTGGTTGGACCCGTTCATTATCCTCTGGGCCCTTCCCGGAGCGCTGGCCGGAATTGTTTGGACGTTGTTCGTCACCCAGACCACCTTTAGCGTTCCCTCGCTGATGGGAACTATCATGTGCATTGGAGTGGCGACCGCCAACAGCGTTTTGTTGGTGACCTTTGCCAACGACGAGCGTAGCGAAGGGAAGAATGCCCTGGAGGCGGCGCTTTCCGCAGGGGTTACCCGTATCCGGCCTGTCCTCATGACGGCCCTCGCCATGATCGTCGGCATGCTGCCCATGGCGTTGGGGCTCGGAGAAGGGGCCGAGCAGAATGCCCCGCTGGGACGGGCCGTCATTGGCGGCCTGCTCGTCGCCACGTTTACGACGCTTTTCATCGTGCCCATCATGTATAGCTACCTGCGCAAAAAGCCGCCCGTCGACCGTGATCGCCTGATCGAGCAGGAGGAGCACGAAGAAGGAATATCGCTCAGCGATTAGCTGGGGATGAACCCACGACAAATCCAGGAGAAAGCGATGGAACAACGGCCCGTGCTGACGGAACTTATGGCGCCGCAAAGCCAGGACAAGCCCCGCAGGCGCTTGTACAGGCGCCTGCTCGTAACCTGCGTTACGGCTGCGGCGCTGCTTGTGCTGCTGCTGATCGGCTACCTTCCCCGGCGAGAACGGATGCGGGCTCTCGAAGCCGCCTTGGAAAAAGAAAAGCACAGTCTCCCGCTCGTGAATATGGTACGGGTTCAGCGCGCTCCCTCCACAGCCGAACTCGTGCTTCCGGGAGATATCCAGGCGATGACCGATGCACCGATTTACGCCCGAGCCGACGGATACGTTCGTCGCCGGCATGCGGACATTGGCGACCGCGTGAAGGCAGGCCAGGTGCTGGTGGAGATCGAAACCCCCGACCTCGACCAGCAGGTGCGCCAAGCCCAGGCCAGCCTGCTCCAGGCGCGGTCTGCTCTCGCCCAGGCGGAGGCCAACCTGGTGCAGGCGAAATCCACCGAGCACCTCGCGCAACTGACTGCGGAGCGGTGGAGCGTGCTGGTGACCCGGGGCGTTCTGGCTCGACAGGATGGCGATCAAAAGCAGGCGGATTACGAGGTGGCGGTGGCCAACCGGAAAGCGCAAGAAGCTAATGTGAATACAGCCAAGAATAGTGTCAGTGCGGCGGAGGCCAACCTCGGACGCCTCCTCGAACTGCAGAACTATGAAAAGGTCGTGGCCCCTTTTTCGGGATTGGTAACGGCCCGGAACTTCGACGTGGGAGCCCTTGTCGCCTCCGGCGGCGTCTCCGGTCGCGAACTGTTCCATATGGCGCAGATCGGCGTAGTGCGCATTTTCGTGGATGTGCCGCAAAGCAACTCCCCATTCATTCAGCAGGGGCAGATGGCTGACGTGACGGTACAGCAATTTCCCGGCAGGAGGTTCGCCGGCAAGGTGACCCGGACGAGCGAGTCACTGAATCCGAACACGCGCACCCTGCTGGCGGAAGTGGACGTGCCCAACCCCGATTCCGCCTTGCTCCCCGGAATGTATGCGCAAGTGAAACTGCGGAGTGTAAGCCCTGAACCTCCGCTGCTGGTGCCCGGCGACGCGCTCGTCACACGCGCCAGCGGCATCCGGGTGGCGGTAGTGGGCGAGGGGGGCATAGTCCACTTTCAGACGGTGTCGATCGGCCGCGATTACGGAACCGAAACTGAGGTGCTTTCAGGGCTGCAGGGGGGAGAACAGGTCATCATCAATCCCACAGATGACATCCGCGAGGGAGCGAAAGTCCGGCCAGTAGCGAGCCGGGAGCAGACGGGTGCCTCAACACCCCCTGGCTCGCGAACCAGCGAGGAAAATACAGGCAAGCCGCAGTAATAGCCGGGCTTTTGGAAATCGTTCCACAAGGGGCTTTTTCGCTATGGTGACTCCAGCAGTCGTTTGTTCGAACACAGAAACACGTAACCCGGGAGGTAACGCATGAAAGCTCGATGGATTTACCTGATGTGCAGTTGCTTTCTCGCGAACTCCCTTGCGGCGCAAACACCCGCGCCTTCTGCAGCCGGGCCCCTGAGCGGCCTTTCCCGCAGCTATCGGGTTGGCGCCTTGCCGTTGACAAAGTTCGAGAATTCGAGTCGCGTTGACGCCCTGATCAAGGACGGCAAACTTTATCTGTCCTTGCAGGACGCGATTGCGCTTGCCCTGGAAAACAACCTTGATATCGAAATCGAGCGCTATGGACCGCGCATGGCGGATGCTGACCTGCTGCGTGCGCAAGCGGGTTCTGCATTGCGCGGCGTCCCACTTGCCGTGCTGGAAGGGCCGAACGGTGTAGGTGGCCCTGTGGAGACCCCTCCGGGCAGTGCGCCGCCCCTGACCCCGTCTTCGAGCACCATCATCAACACCGGCATCAACAAGGCGCTGACCGACTTGTCGATTACCGGCACGACGCCACTCTCAGCCGGGACACCCATCCCCTCCTTTGACCCTCATTTGACGGGGCTCGTCGCTCCTACCTATAGCAACACGCCGCAGGCCAACGGGACGCAGACGGGCTATAGCTATCTCATCGAGCATAGTGTGACTGGGAACCTTGGATTGCAAAAAGGCTTTGCCAGCGGCGCGGTATTGGATCTGGGCTACACCAACCTTCGGCAGAGTTACAACGACGGCACGTTGAGTTACAACCCCTACACCGCCTCGAGCCTCGGTCTGACCTTGACTCAGCCCCTGCTTCAGGGTTTCGGCTTCAAACTCAACCGGCGCTACATCCGCATCGCCAGGAACAACGAGAGAGTTTCCGACCTGGTTTTCCGCCAGCAGCTCATCAGCACCGTTTCCAATATCATTGGCCTTTATTGGGATCTTGTAACCCTGAATGAGGACGTGCGAGTGAAGGGCGACGCGCTGACCCTTGCCGAGAAGCTCTTGGCCGACAACAAGGTTCACGTGGAAGTGGGCACCATGGCTCCGCTGGAAGTCATCCGCGCGGAGGCCGAGGTGGCCCAGGCGCGCCAGGCGCTGAGCAATTCCGAAAGCCTGGTCCTTGAGCAGGAACTGATTCTTAAGAACGCGCTGACGCGAACCGGAACTGAGGATCCCCAGATCTCCGCAGTCCGCATTGTCCCCACGGACCGCATCGAAGTTCCCGAAAACGAGCCATTGCCGACCCTGCAGGACCTGGTCGCTAGGGCCGCCCAGAACCGTCCCGACCTGGCAGCCGGGCAAGTCCAGATCGAGAATACGCAGATTGCCCTCAAAGGCTCTCGCAACGCGCTCCTGCCCTCGTTGAACCTCGTCGCGAGCGTTCAGGGTAACGGCCTCGCGGGACGAGTCAACACCTTCCCCTTCCCGGGCGCCGCCTTCACCCCGAGTGTCGATCCTGCCTTCGTGGGTGGATACGGCACCGCCCTGTCCCAGATGTTTAGAGGGAAGTACCCGGATTACGGTCTGGCCTTGCAGCTCGATGTGCCATTGCGCAATCGCTCCGCGCGGGCGGACCTGGCACGTGATCGGCTGGCGCTTCGCCAAAACGAGGTGCGGCTAAGGGAACTTCAGAACCACGTGCGACTCCAGGTGGAAGCTGCCCTGATCGCCGTCCGGCAGGCGCGAAACAGCTACCAGGCGGCGGTGCAGACGCGGATCCTTCAGGAAAAGGCCCTCAACGACATGCGCCAGCAATACGAAGTCGGGGTCGCCAGGAGCTACGATGTGATCCTGAACCAGCGCGACTTGGCCCAGGCGCGCTCGAATGAAGTCGTAACCCAAAGCGATTACATCAAGGCGCGCACGGCTCTCGAGCGAGCAACCGGCACGACGCTGGAGAACAACAACGTCATTCTGGATGATGCTTTCCGCGGGCAGATCACGCGGCCACCCAGCAGCTTGCCTGCGGAAACGAAATAGCGGCGGTTTTTGACCGTCAGTTCCCCCTGCTAGCCACGGGATGTTGTCTATGCCGTGGGCTTTCCCCTGGGCAGGGGAGCGGTCCCGATCAAGTGCATCGGGACAGGTCTCAGCTCCCGTCTTCGGGAGTCCGCCGAGGCGGACTCCCCTTGCCAGAGAACCAACGCCTCGCCCTTCGGCGCGCTCCGGCGACAGAGCGTTCCGCCCCCAGAGGCCTTTTCCCCGATGCTTTACAAAGCCGAGATTCTTCCCACCCTAAGGGATGAACCCTGCCGATCTAAACTGAGGTGGGCGAAATGGCGCTGGCGGAGATACAATTAGTCCAGTCGCGACTCAATTAACTGCCAGCGGTAGCTCATTGAAAGCTGCAGATTTCGACAGAGCGAGTCATCGGTCTACGGAGAGCAGCGTCATCCGTTCCGGGTGTTGCCGCCAAGTGGGGTATTACGAAATATTCCTTGTTAAATGCCGCCAATGCACGCTGTTACGTTGTGGATACCCCAACTCGTAGTCAACTATCGCCAGCCACGGTCGCAACATGTGGGGCGGCGTGCGTTTTTCCCTTTACCCCACCATCATGAGCCCACGGTACCTCGCCCAGCGGGATGGCACCGTGATTGCGAGTAAGCGCTTGCTCTGCATTGCACATATGTCGAATGATGGCAGGGAAGCGCCAACTCCTATGAATCCGACCAAGCCGTTGAACCCCATGCCGATCCTTGCCGGGCGACCTCGCAACAAAGGGAGCATCTGACCCTGGATAAGCGGGAGACCTGCTTTGAGTCACTCCGCGGGACTGGCGGGAGGCCACAGAAAAATGAAAAAACTTGGGCTTGTATTGTCGGTTCTGGTGTTCATGTGCAGTTGCGGAGGCAGCCAGGGAACTGTTCCGACCCAGATTTCTATTTCTCTTGATCCTGCCGGTCCGACGGCTATTGATCGGGGACAGACTTTGAACTTTACCGCGACCGTGGCAAACGACGCCAGCAACCAGGGTGTGACCTGGAGGATCGATGGAGAGGCGTGTGGTGGTAACACTGGCCTTGAACTCAGAAACGTCACGCTAACCACGGTAACGTACCAGTCGCCGGTGACGGGTTCCGGCTCGGCACACGGGACGATGGTGGCGTCCTCGGTTGCCAACCCTGACCAAGAGGGATATTCGGAGATCGTACTTACGTCGGCGCCGAGCATTACGACGACATCGCTGCCAAACGGCACTGTGGGTACAGCTTACAGCATGACCCTCCAGGCCAGCGACGGGGCAGGGGCGCTCACCTGGAGCGTGGCGACGGGGTCGTCGTTGCCGGCGGGGCTGTCGTTGAGCAGTGCGGGAACGATTTCAGGGACACCCACCGCCGCAGGGCCCTCGACTTTCAAGGTGAAGGTGACCGATTCGTCGAGGGCAAACGAGGGGCCGCTTTCGGCGACACAATCCCTCACCCTCACGGTCAACCCCGCGCCGTTGAGTATCAAGACGAGGTTTCTGCCTCATGGTTTAGTGGCTACGACCTACAACGCCACTCTCCAGGCCAGCGGCGGCACCCCACCCTACACCTGGAGCGCCGCTGGGGTAGCGTCGCTGCCCTCATGGCTGAGTTTGAGCGGTTCGGGGTTGCTTTCGGGTACGGCTACAACCGCAACGACATCAACCGTTAACGTAACGGTCACGGATTCAAGTACGCCGACGCCTCTGACTAAGACCCACTCCCTGAGCCTCACAGTCAATGGCGCCGGGGCGGCTTGCACCAGTTCAGGGAACGAATCCGTTCTAAGCGGCCAGTACGCCTTCAGCCTGAGTGGATTTAATGAGACTGGCTTCCTGACCATCGTGGGCTCCCTCACCGCCGATGGCACCGGTAAGATCACTGCCGGCGAAGCCGACACCAACGGTGTCTTGGGTGCCCAAGAAGGCAGCATCAATACGGCTGCCAGCTCCTACTCCGTGGGTTCGGACAACCGCGGCTGCGCCACGATCGCGACTCCGTTCGGCACCTTCACAACACGGTTCGCTCTCGGCTCCGTGTCTTCGAATATCGCGACCAGAGGCCGGATCATCGAGTGGGAAAACGCAAACAGCAGCGCGTATATCGCCACGGGTCAGATCGTGCAACAAACTCCTGGCTCGTTCTCCAGCGGACTGAGCGGCAGCTATGCGTTCAGTGTTGTCGGCTGGGATTCATCTGTTCCCGGCCGCCTAGGCTGCGTTGGCGTTATGAATGCCAGCGGCGGTGCATTGAGCAACCTGGAAGAGGATTGCAACTCCGCTGGGACAACGTTCGCCGCGACAGCCGGCACCGGTACGTATGCCAGCATCGACACGAATGGCCGTGGCACTGCAACCTTTTCGGTGGGGGGCAACACGTCCCACATCACGCTCTATAGGGTCTCCAGCTCGCAACTCATGTTAATCACCTCCGATTCCAGCCCGGCCGCAAGTGGCGAAGTGCAGCAGCAGACCGCGCCGGCGGGCGGCTGGGGCCCAAGTTCGCTCAACGGCAAGGCAGTGTTCTATCTCAGTGGGTTCGATAGCTCGGTCCCCGGAGCGGAGGTCTCCATAGGGATTGCTCGTGTAACAACGAGTGGTTCCTTGACTGCCACGATTTATGACAATGACGCGGGTACTTGGCAAGCCCCCCAGAGCACTTCTTGCACTTACTCCGTCGCTTCGAATGGCCGGCTGACACTCAGCGGCAGCAATTGCGGAAACCATCCCCCTGTTTTCTATCTAACGGCCGCAAACACGGGTTTCATGCTCGGCACGAACCCAGGCGTTGCGACTGGACAGCTCGAACCGCAGGTGGCCGGAACCTTCAGCAACGCGTTAGTGTCCGGTACCTTCTCCCTGGGCCCGGATGCGCTGGTCAGCCAAAGCACGGAGACGGAGGTCGGTTCGGTAACGCTGGATGGCCTTGGAAATGTCAATGGAACCACTGACGACACCTCAACCAGCAGCCAGGACCCGGACCGTCCGTTCATAGATACCTACACGGTTAATTCCGATGGGACCTTCAGCGTAGGGTCGTCAGGCACGGCGACCGTGGGTATAGTGATTTCCAACCGGAAGTTTGCGCTAATCGATCACGAAAGCTCGGCGTACCCCTCTATAGTGGTGATCCAGAAATAGCACCTACCGTCGTTTGAGACACGGCCTTGCCCGTCAGCCGACGGGCAAGGCCGAGATTTCGTCTACGGGTAGCCACGCGAGCGCTCTTCTCGCCCCGTACCGGCTGCCTGTCCGCCTTACCGCGATCGCAATTCGGTTCCTGAAGCGCGGTACGGGGCTGGCAACGAGGTCGGCGACGCCCCCACCAGCGTGCGTACGGGGCTCGCCGTGGGCTTTCCCAGGTAAGGGAGCCATCCCGATAGAATGCATCGGGACAGGTCGCAGTTCCCGTCTTCGGGAGGGCCAAGCCCCATAGGCGCTAATTTAACCTATATTTCCATTATGAGCCCTACCTTTGAATCTTCTCACCGTCGTAATCATCAATATTCATGCGGGTGTGAACGCGATGAAGACACTCTGGAGGTCCATGCCCAATGGGTGGGAAACAAAGTCAGCCTTTTCAGCTCTCCTTCAACGGCTCTCTCAAGATCGATTTCCAAGGTTCCCGCATCACCTCCGATGGTGGCCTGATTCTGGTTCGTGAGTTGGACGAACGTTTGGGCTTGGGCGAACTCATCCCCCAGCACCTGACGACTCACGGCTAGGGAAGAACACGCAACTCCCGCTGGCGAACCTGTTGCGCCAGTCCGTTTACAGTCGGATAGCGGGCTATGAGGATGTCAACGATGCCGAGCGGCTCTCGCAAGATCCGACGTTCCGGCTGATCGGTTCCGAGAAGATCTGGGAGCGGGGCGCGAAATATGCCATCCGCATCCCGGCCAACGACAGCCTGGAGAGGGACATCGCGGAGTTGTTGACGCGGCCAGTGGGAAGACCGAGCCACAAGCCGGTGGTCTGGTACAAAATGTTGTCGACAACATTTCTACCAGACCACCCGATGGTGACGGCTTGCCCTAGCTCCGTTCTTCAAGTCCTCAAGGGCCACACGGATTGGGGGCCGGCGCCCGGGCAATCGGTTTTCACTTATAAGTTCCAGTGCAACAAGGGGGGCGCGTTTTACGCAGACGGGGCCTCGCCGCTCGCGTTCTCTTGGCAAATTGAGGTCACTCACGAAATGGCGAGTCTGGCACGTGCTTCGAGGCTCGTGTTTGAGCCGGGCGATTCGGGCGCGGCCCCTGCCACGAAGGTGAGCGTCAGCTTCGACATGGCTCGCCTGCGGGGGACGCCGGAAGCTCCCGTGACCATCATCGAGTTCTCCGATTTCCAGTGTCCCTTTTGTCGCAAGGCCGAGAGCACTTTGAAGGAAGTGCTGGCCAAGTACGAGGGCAAAGTCTCCATCGCGCATCGGGACTTCCCGCTCGAAGAAATTCACGCCGACTCGGAACGGGCCTCCGAGGCTGCTCGCTGTGCGGGCGACCAGGGCAAGTTCTGGGAATATCGCAACCTCCTGTTCAGTTCGGCAACTCTTGACCGGGAATCGCTCGCGGGTTACGCCGGAACTCTGGGCCTCGACTTGAAAGACTTCGATGCCTGCATAAGCACCAGCAAATACCGGGCCGCCGTCGAGCAAGATGTGAGCGAGGGTAAGCAAGCAGGTGTCTCCGCCACGCCGACGTTTCTTATCAACGGCGTCCGCCTGACGGGCGCGCAACCCGCCGCTGCCTTTGAAGCAATAATCGACCGCCAGCTCGAGACGATGAAGGAAGAGAAATAGTTCGAACAGCCCTCAAGAGATTTACCTCTCATAGGGGCGGAGACTTTGCAGAGAAACTCGCATCCCCTTTGAGGAAGCGGAGGAGCCCAATGAACTTGCTGAGGCGCGCGTCGCGCACGATCCTGATAGCGATGGCCCTTGCGTCATCCCCGTTGGCGTTCGGTTCGGCGCAGATTGTGTTGACGCTGAACCCGTCGTTGTCGCCCTCGGCGGCGCGGCTGCTCGAGAACACGGCCGGCAGCTTCACCGCCACGGCCGTCGCTGGGCCGAACAGCACCAATGTGACCGCCCTGGTGCGCAGTTGGACGTCGTCGAACACGGCCGTCGCCACGATCGACAGCGCGGGCCACGTCACGGCGCAGAGCCCCGGCAGCACCACCATTACGGCCACGTTAGCCGGCGCGGTCAGGGGCAGCGCGGTGCTGACGGTGACAGTGCCGACCAATCCCGTGTTTACGAACCAGCCGGCTGACACTTTCGTGAGCGCCATCATTGACGCCGGCGCCGGCGTCAAGGTGCAGCTCGCCGACAATCTCGCCGACCCGCTGCCTGGTCTGACGGTGACGATGAGTATCGGCACGAATGGCGGCCAGCGAGGGACAGGCGTCCTGGGCGGCACGCTCAAGCACGCCACGGACACATTCGGGACAGCGAGCTTCGCAGACCTAACTATTGACTGGCTGGGAGTGGGATATACGCTCGTGGCCACGGTCGCGACGCCGACCGGGCCGCTTTCCTCGACCTCCAATCCCTTCAACGAGACGCGCGTGGGCGATGCGTGTCTCGGGCCGAGCCCGGCGTGCTCCTCCACCTGCACCGATACCGATGGCGATGGACTGAATGACGCTTGGGAGATTGCGGGCGGGATTGACCTGAACGGCGACGGCATAATCACGGACGCGCAGCACGATGTGCTGCTTCCCGGCTCCGACGCCAACCGGCCTGATGTGTATTTGAAATACGACTACATGGTGAAGACGGGCGACGGTGCCCACAGCCACCAGCCGCCCGCAGCCGCGATCCAGCAGGTGGTTGACGCTTATGCCGCGCACGGCGTGAACCTGCACATTGACCCCGTGCACGATGCCATCCCCGAGGTGCAGGTGACTACACTCGATCCCGCCCCGAGCCTGGCCTGCGCCGGCCCAAGCTTTGTAACCATGCAAACGCTGCGGCGGCAGTATTTCGGCAATCGCAAGTGGGCGTATCACTACGGCGTGTTTGCCCACAACGCGACTCTTCCTGATACCGTCCCGAACGGTAATGCCTGTCCCATCGACCCGGAATGCCTCGGCCACACGAACCCTGACAACTCAGGGAGTTCTGAACTTCCCGGAAGTAGCTTCATCGTAGCTTTCGGCAACGACGTCGACAATGGGTTCCAGGTCGGGATTGAACGTTGGGCCGGGACTTTCATGCACGAACTGGGTCACAACTTCGGGTTGAAACACGGCTCCCTCGCCGCTCCCGGGCTGCAGGCTTGCTTGCTCTATAAACCGAACTTCATCAGCGTGATGGACTACTTATACCAAAATGGCATCGGCACCGCTGCCCAGCCAGGTTCAGTTGCACACTTCGGTTGCAGCACTGACAGCGATTGCCCGGCGGGCGGCCACTGCACCGACGACCTTGGCGGCCCCGGAGGGGGGAATGTCTGCTACCGGGTTGATTACTCCGGACAAAAGCTGCTGGATTTGAACGAGGTGTCTTTGAATGAAACACTTGGCGTGGGTGGTTCTGCCGGAGACACGGACATCGTGCAGTACTGTGCCTCTGCCGTCGGCTGCAGCCTCAGCGGCCCGAGCAATGGTCCGATTGATTGGAACAACAACGGGGATGCTATGGAAACAAACGCAGCGGGGGATATCGACAACGACGACAACAACCCCGACAGGACTCTCTTGACGGCAAATGACTGGGAAATCTCCAACGGCGCGTTCGAGAATTTCAACTTCAAGTTCCAATGCACTACGGCATTTGCGGCGGATTCAGGCGCGGGAGCCGCGGCCGATCAAGTACAATCGTCTTCTACCCCCTCCGAGCTGGGGTCGAAGTACGCCCGCGAGCACCACATCCTGTACCCGCCGCGAAACGTCAAGATTTCCGTCAATCCCGCTTGCTCGAGCCGGCTCATCGCGCCTGGGCCGCTGGGAACATTCAAGGTCGCGCTGCTCGGCGCGACGGATTTCGACGTGAATCAAGTGGACCCGGAGAGCCTCAGCTTCCATGGCGCGAAGCCGGTGAATGTCTCCGTGGGTGACGCGAACCGTGACGGAATCCCTGACCTCATCGCCGAATTCCCAAACGGGACAGTGAGGCTTTCACCTCGCGCCACTCACGGCACACTCACGGGGTGGCTCAAGAACAGCCGGGCATTTTTCGGTTCGGACGAGGTTGTCGTGGTCCCCAGCTTGGCGATGGTTGATGAAGGCTGCCGCTAAAGGAGCGGAGGAGCCAAATGAGCTTGCTGAGGCACTTGGAGCAAAATCCGGAATTGCTCGAATCGACGACTTGCTTCAACTGGATAAATACTCTATATTTGACCTTAGACTAGTATTAGCGGGTAGATAGCCACCCGCACGCCAGCTTTCCGGAGTTCTCAACTGCTAAGGTGTAGCTGACGACCGCCCATCCCAACGACCAAGTTCCCGCCTACACAGAAAAACCTCCACCAAAAAGCCTGCATGTGACGCGCACGAGTTAGGGCAAGCACGGGTTTGCTCGACGCACGGATGGCTTTGGAAGATCATCAATCGCTCACTCGTTTGTTGCAGCCTTTCCTAGCGTCCTATCCATTTTGTTGTAGCGACAAATCCTGCCGTCTACCCACTTTTCAGGTCGTCATTGGAATTGCCAAGTTTTCAGCCGAACGCGGGTTCGCGAATGCAGGCTTCCTTCGAGTGGTCGTTCGCGCGGGTTTTTCGGTTTCGCGGAGGCAATTTGGGAGTTCTAGAGTGGCCTGGAGTTGCGCTTGCTCCCAAACGAGCCCCGATACGATCCGAGGGCGGCCATATCGATCTGAACCTGACGCGCGAGGGCGCCAGCCGCTTGGTTTTCGCGTAAAGATTAGAGTTGAAATCGGAAAATTCCGGCCTATACGCACCGTCACGATGTCGGGAACCGATGGGCGATCCACGCACACAGCGTAAAATTTCGCATCAGTGACCCGCTAAAAGGCTCAACAGGGTAACTTCACGGCAGTGGTCTGGTGTGCTCCAGATTGCCTGTATATTCGCGACCTTGACTTGATGTCCCGTCTCGCAGTGACTAATGTCCCAAATGCCAGGAACGAGTGTCGAGAATAGGGCAGCAGCCGCAGTTGTCAGCAACCGATGGCTGGCCTGTCGTGATTGCGAAGTCGCCGGATTCTTGGCAAGTTGTGTGCAGTTTCGCAATGGAAGGAGGTTGGATGCTGCAACACCTCCTTACGCAGGAGCGTCCTGTGCCGCCACTCGGTCAAGGTGCTGGGGACGGACTTCGTGTCCCGCCTGGACGGGCTGCACAAGCCACCGATTCGACAGCGAGAACCGAACAGGAACCCCCCGGAGGGATTACGCCTCCAGCGGACAGGAAATCGTCCGATACAGCGCGTCCCAAGGCCCATCAGGCACCTGACAAGGAGCGCACAATGCGTTCGCCACGGTTAGCGGCACTCGTAATTCTTGCTCTCGCATTGTTATGCCTTCGGTCGTTATCGGCGAAGGAGAAATCCCATTATTGGATTGGCTCTTTCGCGAAATACGTGCAGATTGCAGGCGCCACACGAATTGGCTCAGACGCTTGCGCGAGCTGCCACGCTGATACGCACGGCAATTTCAGGCACGCCTTCCACCACCAGCAGGGGGTCGAATGCGAGGACTGTCACGGGCCCGCCAGCCTGCACGAGCAGGGCAGCGGAGATGTGACCAAGATCATCAGTTTTCGCTCACGGCCAGCCGACGAGGCCAACGGCGTCTGCCTGAGTTGCCATGTCCAGGACGCGAAGGTCCGTAACTGGTTGGCCGGGCGTCACGCGGCGGACCGTGTCCGATGCAGCGACTGTCATCAAATCCACACTCAAGTAGCCCAAGCTCCGACTCCCGCTCGGTTGAATTTCGACACGACGACCCCGGGGAGTGTCACGTTCCTCGAGCGGCTGGCACCGGAAAGCACTGTGAGGCTCGCACCTCGGGGGCAGATCAACGAAGCTTGCCTGAAGTGCCATCAGGCGCAGCGTGCGGAGATGAGCTTGCCCTACCACCACCCGCTGCGGGAAGCAAAGGTCACCTGCGTGGACTGCCATAATCCCCACGGCGGCCCGGCAGGCAAGAATCTGAGAACGGCTAACGTGAATCAGCTCTGCCTGAGCTGTCACGCGCAATACCGTGGGCCGTTCATGTACCAACATCCTCCGGTGAACGAAAACTGCATGACTTGCCACGCGCCGCACGGCTCGCCGAACGCGGGTTTGCTGACCGTGAGCCAGCCCGCACTATGCCTGCAGTGCCATGCCGGCCACCACGACGGGGCCGCTCTGCCGCTTGCCGATCGCTGCACGAATTGCCACGGCTCGATTCACGGCACCGACGTGCCCACACCCACCGGGGGCAGCAGATTCGTCGATAAAGGAGGCCTTGGCGTGCCAGGCTTTCCACAGGCGGCGCGCGTGAGCGGGCTGAGGCAGTCGCGTTCCCGGTTCGCCCTGCCGTTGGTTGCAGCCCACCCCACGACCATCTCGACGGGCGCTGTCCCGCATGCTAGGGGCGTTACTCCGTCTTCAGAAAGACTGTATTCGCAATATCAGCCTGCTTTAGCACCCTCGCATTCCCCGGTCGCTCTGCCGTCCATGGCTCCGTTTGCTGGGGCGCTCGGGGCCATGTCCTGGGCGTTCCCTAATGGGATGTCCGCGGGGAACGCTGTGCCGGCTGCCGGCGCGACACCTCCGGACAGTTACTGGGGTTTGTACTTCACGCCGGGCGCTTACCGGTTCCTCAATGTGACAGGATACGGCGGGCGAGTGGGTCAGTACGACAGTCTCCAGGAGGCCGAAGGTGGGGGTTTTGAGGCGGACTACGTTTCTGTTCCACACCACACGAGCCTTCTTACTCGTGCGACCGTCCTGACCGGATCGGACTTCCACGTGGCGTTACAACTCAACGTTGGCCAGAACCTGGAAGTCGGGGCCGACATGCGCAGTTTCGTCGAACAGCAGGACAATTATCCATTCTACACCGGTGTGATTTCCCCGGACATCGGAACGACCGACGGGATCCCTCCCGGGAGCGTCTTCGGGGTCAAGAGAAGGCTCGGCAATGCTTATGCCCGGCTCAAGCTGCCCAAAGTACCCGTACATTTGTTTGTCAAAGGAGATTGGCAGGCGAGAGTAGGCCACACCCAGTTCGCATACCTCGACGAAAACACCGATACGACCTGCTCGACCTGCCACTTCACGTCGCAGTTGCAGTCCCTCAACTATACGACCCGCAACGTCGGCGGCGGGGTGGAAGTGAATCTGGGTGGCATGGCCCTGACCTACGAGCACGATTACAGCAGTTTCAACGACCGCCTCCCGTACCCCACGGGCATGTTTGGCCCGATGCTGAACGAAATCGAGCCGGGCCCGATCTTTGTTCCCAACACGCCTGCGGGCGCCTACTATCTCAATATCCCCGCCCCCAACCGCTACTCAGCGGATACGCTGAGCCTGAGCTGGACGGCTTCGCCCGACCTCGTTTTCAACGGCCAGGCGAGCTACAGGCGCGGGCGCGACGTCTTCACTCACAATCCTCAGAACGCCTTCGACTCCGATGCGACGCTGAGCTGGCATCCTCGCGAGCGGCTGCGCTTCACGGCGGACTACCGCCAGCAAAACCTCGTGAACGGCTTCGTCCCGTACTTCACACGTTTCGGCAACATGTCCTACCACGAGCACTGGGCCGGCCTCAGGGCGGATTATGACTTAACAAAGCACCTCGACCTCGAGGCGCATTACCAGCACTCAGGCATCAGCCGCTCGAACGCCTTTCTGTGGCCGCAAATTTATTCCTTCGACAATACCGATCTGCTGACGGTGGTCCCGTCCACGTTCAGCAACACGACTGGCTTGGCGCTGCGCTATCACCGCAGCAGTCGCTGGAATGCGCGTGCAGGCTACGAGTGGACCGGTACCCAGCACCCGGGCTACTTGCTCGACCCGAAAAGCAATAACCGCATCTTTGGGGACGTCACTCTCGCGCCGACGCGCTGGCTGACCTTTACGAATGACGCCAGCATCTTCGTCCAAAACGCCTTTCCGATCATTCGGCGGCGAAACCGTTTCTATGCTGACACAGCCGACGCCACGCTGACACCCGCGAAGAATTGGAACCTTGACCTCGGATATTCCTACCAGCAAAACAATCTGGGGACGTACATGGCCTTCCAGAATGACGTTGGAGTCGGCTACGTCCTGGATGAGCCCTTCGTGCCCTATCGTCAGCTTAGCCAGACGTATTGGATACAGTCGTCTTACAAATTCAAGAACCGTTTGGGATTGAATCTTGGACTCACCCATAATTCAGCGCACAGCGGGATGCGGCCGGACGTGAATCCGAATGATGCTGTAGTCCTGGGCAATGGCCCCCTCATCGACAACGGCGTCTTCGATCCGGTCCTTTTCCAGCAAGCGCTTGGGTCGCTCGCCCTTGGCGCAACCCAGGTCTCTCAGGTAAATGTTCCCGAACTGATTGGCCAGGGCAAGGTCTACTATTTCCTGCCGCATGGATTCGATGCCGGCTTATTGGTGTACTACGGCAGCTACAGGGACTATATGCATCCGAACCTGGATGGAATACTCCGAACGTTCACTATCTACTTCGGCCGCTCGTGGTGAATGCGGGTTCTTTTCCTTGAGGCGGGCGCGGCCGGGCCGCCCGCCATTAAGATCGGCGGACGTTCGGCCGCGGCAGGCAGAACGGATTTGCCGTGGCTACCACCGAAGCCCTGCCAAGAACGCATCGGGACCCGGCTGAGTTTTCACAGACGGGACGCGCGTGCTACGGCATGGTGGGAAGAGTTGATTTTCAAATGCCACCAGGCCGAATCTCTGCTATACTTATGCCATGAGACGTCTACTCGCCATAGCGGTTCTGTTGGCGGGTCTGGCGCTCCCTTCATCTCTTGAAGCGCAACGGGTGGGAGCGGCACGCTCCTTCGCTGCAAGTCCTGCGAGAGTAGGGCCCGCATTCACAGCGATTCGCCCGGCGCGGACGGCGTTCGGTGCCCGGTACGTCAGGTCGGGCGGAGTTCGTGATCGTCACCAGCTAGATCTCGGCGCTTTCCCCGGGACGACTTGCCTCACTAATCCATCCTATGCGGGTTCGTTCTTCTGCCGGCAGTACTTCCCCAGCCGTGGTTTCTCCTTCCAGCCGGTGTATTGGCCCAGCTTCTGGTATGCGCCGGCGGAATACCCGTCCGAGGAGGGAGCCGTGGCGCCCGCCCCCGAGCAAGACAGGGCACTCGCCGGCCAGGTCGAAAGGCTGGCGAACGAAGTCGAGCAATTGCGTGAAGAGCAGGCTTCGCTCGGAGCGTTGCCTGCCCCGGGCGCCGCACCTCAGGCGGGCGTAGAAGAAAAGCCCCTTGCGGCCGTGCTGGTGTATCGCGACGGTCACCAGAGCGAAGTGCAGGATTACGCCCTCCTGGGGCAAACCCTCTGGGTTTTTGCGGGCCCGGCCACACGAAGGATCCCGCTGGCCGATCTTAATCTGGAGGCGACGGCGAGGGCGAACGAGGAGCGCGGCGTCGATTTCGTCTTGTCCCCTTTGCGCTGACGTGGATTCCATCGGCATTCCCCTTTGCGGCGGGTGCCGCATGTGTTGCCTCTTCCACGAAGTGCGCAATTCCGGGCTTCGGAGTCGTAGGGGTGAGCCGGCGACTCGCGCGCGTTTGCGCGCCGGTTGGCTAGCACTGACCTGAAACGAAAGGTCTGCGCCAGCCCGGCTCTGAGGCATGCCATACGTTTTTCCTTTACCATGCCATCACGAGCCCACGGCATCCCGCAGAGCGGGACCATGCCATGGCTACCTACTCCCGTGTACCTTTGCGGAATCGCGCGCCGCCGCGCGCAACTTTAACTCACGATCACTTGAATGAGTGCCTGCAACGCTCTGGCGTGGCCTCGCATCCCATATTGTGGGTTGCAAAGTGGGATGGCAATGAGGGAGTGGTCGTTTCCCTCCTCAGTACGCGATGGGCTCTCTTCGCAACAAGGCGTCAATTGATTACGTGCATGAGATAGAGCTTGCGGTGATCCAGACAATTTGTGGAATTTCTGGGGGCACTGAACGGAATACCCCATGAAAGCAGCGGGCGATGGTGGGAGGTAGTCACTGAGCTTCGTTCGCTTTCCATGACACAAGTGAGGGTATATGAAGGCGATTGTGGCAGTTTTCGCGGTTTTGGTCCTGGGAGCTTCCCCGGCGTGGGCGGTTTTGGGCCAGTATGAGTCGTCGGTGAACTTGGACCGGCAGTATTTGCGTGGTGAGCTTCGCGAGGAGGTCCGTCAGGGTTATAAGCTCCACGAAATCACCTCTCCAGACGGCAGCATCGTCAGGGAATATGTTTCGCCGGCGGGTCTGGTTTTTGGGATTGCCTGGCAGGCGCGGGTCATGCCCAACCTGCAGCAGTTGCTCGGATCTTACTTTACAGAACTCCAGCAAGCCGCGCAATCCAAAGTGCGGCGGCGCGGCGGGCCGCTGGTGGTGCGGACGGACAAGCTCGTGTTGATCAGCGGCGGACACATGCGCGCGTTCCACGGGCGCGCCTACGTACCAAGTCTTCTGCCCAAAAATCTCTCCGCGGAGGCTGTCCGATGACCCCCCAAAATGGTTCGACGGGCACGTTGGGCCGTTTTCTTGGTGTCGTGATGGGCTTGGTCGTTCTGGCTGGTTGTGGTGGTAGCACCACCAGCAGCAGCAACAGTTCCAGTCCGACGCCCGTGAACAACACGCTGGCCCTGGAGGTGAATTTGGGCCCGGCCAACAACTCGGTGGATATGGCTTTTGCGAGTGTTACCATCTGCGTGCCCAGTTCGTCGAATTGCCAAACCATCCCCAACATCCAAGTGGATACCGGTTCGGAGGGGCTGCGCCTCCTGTCTTCGGTGGTGACCCTCTCGCTGCCGACGATCACGGATAACAGCAATAACGTGCTGCAAGAATGCGTCGGCTTTGCTGACGGCTCGTATGTCTGGGGGCCGGTGGCGATCGCCGACATTCAACTGGCCGGGGAAAAGGCCGCGTCGGTTCCCATCCAGGTTATCAGCGCCTCTCCTTCGTTCGCTGCGCCCTCCGCATGCGCCAGTGGTGGCGGGCCCGACGACAACACGGTCCCGGCGCTCGGTGCCAATGGCATTCTGGGTGTTGGCGTCTTCCGAGAAGATTGTGGCGCCGCATGCACTCCGGCCTCCTCTGGCGTCCCAGCTCTGTACTATCTCTGCCCCAACTCCGTCTGCCAAGTCTCGACGGTGCCCCTGGCGTCTCAGCTTCAGAATCCGGTCTGGCTCTTTGCGCAGGACAATAACGGCGTGTTGATTTCCCTGCCGTCTGTTCCCGCAGGGGGAGAGGCGTCGGCCTCGGGGTCGCTGACTTTCGGCATTGGAACCCAATCCAACAATGCCCTGGGCAACGCGCAGACCTACACAACGGACGCCTCCGGCGATTTCCAAACCACGTACAATGGCATCGCCTATAGCCAGAGCTATATCGACAGCGGCTCGAATGGCCTCTATTTCCTGGATGCCGCCACGCTCGGCATACCTGATTGTCCGGATTATCCGGGTATCTTCTACTGTCCCGCTTCCACGGTCAACTACACCGTCACCAACACAGGTCTGAACGCCACGACGGGGCAGGTCTCGTTCAGCATCGCCAACGCCGATGCGCTGTTTAGTAACCCGAACTTCGCGGCGTTCAGTAACCTGGGAGGCGACAACCCCGGAAGCTTTGATTTTGGATTGCCGTTCTTCTTTGGCCGAAGCGTGTTCATTGGGATCGAGGGTCAGACCGGGCCGAACAGTGCGGTGGGTCCGTACTGGGCGTACTAAACTGAATAGGTGACAGCAAGTACTGCGACGGTGTAACGCATTCAGCTAGCGACGTGGAATGGAGGGTCCGTGTAAAGACTTCCCGCGATGTGCGGCTCTGCCCGGTCGCCGGCCTAGGACAGTGAGGCCATGAACCCCGATCCCGAAGCAGGAAGCCGGGTTGGGGTCTTAAGCTGAGCATTTCGAGGGACGTGCGAGGACGTCATGGCCGACAATTTCAACTTCGGGATCGGGGTGAACCGCGTCGTCAGCATCCTGGAACGGATTCTGATGAGCGCAGCTTTGTTGCTGGCCCTCGTGTACATCGGTGACTACATCTCAGTCCGGTACAGAATCCCGAGGAGCCGCGATCCTTACGGAGTCGTGCCCATCCAGCGCTATTACGCGGTCACCAAGAAGGATGGCAAACCCGATTTCTATTTCGACCAGCCCACCTTGCAGGTCTGCGTTCACTCGCTGTTTCCTCACCTCGGCTTCCTTCCCTGCTGGTACCTGAATCGAAGGAGAGTGCAACGAGTCGATATCTGAACCGGGATTCTTCCTGCTCGGGGTCCCATGCGGCCGCGCTCGAACTCTCCAGCGCGAGATTGCACCCCTGCCAAACCACGGCAGGGATGCGCCACCGGCGATCAACGTAGCGCGAGGTTCGCAGTGCAACCTTGCGGTGTTTCAATTTCCTTTCAAGAAATCTTGAAGAACCGCAATCCCGCAGAGCGGGACGGACGTTGCGCTACTCGCTTCCTTTAGCGAACCCGGGGCGCGTAGTAGCCGGGGCGGGCGTAAAGCGTGTACTTATGCCGGGAGTCTTTCCATCGCTCGGCGAGGCGCACTTCGATGGACCGGTAGGCGCCGTCATAGCGCGGGTTCGCGCTGGTATAGCCGAGCGTATAGCCTTGCCTGAGCCAGGTGATGATGGTGGCCATTGCCGACGTCACGGAGCCCCCTTCTCGCGTGTCGATCATCTGGCCGCCGGTTTCGCGGCAGATCTTCTCCACGGAGTGCAGCTCTGCTTCCGGGTGCGTCCGCAAGAAACCCTTCGAGTGTTCGAGGTATCCGACCTTGATACTGTAAACAAGGGTCCCGGTTTCGAGCGCTGCGCGAACCACCTGGTGGTCACCGTGCGTGGGTCTTTCCGAGGATTCGTTGTCGGAAACGAGAATGACGGCGTGGCGCCGGTCGCGTGCCTCGCGGCCGAGGTAGACGGCCGCTTCGTAGAGCGCATCGTTGATGTTGGTGCCGCTCCAGGGGCTAATAGCCCACAAGTCTTCGGCGATGGCGTGCCGGTCGGTGGTCAGGGCATCCATCAACTCGGGCTTTTCGGTGAACCTGAACACTGCCACCTCATCCTGTGGCTTGAGCAGCAAAAGCGTGTCGAGGGCACCCGCGCGCAGCTCGTCGAGTGCGGCGGCGATGCTGCTGCTACTGTCCACGACTAGCGCCAGGGCCAGCGGCAGTTCATCGTGCGAAAAGGTGCGGGTCTGCTCCTCCACCCCATCCTCGTAGACGCGGAAATCTTCCTTCTTCAAGTCCTCGATGGGGGACCCGAGCCCATCATGGACGCTTACCTCCACAAGGACGAGGTTGACGTCCACTTTGAAGGTCGGAACGCCCGCTTGCGGCGGAGTCAGTGTGGCGCCGGCCGGCAAAGTGGTCACTTGCGCACCGAGGCGCAGGGAGCAGGCCACCAGCAGCGCGAGACTCCCAAACTTCAGAGCATCCTTCATGAACAACTCCGCGCGTGCCCTATGGGCAGATGCGGCCCACCTAAGATGTGTTGCCCCTCCAGCAGATGTGTCTCTACCATGAAATATGCTGCTAGCGGCATCCGCCCGTTCGCAGGGGGTGCGTTTGGGCACACATTCGCAAGATGGAAAAACGGGGGGGCGTTTAGGGCGAACGAAGCCAGTATCTGTTGGGGAATCAACGAGTTAACTTTGAAACGAACCCAAACGAAGCCACCGGAAAGCCATTATCATGTTGAAAATTGGAGCGGTGCAGGGAACGAAGCCAGATTACCACAGCAGGGCTGTAGTAGGTAGACAGTAGACGGGAAAGCGTGTAGCGTAGTCCGTCAGTTGACGGACTGCGCTACGCGCTGACGTCATACTACTTTCCGGTCTGTCATGCTGAGCGCAGCGAAGCATCCCGGCATTATTGTTGGCACGGATTGGGCTGTCAAATACGGGGATTCTTCGCTTCGCTCAGAATGACAGGCGGTGGGGTTTTGCTCTAGGAATGACGAACGGTGCGTATCACAGGCTGTAACTATGTTTTGCGACCCTGAGTAACGCGGGGTTTTGTTACTCTATTATGTTGAACTCAGTAATATCGCGTGGAGTATGAAGCGTTCAAAGTGTTCAGGCGGTCTTCTCCTCTTGCTTGTTCTGAGCGCGTTGTCGCCCCTCGCCGGGCAGACCCCCTCCGAAGCCATAGTTGATCCCCCCCGCCCTTCGAACACTTCGCGCTCCCCCCGTGAGACTATCGCGACTGGACAGCAGGAGCGCGCAATTTCCTGGAAGCTCCTCGTCCCGAACCTCGTTCATGACCAGAAAGCCATCTGGTTGTCTCCGGCGGAAGTCGTACGGGGCCGGCACTGGAAGCCGGCTGCCGCCCTGCTGCTGGCCACGGCGGCCTTAGTGGCCCTTGACCCCCACGATACGCCCTATTTCCGGCGCACCAACACTTTCTCGGGCTTCAACAACAGCTTCAGCGGGCGCAACACGGGCCTGGGCACGGCACTCCTCCCACTCTCGTTCTATGCGGTGGGTCTTGCCCGCAGGGATCCCTACGCCCAGCACACGTCGCTACTTGCTGGCGAAGCCCTAGCGGACGCGGAAATTCTCGCTACGGTGATGAAGAGCGTGGACCGTCGCCTGCGTCCCAGCGACCTCCTGCCTAACGGCGACTTCTCAGACACTTGGTTTAAACGCCGCGGGCCGTTCATCAGCGGCCGGGGGAGTTTTCCGTCGGGCCATACCATCGCGGCCTTTTCTGTCGCTACGGTTTTTGCCAACCGCTATCACCGGCACCGCTGGGTGCCTTGGGTGGCCTATGGGCTTGCGGGCCTGGTAGGCTTTTCCCGGGTGAGTCTGCAATCCCACTTTCCTTCGGACGTATTTGCGGGTGGCGCGCTCGGCTACGTCGTTGGCCACTACGTCGTGCTCCACCAGCATTGAGGATGAGTCGCGGCCACTGGTCTATAACCACAGTATCAAGATGACGCCTGTATACGCTCCACGCGGGCAAAGTTCAAGAGCGGGAGTAGCAAATAAGGAGTAGGAACTGAACAGGCCGGTGCTGGGTGCTAGGGACTCGAAGAGCGGGTGCCGGGCGCCGGGCGTCAGGAAAACCAAGCGCAGTAACGAGTGAGGGCCATCGGGCGATTGAGCCATTGAGTGATCGGGTGATCGAGCGATTAGCCCATCGGGCGATAGGATCAATGAGTCAATGAACCGATGAGCCGATGGCTCAATTCCTTCCGAGTCAGGAGTCAGAAGCCAGAAGTCCGGAGGCAGGGGATTTTGGATTGACGATTGTGGATTTTGGATTGAGGGGAAAAGGCCATTGAGGATTTCGCCTCGCGGGCGTTAGTCCACATCCGGCTCCTGGTATTCGCGGATGCGACCGCGCTGGACAATCCAGAGTTTTCCGTTGATGTCGCCTTTCGCCAAGCCGCCAAGCAGGGTTCGGACGGTAGCGAGCACGTCGGCGCGGGAGGGCTTGGGCGGAAGGCGGAGCACGGCGAGTCCAGCGTATTCCGAGGGCTTGAACAGTAAAGGATTGCCGAAATCGAGATCGAGCGTGACCAGGCAACGACGCTCGGGCTGGCAGGCTTTGATCAAGGTCTTGTCAGAAGCGGAGGACAGTGCCTGGCCGGCAGTCGTGGCGACGTCATGCCCGTGGCGAAGAAAGAGCGCCTGCGGCATCCGCCCCAGGTTTTCGTCCAGCTTGAGTTTCATCGCGATGCTTCGATGGGGATTTCGACGTAACGCTCGCGCGACATCTCCGCGCCGTAGGCGATGCAGGCGAGGATGTCCTCGTGGGTGAGGCCGGGGTACTCTTCCAGGATCTCCTGAATGGTCATGCCGCTGGCCAAGAAATCCAGAATCAGCGACACCCAGATGCGGTGTCCGCGAATGCAGGGCTTGCCGAAACAGACGTTCGGGTTGATGGTGATCCGAGTTAGGAGTTCTTCACGCGTCATGGGCGCTTCCAAGGAGCAAGCATAACCTTCCGCTCCGATGAGTATATCACGGTGAGGGGCTCGGAAAGGCGGGGGCTGGGGAAGGGAAGCGCGGCCACAAGTGAGGGTCATCGGGCGATTGAGTTATTGAAGCATCGAGTCATTGAGTCAATGAATCAATGGAGCAATGAAGCAATCGCTCAATCCGCGGAGCAGGTGGGGCCGTGCCGAGCTTCGGGATAGCGAAGTTTTATTTTGGCGCTTGTTCCCACTCCGGCATACTGAGGCCCGTCGGATCATAGGCAATGCGCCCGGCGCGCACTGTCAGCAGGTCCACCAGCTTGACATCGCCGAGCAGCCTGGTCTGGCCGCAGTCTGCGTAACCAAAGCGGCCGTGGCGTAGCTCGACCACCGCGATGTCAGCATCCCTACCGACCGTCAACGTACCCAGCTCAGGCCGGTGAATCTCTTGCGCCGGGTTTACCGTGGAGCGGCGTATGACGTCCTCCAGCGGCACGCCCATCGCCAGGAACTTCGACATCGTCGTGCCCATGTCGAACACGGGTCCGAGCAGGTTGTCACGCCATAGGTCGGTGGAGATGGAGTCGGGAAGGAAGCCTTGCCGGGCGGCCGGGACGGCGTTCCGGAACCTGAAGCTCGAGAAGCCATGACCCACATCGAAGATAATCCCTCGTTGACGCGCTTGGAAAAGGATCGGGTTGACTTTTCCGTTTTGGTCCAGGATGGGGAAGTGCGCGGCGAAGACGTGGGTGTGGATGTCCCCAGGACGCATCTTCTTGAGGATTAGCTCGTCGTAGGACCGCTCGGGCGGCCGAGGGTAGAAATCCATCATCACGGGAACGTTGGCCAGCCTCCCGCATTCCTCGGCCCGGTCGACTGCTGCCCACGGGGGATGCTCCTTGTCCCACGGCTGGCTGGGCCAGTAGTGCGCCGTCTTGACCCCGACGATGACGTCCCGAAACTTGTTCACGGTCTCGGCACAAAGGCGGGCGTCCATCTCCGCCACGTCCTGCTCCTTGCCGCTGCGCATGCCTGCGGCCACAATGTTGAGGAACGCCAGCACGCGGACCACGGAGTGGTCGATGACTTCCTGCTTCTCCCGAAGGAAAGTGTGAGCCCCAGCGCTGCCGGCATCGACCACGGTGGTTACGCCGGAGGCGAGGGCCAAGTCGGCCGGGACAGCGTACGGCGGAGTTGGCGTGCTGGAGCCCGGGACGAACCAATCCAGGCTGACTCCTCCGTGGCCGACGTGCATGTGAATGTCAATGAACCCGGGCGTTACGTAGAGCCCCGTCACGTCCACCGTCTTGCGAGCCTGGGCGGCCGGAATGTTTTTCTCGACCGCCGCGATCTTCCCGTTTAGCACCGCGACGTCTCTGGGTTCATTAATGTGGTTCGCCGGGTCGATAACGTGACCGCCCTTGAGCAACAGGTCATACTCCTGGCTTTGGGCGGCTGTGGCTCCAATCAGGCTCAGGGCCAACGCGCTGGGGAGAATCATGCGACGCATGAAGTTCTTGTGTGACATGGGAACCCTTCAGTGTTCTCCAAATTGTGGCACAGGCACTCTTGCCTGTGCTTTCTTGCTGTTGGACATTCTGTTTGCACAGCCAAGAGTGGCTGTGCTACTTCTTCTTGAAGCGCTCGACCACGGCCAGTCCTCGGGCCTCTCCACAAGCCCCGCAGTGACAGGATTGAGCTCAATGTAAGACCGGATGTGCTCGAATTCGAGTTCGTTACGAGCCCAATGATCGAAGGACTCGTCCTGCCAAAAGGGCCTGCCTGTGCGGCCAAGCAAAGCGTTAGCGTCACGCCCAGAGACCCCCTTAATGCCGCCGGTGATTCGTGCCAGCGGGACCAGAGACTGCAGGAGCAGGTGCACGTGGTTCGGCATAACCACGTAAGCGTGCAGCGTGTATTGTCCCAACTCCTCGCCGCGAATTATGGCCTCCTCGACATAGCCGGCAATTTTGGGATCCCGAAGCCAAGTTGGGCCATATGCGCCCCGGTCGAGTTCAGCGTCGAGTACTCGAAACCTCCTCCCCGACTCTGTGGCACCGGCACTCTTGCCGGTACCCTTGCTTGTTGCACAGCCAGGAGTGGCTGTGCCACTGGCTGTGCCACTGGTGGCACAGGCACTCTTGCCTGTGCGTAGCCGGACTTCAGCGGGAATTCGCGGATAGCCACGCCCCGACTGGCCGCGACATTAGCTTCGTCGCTGTCCTGAATAGTCCAACCGGCACCCGTAAGCAGCTGGTCAATTGTCTTCCGCGCTTTGTCCTCTGGCTTCTCGGGCATCTATTGAGATTTCCAGGTCCTTCCCTGGAAACTCAGTACTCGCATACTACTACCACCGGCGGATATTTTCCAGACAGCAACAAACAGCGGTAGTGGCCTGTTTTAGCCTGGAGTCTTATGGAGGCATCGGCGCTCCGCACTGGCTGTTGTGCTGCGAAGGCTGTGATTATAGGATTAGGAGGAGGACGGGCATCAGAGTGGGTGTAAGAGCTCGGTTCCGACGGCGGCACGGCCTTTGGGCACAAGAGAGCGGCAGAACCGCAATGGGTACCCTATTCATGTTCATGAATAAATCGGGTCATCGGTCCCGCTGGCGGAAGGCCGCAGGCTTTGTCGCGCCCTGCGGGACGGCAGGACAGTTGCGTGGATAAAGTCTCAACGCAAGCACCAGCGAAATCGGCGGAGCCGATGCCCCGCCTGCGGCGGGTGTTGACGCTCTGGGACCTGATTTTCTACGGCATCGTGGTCATCATGCCCATCGCGCCGGTGCCGCTGTTCGGCATCGCGCAGAAGGATTCGCGCGGCCATGCCGTGACGACCATCCTCATCGCGATGCTGGCCATGATGCTCACGGCCTTCAGCTATGGGCGCATGGCGGCGGTCTACCCCGCGGCGGGTTCCGCCTACACCTATGTGGGCCGCGGGTTGAGCCCCCACCTGGGGTTCCTGGCGGGCTGGGCGATGTTCCTTGACTACTTGCTCGTCCCGCTTATCTGCACCATTTACGGCGCGCTGACCGTGGGGCGGATGCTGCCGCAAGTTCCTTACCCCATTCTGGCGCTACTCTTCGCCGGCACCATGACCTATCTGAATCTGCGCGGCATCCGGGCCACCGCGCGGACCAATCTGCTGCTCCTCATCGTCATGTGTACGGTGATTGGCGCCTTCATGGTCCTGGCGGTTCGATACCTGTTCCACCTCCAGGGTTGGGGCGGGATTTTTTCCACCCAGCCGTTTTACAACCCCAAAACGTTTGACTACGCCTTCGTGGCCCACGGAACGGCTCTGGCCTCGCTCACTTACATCGGGTTCGACGGCGTGACGACCTTGGCGGAGGACGTCGTCAATCCCAAGCGGAATGTTCTGCTGGCGACGGTGCTGGTCTGCCTGTTCACAGGGATTTTCGGGGGTCTGGAAGTGTATCTGGCGCAGCGCGTTTGGCCGGACTGGCAAAGCTTCCTGAATCTCGAAACTGCCTATATGGACGTCACGCGCCGCGTGGGAGGCGCGGTGCTCTTCCAGGCGATGTTTGTCATTCTGATTCTCGCCAACCTGGGCAGCGGGCTGAGCGGGCAAGTTGGCGCCGCGCGGTTACTCTTCGGCATGGGCCGCGATAACGTGCTGCCTCGGAAGGTGTTCGCCTACCTCGACCCCAAGCGTAATACCCCCGCCTACAACTATTGGATAATCGGGCTGATGGCGTTTGCTGGCGCCCTCCTGCTCAGCTATGAACAGACCGCAGAACTCCTGAACTTCGGTGCGTTTCTCGCTTTCATGGGCGTGAATCTGGCTGCGTTCCGGCAGTTCTATTTCGTGGGACAACCCGGGCGAAAACGGCGACTCTTTAGGGACGCCGTCATGCCGGGCGTTGGTTTCCTGTTTTGCTTGTGGATCTGGTGGAACCTTTCGACCATTGCCAAGATTCTGGGCGGAGGTTGGTTCCTGCTTGGCCTGTCCTACGCAGCTATTAAGACCCGCGGATTCCGCACTCGGCCGATCATGATCGACTTCACCGAACCCTGACGAGACTGGCTGTGGTGCCCAGGGCGGGGCAAGCACCGCCCCTCCGCCGATTATGATCGACTTCACTGCATCCTGACGAGACTTACTGTCCCAATGGCACGAGTCCCCTAGCGGCCCTACGGCGACATTGTCCCCCTGAGTTCAACTGTTCGCTATTGGCATCGCAAAATCCCACAACCGGACACTTTAGTAGCGGGAAGAACCCGAAAGCCTATCCAAAACCCTTTTATTCCAATTAGTTACACTCTCGACCTAAATGGCTACTCCGTTGCCTGCGCATACGTGGAGGAGCAGATGGATATCCCGCGCGAGTCTTTTGCACGTCGCCGACGCATTCGCCGAATCATTTATTTGGTTGTCGGGCTCCTGGCTGTGGTCTCTGTGACGCTGGGGCTATCCCGGCTGAAGCCAGCCGCGCCCAGCGTGGACAAGGCCACCGTCTGGATCGATACCGTGAAAAGGGGGCCGATGCTGCTCGAGGTACGAGGCCTGGGCAGCCTGGTTCCCGAGGAAATTCTTTGGCTTCCGGCCACCACCGACGCGCGCGTGGTGCGCCGGCTGGTGCTCCCCGGCTCTGTGCTGAAAGCCGACACCGTCATCTTTGACTTGAGCAATCCCGAACTCGAGCAGTCCACCCTGGACGCCGAATGGCAACTCAAAGGGGCTGAGGCGCAATACAACAGCCTGAAAGCGCAGCTTGAAAGCCAGCTCATGGACCAAAAGGGCACGGCGGCCAGCGTCCAGTCTGACTACGTCCAGGCCAAGCTTACCGCGGAGAAGGATGAAGAGCTGGCCCGACTGGGCCTGGGGGCGGAGTTGAACGTTAAGGTGTCGAAAGCCAAGGCTGAGGCTCTCACCACCCGCAACGAGATCGAGGGGCAACGCCTCAGCGTCAGCGCAGCATCCGTGAAGGCCCAACTCGACGCGCAACAGGCGAAGGTGGAGCAGTTCCGCGCCCTATATGAGCTGAAGAAGTCGCAGGTCAACGCCTTGCGCGTCCGGGCAGGAGTGGAGGGGGTCCTTCAGGAATTGTCGGTGGAGGTTGGCCAGAAGGTGGCATCCGGAACGGTGCTGGCCAAGGTTGTGCAGCCCACGAAGCTTAAGGCCCAACTGAAGATTCCCGAGACCCAGGCCAAGGATGTGCAAATTGGTCAGGCGGCTTCAATTGACACTCGCAACGGCCTCATTCCTGGGCAGGTCATGCGTGTGGACCCCGCAGTGCAAAACGGAACGGTTACCGTGGACGTCAAACTGGAAGGAGCGCTGCCCAAGGGCGCGCGGCCTGACTTGAGCGTCGAGGGCACGATTGAGATCGAGAATCTGAGGGACGTCGTTTACGTCGGCCGCCCCGCCTTCGGCCAGCCGAACAGCACGGTAGGCATCTTCAAGCTGGATGAAGGCGGCAAAGGCGCTGCCCGCGTCCAGGTGAAGCTGGGGCGCAGTTCGGTGAATACCGTGGAAATCCAGGAGGGGTTGAAGCCTGAGGACAGGGTGATCCTTTCCGACATGTCCGCCTGGGACGCCTTCAATCGAATTCGACTGGATTGAAATAATCCGGCCATCAGGCCATTGAGTGATTGAGTGAATGCCAAGAATCTCTGCGGTTTTCAATCACTCAATCGCTAAATCACTCAATGAAGTGATGCGAGTATGAGCGCCATGGTGGAAGAGGCTGCGAATGTGGAAAGCGCGATCAAAGCCCGGGTGCTAATCGCCGACGACCAGCCGGACATACTTGAAGCCCTGGGCCTGCTGCTCCGGTGCCAGGGTTACCAAGTAAATACCGCCAGTTCGCCGGCAGCGATCCTTGAGGCGCTTCGTGGAAATCAATTCGACCTGCTCCTGATGGATCTGAATTATGCCCGGGACACAACTTCAGGTCGGGAAGGATTGGATCTTCTGGCCCGCCTTGAAACGCTGGACGACTTGCCCATCGTCGTGATGACCGGCTGGGGCAGTATCGATGTCGCGGTGGAAGCGATGCAGCGGGGCGTGGGCGATTTCATCGAGAAACCCTGGGAAAACGCCCGGCTGCTCGAAACTCTCAGCAAGCAGATTGAATTGGGCCGGATGCGCCGGCGGGCCCGGCAGAAGCAGGCAGAGGACGCATTGCAGGCCCAACGGGCGTTGAGCGAACTCCACCAGCGCCAGGAGGAAATTGAGGAAGCTCACCAAATCCAGGAGCGCTTGGTGCCGGCGGAGATCCCCCAGGTGGCGGGGTACGAAATCGCCGCAGTGTGGCGGCCGGCACGGAGCGTGGGCGGCGACTATTTCGATGTGCTGAAATTCAACGAGAAGTCGCTGGGGGTGTGCATCGCCGACGTCACGGGCAAAGGTGTTCCGGCGGCCCTTTTGATGTCGAACCTTCAAGCCGCGGTCCGGGGCTCTGCGGAGCCTGAACTGGAGCCTGCACAACTGTGTGCCCATGTCAATCGCATTACTCTCCCGAATGTCGGAGCGGACCGCTTTATCACCTTCTTTTACGGACTTCTCGACGCACCGGCGCGGCGCCTGGCCTACGTCAACGCCGGCCACAACCCTCCCCTTCTGGTTCGCCGTGACGGCTCGTGCAGCCGCCTGAAAGAGGGCGGGCCAGTTCTGGCCTTGCTGGCAAATTGGGATTGCCAGCGGGGGAAGGTGGATCTCGCTCCGGGTGATCGGCTCATCCTCTTTACGGACGGCATCACCGAAGCCCTGAACTCCTGCGGAGAAGAGTTCCAGGAAGAGCGCCTGATCGACCTGGCAATCACTTACCGGGCGCTTTCACCCCGCGCCATCCTGGCAAGGATCCTGGCGACGCTTCGGGAATTCAACGCTGATCGATGGAACGACGACGCGACCCTGCTCGTTCTTGGTGTTGAGGCGGGTGCGGGATGACCACGCTGCTGCAGGACCTCCGCTACGGTTTGCGCCTGCTGGGGAGGAACCCCGGCTTCACGGCCGTCGCGGTACTCACGCTTGCCCTCGGCATTGGCGGGAATGTGGCCGTATTCAGCCTGCTCGACACGGTCGTGTTGCGCCCGCTTCCCTACTCGCACCCAGACCGGCTGTTCATGTTTTTCCCCGTTGATGCGGAGGACCATTACGCCCAAGTCGCGTCGTCGTACCCCAATTTTCAGGACTGGCATGAACAGAGCCATGCATTTGAGGCCATGGCAGCGTACAAGTTTGAATCCTTCAACCTGACCGGCACGACAGAGCCCGAACGTTTGGATGGCTTATATAGTACGCCGGGGCTCTTTGCGCTGTTGGGAATTCCCCCGTTGTTGGGTCGTGAGTTTAGCCCCAATGACGACCCACACGTCGTCTTGTTGACCTACGAGTTGTGGCGCAGGCGGTTCGGCGGCGATGCGGCGATTATTGGCAAGTCTATCTATTTGGAGGGCAGGGCGTACACGGTGCTGGGGGTTTTACCTCCGCATTCCTACTTTCCGCCGTACCGGTGGGGAAGCGCCCCTGAGGTTTTCGTGCCGGTCATTCCGAACCCCGATCGTGGCTGGCATTACTTGCGGGTGATCGGACGCCTCGCCCCCGGCATAACCGCGCAGCAGGCCAGGACGGAGATGAACGGAATCGCCGCCCGCCTCGCGCAAGCCTATCCCAATTCGAACCGCGACCAAGGAATCGTCGTTGACCAGCTTATCCAATACTTCGGCCAGACGGGGTGGGTGCTATTCGGGGCCGTGGCTTTCGTGCTGCTCATCGCTTGCACCAACGTAGCCAACCTGCTGCTCTCCCAAGGCGCCACGCGGGAGCGCGAGATCGCCATCCGCACCGCCGTGGGAGCGACGCGGTCACGCATTGTGCGGCAGTTGCTCACCGAAAGCCTGCTGCTGGCGGGCGTGGGGGGTGCTCTGGGTGTCGGGCTGGCATATTGGACACTCCCCCTGCTGGCATCCGCCCTGCCCCAACACACCGCCTTCTTCACGCGCGTTCATGATGCCGGCATCGGACTCAACTCCACCGTATTCATTTTCGCGGTGCTTCTGTCCGTGCTGTCCTGCGCTCTTTTCGGATTGTTGCCTGCCTGGAGATCCACCAAGCCCGCGCGAAGCTCCGGGGCGAGCGTTCGCACGGGCCGGATTCGCGGAGCCTTGATCGGGCTCGAAGTGGCGTTGTCCTTCGTCTTGCTGGCAGGCGCCGGGTTGATGATGAAAAGCTTGGTCCGCCTGCTGGAAGTCGACGTCGGGTTCCGAACGGAACGGTTACTGACCATGGACGTAAGTCTGGCGGGTGAGAAGTACGCTTCTGCGGAGAACCAGGCGGCCTTCTTCGGACAGGTGCTAAAACGGCTCGAATCTCTGCCGTCCGTGGCCTCGGTGGCCGCGATCATGAACCTGCCGATGACGCGGTCCGACACTTGGATCCGCTTCGAGATTCCGGGACCTCATCCAAGAGAAGGCAGCGCAGATAATCACGCCGTGAGCCCCAATTATTTCCACACCATGGGGATACCGCTGCTGAACGGGAGGGAGCTTCTGACTGCCGACTCCGCACGCTCGCCCCGGGTCGGTGTTGTCAACCGCAGCATGGCCCAGAAGTACTGGCCGGATGAAAATCCCATTGGTAAGACCATAATAGCCTCCCGCGCCGTTGTGGTGTCGACCTCGAAAGGGTCCAGTGTCGAATTCAAACGCCAGGAACTGGAGATTGTTGGAATCGTGGGAGACGTTCGGTTCGGGCTGGACGCGCCGCCCGAGCCGGAACTGTTCATGCCGTACACGCAGTGGCCGTCGAACGAGATGGCCCTGGTTCTGCGGACTGCTTCCGAACCTTCTTCTCTGATCCCTGGAATCAAAAAGGAGATCTGGCGAGTGGACCCCGACCAGCCGGTCACGGATATCAAAACCATGGATGAACTGGTTTCCACAGAAGCGGCGGGGAGACGGTTTGTGTTGCAATTGATCGCAGCTTTCGCTTCGATCGCCCTCGTGCTGGCGGCAGTGGGGATCTACGGCGTGGTTTCCTATGGCACGCGGCAGCGGACGCATGAAATCGGCATTCGCATGGCCCTCGGCGCCCGAGGGCAACAAATTATGTGGTTGGTTGCTGGCCAAAACGCCAAGTGGCTGCTGATCGGAATCACCACCGGCATAGCCAGTGCTTTCGCCTTGACACGGCTCCTGGCGGCATACCTCTATGCGGTTCGACCCACCGACCCGCTGACATTTGTGGCTGTCTCGTTGCTGCTCCTCGCCGTAGCACTGCTGGCCGTCTACATTCCCGCCCGCCGGGCGACGAAGATCGATCCGATGGAGGCGCTGCGGTACGAATGAAGATTCTGAATTATGAATGCTGAATTATGAAGCGAGGACGGCTTGTTGTTTTTGAGAATTCATAATTCAGAATTCATAATTTGTAACTTAAAGGCAGGAGCGAGGTGCCGAGGAAGCCTGAGGTGAAAGATGGGAACGCTGGTCCAGGATTTGAGATACGGCGTGCGCATGCTGAGGAGGAACCCCGGCTTTACTGCGGTGGTGGTGCTCACGCTGGCGCTGGGCACCGGGGTGAACACGGCGATATTCAGTGTCGTGAAGGCCGTACTGCTTAACGCGCTGCCTTACCGGCACCCGGAGCGTCTGGTGTCCCTGGCGGCCAGCGACATCGATTCGCGCAACCCGGTCAACGTTTCCTATGGCGAGGTGCAGGATTGGAAGGAACGCAGCCACTCCTTCGAGTCCATCGCCCCCTATCGTGGCTGGGCTCCAACCCTTACTGGCCATGGGAAACCCAACGTTCTTCGGGGCATGAGGGTCTCCTACAACTTTTTTGAAACGTTGGGAGTACAACCTCTTGTGGGTCGCAACTTCCTTGCTCAGGAGGATCGGCCTGACCGGTGGCGCGTGGTCATACTCAGCCATGGGTTCTGGCAGCAGTGGTTCGCCGGCAGCCCCAACGCTGTCGGCCAGACGCTGACCCTGGACCACGAGCCTTTTGAAATCGTCGGAGTTCTGCCGGCGAATTTCCAGCCGCTACTCTTCACTTTCTGGTCGCAGGCGCCGGAGATTTGGTCGCCGCTGGGTTACGACCTCTCACTTCCTTATGCCTGCCGGGGTTGCCAGCATCTTCAAAGCGTGGCTCGATTGAAAGACGGGGTGACCCTGGCGCAGGCTCGGTCCGAAATGGGCGCCATTGCCACCCACCTTTCCCGGGAATTTCCCGAAGATTATCCTCCCGACGCGAGCGTCCTGGTGACACCCCTCCGCGATCGAGTCGTCGGAAGGATCCGGACAGCACTCTGGCTTCTGCTCGGCGCGGCGGGATGTGTCCTGGTCATCGGCTGTGTCAACACAGCCAATCTGCTTCTTTCGAGAGCCACGAGCCGCCGGAGGGAAGTGGGGTTGCGGATCACGCTCGGTGCAAGCCGGGCTCGAATTGTTCGTCAATTGCTGACGGAGAGCATGCTGCTCAGCCTGGTGGGTGGCGCAGCGGGAGTTCTTCTTGCGGTCTGGGGAACAAGCCTGCTCACGGGCTGGGGGCCCGCGGACATCCCGCGCCTGAAGGACACAGCCGTGGACACCAGCGTTTTGCTCTTCGCTGTTGGCGTAAGCGTGGTGACCGGCGTCGTCATCGGCATGATGCCGGCCCTGCAGACGATACGCGTGGACCAACGCCAGGCACTGCAGGAGGGCAGCCGCGGCACCGTGGGCGCTGAGACGCGCCGCTTGCGCAGCCTGTTGGTGGTTTCCGAGGTGGCCCTGGCGTTCGTCTTGACCGTGGCCACGGGTTTGTTGCTGAGAAGCCTGGTCCGCGCGCTGGAAGTGAATCCCGGCTTTGACCCGCACTACCTGTTCGTAGCGGACTTCGGGCTTGTCGGCCCGGAATACAGAAGTGACGCCGCGGTCGTGCGCTTCGAGCGCGAGGCGGTGGAGCGCATACGCAATTTGCCCGGAGTCGAAGCAGCCGGCATCGTGAGCACTCTCCCGATGGGCGGCGGCTGGGACCGCCGGACCATTCAGATTCAGGACCGCCCGCTCCCCAATCCCACCCAAGCGCCGAGCGTGGACACGTACTTCGTCAGCCCGGACTACTTCCGTGCTGTCGGCATTCCTCTGAAACGCGGCCGACTCTTTACTGACAGCGATGTGGCCCCGTCCGCCGCGCCGGCCGCCCTGATCAGCGAGTCAACGGCAAGGGCAATGTGGCCGCACGAGGACCCGCTCGGAAAGGGGATTCAATTCGGCCCGCGCGATGAGAAGCATCCCTGGGTGACCATCGTGGGCATTGTCGGGGACGTCCGTCAGTACGGCTTGGACTCGCCCGCGACGCCGGGGGTTTATTTTCTTTACACCCAGGAGCCGTCCAGCTTCCCAACTCTCGTGGTGCGCAGCTCTATCGGGCCCGCCGCCCTGAGGCGCGCCGTTCAGGACCAGATTTGGGCTCTTGACAAGGACGTGCCCGTGGCCTACCCGCAGACCATGGAGCAACTGCTCTCCAGGTCCCTGACGCAGCGCCGCTTCACGATGGAGATGCTGGGCGTTTTCGGTCTCTTAGCGCTTCTCCTCTCCGCCATCGGCATCTACGGCGTGATGGGGTACAGTGTCACGCAGCGCACCAACGAAATCGGCATACGGATGGCCTTGGGAGCGGAACCCTCCCAGATCCTGCGACTCTTTGCCGGGGAAGGCATGTGGCTCGCTACGCTCGGCATTGGGGTGGGCTTGGGGATCGCGTGGGTTTCGACTCGGTTCATGCGGACCCTCCTGTTTGGCGTGGGAGCCGACGATCCCGTCACCTATGCCGGGGTCGTCGTTATCGTCCTGGGGGTGGCGCTTCTAGCCTCCGTCTTGCCGGCCCGGCGGGCGGCGCGGGTCGACCCCATGGAGGCGCTGCGGTACGAATAGGTATCAGGTGCTGGGTTTCAGGTGCCGGAGGGAAGATTCTGAATTATGAATGCTGAATTATGAAGCGAGGACGGCTTGTTGTTTTTGAGAATTCATAATTCAGAATTCATAATTTGTAACTTAAAGGCAGGATCGAGGCGCCGAGGAAGCCTGAGGTGAAAGATGGGAACGCTGGTCCAGGATTTGAGATACGGCCTCCGAATGCTGATGAGGAACCCCGGCTTTACTGCGGTGGCGGTGCTGACGCTGGCGCTGGGCATTGGCGCCAACACGGCGATCTTCAGTGTCATTAATGGTGTGTTCCTTCGACCGCTGCCATATCCGGACCCAAGCCGATTGGTCTATGCCTTGTGGGAATGGAAGGATCTATCGATCGACTCCGTCGGCGGGGCGGACTTCCTGTTTTGGAAGGAGCATAGTCGTGTGTTCGATGCTGCCGGAGCGTATCAACCCGGTGCAGGCATCAACCTGGTGGCCGGCGATCAGGCACATTATGTTACGGGGACAAAGGTTTCTGAAGGTTTATTCCGCACGCTGGGTATAAATCCCATCCTCGGCCGTGGCTTCCTGCCTGAGGACGCGCAGCCCAAAAGGGCGGGGACGGCCGTCGTGAGTTATGGCTTGTGGCAGAGGATCCTGGGGGGCGATCGGGGAGTTGCAGGTCGGACCATCCAATTGAATGGCGAGAACTACACGGTCGTGGGCGTTATGCCACCCGATTTTCAGTTTGTGGCGGCGGCCGATGTCTATCTTCCCATCCAACGCGTGATGGATCCCCAGGATCATGATCAGAACTACGGTATGGTCGGCCGGCTTAGACGTGGAATCACGCTCATTGACGCGCAAAGAGATATGGACCGTGTTTTCAGGCTATTCAAAGAAATGTACCCCCAGAGCGTCCCCGAAGGCTGGAAGGGCCTCGGGCTGATTTCGTACCGCCAGGAGCTGACCGGTAATGTCCGCACTCCGCTGCTCATCCTCTTTGGAGCGGTTGCGCTGGTGTTGCTGATCGCCATCGCCAATATGACCAGCCTTTCCTTGGAAAGGGCCGCGGCGCGGCAGAGGGAGATTGCGGTCCGCGCCGCCCTGGGAGCGAGCGGCCTTCGCATCGCCCGCCAACTGGTTACTGAAGGCGTCCTTTTAGCCTCGCTCGGGGGCGCGTTGGGCATGCTCGCCGCACCAGCAATTCTGACGTGGGTTCTGGAATTTATTCCCCAAGAGGTCTCGATCGATTTGAGCACTTCGCTCATCCCTCTGGGTGGCTCGGTGACTGTGGACGTGAGAGTGCTCGGGTTCGCGCTTTTAGCGTCTATCCTGTCGGGAATCGTCGTAGGCCTGTTGCCTGCCCTGCGATTCGCCAACCCGGATGTGAATGAATACCTGAAGCAAGGGGGAAGGACGGTTTCCTCGGGGCCTGGTCAGCAGCGTGTTCGAAGCACCCTCGTGGTCTCAGAGATAGCGCTGGCGATGGTGCTGCTCGCAGGCGCCGGACTACTGATGGTCAGCTTTTACAAGCTTCGCGCCGTTAATCCAGGTTTCGATTCCCGCAATCTGTGGACGATGCAAATGTCACTGCCCGGGGAAAAGTATAAGACGACGGCCGAAGTCTGGGATTTTGACCGGCGTGTCCTGGAACGCCTTGAAGCTCTGCCCGGTGTGATGGGCGCGGCGAGCACGTCCAACCTGCCGATCGAGAGAGGGCTGAATTATCCGATGAACGTTCAAGGCTGCGGTGAGGTCAACAGTCTGCAGCTTCGCGCGGTGAGTCCGGGATATTTCCGAACGATGGGCATCCCCCTGCTGGGTGGACGCGACTTCTTGAACACGGATGCTCAGAACACAGCCCAGGTTGTAATGATCAGCCAGCGACTGGCACGCCGCTGCTGGCCGACTGGCAACCCGACCGGTCAAGCATGGGGCCGCGCACAGATTGTCGGTGTGGTTGGGGACACACGCGAACAGGGACTCGGGAATCCGGCGCCACCCACAGTGTATCTTCCACAATCGCAGGTTCCGGACGGGCTTACAAGGTTGATGCACGGGTGGTTCCTGTCCGCCTGGGTCGTCAAGACGAAGACTCCTCTTGACCTGGAAACGGTACAAAGGGCGATGAGTGAGGTCGATCGGACTCAGCCGATCGCAAAGTTTCGGCCGATGACACAGGTGCTGGCGGACTCGTTCGCTCTGGCCCAGAACCGATTTCTGGAGGTGCTGCTGGGCACGTTCGCGCTTCTCGCCCTGTTGCTCTCGGCCATCGGTATTTATGGGGTCGTCTCCTACTCGGTTAGGCAGCGGACACATGAAATTGGTGTCCGCGTGTCGCTGGGGGCCACACGCTGGGACGTGCTGAAAATGGTGGTCTCCCAGGGTCTGCGGATGACGCTCCTCGGGGTAACGGTTGGCTTCGCAGCGTCACTGGTTCTGACGCGGTTGGCTTCCAGTTTGCTGTATCAGGTTGAGCCAACGGATCCAAAGATCCTGGGAGTAGTGTCATTGACGCTCGCGGCCGTTGCGGCACTGGCCAGCTATGTCCCCGCACGACGCGCGACGAAGGTCGATCCGATGGAGGCGCTGAGATATGAATGAAGCTCTCAGCCGTCAGCCAGAACCTGCGTGGCGAATGTGCTTGCTGATAGCTGAAAGCTGAGAGCTGAAGGCTTCTCGATGAAAGCGAGCTCATCATGAACACCCTGTTTCAAGACCTGCGTTATGGGACCCGCATGCTGGCGCGTAACCCCGGCTTCACCGCTGTCGCGGTGCTGACGCTCGCGCTGGGCATTGGCGCCACGACGGCGATTTTCAGCGTGATCAACGGGGTGCTACTCCGGCCGCTTCCGTTTTCTGACCCCGACCGGCTCATGATCTTGCACGAGACCGAGCCGAAGTTCGACACCATGTCGGTGGCTTACCCGAATTTTGAAGATTGGCGAGCTGGGAACCAGTCCTTTGACCAGTTGGCAGCCTTCAACGATACTAGCTTTAATTTGACCGGGAGCGGCGAGCCGGAGCGCGTTTTGGGCCGCAGGGTCTCGGCCAGTTTCTTTTCCATCCTCGATGTGAAACCGGCCCTGGGCCGCACGTTTCTGGCGCAGGAAGATCAGCTCGGCCAGACTCCCGTTGTTGTGCTCAGTCACGCATTGTGGGAGCGTCGCTTTGGCGCCGACCCTCACGTGCTCGGCAAAACGATGGTGATGAATGGGAAGGATTATGCCGTCATCGGCGTTCTGCCTGGAGACTTCCGGTTACATGGCCAGCCGAATGTGTACGTTCCGATCGGCCAATGGGACGACATGGTGATGCGGGGTCGAGACATCCATCCGGGCATCACTGTTCTTGGCCGTCTAAAGCCCGGCGTGACGCTCGCGCAGGCGAGGCAGGATATGGCGAGCCTCTCCCGGCATCTGGCCGAAGCCTATCCCAAGTCTAACGAGGGTCACGGGGTGAACATCACGCCGCTCGAGCAGGCTATCCTGGGTGATGTTCGCCCGACTCTACTGGTGCTGTTGGGCGCCGTCGGCTTCGTGCTTTTGATTGCGTGCGCGAACGTGGCCAACCTGATGCTGGCGCGCGTCACCGGACGGCTGAGGGAGTTTGCGATTCGCGCCGCCCTGGGCGCCAGCCGTCAGCGTGTGATCCGGCAATTGCTCACCGAAAGCGTGCTCCTGGCTGTGGCGGGCGGCGCGCTGGGCGTGCTGTTGGCTTCCTGGGGAACCTCGGCGGTCATGGCTGCTGTTCCGGGCGGCCTGCCACGCATGGAGGCAGTGCAGATGGATGGCCGGGTCCTCATCTTCGCGCTCCTCGTCTCAATCCTGACCGGCGTTCTCTTCGGTTTGGTACCTGCTGTTCAAAGTTCCGGATCAGAACTGCAGGAAACCCTCAAAGAGGGTGGGCGGGGCACTGTCGGTGGACGTCATCGCCTCCAGAACCTTCTTGTAATAGCGGAAGTGGGGCTTGCTGTGGTGTTGCTGGTGGGCGCGGGGCTCATGATTCGCACCATCTGGCGCCTTTGGGCGGTCAATCCGGGATTTGATCCGCACAACGTTCTGACGCTCTGGGTGGCGCCTTCCCCGGCGAAGTCCGGGAGCCCGAATCAAGTCCGGGTGTTCTATCAGCAGCTCGTGGACCGGCTGAAGACCGTGCCGGGCGTGGAATACGCTTCCGTCATCGCCGGAAACATCCCCCTCAGCGGGGACGACAACGAACTCCCTTTTTGGCTCGAAGGGCAACCGCGCCCCGCCACGCAGGATAAGATGCTCTGGGCGCTCAGCTATGTGGTGGGTGGCGATTTCCAGCGTGCTATGCGCATCCCCTTGCTGAGGGGGCGCTTTATTACCGATCAGGACACGGAGAAAACTCGGCCCGTGGTAGTAATCGACAAGGTTATGGCGGACAGCCTCTTCCCCCACCAGGACCCAATTGGCAAGCACCTCAACATCGATTTTGTGGGGCCCGTAGAGATTGTCGGCGTTGTGGGGCACATGACGCATTGGGGATTAGACTCGGATGTGCGCGCTCGCATCCGCTACGAGTTCTACATCCCTTACCCCCAGGTCCCCGACCAATTCATGATGTTGCTCCGCAGTTCGGTCCTGGTGTTGCGGACGAATGCGGATCCGCTCGCCATGCTTTCCTCAATCCGCCGAGAGGTTTATGGAACCGGGAGCGATACGGCGGTGTACGGCGTTCAGACGATGGAGCAAATCGTGGCCGGCTCTTTGGCCTACCGCCAGTTCCTGCGGCTTCTGCTCGTGATTTTCGCAGTTGCGGCTCTGGTCCTGGCGGGGGTCGGCATCTACGGCCTGATCTCCTACTCCGTCACCCAACGGACGCATGAGATTGGAGTCCGCATGGCGCTGGGTGCGGGGCGGTTCGAAGTGCTGCGTATGATCGTGGTGGAGGGCATGACGCTGGCGCTGGCGGGGGTAGGCGCAGGACTTGTGGCAGCCTTCGGTCTTGCGCACCTTCTGACCAGCGTTCTCTACGGTGTACGCCCCTCGGATGTCGAGACATTGACGGTAGTCTCAGCGGTGCTCGGCAGCGTGGCTTTGGCCGCTATTTTTGTTCCCGCATGCCGGGCGACGAAGGTCGATCCGATGGAGGCGCTGCGGTACGAATAAATTATGAATTCTGAATTATGAATGATGAACTGAGGGGCCGACAGAATCTTCTGATTTTGTGTTTCTTCATAATTCAGCATTCATAATTCATAATTTTGCGCCAGACGCGTGAAGCTGACATATGACCACACTCTTACATGACCTGCGTTATGGGACTCGCATGCTGGCGCGGAACCCCGGCTTTACGGCGGTAGCCGTCCTGACGCTGGCGCTGGGCATCGGCGCAAATACGGCCATGTTCAGCGCCATGAACGCGCTGCTGCTCAGTCCTTATCCCTTTCCCGAGCCGGACCGAATCGTTACGGTGGAAGCGCGCCATGTGAGCGGGAAGAACAGTGGCGCAGGTTATCGCGATTTCCTGGATTGGCGCGAGGAAAACGCCGTCTTCGCAGAGATGGCGATCGTTCCCTGGGACGGCTCGTACACGCTGACCGGCCAGGGCGAACCGCAGCGTATCGTCGGGGGTGCGACGACCGCCGGGTTCTTGCGCGTCCTGGGCATGCAACCTGTCTTGGGGCGATTCTTCACGGCCGAAGAAGACAAGCCCGGCCCGACGCGCGTGATCGTGTTGACCTACTCGGCGTGGCAGCAACGCTTTGCCGGGAGGGGCGATGTCCTGGGGCGCACCCTGATGCTCGACGGCGAGCCGTTCACCATCATCGGTGTCCTGCCCCGGCGGTTCGCCTTCCCCGGCATCCGGACCTGCGAGTTCTTCACGGCGCTGCGGGAGGATCCGGCGAATGGCCGCCTCCAACACCAGTACAGTGTGATTGCCCGGCTAAGGCCTGGGGTCACGCTGGAACGCGCCCAGGCCGACATGACCACCATTGCGCGGCGCCTGGAGCAGCAGTATCCAGCCACCAACAAGGGCTGGAGCGTGGTCGTCCGGCCGCTTCGCGAGGCTATCGCGCAAGAGGCGAGGATGCCGGTCCTCCTGCTTTTCTCGGCGGTCTTGTTTGTGTTATTGCTCGCCTGCGCCAACATCGCGGGCTTGCAGTTGGCGCGAGCCTCCGGGAGAGCGAAGGAAGTTGCCATCCGGGCTGCGATGGGTGCCAGCCGTTCGCGGCTCGTTCGGCAGATGTTGACAGAGAGCGTGCTGATAGCGCTGGCCGGTGGCGGCCTCGGACTGGTGGTCGCGCAATGGCTGATGGCCGTGCTGCGGGTGGCGGCGCCGGCGGATTTCGCCCTCGACACCACGCTGCGGATCGATTCCACTGTGCTCGGATTCACACTCGTGGTCTCGATCCTCACCGGGATTGTGTTTGGCCTGGCGCCGGCTCTGTACGGTTCGAAGACCGACCTCGATGCGGCCATGAAAGGCTATGCCGATGCTTGGATTGGCGCGCAGTCGCGCAGCCGCTTTCTCTCCAGCCTGATTGCTGGCGAGGTCGCGCTTTCCCTCGTGCTGTTGGTGGGCGCGGGGCTGCTCGTTAAGGACCTGTTTGTCGTCCTCCACCTGGATACGGGGCTTCGCGTCGAGCACGTGCTGACGTTTGCGCTTGACCTTCCGCACGCGAGGTACTCCTCTTCCCCCCGGGTCATCTCGTTCTACCAGGACCTGCTCTCGCGATTACGCGCGGTGCCGGGGGTTGACGCCTCCGCCGCGGTCGGCACGCTTCCCATGACGGGCGGGTACAATGGCGGCCCGTTCGAGATTGAGAGTCGCCCAAAGCCTGCCGATTGGATGGACGTGACGGCCCAATACAACGTTTCGACGCCGGGTTACTTCCGTGCCTTGGGGATCCCGATTTTGCGAGGGCGCGACTTCGACGAGCACGACTCGGCAACGTCCTTGCCCGTGGTGATTATTAACGACGCGCTTGCGCGGCGGTTCTTTCCCAATGAGGACCCCAGCGGGCGCCGGTTGAAAATCTGGGGTGGCTGGCAGACCATCATCGGGGTGGTGGCCTCGTATAAGCACCAACAGCCGATGCGCGCTGCGGTGCCAATGCTCTACGTGCCCTACGCGCAGGCCCCAGGCGGGTGGATGTGGATCACGGTGCGGGCGACGGGTGATCCCGCAAAGCTCGAGACGGGGGTGAGGGGCGCGGTGCGAGGTCTCGACCGTGATTTGCCCGTCCTGAAGCTGCGGACCATGCGCCAGGTCATCGCCGATTCGCTCATGCAGCCGAGGTTGCTCACGTCATTTTTGGCCGGCTTTGCCGGGTTCGCGCTCCTGCTGGCCGCCATCGGGATCTACGGCATTGTTGCGTATTCCGTTCGGCAACGCGTACATGAGATGGCCATTCGCGTCGCGCTGGGCGCATCGTATGGCGACCTGCTCGGCCTGGTATTGCGCAAGGGCGGATTGCTGGCGGCGGTGGGCGTGCTGCTGGGAGTTCCCGCAGCGCTGGTCATGTCGCGAGTTATCGGTTCGCTGCTTTACGGGATCGGCCCTCGGGACCTCCCGGTTTTCGTCGCCGTCCCCGTTTTGTTGCTTCTTGTTGCCCTGGCGGCAAGCTATCTCCCGGCGCGCCGCGCTGCCAAGGTCGACCCCCTGGAGGCGCTGCGGTACGAATGAAGAATTCTGAATTATGAATGCTGAATTATGAAGCGACAACGGCTTGTTGTTTTTGAGAATTCATAATTCAGAATTCATAATTTGTACCTTAAGGGCAGGATCGAAGTACCAAGGAAGCCTGAGGTGAAAGATGGGAACGCTGGTCCAGGATTTGAGATACGGCGTGCGAATGCTGATGAAGAATCCCGGATTCACCGCTGTCGCGGTGCTGACGCTCGCGCTGGGCATCGCCGCCAACAGCACGATCTTTAGTTGGATCAATTCGACCGTGCTCGACCCCATTCCCGGCGTCACGCACACCAGCGACCTTATCACCGTCATGAGGGGCGAACGGAGTGAACACCCCACGCCGCCGTTCTCTTACCTGGATTACGTGGACTTGCGCGACCATAACCGCAGCTTCTCCGGCCTGCTGGGGTATCACGACGATTTCATGGCGCTGACTGGTGTTGGCAAGCCGGAACGCACTTACGGAGCGCTGACCTCCGCGAATTATTTCGACGTGCTGGGCGTGCAACCCATCCTCGGCCGCGGCTTCCTGCCCGACGAAGAACATAACCCCGGAGGCGCACCGGTCGTGGTGATCAGCTATGGCCTTTGGCAGTCCCATTTCGGGGAAGACCGTTCCGTCATCGGCAGGACGATCCAGATCAACCGGCATCCTTACACGATTATCGGAGTTGCCCCTCCTGGTTTTCAGGGATGCAAGACCGGGTTGCGGGCGGACGTGTGGATTCCGCTGGGGATGGACCGATTCGTTTGGGGCTCGAATCGGCCCGCTGATCGCGGCAGTTTCTGGCTCAACGTGCTTGGGAGGCTCGGGCCCGGAGTCGCCCCCCGGCAGGCCGAACAGGAACTGAACCTCCTGATGCAGCGGATTGTCGAGCATTCTCCCGCCGCGCACCAGGGTAGCCCCAACCAGATCACGCTGGATCCGCTTTGGCGCTCGCCTTTTGGCGCGAACGTTTATCTCTACAAGACCCTGCCCCTGTTGCTGGCCTTCGCGGGGGTGTTGCTGTTGCTGGCCTGCGCGAATGTGGCGAACCTCCTGCTGGTGCGCTCCGTGGCGCGCCGGCGCGAGATTGCTCTTCGCCTGTCCATGGGGGCGAGCCGCTGGCGGCTGGTGCGCCAGCTCCTGATGGAGAGCCTCCTGCTCGCTCTGGTGAGTGGCGGCGCGGCCATGTTGCTCACCACCTGGACGGCCGGGACGTTCGCGGCCTTCTTCCCGCCCACGGGCCTCCCGCTGACGCTTAATGGACGGGTGGACCGCAGCGTGATCCTCGCGGCCCTGGTCGTATCGATTCTCACCGCCGTGATTTTCGGCATGCTGCCGGCGCTGCGCACTTCGAGCCTCTCCCCGGTGGCAGTCCTGAAGGAGGAGGCGGGTAGCGTCTCCGGGGGACTCCACAAGTCGCGGCTTGCGAGCGCGCTGGTGGTGGCGCAAATCTCCCTTTCGCTGCTCCTGCTGATTTGTGCCGGGCTTTTCACCCGCAGCTTTCAGAAGGCGCAGCAGTCGGACCCCGGCTTCGACCCGAACCACGTGCTGCTCGCTTCCTACGAGCTTTCGCCCGCCGGCTACTCAGAAGCTGACGGCATTCAGTTCGACCGGCAACTGCTCGCCAAGCTCGAAGCCATGCCCGGGGTTGAATCCGCGACGTTGGCGGACTTCTCGCCGCTCAGCTTTACCTTACACACCGATTACGTCCAACCCGACGGCTATGTGCCCCAGCCCCATGAGTCGATGGAAATCGGTCGCGCCCTCGTCGGCCCCAATTACCTTCGGACTCTGCGGACTCCGCTCATCGCCGGACGTGATTTTACCGACAGCGACACAGCCCAATCGCAGCACGTGGCCATCGTCAATCAGGCGCTGGTGGACCGCTTTTGGCCGGGCCAGGACGCAATCGGCAAACGGATCCACACGCGCGGCGAATGGTTTACGATCGTTGGCGTGGCTCGAAATGCCAAGTACCGCCGCCTGGTTTACGCTCCCGAGCCGGTCATTTTTCTGCCGCTGTTCCAAGACTACTATCATCAGGTGACCATTCACGCGCGGGTGTCGGGCGATCTGCAAGCATTCGCTTCGGCGGTCGAAAGAAGTATCCATGAGCTCAACGCCGATTTACCCGTATACAATGTGACAACGCTCAAGGCCAGCATGCAGTTTGGAAGCATCTTTGAGCGGATCGTGGCGACGTTCGTGGGCTCGTTTGGCATGCTCGCGTTGACACTCGCCGCCGTAGGAATTTACGGCGTAGTCGCTTACACGACACGCCAGCGCACGCATGAGATTGGCATTCGAATGGCGCTCGGAGCCGAGCGGGGCGACGTTGTCTGGCTGGTACTGGCCCAGGGCTGCCGATTGACGCTGACCGGCCTGGCTATTGGCCTCGCCTTGTCGTTTGCGCTGACGCGCTTCCTGCGGACCCAGCTTTTCGGCGTCACTACAACGGACCCCCTGACGTATGCGGGCGTCGCGATTTTGCTGTGCGTCGTGGCGCTTAGCGCCTGTTACATCCCCGCGCGTCGCGCAACGAAGGTCGATCCGATGGTGGCGCTGAGATATGAATGAAGCTCTCAGCCATCAGCTCTCAGCCGTCAGCCAGAACCTGCGAGGCGAATGTGCTTGCTGATAGCTGAAAGCTGAGAGCTGAAGGCTTCTCGATGAAAGCGAGCTCATCATGAACACCCTGTTTCAAGACCTGCGTTACGGGATTCGCATGCTGGCGCGGAATCCCGGCTTCACGGTGGTGGCGGTGCTGACGCTGGCGCTGGGCATCGGGGCGAACACCGCGATCTTCAGTGTCGTCAACGCGGTACTCCTGCGACCTTTGCCTTACCCGCAGCCCGATCATCTGGTCAAGGTCTGGGGGAACCTCGCCGGCATCGGGCTTCCCAATGATCGGTGTTGGATCTCCGCCCCCGAATTCAAGGATCTGGAATCTCAGAACAAGAGCTTCTCGCACCTTGCGGCCATAACCGATGCCAGTTTCAATCTGGACATCGGCGGCCTTCCCCAACGGGTCGAAGGCTACTTGGTCTCTCCAAGCCTCTTCCCGTTGCTGGGCGTACAGGCGGCGCTCGGTCGGGCCTTCCTGCCCGAGGAGGCAGAAACGGGGCGTGATAGGGTCGTGCTTCTGAGTTATGGGTTGTGGAAACGAGGATTCGGTGGAGACGCAGGAGTCGTGGGCAGGCGGCTGCGCATCAACGGCCTCAGCTATGCTGTCGTCGGGGTGACGCCCGCGGGATTCCAGTATCCAGACGACGCACAAATGTGGGCACCGCTTGCCTTCGCGCCCGGCGATCTCGGGCCGGACAACCGAGGCAACCACGGTATGGAAGTCCTGGCGCGCATCAAGCCCGAACTTTCGCTTCAGCAGGCGCGGGCGGACATGGCGGCGGTTACTAAGGCTGTGGAGGAACAGAATAAAGACTACCCCTACGCCCGATTCCAGTTTGCGTTCACGCTAACGCCCTTGCTCGAGGAGATGGTGAGCGACATCCAGAAGGCCCTCTGGATTCTGACCGGTGCGGTGGCGCTGGTGCTGCTGATCGCCTGCGCGAACGTCGCGAATCTGCTGCTGGTGCGCGCCTCGGCGCGCGAGCGGGAGATGGCGATTCGCATGGCACTCGGCGCCAGCCGGCGCCGCCTGATCGGCCAGTTGCTGACCGAAAGCGTGCTGTTGTCGCTGCTGGGTGGCGCTGCCGGGCTCTTGGTGGCACGCTGGGGTCTGCACGCACTTGTGAACCTCAGTGCTGCCATTTATCCACGCGTCGCTGCGGCCAGTATGGATAAAACAGTACTCGCCTTCACCATGCTCATTTCGCTGGGCACGGGAATCATCTTTGGCCTCGCGCCTGCCCTGCACAGCGTGGGAGACGTCAAGCACGACTCGCTTAAGGAAGGGGGGCGCACTTCCACGACCGCCTTGGTCTCGCAACGCCTGCGCCACGCTCTGATCGTTGTCGAACTGGCGCTTTCGCTGGTGCTTCTCAACGGCGCCGGCCTGCTACTGAAGAGTTTTCTCCGCCTGCAGGAAGTGGACGGCGGCTTCCGGCCGGACCATGTCCTGACCATGCGGATCTCGCTACCGGAAACGAGGTACTCGCGGCCGGAGCAGGTCCGCGCGTTCTACCGCGACGTCGTGGATCGTGTTTCCAGGCTCCCGGGGGTGCAGGCTGCCGGCGGCGTTAACGTGCTTCCCCTTAGCGGCTCCAGCAATTCGGGTACCACCACCATCGACACCCATGCTGTTCCGCCCGACGCCGCTTCCCCGGAGGCGGACTGGCGTGCGGTCACGCCCGGCTACTTTCAAGCGATGGGCATCGCTTTGATCAGCGGCCGCTTCATCGATGAGCGGGACACCGATCAATCTCCTCGCGTTGCGGTGGTAGATGAAAGCTTGGCGAAGACGTACTGGCCCAACGAAGATGCGGTGGGCAAGCGGCTACATCGCGGTGGTGTCGGATCGACCGCGCCCTGGATGACGGTGGTCGGTGTGGTGCGCCACGTTCGCTACCGCACCTTGGAGGCGCAATCTCGCGTCCAGGTGTATTGGCCGGAGGCGCAGGACCCCTCGCCGAGCATGGGCCTGGTCATTCGGACCGTCGGGGACCCGCATAGCCTCGCTGCCACCGTGCAAAAGGGGGTCCAGGCAGTCGATCCGGAGCAACCTGTCTACCGGGTTCGAACGATGGAAGAACTGCTCGCAGGCTCCCTGGCACGAAGGCGCCTCTCGATGCTGCTGCTTTCCGTCTTTGCCGGCGCCGCGGTTATGCTGGCGGCCGTCGGCATCTATGGCATCATGGCTTATTGGGTGAATCAACGTTCACACGAGATGGGAGTTCGGATGGCGCTCGGCGCCGGCCGCCTGGACGTGCTGCGCCTGGTTCTCCGGCAAAGTCTTATGCTGGCAGGAGTGGGGGTCGCCGTCGGCTTGGTGGGCTCGCTGGCGTTGACCCGCTTCATTGCCAGCCTCCTGTTTAACGTGAGAGCGAACGATCCGATGACTTTCCTCACCGTCGCGCTATCGCTGGCGGCTGTGGCGCTGCTCGCTTCGTTCATTCCGGCGCGGCGCGCGACGAAGGTCGATCCCATGGTGAGCCTGAGGTACGAATGATTGACGATTTTCGATTGTTGATTGCCGATTGAACGACGAATCGAAAATCGGCAATCGACAATTCGGGAGTGCGGTGTCTCAGCACTCATAATTCGGAATTCACTGTTGCCGAGTCGGCAGGCGAACTGCGGCTCGTGACAAAGCGTAGGGAGGAATAGGGAGGCCAGCGCGATTATCGAGTTATTATCTTCGAATTCCGCTTTTCGCTCAGCCGAGGGCCCGATATGTCGAAGGTTCGGCTGAAAACTGACTGCTGAAAACTGAGAGCTAATCCCATGATCAAACTACGCAATCTTGAAAAATTCTACCCGATGGGAGCAGGGAAGTACTTCGTCTTGCGGCGGATCAACATCGAGGTCCAAGAGGGGGAGTTCGTGTCCGTCATGGGGCCGTCGGGGGCGGGGAAGACGACTCTGCTGAGCATCCTCGGGATGCTGGATGGCGTCTGGGACGGCGAATACTACTTCCTGGAGTACCCTGTCCACCAGATGGAATTCAAACGTCGGATTGAACTCAACAAGCGCTACATCGGCTTTGTGTTTCAGCAATACCACCTGCTGGATAACCTGACCGTGGCGGAGAACCTCGATATCCCGCTCTCCTACCGCGATGTCAAGCTCTCCGAGCGCAAGGCGCTCGTGGCGGATTCGCTCGATCGCTTCCAGATCGTGGGCAAGAAGGATCTTTTTCCGAGCCAACTTTCGGGCGGGCAACAGCAACTGGTGGCGGTGGCGCGGGCGGTGATTGCGAGTCCCAAGCTGATCCTGGCGGATGAGCCCACGGGAAACCTCCATTCGAGCCAGGGCAAAGAAATCATGGACCTGTTCAAGAAACTGAACAACGATGGGACAACGATCATTCAGGTTACCCATAACGAAAACTGGGCGGCCTACAGTGACAGGATTATCAAGCTGGTGGATGGGTGGCTCGTAACGAAATGAGCGATTAAATGATTGACGATTTTCGATTGTTGATTGCCGATTGAACAGCTAATCAGCAATCGGCAATCGACAATCCTCGCGAGGAGAAGAGGAGCTCGATGCAGGCACTGATGCAGGATTTGAGATACGGCCTGCGGATGCTGGCGCGCAATCCTGGCTTCACCGTGGTGGCAGTGCTGACGCTGGCGCTGGGCATTGGCGCGAACACGGCGATGTTCTCGATCATCCACACGGCGCTGCTGAAGCCATTACCCTTCCAGGATCCCGGACGACTCGTGCTCGCCTGCGCCACATTCGGCGGCACACTCAACCCCTTCGTGTCGGCCCCGGACTACTACGATTACCGCGAGCAGAGCGACAGTTTCGAGGGCTTTTCTGCGGTGCTCCCATTTGAGCAGAAGACGACCGTGACGGGCGGCGCCGAACCTGAGCGTGTCTCCTTCACCTACGTTGCGCACGACTTCTTCCGAACCTTGGGCGTTGCCCCGACGGCTGGCCGCTGGTTCACGCCGGAGGAGGGCCGGCTTGGCGCGCCAAATGTCGTTATGGTCAGCGGGCGCTTCGCGCAGCACCGGTTCGGCACGCCTCGCAACGCGGTGGGAGCCTCCCTGGCAGTCGATGGGAGACCGTACACGGTGGTTGGTGTCATGCCCGCCACGTTTCGCTTCCTCAACGACGTCGATGTCTGGGCACCGATGCGTCGTGGCGAGTCGAGGGCGGGGGCGCCAAGGCAGTATCATAACTGGCTGATCGTCGGGCGCTTGAAACCCGGTGTCTCCCGTGAGAGCGCGCAGCGCCAGGTAGACGTCATCTCGAAGCGCCTGGAACAGCAGTATCCGGCTTCGAATACCAGCAAGGCGCTGCGGCTGGACCCGCTTCAGGCCGCGCTCGCAGGGCCGCAGACGCCGCGGCTGGTGGTGCTGATGGCCGCGGTCGGCCTGGTTCTCCTCATCGCGTGCGCCAACGTGGCCGGCTTACTGCTGGCGCGGGGCTCGGTACGCCGCTTGGAGTTGGCCGTGCGAGCGGCGCTGGGCGCCTCCCGCGCGCGGATAGCCGGACAGTTGCTTGTGGAGAGCATGACGCTGGCGCTGCTTTCGGGCGTCCTGGGTGTGGCGCTCGCGTTCTGGCTCAACCGGCTGGTGCCGCTGGTGACTGGCCTGGGCGATCCTGGCAGCGCGTCCAAAGGCCTAGACTGGCCGGTGTTGCTGTTCGCGCTGGCGCTCTCGCTCCTGACCGGCGTGCTCTTCGGGGTTGCGCCCGCCCTGCGCGCCTCGTCGCTGCGCCTGGCGCAGGACCTGGCGGCGGGCGCGCGTACCACAGGCACGAAGGTCGGGACGTCGTTACGGGGCGCCCTGGTGGTGGGCCAGGTGGCCGTGTCGCTGGTGTTGCTGGTTGGCGCCGGCCTGCTGATCCGCAGTTTCGTGCATCTGGCCCGGACCAACCTGGGGTTCGATGTCCACCACCTGCTGACCGGCGAAATCCAACTGCTTGAGGCGCAGTATCCGGACCGAAATCAGCGCATCCAATTCTTCGACGGCCTGCGCGAGGATATTGCCGTCATCCCCGGCGTGAAGGCGACCGGGTTCATCAATCAACTGCCGATCCGCGATCCGCTCAACAACGTCCGAGCTTGGGACGCCGATCACCCGTCCGCAAACCCGGCCGACTGGCGTACGGCGCATAGGCGCATCGTGCTGCCCGGCTACTTCGACGCCGTCCGGATCCCGCTTCTGTCCGGACGTGACTGCGGGAAGGGAGACCGCGAGAACACCCCGCTCACCATGGTCATCAATGAACGGATGGCGCGGACGCTGTTCGCGGATCGCAACCCGCTCGGGCGGCGCGTGTCCGTGGACATGGGCAGCCCGCAGCCGGCCACCTTCGAGGTGGTGGGCGTGGTGGGAAACGCCCGCCTCGACTTCGTTGGCGCTGACGCCCCCATGACGATGTACATGTCGTACTACCAGTTCCCGCAGATGGGCCTGCGGTTCGCGATCCGGACCGATCAGGAGCCCGAGTCGATCGGCCAAACCGTTCGTAGACTGGTTGTGGCGCGCAATCGTGACCTCCCCGTGGATAACCTGGTCAGCATGGAGCGCCTGATCGGTGACTCGCTGGTGCCTCAGCAAGTCACCGCCGTCACGCTCACGGCCTTCGCGCTAGTCGCGCTCCTGCTGGCCTCGATCGGCCTCTACGGCGTTCTGGCCTACTCTGTCAGCCACCGAACACACGAGATCGGCATCCGCATGGCGCTGGGCGCGGAGCGGTGGGACGTGCTCCGGCTGGTCGTGGGCCAGGGAATGATGTTGACACTGATCGGTGTGGGGATTGGAATCGTCGGCGCGCTGGGCTTGACGCGTTTCTTATCGACCATGCTCTATGGTGTGCAGTCGACTGATCCGGTGACGTTCGTTCTGGTGTCACTACTACTGACCGCGGTGGCGCTGGCAGCGAGCTTCATCCCCGCGTGCCGGGCAATGAAAGTCGACCCGATGGTGGCGCTACGGTACGAATGAAGTAATCGGGTGATTGGGCGATCGGGTCATCGGGTGATTTAGCGACTGAGTGATTGTGTGATTGAAAACCAAAGAGATTCTCGGCATTCGCTCAATCACCAGATCACCAAATCACTCAATGGCCCGATGACCCGATGATTCAATGGCTGGACGGCGCAAGGAATCAATCTGATGGCTGAAAGCTGATAGCAGATCGCTAACTGCTGAATGTTAGCTAATTCCAAGGAGACAATCATGGATTCATCCGCTGAACTCAATACGCAAGGGCAGAACACCACAGAGGGAAAGCCGAAACCGAATGGTTCCGGCCAGACCCTGATTCGGCTGGAAGGCGTTACCAAGGTGTTCTTCACTGAAGAGGTGGAAACGCACGCCCTGGCGGGCATCCATTTGGAAGTCCGCAAGGGAGAATATTTGTCGGTGGGCGGCCCTTCGGGCTGCGGCAAATCCACCCTGCTCTCGATCATGGGGCTTTTGGATTCCCCCACGGATGGGGAGTACTGGCTGAACGGCAAGGCCCTGGAAGACCTGTCGCTCTCCGAGCGCACTCGTATCCGCAACCGGGAGATCGGGTTCATCTTCCAGGCGTTCAACCTGATTGGCGACCTGACCGTGTATGAAAACGCGGAACTGCCGCTGACTTACCGGGGTATGCCCTCGACGGAGCGGAAGCAGCGCGTGCAAGAGGCGCTGGAACGGGTAGGGATGTCGCACCGCATGAAGCACTATCCCGCGCAGCTTTCCGGCGGCCAACAACAGCGCGTGGCCGTGGCCCGCGCGTTGGTGGGCAAACCTTCCATCTTGCTGGCTGACGAGCCGACAGGGAACCTGGATTCGAAGAACGGCGAGGCGGTGATGGAACTGCTCCGCAACCTTCACCAGGAAGGCGCCACCATCTGCATGGTCACGCACGATCCCCGTTACTCCCAATTTGCCGATCGCACCGTTCATCTCTTCGATGGGCGCATTGTGGATGAAACGGCCGGTACTCAGTAGTTAGTTCTCAGTGGGCAGCGGTCGTAAGGTTAAAGGGTGAAGTGTAAAGGGTAAAACGCGTTGCCCGGTGGTTTTATCCTTTATCCTTTACCCTTTACCCTTTTGCTTCCCCTGACAGTTGAGGTCCGCCGACCGTGACGAGGCTGAGATGGGAAACCTAATCCAAGACGTCCGATACGGCGTCCGAATGCTGATCAGGAATCCCGGCTTCACGGCGGTGGCGGGGCTGGCTCTCGCGCTCGGGATCGGGGCGAATACGGCGGTCTTCAGTGTGGTGAACGGGATATTGCTTCGGCCGCTTCCCTATAAGGACCCCGGCCGGCTCGTGTGGATCACGGAATCGATCAAGGAACTGAAGGCCGAGTTGGTGGGGGGCCCCGATTATCTCGATTGGCGCGATCAGGCCCAGACGTTGGGGGGAATCGCGGCGTTTGAGGTGGCCGCCGGCGGGGAAGGCTCCCCCAGTGCGCAAGGCGGCGGATACAACCTGACGGGCCGGGGCGAGCCCCAGCGCGTGCAGGGCGCGCGGGTGTCGGCCAACTTCTTCCGGGTGCTGGGCGTTCAGCCGCAGTTGGGGCGTGTTTTCACGGAAGACGAAGACCGGCCGGGCAGCAACCATGTTGTCGTCCTCACCTTCGGGCTCTGGCAAGGCTCTTATGGTTCCGAGCCCTCAATTCTCGGTCAGACGCTCGTGCTCGACGGGGAAAACTACACTGTGGTCGGGATTATGCCTGCCAGCTTCCGTTTTCCTCAGAATCCCGATGTCGGCGTGCTGCTGCCGATAGCCCTCAACGTGGTGCAGGAGCGGGCCAGAATGCGGATGTCGATCGTCGACGTGATTGGCCGGCTCAAGCCGGGAGTGACCCTGCCCGAGGCGCGGGCAGAACTCCAGCTTATTATGAAGCGCGCGCTGTCCGCGCCCCGCGAGCTGCCGGCCGAGCCGCCTCAGCAACCGGAGCGGGACGTTTTCATACCTGGCCCGGCTTCCCCTGGAAGCGCGCCTCCTTCACCCACCGGCACGGGAACCCTCAATGCGCCTGTTCCAGCGGGCCCGGCGCTGGCACGTACTCTCATGACTCGTCCTTACGGAGCAGGCCCGGCGCCTGGGAGGGGGCCTGCTTCAATGCAACAAACTCCTTCCGGCGGGCCTTCACGAGTTGGCGGCGAGCTGGGAAAGTTCAACGCCCGCGTTCCCGCGCCTGCCCCGCCGAGGCGAATGATGCCCATGCCCATTCCCCAAGTTAAGGTCGTGCCTTTGCAGGAAAAGCTGGTGGGCAACGTTCGCCCGGCGCTGCTCGTGCTGCTCGGGGCGGTAGCCTTCGTGCTGCTGATTGCCTGCGCTAACGTGGCGAATCTTCTGCTTGCCCGTGGCACGGCGCGCAGCAAGGAAATCAGTATCCGTGCCGCGCTGGGAGCGGGCCGCTGGCGCCTGGCGCGGCAGTTGCTGACTGAAAGCGTGCTGCTCAGTTGCGGGGGAGGACTGCTGGGGCTTTTGCTCGCCTTTTGGGGAGTCAGCCTGATTGTAGCCTTCACGCCCGGCCGGCTTGCCGGGGAAGTCTTCCGCCAGGTAAGCATTGGGATCGACGGCTGGGTGTTGGCCTTCACGCTGTCGCTTTCGATTCTTACCGGGATTCTCTTTGGCCTTGTCCCGGCTTTTGCCGCGGCCAAGCTGGATTTGAACGAGTCGCTCAAGGAGGGTGGCCGCATGTCGGGGGTCGGCGTGCGGCGAAGCTTGGCTCGCAGCGCCTTCGTCGTTTCCGAGCAGGCACTGGCGCTGGTGTTATTGATCGGCGCGGGGCTTCTGATGCGTAGCTTCTACCGGCTCCTAAATGTCGACCCGGGGTTCCAGCCTGACAAGGTTCTGACCATGGCGGTGACCCTGCCCCCGGCACAATATCCGCAGGCGGCGCAGAAGTCGGCATTCTTTGAGGAACTGTTGAGGCGCATTCAGGCTCTCCCCGCCATCGAGCACGCCGGCCTGTGCGATTCGCTTCCGCTGACGACTTTCTCCATGATGATGCTGGGGCTGCAGGTTGAGGGCCAGCCGCTTCCTCCTTTGGGCAAGAGTCCGGTGGTCAGCATCATCAAGGTGACGCCCGACTACTTCCACGCCATTGGCATGCGCTTGCTGGAAGGTCGGCAGTTCAGCGGCAGCGATGCACCCTCTGCCCTCAAAGTGGCGATCATCAATCAGACGATGGCCAACCACTATTGGCCGAATGGGGACGCGCTGGGCAAACACTTCCGATTCGGGCCCTCAGCCTGGGTTACCGTCGTCGGCAAAGTGGCGGACGTGAGGCACAACGGCCTGGAGGCGGATCTCAACCCTGAAGTGTACTTGCCGATGGCCCAGGGTGATCACCTCGGCTTTGCCTACGTCGCCATCCGCGTCGCCGGCGACCCCATGAGCCTGGCCACGGCGGCGCGCAGGGCAGTCTCGTCATTGGACAAGAATCTGCCGGTGGCCGGCCTCGAAACCATGACCGAGCGCCTGGCCGGCTCCGTGGGCTCGCGCCGATTCAACATGCTGCTCCTACTGACCTTTGCGTCCCTGGCCCTGGTGCTGGCGGCCGTGGGGATTTACGGAGTGATGTCCCATTCGGTTACCCAGCGCACGCACGAGATCGGCGTGCGCATGGCCCTGGGGGCCGCGCGTGACGATGTGCTCAAGCTGGTGGTGAGGCAAGGGATGGCACTGGCCTTTGCGGGCGTGCTGGCGGGACTCGGGGTGGCTGTCGCCTTGACTCGGCTGATGTCGAGCCTGCTTTACGGCATCAGCTCCAGGGATCCCGTCACCTTTGTGGTGGTTTCATTGGTCTTGATGGCCGTCGCGTTCGTGGCGAGCTACCTCCCCGCCCGCCGGGCGACGAAGGTCGATCCGGTGGTAGCGCTGCGCTACGAATAAATTATGAATTCTGAATTATGAATGATGAACTGAAGAGCCCAAAGAATCTTCTGATTTTGCGTTTCTTCATAATTCAGCATTCATAATTCATAATTTCGCGCCAGACGCGTGGAACTAACAGATGACCACACTCTTTCAAGACCTCCGTTACGGGATTCGTATGCTGGCACGGAATCGCGGCTTCACGGCGGTGGCGGTGGCCACTCTGGCGCTGGGCATTGGTGCGACCACGGCGACGTTCAGCGTCGTGGACACAGTTCTCCTGCGCCCCTTGCCCTTTCCTCATCCTGAGCGGCTGGTCTCCCTCGAAGAATTGAGGATGCGGCAGTTACCCGCGCCGGAGTCGCTCTCCTACCCCGATTTCTTCGATTGGAGGGCGCAGAATCGGGTCTTCGAACGCATGACGGCCTATCACGACGCAAGCCTCACGCTCACCGGGCGCGACCGGCCGTTGCATCTCGTGTCGGAGGTTGTCACCTCCGGCTTCTTCGAGACGCTCGATGTGATGCCCCTGCTCGGCCGCGGGTTTCTTCTGGAAGATGAAAAGCCGGGCAGCCGCACGGTGGTGCTCAGCCACGACTTTTGGCGGATGCAACTGGCGTCAGACCCCAACATCGTGGGGAAAACTCTCACGCTCGACGGCCAGAGCTTCACGGTGGTCGGCGTGATGCCGCAAGGTTTCCGGTACCCCATCGAGTCGCCAGCCATCGAACTCTGGACGTGCATCTCGCGTGATGCGGAGTCGGGCCGGCCGGGTGGTGAGCCGATGACCTCCCAGCGCGGCGCTCACTTTCTGGCGGTCAGCGCCCGCCTGAAACCGGGCGTGACGTTTGCCGGGGCTCAGAGTGAGATGGATTCCATCGCGCGAGGGCTGGCTGCGAAGTATCCGGACTCCAACGCATACCTCACGGCCGTGCGGATGCGGCCCGAATTGGAATCTCTGGTGGGCGACGTTCGTCGTCCACTCCTGGTGTTGCTGGGGGCGGTCGGCTTCCTGCTGCTGATTGCCTGCGCCAACGTGGCCAACCTGCTTTTGGCGCGCGCCACTTCACGTCAAAAGGAGATTGCCATCCGCGCCGCCCTGGGAGCCGGACGCCGGCGGGTGGCGCGACAGTTGCTCACCGAAAGTGTCCTGCTGGCCGCGGTGGGGGGAGCGCTGGGCCTGCTCCTGGCAGCCTGGGGCACACGGCTACTGGTCCAGCTCAGTCCCGTCGATGTTCCTCGGCTGTCGCAGGCAGGCGTGGATGGGCGCATTCTGCTGTTCGCGTTTCTGGCCTCTTTCGTGACGGGAATCGCCTTCGGCATAATCCCGGCACTGCGCACATCCCGATCCGATCTGGCGGGTTCCCTCAAGGAAGGCGGGCGCAGCTTCAGCGAGGGTCTGCGGCATAACCGGGCGCGGGCTGCGCTGGTCGTGGCAGAAGTCGCTCTGGCGCTGAGCCTGCTGGTGGGATCGGGACTGCTCATCCGCAGCTTTGTCCTGCTCAGGAGTGTCAACCCGGGATTCATTCCGCGCAATGTCCTGACGTTCACCTTCCTCCTGCCGTCGGCAAAGTACGACAAGGAGCACAGAATCACTTTCGACGACGAGCTACTGACCCGGCTGAATTCGCTTCCCGGCGTCCGGTCAGCGGCGGGAGTGCTGCCGTTGCCGCTGAGTGGAAACATCTATGTTATCGCCTTTGAAATCGAAGGGCGCCCCGCGAGCCGGGCAGATCGGCCCGAGGCCGAATTCCGCATGGTAAGCCCAGGCTACTTCCGCACGATGGGCATCCCGGTCCTGAAGGGGCGGGAATTTTCCGTGTTCGACCGCCGCGACGCGCCACCGGTCATCATCATCAACCAGGCTCTCGCGCGGCGCTTCTTTCCGAATCAGGACCCCCTCGGGAAGTGGATGGTGCCGGGAGTCTCCGACAGCGGCGATTTCGCCAAGCGTGAAATCGTCGGTGTGGTTGGCGATGTGAGGAGCCAGAGTCTGGACGCGAAGGCTGGACCGGAGTTTTACGTGCCTTACAGCCAGTGCCTCATCGGGCCACTCAGGTTTGTGGTCCGCACGGAAGCAGACCCTCGAAGCCTCGTGAACTCAGTTCGAAATGAAGTGCAATTCCTCGACAAGGAATTGCCGGTGTACGGGGTGAGGACGCTGGAAGACTACCTTGGCGCTTCGCTGGCGCAGCCGCGATTCAATACCTTCCTGCTTTCCATGTTTGCCGGCCTGGCGCTTCTCCTGACCGCCGTGGGTGTGTACGGCGTGATCTCCTATTCAGTCGCTCAACGCACGCATGAAATCGGCATCCGGATGGCCTTGGGCGCAGGACAGTCCGACGTCATGCGGATGGTGGTCCGCCAGGGGGCGCTCCTGACCGGCATCGGGCTGGCGATCGGACTGGTCACGTCATTCCTGTTGACGCGCCTGCTGATGGGCATGATCTATGAAGTCCGTCCGACGGATCCCTGGACGATGGTGTCCGTGTCAGGCTTGCTCGTCGTCGTGACGCTGCTGGCGAGCTACATCCCCGCACGGCGAGCGACGAAGGTCGATCCCATGGTGGCGCTGCGGTACGAATGAAGTAATCGGGTGATCGGGTCATCGGGTGATTTAGCGATTGAGTGATTGGGTGATTGCGTGATTGAGGACCGAAGAGATTCTTGGCATTCGCTCAATCACCCAATCACCAAATCACTCAATGGCTCAACCGCGTTAAGATAGGTTCTAGCCGGACGTGCCATGAAGACTTCCGAGGTAGCGAAAATCCTGATTGCGGACGACCAGCCGGACGTGCTGGAGGCCCTGCGGCTGCTGCTCAAGGGTGAAAGCTACGAGACGCAGTCGGCAAGTTCTCCCGCCGGCATCCTGGCGGCCCTGGACGTCCAGGACTTCGATCTTGTCCTGATGGACCTGAACTTTGCGCGCGACACGACCTCAGGCCAGGAAGGTCTGGAGTTGCTCGACCGCCTTCAAGCCATGGACAGCACGTTACCTGTGGTGGTGATGACCGCCTGGGGCAGCGTGGAGCTGGCGGTCGAGACCATGCGCCGGGGGGCCCGCGACTTTATCCAGAAGCCGTGGGAGAACGCGCGGTTGCTCTCCATTCTCCGCACGCAGATTGAGCTCAGCCAGGCGCTACGCCGGGGGCAGTGGTTGGAGGCGGAGAACCAGCTCTTGCGCGCCGAAGGCCGGCCTACCTTAATCGCAGAGTCCTCTGCCATGCGTCCAGTATTGGACCTGATCGCGCGGGTGGGACCTTCGGACGCCAACGTCCTCATTACGGGTGAACACGGGACGGGAAAGGAAGTGGTTGCGCAAACCTTGCACGTGCTCTCCGGGCGCGCTGCGAAGCCAATGGTTACGGTAAATGCCGGCGGGCTTTCGGAGGGGGTCTTCGAAAGCGAGCTCTTTGGGCACGTGAAGGGCGCCTTCACCGATGCCAGGATGGATCGTGTGGGCCGCTTTGAGCTTGCCGACGGCGGCACGCTTTTCTTGGATGAAATTGCCAATGTCCCTCTCAACCTGCAAGCCAAACTATTGCGCGTGCTGGAGACTGGCCAGATGGAGCGCGTGGGGTCGTCCAAGACCCGCCGCGTGGACGTACGCGTCCTGTCGGCAACCAACGCCAACCTGAACCAGGAGCTTCAAGCTGGGCGGTTCCGTGAGGACTTGCTCTTTCGCCTGAACACCATCGAGATTCGTCTTCCGCCGCTCCGCGCCCGCCGCGAGGACATTCCCCTGCTGGCGAACCACTTCCTGCGGCAATATGCCCAGCGCTATCGGAAAGGATTGACGGGCTTCGATAGCCCGGCGATGCAGTCCCTTCTCGACTACGCCTGGCCGGGAAATGTTCGCGAGCTGGACCATGCAGTGGAGCGGGCCGTGCTCATGGCGCAGGATGACACGGTACGTCCGAGCGACCTGGGTCTGCGCTTGGGACGCGAGGGCGCCACGCGGCTCGAAGAGATGAGCCTGGAGGAAATGGAATGCCTGCTCATCCGGAAGGCGCTGTCTCGCTTCGAAGGCAATGTGAGCCAGGCGGCTGAGGCACTGGGGCTGAGCCGGAGCGCGCTGTATCGCCGCCTCAAGAAGTACGGGCTGTAAGAGCAGTGATGAGTGACAAGTGACCAGCAAAGACCGGAAGTCAGAAGTTGAAAGGGTGAAGGGTAAAGGTTGAAGGGTGAAGGCTGAAGTGTTAGAAGACCGCAGCGCCATTCCTTCCCCTGGATTTCATACTTTGACGTTACATTCTTACCGCCAACGTGTGCGCAACTTGTAGCACGGGCTTTTGCGGTACCGCCCTTCTCGACTCTCGACTCTGGACTCTCGACCCTGGACTCTTGACTCTCGACTCTCAACTGCCTCAGGAGCCCGGAGAATTTCAAATATGTTTGGCTAGGATTTATGGCCAGGCGGGCAAAAACCAGGACACCTAGGAAACGGCTCAACTTCGAGCGGCGGGTAGTGCTGCTGGGGTTTGCTGCGGGTCTTCCCGGCACGCTGGTGGCCCTGGTGCTGCTGTGGGTAGCCGACTACACGCCCAGAATGCAGTGGACGCTTACGATCTTCATCCTGGCATTTTGGCTCGGCGCCGCCTTCGCCTTACGCGCACGGGTCGTCTATCCGCTTCAGACGCTTGCGAATTTGCTGGCGGCTTTGCGCGAGGAGGATTTTTCCTTCCGCGCTCGTGGCGCCCGGTCTGGCGACGCCCTCGGCGAGGTCATGCTGGAGGTTAACGCCCTGGGCGAGGTGCTGCGTGACCAGCGACTGGGAGCACTCGAAGCCACGGCACTGCTGCGCAAGGTGATGGTGGAGATCGATGTGGCCGTCTTCACCTTCGACGGCAAGCAGCGCCTGCGGCTGCTCAATCGCGCGGGCGAGCGCCTCCTCGCCCAACCCGCCGCGCGGCTCCTAGGCCGCACGGCCTTCGAACTGGGCCTCGCGGACTGCCTGGAAGGCGAACCTGCGCGCACGCTCCCCATGTCATTCCCGGGGGGGACAGGCCGCTGGGGAATCCGCCGCAGCACCTTTCGGGAACGGGGCATGCCTCACCAACTTCTGGTGCTTACCGATCTAAGCCGGCCATTGCGGGAAGAAGAACGACAGGCTTGGCAGCGCCTGATTCGGGTCTTGGGTCACGAGCTCAATAACTCGCTGGCCCCGATCAAGTCCATGGCCGGAACGCTGGGAACCTTGCTCGCCCGTGAACCGCGGCCCGCCGATTGGAAAGAGGATATGCGGCGCGGGTTGGGGGTAATCGCAGCGCGCGCGGAAGTCCTGAGCCGCTTCATGGAGGCTTATGCGCGCTTCGCGCGGCTTCCCACACCACGGTTGCAGCCGGTGGAGGTGGGCGCTTTGCTTCGCCGCGTGGCGGGGCTCGAAACGCGGTTGCGGGTGAACCTGCTGGGCGGGCCGGAGTTGACGATCCAGGCCGACGGGGACCAGTTGGAGCAATTGCTTATCAACTTGCTGCGCAATGCGGTGGATGCCGCGCTCGAAACGGGCGGTGGCGTCCGGATGGGTTGGACTCGCAATGGAGACTACATGGAGGTGTGCATTGAGGACGAAGGTCCCGGCCTCCCGAACACTTCCAATCTCTTTGTGCCTTTCTTCACGACCAAGCCTGGAGGGTCAGGAATCGGTCTGGTCCTGAGCCGCCAAATCGCCGAGGGCCACGGCGGGGCCCTCACCCTCGAAAACCGCCGCAATGGCCCGGGGTGCGAAGCACGCCTGCGACTCCCACTCTGAAACGCCCGAAAGAGTTGAAAAGTTGAAAAGTCGAACAAGTTGAAGAGTGGCGAAAAAAAAGAAATTACGATATTGCATTGCCGAGCGAATGTGCTCAAACCTTCCAGAACGCCTGCCAGGATGTGGCCTCGGGAGCGACTTGGATCGCGCTTCCCTGGCGAGTGAAGTTGGCGCCCCGTAACTCGGCAAAGTGAAAACGCGTTCCCAGCGTCGCCGGCAATTGAACGCTTCCCGGATGAGGGCCTCTGCTGCGCTCAAAGCCAAGGCTCCATCCCTGACGGCGGTCGAGAGGCTCAAGGGTTAAGCTCACTCGCCCAAAGCGCGTGGGGGATTCGGCGATTTGATACCCCTCACCGGATGCCAGTTCGAAGTCACCAATTCCTTCCAGCAACCGGAGCGCGGGACCATCTTCCAGCGCCAGCATGTGTCGGAGGTAGAGGATACACTCGGCGCTCGCCCAGTTGTGCGGCATGTCGCCTACATACCCGCACACCAGCGACCCACGCAAAGGCTGCTCTTCGCGCCAGCAATAGAGGGGCGAAGCGTGGTTGAGGAAGCCGACAAAAGTCTGACGAGCCCAATCCGCCAAGCCTGCCCACAGGTACACGTGGGCAACAAACGGCGCGTTGTAAGTCCAGAGGCCCTGATGGGGCAGCCAGCCTGTCTCCGCCGGGACTTCCTCCTGCGTGCAGGCTTGCATCAGTGCCATGTGGCCTCTGACGACTGGATCATCTTTGCTGAACACCAGGCCCGGATAGATGGCGTGCGAAAGCGCCCACTGCCCGGATTGAGGACGGGGACGGTCCCACTCGTCGGGCGCTGACCACTGTGAATCCTCTTTCATGAGCATGGGCAGGTAAGCGAAGCCGGCCGGGTGCAGGCGCATCTCCTCGCGGGCGGCGGCAATGAAAGCCGAACGTAACTCGTTGTAGAACTTCCGGGCTTCCTCAAAACCCGCGAGACCGAGCTGATCCGCGGCCTCGGTCACAGCCTTCAGCCCCGCCAAGGCCCAAAGCGTATTCGTAAATTCCGAGCGGAGGCCTCCTAAGCCTCCGTCGCCGAAGCCGCGGGCGAGCAGTCCATAGCGGCCATTGGCGCTGCCTTCACTCCGGGCTTTGTCGCGGAGGTCCATCAGGAATTTGGCACCCCGCAATATCTGCAACTGCATTTGGCGGAAATAGCTCCAGTCCTGGCTAAGCTCGGCTTGGCGTACCAACGTGAACATAGCGATGGCGGTGTCCTTCCAATGCTCGCGCCCGGCACCGGCCGTGATGCCGCCATCGGCGGCTTGCCGAGACCACGTTGCCTCCAAGCCTTGTTGGGCCTCGGCGTCGTAACCGAGATAACGAGCGGCCTCCAGGATGAAGTTTCCGTCCACAACCCAAAGACCACGGTAAACAGTCGGCCCAACTTGGAAGGTCAGCCTTCCGTCTCGTACTTCTCGTGCCTGTAGGATGTTGCGCGCACAAGCGACAAGGAATTCGCCATATCGCCCCGGAAGATTCAAAGTGACTTTGCCCTGGAAGGGCTTCCAGCTTTGCCAGTACGCGCGGGCGGCAAGCAGCAGCCGATCGGCAGCCTGAAGGCCGGCTTGCACCTTTTCCATGCCTTGCCCTTGTTGAGGGAAGCGGAGGCAGTAACGCAACGGGCGATCGTAGCTTGCGATCCCCTGCTTCAGAATAAGGGCGCGCCCCGAACCGAGATAGTCCGAATCCAGGGGAGAATCGCTGACAAGAAACAGGCGCGGCGGCTGGCCGTCCAGGTAAACTCCGGCCACGTCATTCGAGCTCTGCACCGTCACTTCATGCGCGGTCCTAATCGTAACAAGCGGGACGGCGTGGACCAGCTTTTGAGTCCGGGGTCGAACCTCCAGGATGAGGTTATCGACGCGACCTTCCTCGGGAAAGTTAGTGGCGAAAATCGTGAGTTCCAGGTAGGCCTCGGGACGATCAAGGCGCGTGTGGATCACGGGGATTCCGGGAGCCTCCAGGTGTTGTCGCGCTTGATCGTGTTCCATGCCGCGAAGCGAGAATTCGACGATTTCGGGAAAGTCGTCCTGCCCTCTGCCTCCGGCGCCGGGATGGCCATAGCGCAACTCCCCCCGCTCACCCACCAGGCTTTTGTGCGGATCATCGGGAAAACAAAACGCTGTCTGCCAGGACAGGGGAGAGTAGCGAAAATCTATCGAAGAAGATTGGTCCTGAAGACTCGATCCGAAGGGGTTGCGCGCTTCGTCTTTGACTGCCTCGACGCGAGCTACCGCAGGAGCTTCGGCGGCCAGCGTTGCCGCTTCCAAAGTCAATCCCACCGTGGTCAGAAACCGGCGACGGTTGAGCTGGTTGGTCATAGGTCCTCCATTTCACGAGAATGGCTAATGGGCGAAGCACCGGGCCGATCTTGTCACCCGCGCTTTGCGACTCCCCCTGGCAAGAAGAACGCGGGCAAGACTGCACTTACGCTATCTTCCCACCCGGCGATCGGTGCCCGCGTCCCGAGCGAACCAAACATGGCGCTGTCACCCCTGAATGGTTCTTGGCGTCAGTCTTGATGGGCCGCGCCTGAAGGGACAAAGTGGAGCAAACAAAGCGAGCCTTCCAGTGCCCATAGGTGGGGAAGGTTAGCAAGGGGGACCCGGAACGTCAATGACTGCCTCACGGTGAGGCGTGGGGGACTCGCCCGCGACCGCTTTGCGGCACGCCCTGCCCTTGCACCATATGGTGCAGGGCTTGGCTGCCTCCGGCAGGCGGGCCCGCAGCAGCAGCCGATCGATTCATCGGCTCATCTGGCCATCGGGCCATCGATCCATTTGCGATTGAGCGATTTAGTGATTTGGCGATCCCTCGACTTTCGCTCGGGACGGTGAGCGGCAGTCGAACCGTTTTCAATCACTCAATCGCTAAATCGCCCAATCACCCGATGAACCCAGGCATGATTTCCGCCAGCATCGCTTTCATCATGGCGTGCAGTCGCTCATGCGTGCCCGCGCCCATCTTCTCGACTTCTAACTTCTCAAACCCCTCCACGAGCCGGGTCTGTTCTTCAGGCGAGAGCACCCTTTCCGCCATGACGAAGAGGATGTCGTTCTCCTTGTGGATGTGCGCGCGCAGCAGCGACGCATAGCTACGGGCGGCCTGAGCCCAGCGACGCCCCGCGCCTTCGACGTTCGCTTGGTAAGCCTCGCCAGCTTCACGCATTTCCTTGATGAGCGACCGTCCCTGCTCGTGCTCGCTGAGCATCACGCCGATAGGGCCGCCAGCCACGGGGATGCCTTTGGTTTCAAGCAAGGGAAAGAGAAGGTCTTCTTCCTTGCCGTGGTGACACCTGTCAGCGAACAAGCGGAAAAACTCGAGCAAGTTCCCCAGGATATCTTGGCGAACCCCTTCGCCCCTGTTGAGCCGCCCGGCAACCTCCTCCGTAACGTCCAGCATCTTGAGGATGGCCTCGTGGTCGTGACGCAAGGTTTCTGTAGCCGTTGTCATTCTGTTCTCCTCCTTTGTCTGTCCCTATACAGATGCTGTCACAGATCTTCGAGGGAGGCCGTGACCAAAGTCATGGCTTGAAGAAATTGTTGGGGGGTATCGACCGGCTTCCTGCCTCAACGGGTCCAGCCCCCAGACGCAGTGCGAAGGGGAAGCAGGTCAAGCCTTATCGTCTTGGAGTGCGGCGGCGCGGCGGCTCGCCCTGTACTGTACGGTGCAGGCCTCGCCCCCGCCGGGTTTTTCAGCAGCCTCCCAGGACCTCTCTTCTGTGAATCCCGCGGAGGCTGGGCTGAGGCTAGCGAGGGGCGGAGGTTTTGTCCCTTGACTTTTGACTCCTGGGGAGTAGACTTTTCGGCAGGCGGAGGCTTCCCATGCGACGTCGTACACACTCCGTATCGTCGCCTGCTTCCGTACGGCGAGGGGGAACCCAGCCCCCAAGAGGTCACTTATACCCCATTAAGGAATGCGGCGGCAACGGATGGCGGCCATCGAGTAGCCTCACGCGCCTGCTGCCCTCGCTCCACCCAAACGGGAAGGTCCAACCCTCGCCGCCGAAAAGGTTTCCCCAAATCAAGCGAGTATAGGGAGGAATATAGAGCTCAGGTCGCGGTGGCGAGTCGATCGCGTGGAGCGAGCAAAGGCCGTGGTTTCGGCTGGAGAAAACTGACTCCCCACGCGGCCGCGGTGGTATGTTCTTCATGTAGGGATAGACGATTAGTTATCTACATCCGAGGTAACCGGGGATCAGTTCGCCCCGCGTAGGAAGGCAGAACGCTCAGATTGCGGAGGGGAGCCATGGCGCCTGCCATCACCGATGCGCGAGCGGCAGAGAGAATCCAGTTTGTTCCCAGAGGCAGGGTCCTCCTGGTGGACGAAGAACCAGGAGATCTGGACTGCTGTCGTACGATTCTTCAAGGTCAAAGGTTCGAGGTGAGAACCTGCCGCTCCTATGCGGAAGGCCTGCGGTGTCTGGACACCGAAGTTTTCGACTTCCTCATTGTGGGCCAGGGAAGCCGCGCCTTTGAGGGGCGCTCGGTGCTGGAGCACGCCACGGAAATCGACCGCGGCTTACCAGTCTTGGTCGTGACGCGTCACCACGATATGGGTTGCTACCTGGAGGCGATGCAGTTGGGAGCGGTGGATTATATGGAGAAGCCGCTGAACGTTGTTGAGATGGTGCGAGTGGTAGAGACCCACCTGCGGCGTTATAAAGCCGCAGCCTGAACAGCGAGCCGGCCAAGGGTCGCAGGTTTGACTCTCCTGGCGCGAGCTTGCTCCCGCGGCATGGACCCACTCGAACGTTGGCTTGATCGTCCGATGTTCCTCGCCGGAGGAGCGACGGATGGCGTAGGTTAATTCTTCAGGTTTGGCCGGGAATTTTAGACCTTGCAGGAGGCGATCATGATCGGAATGAATTTTACGGTGTTCTTGGTCTTGTTGGTGGAGGGTCTCATTGCGGCTGCAGTGATCCACTACGTGATTGGCTACCGGTTCCTTGAGGGATTCGATGGCTTTCTTGGGAAGTGGATCGCCGGATGGTTTGGCGCCTGGCTGGGCTCGCCGGTACTGGGCCACTGGTTCGAGCCGGTCAAGCTCGCCAACATCTACTTGATCCCCGCATTAGTAGGAGCGTTCGCGGCCGCGTTTGCTTTGGCCGCGACCGCGAAGGCGCTGGCGAAGATGTTCGCTCCCAGAATGAGCTCGGGTGCGGAAAGCCAAGAGTTCAGGAAAGCTGCGTAGAAGTCCGGAGGGCAGGGGCAGCGCGCGCGGGCGCTTCCTCATCGCGAGACCTCCGAACCCTCGAGGCCCGGCAACGTCCAACTGGCGAGGGGCTAGTGTGCGCGCCTCGGCGCGAGACAAGGGTGGATCTCGCGACGAAGCACGCGGGCAGAAACCGTCGCTACAACGGGATCGCATGCTCCGAGATGTACTGTTCGAGCCTTGACTCCGGCGGGCCAATATAGTGAAAGGCCTCAGCCCATTCAAGGCCATACGGGCGGCCCACTTCTCTGTCCGACGGCACGCCGCGTAGTTGCTGGGAGTCATAATCCAGGACGATGTGCTTAACGTACGCGCGGTTGGCACTGTCGTCGTCGTTTCCCAGGACGGGAAGCCGCCGGTTTTGAGCGGCCAGTCGCGCTCGGAGTTGCGCCCCGTTCTTCCCCGCCGGGCCTTGGGTCAAGTTAACGAGATTAGCTTCCACCTTGCGGTCTATCCACGGCGTGATGTCCACAATCCGGTTGACCAATTGCGGGCCTCGCGCGAAATAGTATTTTTCGCGAACGCCATGCGGCTGCAGTCCAGCCTCCAGGTGTTCCGGGTAGTCCTTGCCCATGCCCGCCATCCAGCACGCCGCTTCGACCACCTGCGCGGTCACATAATGGTCAGGATTCTCTTCATAGAGCCCCCAGGGGTCGTAGCAGATGATGGTGTCCACTTTCAACAAGCGGATGAGAAAGATCAGCCGCGCGCGCATTTCCTGACGCGAGATGCCGTCCATACGATGATTGCGGTATCCGAGATTGAAGACTTTCTGAAGCCCGAGCGCCTTCGCGACCGCATTGTTATCCCGCTCGTTGCTCAGCATCGTTTCACCCGGGGTTCCGGCGCCGGCTTTTTCATCGTTGGACGTCCGGATCAGATATCCGACATACCCTTCGCTAATCAGCTTGGCCACGGTGCCTGCGGCGTGGAGTGGAACGTCATCGGCATGCGGTTGAATGGCAGCCAGCACCTTGCCGGCGTGCGGTCTTCCCGGAATCGCACGCTCAACGACAACCGCCTCCTGGTGGCTCAACTCCATTCCGTCGCCTCCGTGCGTGTATGGATGGGCCGTGCTACCGATAGACGGGTTACCCGCTATTGCTCCGATTAAGGTATTGGAAATAAACTCACGTCGTTTCATACTTTCCTCCCTTAGGGTTGTGCTCTTTGAGCACATTTGAGATGCGTGGGGATGGTTGGGAAATTAGGGGTTGGGTGGGCCGTCCGCGCCGTGGCGTTCTCGAGGGGAGAGAAAGCCAGGGCAGGATGGTTGCCCACGCCAGTTCCAGGCACGTCATTGCGCGCACCATATTGGGCCGCTGCCCAGGACAAGTCAACCCGGTGGATTCGTGGTGACCCGCCCATCGGGATCTAAACGCCAGGAGGTTTGCCATGAACGCTCAGGCTTCGGGACGTCTGGTCATTCTCGCCGGACCGTCCTGCGTCGGGAAAAGCCCACTGGACAAGGCCCTGGGCAGGTTTTATCCCGAGTTACGGAAGGGCCTGCAGAAACTTGTTCTTTACAACAGCCGCGCACCCCGCCCGGGTGAGGTCGACGGGGTCGACTACCATTTCCGCCTGCGGACGCAAGTCGAGGCGTTACGGGGGGAATCTCGCTACGCGGTCATGGACGTGCGCGGCGATCTGCAAGGACTCGATGTCCAGGACCTGCAGGTCTTGTTGGAAAATGGCAACGCTTTTTTTGAGGGAAATACCTTTGTGGGCCGGGCGCTACAGACGCACCCCCGGCTGGCCGATGTCAAGCGGCTCAGCGTGTTTATGGCGCCCCTCTCCAAAGAAGAGATCATCTACTTCAAGACGCCGGAACGAAATATTTCATTTCCGCAACTCCTCACAGACATCATGAGACGCAAGCTGTTGCGGCGCACTCGCCGTCAGAAAGGCGAGCTTTCCGCACCGGACCTTGAGAATATCGAGAGGCGAGCCTCCAGCGCCTACGTAGAGATCAAGGAGGCATGGCATTTCGACTACGTGATTGCGAATCATGACGGGGAAGACAGCGAGAATTGGGATGCGTTTTATTACCCCATAGGAGATGCCCGGAAAGCTCTTAATGCGTTCGCTGCCTTGCTGGAGGGCAGGGTCCCGCCCGATGTGGAGAGATGGGAAAAGGGTGTGGTGCCTTAGGGGCCTGGGCCCGATTCCGATCTGCCTTGTTCGCGTGCTGGCTCCATCCTGGCCGCCTGGCGGCGTCCTACACTGACCCCGACGGCGTCGGGGCGGGCCTTGAGAGGAATGGCGGGATGTCGAGACTTTCTTAACTGTCGGGGAAGGCATTATGCGGCCAGGGGAAGTAGATAGGATTTTTGTTCGCCAGGCGCTCTTGCAGGAGAGCACTGAAGGCAAAGTCCGGTGTAACGTCTGCGAGCGGCGTTGCCTGCTCCGCTCCGGCGGTTTCGGGTGGTGTCGCACGCGCCAGAATCGTGGTGGGAGTTTGGTCACCCTGATCTACGGTTTCGTCTCCTCCTTAGCCGCCAATCCCATCGAGAAGAAACCCTTTTACCACTTTCATCCCGGCACCAGATCGCTCACCGCAGGCAGTTGGTCGTGCAATTTTGGCTGCCCGTGGTGCCAGAATTGGGACATTACCAAAGCGCCACCTCCGCCCACGGGCGACTACGTCTCCCCGGAGCGCTTTGTCGACCTGGTGGAGAGGAGCGGCTGCCAGGGAACGTCCATCTCCTTCAACGAACCGACCCTGTCCCTGGAATGGTCGCTCGAGGTTTTTCCCTTGGCCAGGCAGCGCGGCTTCTACAACACCTTTGTGACGAACGGCTACATGACGCCGGAGGCATTGTCGCTCCTCATCGACGCCGGCCTGGGGGCGATGAATGTGGATGTGAAGGGCGACGCAGCCGCAGTGAAGAAATTCTGCAAATTTGTGGACGTGGACAAGGTTTGGACTGCGTGCCGGCTTGCGCGCTCGCGCGGCGTGCACATTGAAATTACCACGCTGGTGATTCCGTCCGTGAACGATTCCGAGACGATCTTGCGCGGGATCGCCCTGCGGATGGCGACGGAGTTGGGCCGGGAGGTGCCATGGCACGTCAGCGGCTACTCTCCGGCATACAAGTTCACCGCGCCGCCGACGCTTCTCCCGACGCTCGAGCGCGCCTGGCAAATCGGCAAAGAGACGGGGCTGAAGTTTGTATACATCGGCAATGTACCCGGCCACGGCTACGACAACACGTACTGCCCTCGGTGCGGTGCCTTGTTGATTCGACGCTTGGGGTTCGATGTGGTGCAGAACAGCCTGGACGCGGGGCGGTGTCCGCGATGCTCGGAACAAGTCGCTGGCGTGTGGGGAAGCACGTAAGAGCCCTGAAGAGCAGGGAGTAGCCAATAGGGAGTAGGGACCAGTGACCAGGGACTAGTCCCGTGCCCGCCTAAGAAGGTGCTTTGGGCGGAGCGTGCTCATTGCGAAGGCTTGGGGTGCACACCAGCACGGCCGGAAACTTATCGGGCGGGAACGGGACTAGGCTCTGGGAACTAGCACCCTCCCACTAGGATCCCGATTCCCCGGGGCAGAATACCTTCCGAAGGTTCAAGTTGGCCCTTTGTTTATGCGGCTGCGCGCGCGAATTTGAGAGTGCCCAACTTTGCCACTGCCGACTGTCCGTCAGCTGACGGATTTCTGGGATGCGAAACTCTGCGCTACTGAGGCGCTCCGGGGAACTGGCGTGTCATCGGTGGGATATTGTCTGATTGGCACGATGTTGCGCGGGAGGGGGGCAAGGGGTTCGTGATAGACTGTACGAGGAGTTGATTTGTGAACCGCGCAGCGGATTGGCTGAAACAAGCAGAGAGGGATCTGAACGTGGCTGTGACCGACGCGGCAGCCGGATATCACGAATGGGCTGCCTTCGCCGCACAGCAGTGCGGGGAGAAAGCCGTCAAGGCCCTGGTACAGTCCCTGCACGGGGCGGTGCGTGGCCACTCGATTACGGAAATCCTTCGGCAACTCCCTGCCTCGCTGAAAGTTCCCGGAATCGTGTTTGCCGCCGCGCAGGAACTGGATAAGGTTTACTTCACCTCGCGGTACCCAAACGGGTTTGACTCAGGGGCTCCGGGCGATTATTTTAACGAGAAAAACAGTCGAGATTTGGTGGGACATGCCCGAGAAGTCTTGGAATTCTGCCGAAGTCAGATTCATTGATTACGACCAGACCCTGCAAGACATCCGGAAGGCTGTGGCCGAGGCGAAGGCCGCACACCCGAAGATTTTGAAAGTGTTCCTGTTCGGATCGTTGGTCCAAGGGACCTGGACCGCCGACAGCGATGCTGATTTGTTTGTTGTCGTTCGCAAGGAATTTGCAGACATCTTCGCGCGCGGTCAGTACGCCATCTTCGCGAGATCCATTCCCATCGACTCGATCGTCTATACCGAGAGCGAGTTCGAGCGCTTATCCCGCGACCCGGAAAGCTTTCTTGCCCAGAATCTCCTTTCGGCAATCGAGCTCTGACTTGACGCCGCAGCAGATCAAACAGGATTCGCCCGAGTAGGCCATTCGCAATCGAAAATCCAAAATCACCAACAGCAGTCCAAAGTCGAAAAGTCGAAAAGTCGAAAGTTAAGCGACGAACCTGCTCAATCCAAAATCCAAAATCGAAAATCCAAAATCACCAACAGCAGTTCAAAGTCGAGAGTCGAAAAGTCGAAAGTTAAGCGAGGAACCTGCGCATTCCAAAATTCAAAATCGAAAATCCAAAATCAAAAATCGCCAAGCCTCCAGTGCCAGGGTTCGAAGGAGATTCTCGCATTACCGGGTGGGAAAGAGAGCTCAAATCCAAAACGTGCAGCATTCTTCTTGAGCCAATCATAGGCGGGGGTCCTTTCAAAACAGGATTCAACGTCGCACTCAGGGTGAGCTTCATCTCCGATATCTAACGCCAGACCGGTGTGATGTTCTGAATAGCCAGGGGGAGCGACCCAGCGTGCTGCGCCCTCCTTGCTTCCATACCTCTTGACTGCGTTGGCGAATAGCTTCTGTTGATATGAGCCGGTTCTGAAGCCCGAAATGGGTATTATGCTGGCGCCCTCTCGGTGAGCCGCTTCTTGCATCTTTTTGAAGGCTATGGCTGCGGGGGGAAGCATTTTGACGACACGCCCCATGGTTCTGTATTTGCCGACCGGCACTAACCTGGACTCCGAAACCACTTGGTATGCCCGATGGCCAAACAGGGTCTCGGTGCCAGAGGCCGTGGCCGTCATTGAGTGTACGAGGACTGTCCACGCGGCACCGTGGGCCAAGATCCGAATGAATTGCGTCGCGTAATTATTCATAGTGATGCATCGAGGATAACCCGTCAAATCGAAACCAGAAACTAGAAAATGGAAAATCGAAAATCGAAAATAGAAAATCAAGCAGCGCAGGTCTAACTTGACGCCGGCGATCAGACGGGATTCGCGCCAGGGCGCGAGCACACGGCTGGCAATCGCGAATCGGAAATGGAAACTCGATACTCGAAAATAGAAAAGCGAAAATCGCAAATCAAAAATCGAAAATCAAGCAGCGGAGATCTAACTTGGCACTAGCGATCAAGCGGCATTCCCACCGCCACGCGAGCGCGGGCGGGCAATCGAAAATCGACAATCGCTTGCCGCCCCTACTTCCTACTTCCTATTCGCTACTGCCGCTCTTAATCTTGTGAAATCGCCAATCGGCAATCGAAAATCGAAAATGGGATAATAGCGGTTTTGTGCCATTCCCCAGCGTCATCTTTCACCAATGCTATCAACAAGATAGAAGCCCAAGAGCCCCGCTTCGGCTTCGCTACGGCTTCGTTTATCCGCCCTGCTTTCAACATGTTGACGGCTTTCAAGCCCCCTCTTCGGGTTCGTTTACGGGTTCGTTCCGACCCTCGCCCTGTGTTTTCAATAACTTGACGGCTTCGTTCCTCAAAAATCAATTTTTGTGCTTATTTTCTTCGCCTTTTGTTCGTCTGTAGGGTCTTCGCATGCGAAAATACTGCCTCATCTTGCGCTCCACTCCACGACCGACCAGCACGTGTAGCGCAGACGTGTTCTCTACGTCTGCGGCCCTTTGCCCGGGATTGTTCTCCACTTGGCGCGCACCATGCCCGCTCGCGTGCCCCGTTCCAACCAGCCCAGTGGGGCCGCGGCTCGCCCCCCGTGCCAGATGGCACCCCGCCCCGCTGCGCGTTCCCTTCTGCATTCTCCATTCTGCGTTGTACCTTCTGCCCTGCATCTTCTGCGCTCCGCTTTCTCTGCGTTCCGCCTTCTGCAGTGCCCTTGCCCCTAGCCCCTAACCCCTGACACCCGCTGTTCCCCCGAATCCTGAATCCTGGATCCTGGATCCTGTTCTTGAGCCCCCCAGCCCCCAGCACCTGCCTTTCCCGCCTTCTGCTCTTCCCTAGCACCTGACACCCGCTGTTCCCCTGAATCCTGAATCCTGGATCCTGTTCTTGAGCCCCCAGCACCCAGCCCCCGCCTTCGCGTTAGGCTAGCTCCTATAGTACCCTAGCGTAGTTAGCTTGTCAAGGGGAAAATACGCCCTTGTGTAATCGTCCAATCTCGTGTGGAATCGGAAGGGCGGGGGTGGAGCTCCGGTTTCTAGTGTGCCGTCCCATGTAATTGCTCACAATGGAACCACGCGTGGCGCCCCGATTTATCGGGGCGGCCTGCCTGCGGCTCTTTGCGGGGGATTGTTGAGCTTTTTCTCGACTCGCGAAGATTTGCTCAGGCAAAATATGGGTGGGGCGGCTTGCAATCCGGAATCCGGAATCTGGCTTCGGTAGCGGCCGGAGGCCCCGCTGTGTTCTCCCTGCTTCCGAAGGGCAGCGGCTACCCACTGACCGCTAGCCCCCACTCACTCAAGCACGTAGCGCAGCCCCTCGGTTGACAGGCTCTTTAAGGCGGCCCTTCCTTGGCTGAGGTCAAGGGCCGCAGAGCTTGAGCGACAACTCCGCCCTACGCTCACTGAATCTGTTCGACATTTAATTCCACAGCACCGATTCACAATTCAGAATTCACTGTCCCCGGCGCCCGGACCCGGATATCTGGCACTCGATCTCCTGCGTCCATGTCACCTTAGTCAGCCCTCGCGAGGACCCAAAACCAAACGGAATGTTCACTGTGGTCGTGCATACGTTGGTGGCTGAGGTGCACTGCGTCTGTGGCTGTGACGGGTCCACCGTGGCTGTTATAACCGTGTCCGCCACGCCGTCCTCGTCCAGAATCGTCAGCGTTATGGTCGCACCGGTGGGGACGTTCGTGGTCTTAACCACGACGGGCACCGGCGAACTCGTGTTAATTGTAATGTCAGGGAAGCTGTTCGGATTTGGGGTAACAGGCGTGCCGTTTATGCTGATGACTTGCGCTGAGGCCGGTCCGGCCGTCGGTAGTAGGAGCGGGTAGGGGCTTGACTGCTCCCAAGTTCCGTTAAGTCCCCGATTAACAGCAGACCCCTGCGGACCTTCTACAACAGGTGGGCGCTATCCACTTTCGTCAGTGCTTCCACAGGTCAACACGAATCGAACCGGAGCCGGCGGTCTTTTGCGGGATGTTGACGTTGGCATTACAAGCCTGGAGCGTCAGGGTATCGGCAGCCGCGACCCAGGCTGTGTAGACCAGATTGCCGCCTCCGGTCATCCTTGAGTTTGGTACGCCGAGGGCGACCGTGTCTCCGTCGCTGGCGCCGGTGAAGGTGAATGTGGCGGTTGTGCAACCACCCGGCTTCAGAGCGGCGAATGCGGGGTTCACAAGAATCGAAAGGTGTTTCGTGACCGCCGTGCCGCCGCTACCTACCACCAACGAGCCGTTGGCGCTGACTTTACCGCTGGCGGTCAAGTTCGGCAGGCTCAAGTTCCCGGTCATGGTGTCTCCCGCCTTGACAACGTACACGGTCGAGCCCTTAGCCGGCGCGAAGGCGCTTGGCAGAAGGCCACCCAGCATCAGCGCGTTCAGTGCATTTCCGCCCTTTGAGTCACCCACCGCGTAGGTGACCCCGAGCTGCGTGTTGGCGATGCAGCCCGAGCAATTCAGGCCGCTGGCGGTAACCCCGGTCAGTGCCGAGCCGCTGCCAATCAGACTCGTCGCGGTAAGTGTTCCAGCGATGGTTTGGTTTCCCGTAAAGGTGTTGTTGCCGTTGAGCGTCGCAAGGTCGGTGAGCGATATCACGCTCTCCCTCAGCGGGCCGCTGCTGGAGGCGAAGATTGACACGTCCGGCGTGTAGTAGGCAGTGATGTTGTGAGAACCGGCTGCGAGGGAACTTGTGGTGAAGGTCGCCTGGCCCGAACTGAGGCTCAGCGTTGCGAGCGCTGTCGAACCGTCCAATAGAGTCACGCTCCCGGTCGGCGTACTGCCGAAAGAGGTAACCGTCGCCGTAAAGGTTACCGGGTCACCCAGGTCGGTGGGGTTCACCGATGGAGATACGCTAGTGGTGGTAGGCGTGACGGTGGGAGGGATTAAGCCGCTAACTTTCCGAATGCGCTGGTTGTAGGTGTCGGCAATATAGATATTCCCGGTCCCGTCCACCGCAACTCCAAGCGGGAAATACAGACCGGCGCTGGTGGCCGGGCCGCCATCCCCGCTGTAGCCCGCGCTGCCATTGCCCGCGACGGTGGTGATGATCCCGTTGCGGGCATCCACCTGCCGGATCCGCCCGTTGCTGCTGTCGGCAATATAGATATTCCCGCTCCCGTCCAACGCAACTCCAGGCGGGTAATACAAAGTGGCGCTGGTGGCCGGCCCGCCATCCCCGCTATAGCCCACGCCGCCATTGCCGGCGACGGTGGTGATGGTCCCGCTGGCGGCATCCACCTTTCGGATGCACCCATTAACCCTGTCGGCGATGTAGATGTTCCCACTGGCGTCCACCGCAACTCCCTCCGGCCGATTCAGAGCGGCGCTGGTGGCCGGGCCGCCATCCCCGCTGTAACCAGAGCTGCCATTCCCGGCGACGGTGGTGATGGTCTGCGTGCCGGCATCCACCTTTCGGATGCGGTTGTTGTAGGCGTCGGCGATGTAGATGTTCCCGCTCCCGTCCACCGCAACTCCCCACACGTAATACAGACTGGCGCTGGTGGCCGGGCCGCCATCCCCGCTGTAGCCAAGGGTGCCATTGCCGGCAACGGTGGTGATCGTCCCCGTCCCGGCATCCACCTTTCGGATGCGGTTGTTGTAGGCGTCGGCGATGTAGATGTTCCCGGCCCCGTCGACCGCAACTCCAACCGCGAAATACAGACCGGCGCTGGTGGCCGGGCCGCCATCCCCGCTGTAGCCAACGGTGCCATTGCCGGCGACGGTTGCGATGGTCCCCGTGCCCGCATCCACCTTTCGAATGCGGTTGTTCCCGGCGTCGGCGATGTAGATGTTCCCGCTCCCGTCCACCGCAACTCCCCACATGTAATACAGACTGGCGCTGGTGGCCGGGCCGCCATCCCCGCTGTACCCCTCGCTGCCATTGCCGGCGACGGTGGTGATCGTCTGCGCCGGGAGCTGGGCGGTCGATGCGAGCAGAATCAATAACAACGCAATGTTTTTCATGTCAGTTGCCCTCCATAGGCCCCACCATCAGTCGGACGCGGCGTTCGTCGCCGGTGTTTTACCGCATAGCCACCAGGGGCGCCGCCGGACATATTGATGGCACCGCAACCGGTTCCCGTGGCGTAGACTGCATACTTAAAAGGAGGCGGGTTGAATTGGCCCAGGAGCAGCGCGGGCGGGAAAAGGGCAAGCAAGCCAGCCCCACGAACACACGCCCACGCCAGCCGATGCGATGGGATTACCCCACCGACTCGGAAGATCGACTTCAGGAAGACCTCGGAAGCGGCCCTCCACACCGTTTGCTCATTGAGCTTCAGCGCGTCAGAAGACATAGAGGGCTCCGAAACAACTCCTATCGCCATTGTGCGTGTTGCGCGTTTTATGGCATTCGGGTATACTCGCGCGCAACTGGCGATAACTGGCAATAACCAGTTCTTACTGTCAAGCCAGCGACTCTCTGTCTGCTCCGAGCCCTGACCATGGCCGGGACGCCCCATAACCGGCTCGATTCGTGGAAAGAGGTCGCCGAATACCTCCATCGCGACATCAGCACCGTGATGCGCTGGTCCCGCAGAGCGGGATTGCCGGTGCATCGCGTCCCCGGCGGGAAGCGGCATGCGGTCTTCGCCTACCCAGAAGAAATTGACGCCTGGATGTTAAGTGTAGGGGTTCGGGATTCGGGGTTAGGAATTCGGGAGGCAGACCAAGGGAGCCGGGGCTCGGGGCTGGGGACTGGGGACTCGGGGCTCGGGGTACGGGCGCAAGGCGGAGACGCGAATCCCGAATCCCGAAACCCGAACCCCGAAACCCGAAGAACGGGTCTGCGCTACGCCCTGGGATTGATTGTGGTGGCCGCGATTGCGGGGTTGACTTATTTCCTGGCGCGTCCGACGCCTGTGCCGCGGGTTCTTGGCTACACTCAGATTACGAATGACGGGCGGGCGAAGCGCGGAAACCTTGTCACGGACGGCTCGCGAGTCTACTTTACGGAGAAAACGCCAGACGGATGGGTTGTCGCGCAAGTTGCAGCAGCGGGCGGAGAAGTGGTACCCGTATCCTCGGGTCTGACGAACCCTAGTATTAAAGACCTGTGCTTGGCGCGTTCCGAACTACTGGCCATAGACGGCGCCGAGGGTTTTGCCACAGGGCAAGTTTTTGCCCTGCCGTTGTCTGGCGGTTTCCCACGCCGGGTGGGAAATGTTCTGGCGAGATCGGCCGCATGGTCGCCGGATGGTCAAGTCATCGCCTATACCGCTCAAGGCGCAGTGTACGTCTGCAACTCGGACGGGACAGAAGCTCGGAAGATCGCCACGCTAACAGGCGACGCGTCGGATATCGTTTGGCATCCAGACGGCAGCCTGTTGCGCTTTGTTGTCAGTGATCCCCGGTCTAACAGCAACTCGTTCTGGGAGGTGCGACCAGACGGAACCAAACTCCATCCAGCTTTGCTCGGTCGTCTAAATGCCCAGGGGATTTCTGAGGGGGCGTGGACGCCGGATGGCCGGTATTTCATCTTCGTTTCAAAGGCGATGGGCGGCAGGAGCGACTTATGGGCCCTTGGTGAACGGGCCGGCTCTGCGGCGCTGCGACGCAGCTCTCTCGTGCAGTTAACTGCCGGACCGATGGGACTAGGGTCCGTGGTTCCGAGCCGGGATGGCAAGCGGGTGTTCTCGCTAGGGAGTGTCAGACGCTGGCAGCTTGAACGCTATGACCGCCAATCAGGACAGTTCGTGCCCTATCTGCCCGACATTTCCGCTGACTTTGCGGACTTTTCGAGAGACGGTGAATGGATGGCTTATATGGGACCGCCCGAGGCGACCTTGTGGAAAAGGCGCGTCAATGGCGCAGAACCTCTACAGCTTACCCTTCCACCGATGGAAGTCGAGCTGCCGCGCTGGTCTCCAGACGGCAAATGGATCGCCTTCATGGGCCGGGAGCCTGGAAAGCCGTGGAAAGTCCGGGTGATTTCAGCCGCGGGTGGACTTCCTCAAACCGTGACTTCCGGGGCTGACCAGGAAGGCGCTCCCACATGGTCGCCGGATGGTAGTCGGCTGATGTTCGGCGGCTTGGTGTCGTCGGATGTTCGTTCCTCCGGCCCGCTGGTTATCCACTTGGTTGATTTAAGAAAACATGAATACTTCACGGTTCCGGGTTCCGAAGGTCTTTGGACAGCCCGCTGGTCGCCCAGCGGACGCTATATCGCAGCTCTCACAGCCGATTCGCAGTCGCTTATGCTTTTCGATTTCTCGACTCAGAAGTGGGTCAAGCTCCTTACGTTCCCCCTCATTAGGGACATCACTTGGTCACGGAGGGAAGAGGCGATCTTTCTGACCCATGCGGTTCCCTCTCAAGGGGAGGCCTCTATCTGTCGCCTACGGCTTTCGGATCGCAAGGTAGAGGAAGTGGTGAGCCTTCAGGGGAGACCGGAGAGCGCGTGGTTAGGTCTGACGCCGGATGACTCCCCTCTGATCAGCCGCGACCTTGGCGCGCCCGAAATCTACGCCCTCGATTGGGAAGCGCCGTGAAAACTTGGCAGTAGGGAGTCGGGAGTAGGGAGTCGGGAGTCGGCAGTAGGGAGTAGGAAGTAGGGAACGGCAGCAAAGGCGAGTGACGAGTGACAAGCCGCAAGGGACCAGACTCCGCGCGGCGCTAAGGGGGGTAGCGTAAAGAGCCGGGATTTTCCGATCCGGTGCTCATATAGGCCATCTGGAGCGGCGGTCTGTGACCGCCGCCCTTTTCTCTTCGACGAACCAGCGCTCCCCGACGAGTCGGGGCAGGCGCCGAGCGCTGCTACAGGGAGCGCCGATTTGGAGTGCGGCGGCTTGCCGCCGCCTTCTAAAAGCGGGAGCAAGCTCCCGCACTCCATAAGCCCCCACGCCGCCCCCCTGACCCCTGAAACTCGATACCTGCTATTCCCCCGCCAGCCGCGCCCCCAGCGCCGCCGGAACAAACCTGGGACAGCCGCAATCCCGTCCCGCCTTGCGGGAGGACGGGAGTTGCGCTACGCGATGAGCACGGACAACGGGTGGCTGTCTTACTGGTACTTCGCGGCTTCGTCGACGCGGCCGAGGAGGGTCAGAGTAACGGCGATTTTTCTGCGCGCGTCGCGGTTGTAAGGGTTTAACTTGTAGGCCTTCGAGTAAGCGTTCAGGGCGTCCTGATACTTCCCCTGCTGAAAAGCTAAATCGCCTTTTAGGCTGAGGGAATCGAACGTCTCAGGTTCAGGCGGGAGAGGCGTGCTGATTGTCGATTTTCGATTGTCGATTTTCGATTGCGAATCCTGCGCTTGCGTCCCGCCGAGGCGGGAGGGCTTCTGCGTTTCCTGCGGAACGGCAACATGCTTAGCCGCCTGTCCAGAGGCTGGCTGGGGCGCGCGGCGGGTAGGCGCAGGACGTTGGACAGTTGCGGGTGTGGACCCAGGCTGAGCGCCTGTCGCTTGTGATCCAGTGGGCGGCGCGGAAGGAACGGTAGCGGGGACATTCGCCGTCGTCGACGAGGGCCCGGGCTGAGCGCCTGTAGCTTGCGATCCAGTGGGCGGCGCGGCAGGAACGGTGGCAGGGGCATGCGTCGTGGTTGACGAGGGCGCGAGTACCTCACCGGGGCGACGCAACTGCACGGCCAGGAGGATGATGATGACCAGCAGGAGAGCCCCAAACACCCCGGCGCCCAACCAGGCAAGAGGGAGCCGCGCTGGGCTGGGGGCAGCTTGGGTGCCGGTTGTTACACCTGGGGCGGTTGCCATCGGTATCGCGGTTGAAGGGCTAGGTGCAGGCGCCACAGCGGGGAACGGCGTCGGCGTCGGAACTCCTTGTGAAACCGCCGGCGCAGAGGGTGGCGTCGCGGCCTCCGGTGGAACAAAAGTCCTGGGCATCGCCGCGGCAGCTTTGCTGAGATAGAGCTCGAGCGCCGTGGAAAGCTCGCTGCAAGTCTGAAACCTTTGCTCCGGAGTTTTGGCCAGAGCCTTGGAAACCAAAGCTTCCACCTCAGGATCGAGGCCGGGCTGCAGCACGGCGATGGGCGTCGGCGGTTCGTGCACGATCTTGTAGATGACCGTGGTGACGTTCTGGCCCGGAAAGGCTTTTTCACCCGTCGTCAACTCATAGAGGATGGAGCCGAGTGAGAAGATATCCGACCGTCCGTCGAGGGGCTTACCGAGAGCTTGTTCCGGCGACATATAGCTGGGCGTGCCGACAATCAAACCCGAGGTTGACATTCCCGTGTTCGCCAGCTTGGCAATACCAAAATCCGTTAGCTTCACCACACCTTCGTTAGTTATCATGATATTTGCGGGCTTAATATCACGGTGGATGACGCCGTGCTCGTGCGCATACCCGAGGCCCGCGCAAATCTGCCGGAACAGCTCACAAATCTCCTTTAATGGGAACCACCGCTGCCGATCGATGCGGTCTTGCAGGGTTTCACCCTTGATGAACTGCATGGCGAGGTAAAACAGCCCCCCGGCCTCGCCGGCGTCGTAGAGGGTGACGATGTTGGTGTGTTCGAGATGCCCGACCGACTTGGCCTCCCGCTTCAGGCGAGTCACCAGCTCTTCAGCATTTTCCACATCCAGGCGGATGGTCTTGATGGCTACCGTGCGTTCGACGATGGGATCGAAGCCTTTGTAGACCACACCCATCCCGCCACGGCCCAGTTCGCGTTCGATCCGATATTTGCCGATTTGTGAGAGCGTGGTTGGCATAACGAGGAAGCTGTCAGCTCTCAGCGATCAGCTTTCAGGAGCTGGAAAAGTCAAACTGAAAACTAGAAACTAGAAACTCGAAACTGGAAACTGGAAACTCGAAACTCGAAACTCGTCCCGCCGCGGCGGGTCACTGTTTTTCAAGCGCCGCATCAATCGTGGCGATGCCGCCAGGGCTCACGCTCATCGTGCGTTGCCAGGACTTGAAACCCGACTTCTCGATCAAGATCGTGTGGTCGCCGGCCGTCAGACGCATCGTGGAGGGGGTACTACCCACGTACTTGCCGTCGACCGTGATATCCGCGCCATCCGGAGTGGATTTCATGACCACGGTAGCAAGGTTCTCGGAGGCGACCGATGCCGGGGCAGGCGGCTGCACCGTGGGCTGAGGCGGAACGGGGGTGGGTCCTGGAGCTGGAGTAGGAGCAGGTGCAGGTGCGGCACCCCCCAGGCTGATCTCTCGGTCACCGTCAACATACGCGTTGAAGGCCGTTCCTTTGGGAATGTTCACGTCCTTGCCCCGCATGATAAGAAATATGCCACCAAGTAGAACGGTGCCTACGATGACCGTGCCGGTCTTGTCTTCCCCCTTTCGCATGGAGCTTGCGCGCAGGCGCACGTTGCTCCCGTCGGGAGCCTTCACAAAGTCCACCGAAAAATTCAGCTTTCCGGCGCGACCCAAGCGCCTCTTGGGCTCCACTTCGACGACGTGCCCGCGGGCGGTTGCGCCCTTGGGAATGGCGACCGCGTCGCCCACTTTCACGTCCTCGGTCACGTCGAAGTTCACGGGATCGTCGGGTTCGTTGGTCGCTGAACTTAAGGTGTCCAGCAGGCCGAGGCGAATCAGTGTCCCGTCGGAGATCTTGAGGGTCCGGGCTGTGCCTTGCTGAGCAGCGAGGCTCTGAGAAAAGAGCAGGCTGTACGTAGCCATGATTGCGATCCATGGTCTGGGGGCACGCATAAAGGTCTCCTGTATGATGCGAGGTTGCTACCCAGCTAGAGTTTATGCTTGCAGAGCCGGACTGTCAAACGGCTTCGGCAACACGGTCCGCAGGGTAGTGTCAGGCCTTTTGTCTAAATTCCTTGACCGGTAGCGCGGCAGCAACTGGCTCCGGCAACCACACCGGGTCCGGGGTACCCGCAGTCTGCGCAAGAACCCTAACCGCGTCCCCAAGTCCCGCCGGTAATACCCGTTCCGATAATCCCCCCGCTGGGCCTCGGCCCGCTCCGCCGCAAGGCGGACTACTGCACGCTGAAGTCGTAGCCTTTGCCGTAGATGCCTTTGTTGGCGTCGGCCGAACCCAGGATGTAAAGCAGGTACTCACCGCGCTTGAGGCGTTTGGCGGGGGTCAACTGGTAACGAGAGTCGCCCAGCGGCTCGCAAGCCATACGGATCCCGCTTTCGGTGCGGATGCCTGCGCGGCTACCGGCGCCGGCGGTTGCCACCTCCAGCTCGCGCCGGTCCCCTTTCGCGGCCATGCGGACAAGGATGTAGTTGTCCGCGGAATCATCGGCTGGGAGTTGGAGGAGGATGATGGGGATCAAGGCGGCATAGACGTTAGCATGGCGGCCCTCGAGGAACGCCTTCGTCCGAGTCGATTTGATGCCTAACGAGAGGTTCTTGCGCAGCCCACCCACCACCTTCGATTGCGCCAGCGAGCGCAACTCCAGCGGCCAGCCGTCCACCGAAACGCGCGCCTTGGTGAGCACACTGGCTTCCAGCATCGCCGCAATGACTTTGCCTGAAACGCCGGCGCGCTTCAGCGCTACCAGATCGTCGTCGGAGAGCACAAATTTGCACGGGCTGGTCTTAATGCGGGCGATGATGACTTCGTCCCCCAGGCCGAGCTTGGTCATCGCAATGACGCGTGCGTTGTCAACTTCAACGCTGGTTTGCCCGGGCGCGGGCGACAGATCCAGAAGAGCAACTAGTAGCCATGCGGAAAGAGTGGCCGTGAGCAGCAGGGCGACCCCAGGTCGGCGCATCCAGACCTCCTTCCCCGCGAACCGTTGACAATATCGTAATCTTATATGAGCCCTCTGACAACAGCCAGCCATTGCTGAGGCTTTTCCGGTTCCCCCTTGTGCAATGGGTGGCTCCCCTTTCGGCATGCCACCCGGCAGGCTCATGCCCCCCAAGAAGGAAAACGTCGGAGCCGACCCACTGGAGGGGCGCCGCGACCCCGATCCGTCGGCAAAAGATTAGGTCCGGTGAGCCCAGAGGCGGCCTTGCCCTGACCCGCCGGTAGCCGTCGGGTCCCGGGCCTGCGCGATTGCTCGCTCTATCGACGGATCGGGGTGCGACTTCCGTCATTGACGTCGGCGGGCTAGCAGGGTAGATGATGGGGCGGAGGAGCGGAGGCAGCATGGCCGAAGGCGGACAAATTGTGGCTTGCAGGGCGCGGAGGGGGCCTGGCGCTCCTTCCCGAGGAACAGCCTATCCCGAAATCCCCCCGCTCAACCCCTGCGAGCTCGAAACCGACCTCTTCTGCCAGGGCATGTGCGTTGATCCTCCCTGCAGGCTTGCTGTCGGTAGGCATCGACTCCCACGCTAGCTGGGAGGTGGCAGGTCGTAGGTGGCATGTGGGAGCCCCACCTACCACCTACCATATGCCACCTTCGGCTTGATGGCCCGCTTCCCTTGAGCAGATGACGGAGATCCCTCCTTCCACGACCGCTCCGCGGCACGCGCTCTTCTCCCCGCGCAGGATCGTGCACATGTCGATGCTCGTCCTCGCGTTCCTGCTGCCTTTTCTCACCTGGGTTCAGGCGGCGGGGTGTGCCTTGCTGGCTCTGTCTTTCAACGTTTTTGTCCTGCCCCATCTCGATGTGGACCATCGAGCGACCGGGCCATCGAGCCATCGGGCGATCGGGCGATCTGCAGATGGCCCGATGAACCGATGGCTCATTGTTCCGTACCCAATTTCCGTGCTGGTGCTGATCCTTGTTTACCGACACCACATGGAGATTGTCGCCGCAGCGTGGGCGATTATGGCACTGGGCGACGGCATGGCCAGCGTGATCGGTCAGGCGTTCGGCGGCCCGTTGCTTTCCTGGAACCGCAAGAAAACCTGGTCAGGTTTTTTCGGCTTCGTAGGCGCTGGAACTCTGGGAGCCTACGTCCTCACCCGCTGGGTGAACCCCGCGCTTCCGGCGGATGGAGTTCTGCGAGTGTGCGCGGCGACCGCGCTGGTGGGTGCTTTAGTGGAAACCGTCCCCATCCGCTTGGACGATAACGTCTCGGTTCCGCTGGTTGCGGGCGGCTTCATGTTCTGCGCGCTGCTGATGGAGCGTTCCGCGCTCGCGAGCAACCTTCCTTATCTCGGTCGCCGCGTGGTGCTGGCCAGCGTGGTGAATCTTGTCTTCGCGCTGCTGGCGCTGGCATTGAAGATGGTTGATCGCTCGGGTGCTGCCTGCGGATTCATGTTGGGCGCGGCAGTCTATCTGGGGTATGGCTACAAGAGTTTTTCGGTGATGCTTGTCTTCTTTGTGGTCGCTTCTTTGACGACGCGCGCCGGTTATGCGAGGAAGGCCGCACGAGGTATTGCAGAGAAGCGGGGAGGCGCTCGCGGTTGGCGCGAAGCCCTCGCCAATTCTCTGGCAGGCGCCTTCTTTGCTGTCCTGGTGATTACGACACACCAGGAAGCAGCTTTCTTGGCGGCTCTGGTAGCAACCTTTGCGGAGGCGGCCGGTGATACGGTTTCGAGCGAAATTGGCCAGTGGCTCTCCGACCGCGCCTATCTGATTACGACTTTCGAGCCAGTCCGAGCCGGCGAGAATGGCGGGGTGACCGCGGGCGGGACGGCGGCAGGACTCGTGGCTTCGGCCCTGGTGGTGGCGGTCGGCTACGGCATGGGCCTATGTGGGAAGGGCGGGGCAGGGATCGCCCTCGTTGCGGCGTTCGCCGGTAATTTGTTCGACAGCCTGCTGGGCGCAACCCTGGAAAGGCGCGGCTTGGTTAGCAACGGCATCGTGAACTTCGCGGCCACCAGTTTTGCGGGCGGGCTGGCTCTGAGCGTGGCCTTCCGCTTCGCCCCGATCCGTTGATAGAGGGAGCGACCCGCCAAGGCGGGACTGGCACCGTCCCACTGAGCGGGAGAACTGGCTTGGACGTGCACCCATCCCGCGTACGCGGGATCAGTCGCCTCTGGGCTCACAGGACTGAGTCTCTTACCGACGGATCGGGGCTTCGGAATCTGACTTTTGCGCCGCCAGGATCTGCGGTAACATGGGTTCATCGGATCATCGGTTCATCGAGCCATCGGTTCATCGGGTGATCGGTTCAATGGCCCGATGGCCCGACGGCTGACCGCTGCCGGCAGAATGAGGGCTTAGCATGAATGGTTTTAAGAAGAAACTGGTCGAAATCGGCCGGTGGCCGTTGCGGTCGGCCGGCCTCGAGACGCTCCAGGTGAGCGTGGGCAAGCTCTGCAACCAGACTTGCTGCCATTGTCATGTGGACGCCGGGCCCACACGCACCGAGATTATGACGCGCGAGACTGTCGAGCAAGTGGTGGGTATCCTGCGGCGCTACAGTATTCCCAAGCTCGACATCACGGGCGGTGCACCCGAGCTGAATCCGAACTTCGAATATCTGGTCCGCGAAGCGCGCGTTTTGGGCCGCCACGTGATGGACCGCTGCAACTTGACAGTGTTTTACGTCGCGGGCAAAGGTTACCTGCCGGAATTCTTGCGCGACCAGCAAGTGGAAGTCATTGCCTCGCTGCCTTGTTATCTCGAAGAAAATGTGGATGCCCAGCGGGGTAAGGGAGTTTTCTTGAAAAGCATCGAGGCTCTCCAGTGGCTGAACCGGCTTGGTTACGCTCGGCCGGGCACGGGGCTGATACTGAATTTAGTGTACAACCCCATCGGCCCTTCCTTACCGCTGGCGCAAAAGGCCCTGGAGGACGCCTATCGCCAGCAACTGGGCGAGCGCTTTGGGATTGTGTTTAACAATCTTTATACGATGACTAACATGCCGATCAATCGGTTTCTCACTGACCTCGTCCAACACGAGAACTACGAACGCTACATGGAACTCCTGGTCAAAACCTTCAATCCCGCCACCGTCGAGGGCCTGATGTGCCGGACGTTGTTGAGTGTAGGCTGGGACGGGACGCTCTATGATTGCGATTTCAACCAGATGCTGAACATGCCCATCAACCACGGGCTACCTCAGCATATCCGGGATTTCGATGCGTACGTCCTGGCGAGCCGCGAGATTCGCACCGGCTCGCATTGCTTTGGTTGCACGGCAGGAAGTGGCTCGAGTTGTACGGGCGCCGTGAGCGAAACATCCTACGACGTGTCGCCAAGCGTGTAGTTCTAGGGGGCCGCGCTCGGGCTCAGCAGGGTTGACCCCGATCCGTCGATAAACCCCGATCCCGAAGTTGCAACCGAGCAAACAAATTCGAACTGCTTGCATTGAGCGCTGAGTCCAAAGCATAACCACACCTTCTTGCTTCGGGATCGGGGTAAAGGGAGCCACCTCAGGCCTGACGACCGCGCACCACCTGGGTGAGCCGCCCTGGGCGTGCCCCGATCCGTCGATAAGAGGACCCAGCCTGGGCGTGCCCCCGGGCGTTTGCCGACGGATCGGGGCGTGCACCCGTGCATCCTCGGCCGCCTCCGGGCTCAGGGGACTTAGTCGCTTAGCGACGGATCGGGGTTGACTCCCCGTCTTTCCCGCGAGAATCGAAGGTCCGGTTCGACCTCCGGCTGCCGTTTGACCAGCGGGCTGGCCTGCCTACCCGGAATCTCGTTTACAAGATTCCGCGTTGAACGCTAGAATACGGTCTGTGGCTGCATGCTGCGAGGGCGCGGTTAACCACACGGTACATGTCTGAGATTCTGGCCATTTACCCCGGATCATTTGATCCGATTACAAACGGACACCTCGACCTAATCCATCGGGGCAGTCACCTCTTCGAGCGCCTGGTGGTGGCGGTGCTCACGAACCTGGAAAAGCAGCCGCTCTTTACCGTCGCGGAGCGCGTCGAGATGCTTCAGGAAGTCACCCATGGCTTGCCCAATGTCTCCGTGGATACCTTCAGCGGGCTCCTGGTGGATTACGCCAGGCAGAAGAAGGCGCGGGTCATCTTGCGTGGGATTCGAGCTTTTACGGACTACGAATATGAGCTCCAAATGGCCTTGATGAACCGGAAGCTGGAACCCCGGCTGGAGACGCTCTTCTTGATGCCCGCCGTAGCCTATACCTTCGTCAGTGCGCGTCTGGTCCGGGAGATTTTCCAGCATGGAGGTTCGGTCAAGGGCCTGGTTCCGCCTCTGGTTGAAGAGCGGCTCCATCAAAAGGTCCTGCAAACCAAATCTTGAGGCAGCACCCCGTGCAATTCTCCGCGCGCCTGGCGCGCATCTCAGTCTCATCCACGGCGGCCGTCCTGCAAAAGGCGGAAGAGCTCAAGGCAGGGGGCGCGAAGCTGGTGGACTTTGGCGCCGGGGAACCGGACTTCCCCACACCTGACCACATCAAGCGGGCGGCCATCCGCGCCCTGGAGGAGAACTTCACCAAGTACACCCCCACGGGCGGGATTCGCGAATTGAAGCAAGCTCTGGTGGAGCGCCACGCACACGATTTCGGCTCCAACTATACGGTCGAGGAATGCCTGGTGACGGTAGGGGGGAAGCAGGCCATCTTTGAAGCCATAGTCGCCACGCTCAACGACGGCGACGAGGTGATTTTGCCAGTCCCCTACTGGGTTTCTTACCTGGACATCATCCATTACGCGGGAGGCAAGGCGGTCCTCCTTCCGACGCGCGAGAGCGAAGGCTTCGCTGTCCACTCCGAGGCGGTCCAGCAATTGATCACCCCCAAGACCCGGCTGATGGTGATCAATTCGCCCAACAACCCGACCGGCGCCGTGGTTCCTGCCGAAGAAATGGAAAAACTCCTGGCGCTGGCCATCCGGCATGGACTCCTTCTGTTATCGGACGAATGCTATTGTCATTTTTTGTATGATGGCGTTCAACCCTTTTCCCTCGGGGCTTCCAAGGACCGGGAGCACCTCCTGATTGTGGGTTCGCTCTCGAAGACGTACGCCATGACCGGCTGGCGAGTGGGGTTTGCTCTCGGGTCGGCGAAGCTGTTGGCGAACATGCTGAAACTCCAAAGCCATTCGACCTCCAACGCGACTTCCATTGCCCAGAAAGCGGCGGTGGAGGCTATGCGCGGGCCGCAGGACTCCGTCTCCACCATGCTTGCGGAATACTGTTGGCGCCGCGACCGCGTGGTGAAGGGATTGTGCGCGATCCCTGGGATCCGGTGCGTACTTCCACGGGGCGCGTTCTACGTTTATCCCAACGTCGGGGCGTATCTCAATAAGAACGGCCTGGGCGATGCGACCGCTCTGGCGGAAAAGTTGCTGGAGGAGGCGCAGGTGGCGTTAGTGCCCGGGTCCGCCTTCGGGACCGAGGAGCATGTGCGCATCTCCTACGCCACGTCCAGGGAGCAGATTGAGGAAGGAGTGCGGCGCCTGGCGGCCTTCTTCGCCAAGTTCTAGGTGATTATGCCCTTGCTGGACAGTCCGCTCCAACTTTCTAATATCTTCAAGCCAAAAATCTGGGGACGAACGGATCTGGCTCCCCTCTTTGCTGCGTCCCAAGGACAGGGCTCCTTAGACGCCGCACCGACCCCGCTCGGCCCGAGCGAACAAATCGGCGAGGTGTGGATCACTGATGATGCCTCGCGCTTTCTCAACGGTCCCCTAGCCAGCCTGACGCTTGCAGAGGCTTCGGAAAAGTACGGGCCGGAACTCCACGGCAGGGCCTGGAAGGGGCGGCGGTTTCCTCTCCTGGCCAAGTACATCTTCACCAGCGACTGGCTCTCCGTTCAGGTTCATCCCGACGATGACTACGCGCGCGCACACGACCCGGGCAACCTCGGCAAGTGCGAAATGTGGTATATCATCCGCTCGGATTCAGACGCACGAATCCTTCTAGGTTTGAAGCCGGGGGCTACGGAGGAAAAGCTGAAAGAGGCTTTCGAGCAGGGGAGCTCGAAGGAGTTGTTGCATCGCTTCCGTCCGAAAGTTGGCGAAGCCATCTTTACCCCGCCGGGTACGGTGCACGCGCTGGGGCCGGGGCTAGTCCTCTTCGAAGTGGAACAGAATTCGGACCTCACGTATCGTCTGGACGATTTCGGGCGGCTCGGGCTGGACGGCAAGCCGCGGCCGCTCCACCTGGCGAAGGGGTTGGACGTGATGCGCCTGGACCTGCCTGCCTATCGCGAGCTGCCTCGCTTGGAGTTCCGGGAGGCATACGGCACGCGGCGCTATGTTTTGGCCAGCCGCTTCTTTGCGCTGGAAGAGATCAGGATGGAGAAGACGGCCTCGTTTAAGAGTTCACCGGAGCGAGTGGAAGTCCTCTCCCTACTGGAGGGCGAAGGTCGGGTGGAAAACCAGGCCGGATGGCTTGCTTACCGTACTGGAGAGACCTGGCTCATCCCTCCGGCGGCAGGCCTTTACCGGCTTGTTCCCAGGCAGAAGACGCGCTTCCTGAAGTTCTATGTCCCCGACCTCGATGAGGATTTCCGGCGGCCGCTGGCGCGACGACGCGTTCGGCCCGCCCTGGTGAATCGAATCGTCTTCGATTGATACCTTGATGGCTCAAGATTCCTCGTTCGAGCACGCGTATGCCGTGGTCATGGCCGGCGGGAGCGGCACGCGGTTCTGGCCGCTCAGCCGCCGCAAGAGGCCCAAGCAGTTGCTGGAACTGTTTGGCCGCGGCACCTTGCTCGAGCAGACCATCGCCCGGCTCCGGCCGGTGATCCCGCCGGAGCGCGTCTACGTTTTTACCAACGAACTCGTGTGGCGGGAAGTTTGCCGGAGTTTGCCGGAGATTCCTTCCTCCCAGATTGTGGCCGAGCCGGCATCCCGCAATACGGCGCCTACTCTCGGAGTGGCTGCGCAGGAGATTCTGCGGCGCGATGCCGCAGGGCTCATGGTGGCGTTGCCTTCGGACCATGTGATTGCCAAGCCCGCGGAGTTTCGGCAAGCTTTGCGCGCCGCCTGCCGCGTGGCTTCCACCCAAGGGCGCTCTGTTCTCCTGGGCTTGAGGCCCACGCGGCCCGATACCGGCTATGGATATGTGCGTCTGGGCCCGCGCCAAGGCCGCGTCGCCGGGCAGGAGATTTTTCGGGTCGAAAAGTTCACGGAGAAACCACTGCTGGCGACGGCGCGCCGCTACGTGGCCTCAGGCCGCTATCTCTGGAACGGCGGTATCTTCATCTGGCGGGCCTCCACGCTCCTCGGAAACTTCCAGCGCTTCCAGCCCCGAATGGCTCGCCAACTGGCGCGCATCGCCACGGCCGGCGGCGTTCGCGCTCGCAGCGCCTTTCGCCGCCGCTTTCCCCGGCTCGCGAAGATTTCCATCGACTATGCGTTGATGGAGAAGATTCCGGAGATCTTCGCTGTGGCGGCCGACATCGGTTGGAACGACGTGGGGAGCTGGGCGGTCGTGTACGAGCTCGCCTCCAAGGACGGCGAAGGGAACCTGCGCCCGCGGCGGAGTCTGAGCCTCGATTCGCGAGGCAACATGATCGTGTCGCCTCACAAGTTCGTTGTCACGGTGGGTGTTCAAGACCTGGTGATCGTGGACACCGCCGATGCGCTGCTGGTCTGCGCGCGCGCCCGGTCGCAAGAGGTGGGGAAAGCTGTGCAGGAGCTCGAACGGCGAGGATGGCAGGAGCTTTTGTAGCGCTGGCCTACAGGTTGGACAGCAGGTGCGCGTGCTGAAGCAGGTAGCGCAGCCCGTCAACTGACGGGCTGCGGCTTTTCAACGTGGCCAACAGGCGGAGGAGCCGCAGGCTTCCCGCGCAGAGCGGGACGCACCCTGCGCTACCCGGCTCCTATGAAATGACACTCTCTCGGTAAACGGCGGCCTATGGCCATGGAGAAGATCCAATTCGGCACTGATGGTTGGCGTGGGGTGATCGGGGACGACTTCACCTTCGCCAACGTCCGCCGGGTGGCCGCCGCGGTCGCCCAATACCTTTGCGCGGACAGCGAACCGGTGCGCGGCCTTATCGTCGGTTATGACACGCGCTTTCTTTCGGCTGAGTTCGCCCAGTGCGCCAGCGAGGTTGTAGCGGCTGCCGGTATTCCTGTGATTCTCGCCGACCGGGCAACCCCTACGCCCGCAGTCAGCTACGCGGTGGTGGCGCGGCAGACCGCTGGCGCCATTATGATTACTGCCAGCCACAACCCTTATCGCTGGAATGGTGTGAAGTTCAAGGCGCCGTATGGGGGTTCCGCTGCGCCGGCGATTATTCGTCGCATTGAGGCTCACCTTCGCCGTTTGGACCGTTCTGGAGCACGCGCGCGGAAATCCCGGCGCGCGGCAATTGACAAGGTGGATCTCATCACACCTTATCTTGAACGTCTCAAGAGTCTCGTCCATCTGGATCGCATCCGCGCCTCGGGGCGCCGGTTTGTACTTGATCCGATGTACGGGGCCGCGCGAGGGTGCGTCGCCAGGTTGTTCGACGAGGCGGCGGTCCCTTATCAGGAAATCCACTCGGAACACAATCCGCTGTTCCCGGGCATGAACCCCGAGCCGATTGAGCCTCACATCGCCGCACTTCGGCGGGCAGTGTGCGAGGGTGGATACGACGCCGGATTTGCTACCGACGGCGACGCCGACCGGCTCGGGGCCATTGACCGGGACGGCACGTTCATCGATTCCCACAAGATCTTTTCCATCCTTCTCAACCACCTCGCGGAAGATCTGGGCATGCGCGGAGAGGTGGTGAAGACTTTTTCGACCACGCAAATGGTCGATAAGCTGGCTCGCAAGTACCGCCTGCCGCTTCACGTTACGCCCATCGGGTTCAAGTACATTTGCGAGTTGATGTTGACGCGAGACATCCTAATCGGCGGAGAAGAGAGCGGCGGCATCGCCGTCAAGGGCCACTTGCCGGAACGCGACGGCATCCTGAACTCCTTGTTGCTGGCGGAGGTGATGGCGGACAAGAGTTGTACTCTGGGCGAGTTGGTCCAAAATCTGAGTAACGAGTTCGGCCCACACCACTATGATCGCGTGGACCTGGAAATCGAGAAGCGTGCGGCACAGCGCATCGTCCGCCAGGTAGCTCAGCACAGGCTCAAGCGCATTGCGGGGCTGAAAGTCTCGTCGCTGGATGATCTGGACGGCATAAAGATGTGGTTCGGCGACTCTGCCTGGCTGCTGGTTCGAGCTTCCGGCACCGAAAACGTGCTTCGCCTTTACGCGGAGGCCCCAGCGCGCGAGCAGGTGAAGGCCTTGCTGGACGAAATGACGGCCTTCGCGCGGCAGCGCGTCAGCTGACGGGTAGGGCGGACCAGCGGTTTTGGTCCGCGGCGTTTCGACGTGAAGAACCGCAGTCCGTCAACTGACGGACTGCGCTACAGGTCATGGAAGATTCGGTTCGCGTTAAACGCTATCATCGGGCGCGGCGCATTATGAGCGTCGCGGATTTTCTCCTCGACCTCGCCGTGCTGATTGTTTTGCTCTTCGCCGGCTGGACCATCACTCTCCGGACGTGGGCTGAACACTGGAGCGCCCGGCCGGTGATCGCTCTCCTCTCTTACCTCCTTCTCCTGGGACTGATAACCCAGGCCGTCAGTCTCCCACTCGACTTTCTCCGGGGGTTTTGGCTCGAGCATCGGTACGGTCTCTCCAACCTTTCTCTGGCAGGTTGGGTCAAAGATCGGCTGAAGGGTTTCGCGGTGGGCGGCGCGCTGATCGTCCTGGGAATGGAATTCCTCTATTGGACTATGCGCCGCTGGCCCGAGCGCTGGTGGGTAATTTCCGCGGCGGCGTTTGTGGGATTCTTTGTGCTGCTCGCGAACTTGGCCCCGGTCGTCCTCCTTCCGATTTTCTTCAAGTTCAAGCCCCTCGAAAACCCGTCGCTGACCCAGCGGCTGCTCGAGCTCTCCCGGCGCGCGCAAACGCGCGTGAGGGGAGTATTTGAATGGAAGCTGAGCGAGAAAAGCAAGAAAGCGAATGCCGCGCTGGTGGGCCTGGGCAACACGCGGCGGATCATCCTCTCGGACACACTCCTCGCGGAATTCCAGGAAGACGAGGTCGAAGCAGTACTGGCGCATGAGTTTGGGCATCATGTTCACCGGCACATGCTTCAGGGCATGGTGATGCAAGCCGCCGCCACGTTCCTCGGCTTCTACCTCGTCCAGGTGAGCCTTCGCCGGTTGAGCCACTTTTTCGGGTTTGCGGGCTTAGCGGATTTCGCCAACCTGCCCCTACTTGCGCTCGTCAGCACAGTGCTTTCTCTGGTCCTCTTGCCTGCCGTCAATGCCTTTTCCCGCGCTATGGAGCGGCAAGCGGATGCGTACGCCCTGCGAGCGATCCCGTCCAAGTCTGCATTTGTCTCCGGCATGGAAAAGCTCGCCGCGCTCAATCTGGCCGAACGGCAGCCGCATCCCTGGATTGAATTCCTCTTCCACAGCCATCCTTCCATCGAGGAGCGCATCGCGTCCGCGCAGAAGTTCGCCGCTTAGGTCGCAGGGGCGAACAGGTAGCGGACAGTTGTTTTGTAACCCGCCTGGGCGGCGGTTCGCGTTGCCCCCGGGGAAGAGCCGCGGACGTTGAAACGCAGGTGCGCTACCTTGCTACTCTCCTTCCAGAAAACGGACCAATTGGTCTCGCGCAAACCCTGCTTCTCGCAATAACGCGACAAGGGTTCCTTTTGGGATGTCGCGATTGTGCCGGGGCACGACCGCGCGACGTCGTAAAACCGGATGGTAGAAAATGAAATGGCTACCCGAGACGTGATCGAGGGCGAAACCGTTTCATTCTAAGAACTGGATGACGACGCGCGGTTTAACGGTGGGCACTTTCGGCATACTCGAGGGCCAAGGAGGTAACCAGTGTTTCGTTGTCGCTTGGGACTGGCTCCCCGTGTTTCCTGAGGCTCTCGATATAGCCCGATACCGCGTCTCTTGCCATTTCTTTGGCTTCGGCGAGTGTGCGACCGTAGGTAACGCACCCGGGCAGCGCGGGCACCATGGCGGTGAATCCACGCTCGGGTTCAGGGCGGAGAACAACGTTGAAATGGTAGTGCCCTTTCTTCATTTGACCCGTCTACTCTATCTTAACAGCGGAGTCCCGGTCAAATAGAGGGTGAACCGAGTTTTGCAGTGCGAGGTGCTTCCACGTCGATCTTCATTGATCCACCAGCGCGCCGCGCGGCTCAAATTCCCAGGAGCGGAGCGAGACGATCCAGAACCTCTCTCAAGACCACGGCGGGGAGCTTGCCGGCGCGTTCGACACGGCGAGCCCTCCAGTCCAGACTTTTCACGTGGTCGGCGAGGACGACGCCTGCAACGGGAAGTCCGTGCGGCAAGGCGACCTCGAAGGGATAGCCTTTGACTTGGCTGGTGATGGGGCAAACCAGAGCCAGGCCGCTCCTCTTATTGTATGCTGCGGGGGATAAAACCACTGCCGGCCGCCGGCCCGCCTGCTCCCGCCCAGCTTGAGGATTGAAGGTGAGCCATACCAGATCGCCAGCATCCGGCGCCGAGGTGCGTGTCACCCAATCTCCTTACCAACCGGATTTCCCCAGTCCGTTTCCTCATGCCGGTTTTTTGCCGTTATGCGTGACACCAAGTCCTTAAGCCGGTACTTGCGCCGCGTGGCGCAGACCACCACCCTGCCTTCTTCCGCCACGCTGAGGGTGACCGGGTCTCCTTCGCGCAGCTTGGCGCTTTCGGCAAGCTCTTTCGGGATGCGCAACGCCAGACTGTTTCCCCACTTGGCGAGTTGTGTCGAGGCCATTTCGCCCTCCAGATTCGGTATCTACATGGAATATACATCAAATTGTCTCGGTTGGCCACACCTAAGCTGGCAGCCTCGCCACCGCCCTTATGCCGTGGGCGCTCATTCGAGCACAAAACCGTTCTTCATCTTGCCTCCTGACTCCTGCTTTTGAAGCGCTCCGCTCCCGCAGAGCGGGACGGCGGGCGCGGCAATTGCCTCATCGTCTCGCAAGGGGGTCCAGCAGAGACGAATCCCGTATACTGAACATTTCTTGCCTCTGTGCTATGTTCGCAATGCAAAGATTCGAGGTGTGAATATGTCGAACCAAACCCCACTTCCTAATTACATCGGTGGCCGATTGCGCCATTCTACGGCCACTGAATCCCTCCCCGTGATCAACCCGGCAACCGCCGAGGAGCTCGGGCAGGTTCCGCTGTCGCGGGCAGCGGATGCAGCCGCCGCCGTCGAGGCAGCCGGGGCGGCCTTTCCGCAGTGGCGCCGCACGCCGCCGGAAGAGCGCATCCAGTACCTATTCAAAATGAAGCAGGTCCTCGAGCAGCATTTTGATGAAATTGCCCGCCTGATTACCATGGAGAACGGCAAGACCCTGGCGGAATCTCGCGGTGAACTGCGACGCGCGATTGAAAATATTGAAGTCGCCTGCGGTATTCCCACGCTCATGCAAGGCTACAATCTGGAGGACGTCGCCTCAGGCATCGACGAAATGATGATTCGCCAGCCGCTGGGGGTGGTTGCCATCATTACGCCCTTCAACTTCCCTGCCATGGTCCCGTTTTGGTTCCTGCCCTACGCCATTGCCTGCGGGAACACATGTGTCCTGAAACCCTCGGAGAAGGCTCCCCTCACTTCGCACCGGATTTTCGACCTTTTTGAGCCCCTCGGTCTGCCGCCGGGCGTGATCAACCTCGTTCACGGGACCCACGAGCCCGTCAGGACGCTGATCGATCACCCGTTGGTTCGCGCCATCAGCTTCGTGGGGTCGACTCCGGTCGCCCGCGAGATCTATGCGCAGGCGTCGTCCCAAGGCAAACGTGTCCAGTGTCAGGGCGGAGCCAAGAACCATGTGGTGGTGATGGACGATGCAGACCCAGGAATGGCCACCCAAGTCATCAGTGACAGCGCCTTTGGCTGCGCCGGGCAACGTTGCCTGGCAGTTTCGGTGGCGGTCACAGTAGGCAAAACGCACTGCCCGTTCCGAGAGATGATCAGCGAGGCTGCGCGTTCCCTCCGGGTGGGCTATGGCTTGGACGAAAGCGTCCAGATGGGCCCTGTCATCACTCGCGAGAGTAAAGCCCGGATCGAGGGGCTAGTCACCCAAGGTGCACGCGAGGGCGGAATCGTGCTCGTGGATGGACGAAACGCCAAAATTCCGAACTTTGAGCGCGGCCATTTCCTCCGGCCCACGATTCTGGAGAACGTTCCCGCCGCCAGCGCACTTTCTTCTACCGAGATTTTTGGGCCCGTACTCACTCTCCTCCACACATCATCGTTGGACGAGGCAATTGAAATGTTGTCGCAGAACCCCTACGGAAACCAAGCATCGATTTTCACGAGTAATGGCGCCACCGCGCGGAAATTCCGCTATGAGGCACCCGCGGGCAACATTGGCATCAACGTCGGCGTGGCCGCACCGATGGCATATTTCCCCTTCACCGGGTGGAAGCAGAGTTTCTTTGGCGTCCTCCACGGTCAGGGGCGTGACGCTGTGGAGTTCTTCACGGAGCAGAAGGTGGTCATCGAGCGCTGGCCGAAAGAGTGGTCGCGCAAGTTCTGATGCCCAACGAGACTCGGACCGGCCGGCGGCTTAGTAAACACCGCGTCGTAAGTGAGTGCGCATAGCCGGCGCATCGTATCATTCTGCTTAAGCCAGCGCGTAGCGCAGCGCGGCCCGTGGGCCGCAAGCCAACATGCCCTGGGGCCTTGTAGGGCCGGGGCTCCCGACTTCGTCGGGACAGGTTGCCCCGGCCTCCCGAGGGGCGGCCCAAGATCACCGATCGGGCCCTCACCGCCAGCGCCGCAGCGTGATCAAATGTAGAAGCGAGTAGCGCAGACCTCGTTTCTCAGAGGTCTGCGGTTTTTGCGCGTGCGGTCGTGAAAAGCCGCGGACCTTGGACAACAGGTCCGCGCTACCTTGCTTTCTCCCGCTCGGTCACGCCTTTCAGGTCGCGGACGTGGTTCACGCCCACGTAGCCGCTCTTCACCTGCACGATCACCTGCTTGGCCTGGCCGGTTTTGTCGTCGAAGAAGTTGATGTACCCGTCGATGCCGGTGTCCGCGCCCTTCTTGTGGTCCTTGGCGGGCCGCGCATTCACCATGTCCACCGCCCACCACTCGAACTGGTGCGGGCTGATTTCTTTCAGCGCCTCCGGCCCCTATACGTCCGTGGGCGCAGCGTCGGGTTCAGGTGCATGTAAGGCGTCGATCTAAGGGCCTCCTGCGACGCTAAACAAAATCCTCCCAATCCAATCAACTGCATCTTCGCTGCCCTTGATAACTCCCAGAAAGGCGTTTAGCCACTCGCTTGGACGCATAACAACAATTCTCATCTCTGCAAGCCTTTGCCTGTGCTTTAAGATGTCATCATCTGAGGTTAGAAGTACGTCAGCCCCTTCCGAAGCAAAGTGACGGACAATCACTCTGTCGTCTGGATCTTCAATAAAATCCAGGCTGAGCGCTCCACTGACAGGCCAATCGGGCAAAAACGGAACTCGTCTTAATGATTGATCTTCGTTGAGTCCTTCTGCGAAAAGAATCCAAGCATCCCGTGTGGCCTGTGCCCGTTTGGCCCGTGGACGCTTAGCGCTACGGCTTACTTCAGCGAAAGATGCATCGCTTGAGGAAAACTCAAGATCCCATTCGTGCTGTAAGGCCACGATGTAGCAGAGTGCTCGAATATCCTGCACATGCTCTGGGCTATTGAGGAACCTGCGATACGCCCACTCGTAACTACCGTAATCCCATCCCTCGGCTTCTTCCGCAATCTTTCGTATGTAGAAAAGCTGGTTAGTATCGAAGTAAAGCTTCGTCATGCCCGTTAGGCTTTTTCCTTTCAAGGCCCCTCAGCGCAAATGTTGCTCCGCTTCACCGCGCTTGACGACCATGCGAGGAGCCCCAGCGCTTAGAACTCGGCCGCGCGACGGGTTGCAGCGCCTCGTTGGGCGCTAAGACTCCACAGCGTCCTGCAACTCGGCCCGGATCAACGCTCCTCGATCCGTCGTTAGCTCGCCCGTGCACGCCAAACCATAGAAGAAGCCGTAGAACCGAAATTCGGTCGTCTGCGGCACCATGAGGGCACGCAGGATGTCGCTATCTGCCGCGGCGCGGCTATCTTCCATTAGACGAACAAGACTTCCAGAAGGAATGTACCGCCAAAGACCGATGCCTTTGGACCTCGCGTACTCGACTGTGCCTTCGTCGAAGCCGACGGGAGTAATCATGGTACCCTTTGTCCGATCAGCCCCGATTTGCTCGAGTTTGGCGTGAAACTCTTCAGCGTCATCAACCGGCACGCTATGGCCGTAGTTCTTGCACTCCCAGACCCATACCCAGTAAGGCTCCGACGCGCCCTTGCGGCGTACTTCAATCGAGACATCAAAAACGATGTCGCTCTTTCGGTCGAGGGAGAAGTACGAGGGCCTGTGGCGCACCTTCGCTTGCGCTGGGTCGAGTCCCAGGTTTCCATTCGCAAGCTCCGCCTCAACGGCCTTCGCCACTTCAAGTTCGTACGTAAGCCCCTTGGCCATTTCGCGCCCCCGAAGTATCGAGACTTCCCGAAGCCTAACGACTCTGGCGCTCAGCCGCGCCCGCGCTTCTCGGCGTCGGCTGGATTCTTCGCCGCTCTTTTCCTTGAAGAGCACGTTATAGGTGGCGCTGGAGTTGAACGGCGGGTCGAGGTAGACCAGGTCTACGCTCGCGTCCTCGACGTACTCGCGCAGGATTTTCAGGTTGTCGCCGAAGTAGAGCTTGTTCTTCCCGTCCATGTGATGTAGGGGAGCCCTCCGGGCTCCCGCGGGAGCGCGAAGCGCTCCCCTACCCTGTGGGTGAAAGCATAACACAGACGGACCGCGCGGGCAGAGGGTCCACGGAAAAGCGTGTACCGCAAAGTGGGGGTGTGCGGCTCTGAAAATTGCCTCGGGGAAAAGGCGCAGACTTACAGAACAAGTCTGCGCTACACGAGCTTCAGGATTTGGCTTCGCGAGAGCGGAGTGTTTTTAGAATGCCATCCAGGATTCCGTTGACGAACTCCACGGAATCCTCTCCGGAAAAGCGGCGGGCGATCTCGAGCGCTTCGTTGATCACGGCGGCGGGCGGGGTTTCCGGATGATGGAGCAATTCGTAGAGCGCCACGCGGAGGATGCTCCGGTCCACGGCCGCCATGCGTTCGAGCCGCCAGTGTTCGGCGCGGTCTCTGACCAGACGATCGAGCTCTTCCAGGTGCTGGACGGCGCCCTCGAAGAGGTTGCAGGCAAAACCCTCCACTTCGGGCTCCACGTTTTTGCCGAGAAAAAACGTGGAACGCACGTGGCCGGGTGTATGTCCGCCCACCTCCCACTGGTAAAGCATTTGCATTGCGTATTCGCGTGATTTTCTGCGCGAGGCCATTCTAATTGAGGTAGGTGGCAGGTGGCATGTGGTAGGTAGGGCCGTCGAAGCTCCGCCTTCCGGCCATCAGCCGAAAGCCCCATCGATGTGCCTTTTGCCCATCTACCACCTGCTACCTACCACCTACTTTCCCACAAACTTCGCGGGGCGCTTCTCCAGAAACGCTCGCGTCCCTTCCTTCATGTCAGCGGTGGTACAGCAGAGTGCGAACAGCGTCGCCTCCAGAAATTGACCTTCGGCCTCGGACATTTCCAGGCCGTGGTTGACAGCTTCCAGGGCGAACTTCACAGCCAGCGGCGCATTCGCCATGATCTTTTGCGCCAACTTCTCAGCCGCCGCCATCAACTCCGGCGCGGGCGCCACTTGGTTGACGAGCCCGATGCGGTAAGCTTCCTGCGCGGTCACCGGTTCGCCGCTCAAAATCATTTCGAGCGCCCGCCCTTTGCCCACCAGGCGCGGCAAGCGCTGCGTTCCCGCGTAGCCGGGGATAATGCCCAGCTTCACCTCCGGCTGCCCCAGGCGGGCACTTTCCGAGGCCAGGCGGAGGGTGCAAGCCAGGGCGAGTTCGCAGCCGCCTCCGAAGGCATAGCCATTGATAGCCGCAATCACCGGCTTTCCGAGGTTTTCAATAAGGGCCAGAAGCTTCTGGCCGCGGAGCGAATACTCTTTGCCCTCGACGGGCGATTGCAAGGTGAGTTCGTTGATGTCGGCGCCGGCAACGAAGGCTTTTTCGCCCGCCCCGGTCAGGATGACTGCCCTGACTTCGTCGTCTTTTTCCAAGGCCTGAAAGCACGCCAACAATTCCTCCATCACCTTGTGGTTGAGTGCATTCAGTTTCTCGGGGCGGCTGACGGTGACGTAGCCGATGCCATTGCGCTTTTCATAGAGCAACGTTTCATAGGCCATGGGCATTCTCCCTTCGTCTCTCCTTCGCGCACGCAGCGGGATTTCCAAGGAATCCCGAAACTACAGGAAGAAAGAGTATTGTTCGTGAACCGCATCGCCGAAGCGGCGCATGAACTCCATATCTTCCGCTGACAGAGGTCCCTGAGCCACGGCGGCCAGGTTCTCTCGGAGTTCCCGCGCATTGCGGGGAGCGGTGAGACACACATGGACATTCGGATTGCTGAGCACAAACCGGTAGCAGTCCCCCGCAGTAGGGGTGCGATCCCCGGCAGGCCAGCGCCGGGGCCGCTTCAGCAGCTTTCCCCACCGTGTGGCCGTGTAGCTGACTATACCGGGCTGCGAGAAAGGCAAACTCGGGAAGATTTCCTCTTCCGCGCCGCGGTGTGCGGCGTTGTAGCGCATCATGAGCAAGTCCAATTTACCTTGCCGCACCAGTTCCGCGGCGTATTTGCGAGCGTGCGTAGAGATGGCGATGTTTCTGATCTTGCCTTCCTCTTTCGAGCGCTGGAGCAGCTCAAGGGTTTTCGGCGTCAGGCCGCCCGCGCGCACCCAAAAAAGGTGGAAAACGTCAATGTAGTCGGTGCGCAGATCGCGCAGGTAGTTTTCGAGGGCGCGGCGAACAACCCACTTCCCGAGATTAGCCACGCCGGTTGCCACGAGATACTGCTCGCGATTTCCGGGGAGGACTTCGCGGAGGACGCGGACCGTGCGGCGATGCCAGCGGTACAGAAAAATGTAATTCATGCCGGCTTCGATTCCCGCTCGAAGCGTCCCTTCGTCTCGGCACCAGGAACCACTTAGTCCAACGCGGAAGACTCGCCGACCTGTATGGCCCAGAGTTGTGTGCAAGAAGTCAGACGCGGATTCAACTCGATTGAGCATGCGCTGTTATCTTACTTGAGGTGGCACTCCTCATTCCAAGAGCTTGTTTGGTTTGGGATTCTTTGGGTCCGTGTAGTCGTAAAAACCCTTGCCGGATTTGCGGCCGTGCATGCCCGCCAGCAGCATGCGTTTCAGGAGTGGGGGAGGAGCAAAACGCTGCTCCCGGTACTCGTTAAAAAGAATCTCCGCGATGTAGTAAGAGGTGTCGATGCCCACAAAGTCGAGCAAGCTGAACGGGCCCATGGGATAGTTACATCCCAGCTTCATTCCCTGGTCGATGTCTTCGATAGTTCCGAAGCCTTCCTCCAGGGCACGCACGGCGTCGAGCAGGTAGGGCATGAGCAAGCGGTTCACAATGAATCCCGCGCGGTCGGAGGTCAGAACGGGTGTCTTACCCAGCTTGTGCACGAAATCTATACCAGCCTGGACCGCCGCCGGGTCGGTGACGATGGTCTTCACGACTTCTACCAGCTTCATCAGGGGGACGGGGTTGAAAAAATGCAATCCCAGGAATCTCGAGCGGCGCTGGGTGGCCGTCATCATTTCAGTGATGCAGAGTGAAGAGGTATTGCTGGCGAACAGCGCCTGGGGTTTCACGATCCTGTCAAGTTGTGCAAACAGCTCCTTCTTGCGATCGAGCTTTTCGATAATAGCCTCAATCACCAGGTCGCAGTCAGCGAAACCCTCCAGGTGCAAGGTAGGCTTCAGGAGACCCGCGGTTTGGGCTTTCTGTTCGGCTGAGATCGTGCCTTTTTCGACGAACTTGGCCAGCGATTTTTCGATCGAGGCCAAGCCTTTCTCCAGCAGCGGTTGCGAGATCTCGCGAACGATCGTTGGATAGCCTGCCATCGCGGACACCTGCGCGATGCCCGAACCCATCAGGCCGCAGCCAACCACACCCACGCTACGGATATCCATGGTGAAACACCTCCGGTCAGGAGTAAACAGTAGGAGTTTTCACACACAGTCTTCAACCCCGGGCGATGGCCAAAATCAGCCCCCAAACTTCGAGAGCAAGACACGCTTGCCGCCCTCGCTGCGCGCTTGCTCCAAGGAGGCTGCGAGGCGGTTAATGACTTCCGTGACCCCGTCCACCGGGTCAAAGTCGGGTCCCAGCGGGACATCGCACACTGCGGCGCAGTAGTTGGGCGCCGTTGTCCCATCTACCTTGACCTGGGAAATCACCCGGCGCACTTTCTCGACTGCAAGCCCGCCTTGCGGCAGAGCCGTGCCTGGGAAGACCACTGCCATGGCCAAGGGGCTGTAACGGATCGCTATGTCGTTTTGACGCAGGGCAGAGATCATAGACTTGCTGACCTGCTGGCTATACCGCTGGACACCCGCCTCACCCAGCGTTTTCATGAGGGTGGTGGGATTCTCCGGCTCGAGGAGACAGACGGTAAGCGGCTGCGCCAAGTCCTTGGACCGTTGTGCCTCAGACAGCAGGCAGTCCAGGTAGGAGCTGCGCGGCAAGAGGCCCGTCTCCGGGTCCGTGCCCGCCAGCGACCGCACCAGACGGCGGAGCTTGGTGTTATTCACGGCAATCACAACCTGCGTCGCAATGGCTCTCAGCAGGAGAACTTCGCTGGGAGACCAAGCGCGGGGTGCTTCACACTCTTCCAGGAGCAGCAATCCGGCGGGTTCATCCCTGTCGAGGAGCGGCAAGGCCAGGAACGACTTGATCCGCAGGTCCTGAATCTCCGCCCGCACCGGTGCCAGGACCAGAGCCTGCGTCACTTCCTCTACTGACCAGCCATCGGGATTCGTCACCGCCTGGCGCATCAGGGCTGCATAAAGTTCGAGCGCCGCCGCCATATTCGAGGGAGAGGCGGCTGGAGAGCAATACTCCACGGTGAGCGCCGGGGGACGATCAGGCGCCCCCAGAGCCCCCCAACAGCGGCTGGCGTTTAGTGCACGCCCCAGTTGATTCGCGGCCACCTGCATCACGCCCTGCGGGGTCCCCTCGCGACAGATGTTGGCAGTAATCTCCGAGATCTTCCGAAGATCATCCATGGGCTGGGTCGGCGGCCCGGCGGGCGCTCGCGCGGGTTCGGGCTCGGCGGCTGCCGGCGGAGGCGCAGGAGCTGCGCCCGGCGCCGGCTTGGGAATAAATCCCGCCAGGTCATAAAGCTCGCGCAGCCGGGGGTTCCTCTCCTCGGCGCCCGAGTAGAGGCGATTGATCTTCTCCAGCGTTTCCGTCAGCTTGGAGGAGAGCTGGTAGTGGAGGAATATCTCTCCTTCGACGACGAGATCCTCCAGCGCCTCCGTCTTTGCCTGGGCCGTAGCGCCCCCCGGGGCTCCGGGAGCGGCCGCGACGCGTCCCATCGAAGGCGGCAGGGCGCGCGTCTGGATGTCCTTGTACCAGATCGAATCGATGTGACCTTCCAGATTCAACAGCCGGTCCGGGTGACCTTCGCCGTAGGGGTCTACATCGAGGATTCTTTCCAGGGTGTCGGCGGCCTTCTCATACTGTTCGCTCGCCAAGTAAAGGTTGAACAGGCGCGTGAGAGACCGATGCAACCCGTCCTCTTTGTTCAGTTCGTTGTAAAGAGCGCTAAGCGCTTCGAGGATTTGAAGGTTCGATTCGTCCGCTGCGTAGATCTTCTCCACAATCTTCAAGAGCTCGTTCCGCTTGCCTCGCTGGAAGAAGTGCTCTTTGAGCTTGGTCACCAGCTCCAGCGCCTTTTCCGTGCTACCCGTCCGCACGAGGCCTTCCACGAGCTCAAGAAGCAGCACGATGGTTTCTGGCTTAGCCTGGTAAAGCTTCCAGCAAAGGGGCTGGGCGTGGGCATAGTCGGCGAGAGCCAGGTAGCCGCGGGAGAGAAGCTCAAGGGCCGCCAAGTGGTCGGGTTGGGCTTGGACGATCGGCTCGAGAAGTCCGACCACTTCGGCGTGTCGTCCCTTTCTTAGAAAGACTTCGGCGGCGGCAAGGCAGGCTGGTGCGTCGGAGGGATCCAACAGGTGAGCGCGCTCCACGAGCTCGGCGCAGCGGTCTTCCTGGCCCGCGGCACGCGCCAACTCTGCGGCGCGGAGAAACACCGGGGTGGCAACCTTCGGTTGCTGCGCCCGGCTCGCCAACTCCGCCAGCTCGACGTGCTCCTCCAGATGATCCGGGTCGAGCTTTACAATATGCTGTAAGCACTCGATCACTTGGGCGGTGGTTCCCGCTTGGCGGTAGAGGTCGAGGGCTTCGCGGTAAGCTTCCAGGGTCTCGCTGGTTTTCCCCGCCCGCTCCAGCACACTCGCTAGCTTCCTCAGCGTGACAACGTCCTGGGGCGAGAGCTTCAGAATCTTCCGGCAGGTGGCCGCGGCCTTGGCGGTGTCATTCCGCTTGATGTAAAGGTCCGCGAGTTGGGACTGATAGCGAAGGCCCTCTGCAGTGCGGTTGAGCTTCAGGCTGAGGTCGCCCAGGTTGAGGAGGACTTCTTCGTCGCTGGGCTCGTACCTGTGGATTTCCTGGTACGCTTCGAGCGCAGCCTCGAACTTTTGCTTTTGGACGTACTTCCCGGCCTTCTCGAAGAGCTTCTCGATGTCGGGCATAGTAGCGCGAAATCACTCCCCTACTTGCTGTCGTTGGGGCTTAGGGCCGGCCCAAAAACAAAGTAGGCGCTTTCACCGGACCTCTAACATTCCGTCAGGATAACTCCTGCTTAGCACCTAAAGGTTAAGCGTGCATTACTGTCCAGGTTGCTGATGTCCCTGCGCAAGTCGAGTCCAAAGATGCGAAGTCATTTTTGGGCCGGTCCTTAGCGCGCGCTCCGCGTTTGACAGCATAGCTCCCTTTTGTTAGATTTTCAAAGGGTTTGGAAAGAGGGTAGTGACTCATTTTGATGTAGCGCCGCCCGGAACCTGTCCCGACACCGTCGGGAGGGCGGCACATGCCGGGCTAAAGCCCGGCGCTACAAAACCCAAAGGCGTTACTACCGGAAAGAGTCTTTTGGTTGGCAAGGGCCCGCTTCCACCTCTCCAACCACACGGCGAGTCTCTCCCGGGTTGGGAACCCACCCCGTACCGGTCAAATGGCACATTGATGGCGGACGCAGGCTACGTTCGGAACTTCTCAATCGTCGCCCACATTGATCACGGGAAATCTACGCTGGCCGACCGCCTGCTGGAGATCACCGGCGCCCTTTCAAAACGCGAAATGGCTGACCAAGTGCTTGACTCCATGGACCTGGAGCGCGAGCGGGGTATTACCATCAAGGCCCACGCGGTCCGGCTGATCTATCTGGCTCGCGATGGGCACCCATATCAACTGAATCTGATCGACACGCCCGGCCATGTGGACTTCTCCTACGAGGTCTCGCGAAGTCTCTCCGCCTGCGAGGGCGCGCTGCTGGTCATCGATGCCGCGCAGGGCGTCGAAGCCCAAACGCTTGCCAACGCGCAACTCGCGCTGAATAACAAGCTGACGATTATCCCCGTCATCAACAAGATCGACCTCCCGGGCGCGGACATTGAGGCTACCAAGCAGCAGATCGAGCACGCCCTGGCCCTCGATCCCAGCGAAGCGCTCCTCATCAGCGCCAAGCAGGGCACGGGGATTGAAGAAGTCTTGGAGGCTGTCGTCGCTCGCATCCCGCCTCCCCGAGGTTCGTCGGAGGCGCCGCTGCAAGCGCTGATCTTCGATTCCTGGTTCGACCCTTACCGGGGCGTGGTCGTGCTGGTGCGCGTGGTGGAAGGGACGCTCGGGGTCGGCATGCGCGTGCGCTTTTGGTCGAATCAGCAAGTTTATACGGTCGAAGAGCTCGGGGTGCTGACGCCGAAACCTGTCCGCGTGGACCGGCTTCAGGTCGGGGAAGTTGGCTTCATGATTGCCAACATCAAGCGCATCGCCGACCCGCGCATCGGCGATACGGTGACGGACGACGAGCGCCCCGCACCCGCGCCCCTCCCAGGCTTCGAGGAAATCAAGCCCATGGTCTTTGCAGGGCTTTATCCGGTGGACGCCAGCGGTTATGAGCCCTTGCGCGATGCCCTGGAAAAACTGCGCCTGAACGATTCCTCCTTCTTCTACGAGCCGGAGAACTCTGCGGCGCTGGGCTTTGGGTTTCGTTGCGGATTCCTCGGGCTCCTCCACATGGAGATCGTGCAGGAACGCTTGGAGCGCGAATTCAACCTGGCTCTCATTACCACGGCGCCCAGCGTGCGCTACCGCGTCACCGCCAAATCGGGCGAAGTGCTCGACGTTCACACGCCCGCCAAGTTTCCTCCTGCCGGGGACATTGCGAGGGTCGAAGAGCCGGTCATCACTGCGCGAATCTTTACGCAGGACGAATACCTGGGCGGGATTCTGAAGCTGCTGGAAGAGAAACGTGGTGTGCAGAGGGGTTTCGAATACGTCTCGCCCCAGCGCGTGCTGCTTACTTATGACCTTCCCCTGAACGAAATTGTCTTGGATTTCTACGACCGGCTGAAGTCCGTTTCGCGCGGGTATGCCTCGCTCGACTACCACCTCGCGGGCTTCCGGGAGTCGGACCTGGCAAAAGTGGACTTGCTCGTGGCGGGTGAACCTGTGGATGCCCTTTCGTTCATCTGCCATCGCGACCACGCCTTCGCCCGCGGCCGCGTGCTTTGCGAGAGAATGCGGAAGCTGATCCCCCGCCAGCTTTTCGAGGTCGCCATCCAGGCCTCCATCGGATCGCGGGTGATTGCCCGCGAAAATGTTCCTCCTATGCGGAAGAACGTCCTCGCGAAGTGCTACGGCGGCGATGTCACGCGCAAACGCAAGCTGCTCGAAAAACAGAAAGCAGGCAAGAAACGCATGAAGCGTGTGGGCCGCGTCGATATCCCTCAGGAAGCATTCCTGGCGGTGCTGAAGGTCACGGATTAACAAGCGCATTCTATGCAAATCGGGCGCCGTCAGCGAAGGATTCCGACTCTTGCGGTTGTCAGGACATGCCGCTACAATAATTGTAAGACTCCGAGGCCCGAGTTAACGCATGGAGCTGAAGTTCACTGCCGTTTACGAAGAGATTCCGAAGGAAGAAGGGGGAGGCTACGTCGCCTACGTCGAGGAGCTCCCCGGTGCCATCACTCAAGGTGATACGCTCGAGGAAGCTCGGGAGAATCTCCGCGACGCCGTCGAACTGCTGCTCGAAGCCAATCGCACGCTGGCCAAAGAAACACAAGCAGGACACACAGTCATTCACGAGCCTATCGCGATCTCGTTGCTGTGAAAGGAACCGACTCCATTCGCCATCTCCAGGCAAATCTGATAAGTGAAATCGGTATAAAATAGTGTGAAACGAACCGACTTCATCCGACATCTCGAGCACCACGGGTGTGAACTGTTGCGCGAGGGGGCCAAGCATTCCGTGTACGTCAATCGCGCGGCGAATCGGACGTCTACCGTTCCGCGTCACCGAGAAATCAGAAACCCGACCGCCATCAAGATCTGCAAACAGCTTGGCGTCGCGGACCCGCGATGATGAGCGTTCCCGCGTGAGACGGCTCTAATGTCGCTCAAAACCTCAAATCGGTGATGGGAGCATCTTATGGAACTGAAAACCGTCAAGGTCGAAAAGCCTGCGGATATGAACTTCATCCTCGGCCAGTCGCACTTTATCAAGACCGTGGAGGACCTTTACGAGGCCATCGTTCAGACCGTGCCTGGAATCAAGTTTGGGATTGGATTTTGCGAATCGTCGGGGCCAGCACTCGTCCGCTACGCGGGCAACGATCAGCGCTTGATCGACTTGGCCCAGAAGAATGCCCTGGCGCTCGCTTGCGGGCATTGTTTCATCATCTTTATGGAAGGCGGCTTCCCCGTCAACATCCTGAACACCGTCAAAAACGTTCCCGAAGTCTGCCAAATCTTCTGCGCCACCGCGAATCCCGTGGAGGTGATTGTGGCGGAGACGGAGGCCGGCCGCGGCATCCTCGGCGTCATCGACGGCGTGAAATCCAAAGGTATCGAAACAGAGGCCGACATCAAATATCGCAAGGAATTCCTGCGGAAGATTGGCTATAAGTTGTAGCGCAAGGCCTGCCCTCTGGTCCCGCAACGCGGGACGCCTTTTCAAACCCGCACGGAGCAGCCACAATGCTAGACGGCGAGCGTTGCGCTACAATTTTCTTTCCTTGATGGTCGCGCCAAGTTCCCCGCGGGCGAGGCGGATGGAGAGGTCGTCGCCGAGGATACGCCGCAGTCGGCGATTGTGCGAGAATATGCGCCGCTGCTATACTGCGACAGGAGGGTGAGTACAATCGACATGAGACTTAAGGATTATAAGACGGTCCTGTACCCTCAGGAAGACGGGTCGTGGGTGGCCGAAATCCCTGCCATCGCCGGTTGCTACGCGCTCATGCCGACGCGGGAAGCTGCGCTCGCCGAGCTCAGCAACGTCTTTGAAATGATTGCCGAGGAATACCGCGAAAAGGGTGTTCCCCTCCCTGCTGACACCACCGAGATCGTCCATGCCTAGCGCCACCGCGCGCACAGCATTCGGCGGGCATAGACCGCCGCTACACCTTCCTTTCCCGCACGGTCGCTCCGAGTTCCCCGCGGGCGAGACGGATGGAGAGGTCGTCGCCGATCGCTACTTGGGCAGCGTCGCGGACGATGCGCCCCGCGGCGTCGCGAGTAATCGAGTACCCGCGCTGGAGGACGGTCCCAGGGCTGCGTTCCTTCAAGATACCCTCCACCTGCGACAGACGATTCCGGCGTTCCGTCAGGAAGCGCCGAAACACCGCGTCGAATCTTCCCAGGTGCTCTTCGAGTGCCGCGCGCTTTAATCCCAACAGCCGACGGAAATCATAGCGGACGACCCCTGCCGAAGCCCGCAACCACTCCTGCCGCGCCGTGTTCAGCCGGATTCGCAACGAGCGCTCCAGCGACACCACGCAATCGTCCACGCGCTGGGCCCGCTCCGCCAGCCTTGATGCGATCGTCTGGAACACGTGATGCATGCGCAGTTCGGTGAGCCGCTGGCGGGCCTCCGTGAGTCGCAGCCGAACAATCTGCGACATCTGTCGCGCGCGATGCTCGAGCTCCGTAACAAAGTCCTGCTTGCGATGGACGACCAGTTCCGCCGCAGCCGAAGGTGTCGGCGCGCGCAGGTCCGCGACAAAGTCGGCGATGGTGAAATCCGTCTCGTGGCCCACGGCGGAAATCACCGGGATCTTCGATGCCGCGATGGCCCGCGCCACAATCTCCTCGTTGAACGCCCAGAGGTCTTCCAGCGAGCCGCCACCCCGCGCCACAATCGTTACATCCACGACGGGATGGCGGCTGAAGTATTCGATCCCCTCCACAATCTCCTCGGCCGCGCCTTCGCCCTGCACTTTGACGGGGTAGAGCACGACGTTCATGTTGCGGAAGCGGCGTCGAAGAATGCGCAGGATATCGCGAATCACAGCGCCGGTAGGCGAGCTAACGACACCTATGGCGCGGGGCAGCACCGGCAGGGGCCTCTTCCGGGCGAGATCGAACAATCCCTCGGCGGCAAGCTTCTGTTTCAACTGCTCGAAGGCCAGTTGCAGCGCGCCCAGGCCCGCGGGCTCCAGGTATTCCACGTAAAGCTGGTATTCGCCGCGCGCTTCGTAGACGCTCAGATGGCCGCGTGCGATGACCGAAATGCCATCCTGGGGTTTGAATTTCAGGTAGCGCGCTTGGTTGCGAAAGCATACGGCGCGGAGCTGCGCGGTCTCGTCTTTCAGGGTGAAGTAAAGATGCCCGGAGGTGGCTGCGCGGAAGTTCGAGACTTCCCCCATCACCCAAATGTCCGGAAACGCCTTCTCCAGGAGGTTCTTGAGCTCAAGGCCCAACTCCGAGACCTTGTAGATCTTTCGTTCGGGGGCAAAGTTGAGGAAAGCTTGGCTCATGGAAAAGAAGTCAGAAGTTAGTTGCCAGTTGCCAGTTGGCACTTCTCAGGTGGAAGCAAGAAGCGGTCAACAGAGATCTGGAAGCCGAGAACTGAGAACTGCGAACTGGAACGCACCAGCTAACGACGGACGACGGGCTACGGACCACGGACAACCGACGTTCTACCTTCTCGTCAGAATCGAAATCACCCACAGGACCAGCGTCAACACAACGCTCAGAACCAGGCAACTTACGATGGGGAAGTAAAACTGGATGTTCTTCCCTTTGTAGGCAATGTCGCCCGGCAACCGCCCGAGGCCAAGAAATGAAAGCTTCGATCCAGCCATTAGCACGAGGCCGACCGCAACGAAGATGATCCCCGCGATAACAAGCAGTCTCCCTAGCTGAAGCGAACCCCAGCCGTTCATGGCCCGACCCCGTTCCGATTGCCTACCATCATACAACGATGGCGCTCCGGCAGGGTGCCTGTCAAGGTCCGCATGAACGGGACCCGTTGGGCGGGGCCTCAACAGTCCAACGCTCGGCTGTCAGCAGTTGGAAAGCAACTCGTCCGGGAGGCCTGGGCTGATAGCTGATGGCTGACTGCTGACTGCGCGCTCTACACCAACTCGATGCCAGGAAAGAAATAGGCGATTTCGAAGGCAGCAGTGTCGAGCGCGTCGGAGCCGTGGACGGCGTTCCGCTCGATGTTGGTGGCGTAGAGTTTGCGGATCGTGCCGGGGGCAGCGTGGTCGGGGTTGGTGGCACCCATCACTTCCCGCAGGCGGGCAATAATGTCTTCGCCTTCCAGGACCATCACCAGCGCAGGGCCGGAACTTATGAACCGGGTCAGGCTCCCGAAAAACGGCTTGACACGATGGACGGCGTAAAAGGCCTCAGCTTCCTGTTTCGACAGGTTCACCAGGCGGGCGGCCACAATCTCAAATTGGTTCGCCTCAAAGATCTTGATAATGTCGCCGACGTGGCGCGCCTCCACGGCGTCGGGCTTGATGATCGCTAGCGTGCGTTCTATTCCCATATTTCCCCAATTGAACGCTGTAGTCGTTAAGCAAAGAATTATGAATTGTGAATTATGAATGTTCAAACCGTGCGCTGTGTTCCAGCTTCGGATCTCACAATTCACAATTCATCATTCAGAATTCATAATTCGTTTCAGCGTTTCGCCGATCAGCGCGGGGCTTTCGGCGACCGTGATTCCGGCTGCCTGAAGTGCCGCGATCTTGTCGGCGGCGGTGCCTTTGCCGCCGGAAATGATGGCGCCGGCATGTCCCATGCGGCGGCCTGGCGGCGCCGTGCGACCGGCAATGAAACCCACCACAGGTTTCTTGACCTGCGCCTGGATAAACGCCGCGGCTTCCTCCTCTGCCGTGCCGCCAATCTCCCCGATGAGGACGATCGCGCGGGTTTCCGGGTCCTCATTAAACAGACGCAACACGTCGACGAACGTGGTCCCGATGATGGGATCGCCACCGATGCCAAGGCAGGTGGACTGGCCGATGCCCAGGGCGGAGAGTTGCGCGACGGCTTCGTAGGTCAGTGTCCCGCTCCTTGAGACCACCCCGATGTGTCCCTGGCGGTGGATATGGCCGGGCATAATGCCAATCTTGCATTTTCCTGGAGAAATAATGCCCGGGCAATTGGGCCCGATGAGCCGGGTCTTGGCCCCGGGGAGGAAGCGCATGACCCGTACCATGTCGAGGGTGGGGATGCCTTCGGTGATGGCGACTACGAGTGGCAGGCCCGCGTCCGCTGCTTCCAGGATGGCGTCGGCTGCAAAGGCCGGGGGCACAAAAATCACCGAAGCATTGGCTCCGGTCTTATCCCTGGCGTCGCGCACGGTGTTGAATACGGGGACGCCGTCGACGCTCGCGCCGCCTTTGCCCGGGGTGACCCCGGCCACCACGTGCGTGCCATAAGCCATGGCCTGCTGGGTGTGGAACATGCCTTCGCGTCCAGTTATACCCTGGACCAGAAGGCGCGTGTTTTCGTTGACCAAGATTGCCATAGGTGTCCGCTATTGGTGATTTCTGATTTGCGATTGGTGATTGCTCAGCGCGACTTTGCGGTTGCCCGCGAGGCCGAAGAAATCCGCACCAGCTCGTTCGCCTCAGCCAGGGCCCGGAACAGCTTGATAACCCGCAAGGCGAACTGTTTGGTTCGTTGCCGTAATTCTTCCGGACTGCAAATCATTCGGGTGCTGTCGCCGCCAATCACCAATCACCAATCGCAGATCACAAATTGCTCACTTCGGGCTCGCCAGCGCCACGGCTTTTTCCGCGGCGTCTTTCATGCCCGTGGCGACAGTAAAGTTCAGGCCGGACTCGCGCAGAATCTTCTGGCCTAACTCAACATTCGTGCCCTCCAAGCGCACCACGACCGGGATTCTGATCCCCAAGCTCTTCGCCGCGGCCACGACGCCGCTGGCCACGATATCGCAGCGCATGATGCCGCCGAAGATGTTGATGAGCACGGCGCGGACGTTCGCGTCGCTCAGAATGATTTCGAAGCCGCGGCGGACTTGTTCTTCGTTGGCTCCTCCGCCCACGTCAAGGAAGTTTGCGGGCCGGCCGCCGGCGTACTGGATGATGTCCATGGTGGACATGGCGAGACCTGCGCCGTTCACCATGCAGCCGACGTTGCCATCCAGGCGGATATAGTTCAGACCGTAATTTGAAGCCTTCACCTCCAGCGGGTCTTCTTCATCCAGATCGCGCAACTCGCGAATATCCTTGTGCCGGGAAAGCGCGTTGTCGTCGAAGTTCATTTTTGCGTCGAGCGCCAGCAGGCGGCCGTCGCGCGCGACAACAAAAGGATTGATCTCCACCAGGGAAGCGTCCGTAGCTTCAAACGCCTGGTAGAGGGCCAAAAAGAAGCGCACGGCCTCATTCACCAGCTTGGCATCCAGGCCCAAGCCAAAGGCCAGCTTCCGCGCCTGGAACGGCTGGAAGCCGAGGGAGGGCTCAACGAACTCCTTCAGGATTTTCTCGGGATGCTCTGCGGCCACGACTTCGATTTCGACGCCGCCCTCGCTCGAGGCCATAAACACGGGGCGCGCGGAGGTGCGGTCAATCACGATGCCCAGGTAGAGCTCGCGCGCGACCTCCAGGCCCTCCTCGACCAGGACGCGTTTCACCACGCGCCCTTGGGGGCCCGTCTGAACGGTCACGAGCTTCTTCCCCAGCATTTCCCGCGCCAGGCGCTCCGCCTCATTCGAGCCGTGGGCCAATTTCACGCCGCCCGCCTTGCCGCGGCCTCCGGCGTGGATCTGGGCCTTCACAACCACATTCCCGCCGAGGCGCTCAGCCACACCCCGAGCTTCCTCGGGACTATAAGCTACGTCGCCACGTGGCGTCGCAACGCCGAACCGCGCGAGGGTTTGCTTGGCTTGGTACTCGTGGATTTTCATGGTAGAGGCTGTCCGTTGTCCGCGGTCCGTGGTCCGTTGTCAAGAGCGTTCTGACGGGGCCCTGCTCGGGGTGCACAAACCTTCCTCATGCGTGACCGCTTTCCACAGCGCCTTGTTGCATTCGCCGGGAAATCTGGCAGTATAAGAAATGGGCGTCGTAATTGCAATGAACATCGTAAGCTGCAGTCGCGAAAGTCCATTCTGGGTTTCGGTCGATTCGAGAGAGCGATGCCGGACAGCACGTGACCACTGACGACGGACAACTGACCACGGACGCGTCAAAAACATGGACATTCGCGCCGCCAGCCAAAAACTCGAAGCAAGGGAACACTTGAGCCGCGAAGAGGCTCGAGCAGTGATGAGAGACCTCCTGTCGGGAACGGTGGCGGATTCGGACATCATCGCCTTCCTGGTGGCACTGCGGGACAAGGGTGAACAAGTGTCCGAACTCGTCGGCTTTGCGGAGGTCATGCGGGCGTGTGCGGGAGAGGGACTGCGCCAGGCTGGCGTGGACGTGGAGACCATGGCGCGTGGCGAGCCTCTCCTTGACACCTGCGGGACGGGCGGCGACGCCCAGGGGACGTTCAACGTTTCGACGGCTGCGGCGCTGGTGGCAGCGGCGGCCGGCGTGCGCGTCGCCAAGCATGGCAACCGGTCCATCTCCAGCCGTTGCGGCAGCGCGGACGTGCTGGAGGCCCTCGGGGTGGCCCTTGACCTGCCGCTGGGGCGCATCCCCGCCTGCCTGGAAGAAATTGGCATGGTCTTCCTGTTTGCCCCGCGCCTGCACTTCGCCATGAAGCACGTCATGAACGCGCGACGCAGCCTGAAAACCAAAACTGTTTTCAATCTGCTCGGCCCACTCACGAATCCCCTGGGGGCCACGGTGCAGCTCGTCGGTGTGTACGACGCGTCGCGAACCGAGATGATGGCGGAGGCGCTCACCGCTGTGGGAACCCGCCGAGCCTTTGTGGTGGCAGGCTCCGATGGCATAGATGAGATTACGACTAGCGGGCCGACGCGTCTTTCGGCGAGCGAGGGCGGCAGTGTTCAGACCCGAGAGGTTGTCCCCGAAGAATTCGGGCTCCCGCGCGCCCCCCTCCAGGCGCTGCGGGGCGGTGATGCTGCGACGAACGCCCAACTTCTGCGCAGCGTCCTGGCGGGCCACGCAGGTCCCTGCCGCGACGTGGTGCTCGCCAACGCTTCCGCGGCGCTGGTGGCGGCCGGCAAAGCGCAGGGTTTTCGCGAGGGAGCGCAGATGGCGGCCCAGGCTATTGATTCGGGCGGCGCGTGGCGAAAACTTGCCGCCCTGGCGGAATTCACCCAGAAAAATCGACGCTGAGCGCCGATCCCAGAGCGGGAACTTCAGAAGGCAGAAATCAGAAATTAGAAGGCAGAAAGCAGAAATCGAAACCGCGCGAAGGCGACGTTTTCTGGTTCTAAACATGGCGACTTAAATAATTGCGCATAGTCGCCGCAGCGTCGAGTTCCCCCTCGACCAGCTCAAAAAGTGGGACTCGACCGCAGAGACGATGTGTTCCAACACCGGGAAGTAACGATTATG